>ENA-ORTH01000076-ORTH01000076.1-human-gut-metagenome-genome-assembly--contig:-NODE-76-length-110204-cov-4.831020_pt1 | contig 110204 bp, 107 predicted proteins | sample MGYA00241914_ERZ509192 | MGnify/ENA primary metagenome ERZ509192 (study PRJEB26280, sample SAMEA2338826) | human gut metagenome | biome: human gut; feature: human-associated habitat; material: faeces...
CATTTTGACAACAGCGGCGGCTTTCTTTGCGAAAGCCGCCGCTGGCCTTTTATCGGAATTTTTCGTTATAACTTTGAGAAATGTTCTGCTGTTTAGGGGTGCTGCAAACACAAAAAAGCTCCTGCAGCGTGAATTAAACGCTGCAGGAGTCTTTTTTACTTTTTCCTTTTCAGCCAGAACACCTTAAACTTCCCGTATCCGTTGGGCTTGTCCTCGTCGAATTCCTCGGTCTTGACGTAGCGCTTGAAGGCACCGTCAAACTGCAGGACGTTCCCGTCCTCCTGAATGTCGGTCAGCACGCGGGGAATGGCGGTTTTCTGGCTCTCAAACTCCGGTTCGCGGTCCCATAAAATGTTTCCGTCAGCGTCAAAGCCGTGGGCCCAGACGCTGAACACGAGACAGGCGGCCTCGCCGTAGCAGTAGCGCTCAAAGCGGATGCGGCCATCCAGATAAAACAGCAGACAATCGCGAAAATGGGTCTCCAGCTCTTTCTCATAACGGCGCCCGCACCCGGACCCGGCAAAATCGGCAGCATTGGCAGTCATGGCGTGCCCTCCTGTTTGTTGATGCTTTTATTATACAGCAGGGCAGGGCGTTTCGCAAGCAGAAATATAGGGCGCGGCGGCAGGGGCCGGGCATGCCCGGCCCAGTGCTCTCCTGCAAATGCCCACCCGCCATATACCGCCGGGCCGCCTATATGCGGCCCCTGCTGCGCGGTAAAACATTACGCTTTCACATCCGTTTTTTCCAGCAGCACTTTTGCGGTCAAAAGCACCACCGCCAGCCAGCCCGCACACGCCAGCAAAAACGGCAGCACATTCCCGGCCAGCACGTCGGTGCTGCGGTTGGCGTTCATGCCCTGCTGCATCAGGCAGTAGGGCCACAGCAGGGCATAGCCCTTGCTGCCGATCAGCATTCCCGCAATGCCGCCGACCAGCCCTAAGAAAATCGGCACCGCAAAGCTGCGGATCAGCATGGCCAGCAAAAGCTGCACCGCCGCCACAGCCAGACCGCCGAAAATGCCGCGCACCAGATAGAAAACGATGCTCATCGGCGGCCAATCGCTGAACCCGGCAAACAGCCGCCCGCACGCCACGTACAGCACAAAGACAAAACATTGCGTAAAGCACATCAGCTTTACAACAACAAGGAGCTTTGCCGCAAACAGCGCAAAGGGCCGCACGGGTGCTGCCATGATCAGGTTCCAGTTGTGGCCAAGGTGCTCAAGCCGCCAAAGGTAGGCCGCATACGCCGACACCATCGCGGGAAAGAACAGCATCGAATAAAACAGCGTGTGCTGCGTCCACAGGCTATACCACCGCTCGGTCAGGATTTCCAGATTTTGCAGATAGTTGAATGTCCCGTACCCGGCGGAAATCAACGGCAGCACAAAGAAGATCACCCAGATGGGCGACGCATGCAGTTTGCGGTTCTCGGCAATTATACAACGCTTCAGCATTCGTTATACCTCCTTATCGCGCATCATGCGCCAGGCGGCGGCAAACAAGGCCGCAGCCAGTACCACGGTAAACGCCAGCAGTCCCCAGCTGTAGGGCCGCAGGCCGTAGGTCACAGTGTGGGTGGCCCGGTCCCAGAGGGCAATCTCATAGCAGGACAGCGGGACAAAGTAGCCCCACGGCACAAAATAACTGACAAGGGGCGGCATGAACGCCGAAAACAGCCCGATCAGTGCCCCCACAATGCCGACACAAAGCGCAGGCAGCGGGTTGTCAAAAATCAACATCAGCAGAAGCTCCGAGAAAAACAGCATGACATCGACAGCCAGTGTGCAAATGCCCGTGTACACAAACGGCCCGGCGGGGAGCGTCTCGGTATAGCCCTGCACCCGCCCCAGCAGGATGGATACGGCCATTTCCAGCGTGACCATCAGCAGGACCTCGCCCGTGCCCAGCAGCGCCTTGCCCGCAAACAGACTGCGGCGGCTTTGCAGCGTGTACAGCAGTTTTGTGGTGCTGCCCTTGACCTCCATGTCCCACAGGCGGCTGGCGATCAGTGCCATCACAATGGGCATTAAAATGGCGTTCAGAGCGGGCAGCACGTACAAAAGCGCGCTGTAGGCGTTGGCCAGCTCGTCCGCGCCGGTGGGGGCCTGCGCCCCGGCCCAGAGATACACGACCACCGGCACGGCCAGGCAGATTAGCAAATCGTGGCGGCGGCGGGCCTTTTGCAGCTCCGCATGCAGTGCTTTGCCCATCTCAGTCCGCCTCCTCGCTCGTCAGGCTCAGGAAAATCTCCTCCAGCGTCTTGGTGTGGGGCGTCAGTTCCACAACGCCCGCGCCGCAGGCAGCCAGTTTTTGCACGAGGTCGGCCAGCAGGGAGTCCCGCAGGGGCGGCAGCGTCACAACGCAGCTGTCGCTGTGCGCGGTCAGGCCGTTGGCACGCAGGATCGGCGCGGCCTTGGCCGGGTCCAGCAGCCGCAGCGTGACATTGCCGCGGCTGTGGCGCTGCAATTCGGTCAGCGGTCCCTCAAACAGTATATGGCCGTGGTCGATGATGCCGACCTGCTCGACCATCTGCTCCATCTCGCCCAAAAGATGGCTCGAGATCAGCACCGTCGCGCCCGTGGCGGCGGGCATGTTCCGGATGAGCGCGCGCATCTCCTGAATGCCCGCGGGGTCCAGACCGTTCGTCGGCTCATCCAGAATCAGCAGCTTCGGGCTGCCCAGCAGCGCCATGGCAATGCCGAGCCGCTGCTTCATGCCGAGCGAATACTGCCCGACCCTGCGGTTGCGGTCCTGCGTCAGATGCACAATGTCCAGCACGCGGCCGATGTCCTTATGGGGCACACCCTTTAAGTCGGCTACGATCTCCAGATTCTCCTGTGCGGTCAGATGCAGATACCCGGCGGGGGACTCAATCAGGCTGCCGGTCTGGCGCAGCAGCGGCAGGCGGCTTTTCTCGGTCAGCTCCTGCCCAAGCAGGCGCACCCGGCCCGCCGTGGGGTGGATGAGCCCCAGCAGCATCTTCATGGTGGTGGATTTGCCCGCGCCGTTCGGCCCGATGAACCCGTACACGCACCCCTGCGGTACGTGCAGCTCCACATGGTCTACGGCTGTATGCGGCCCGTACTGCTTGCACAGGGCCTTTGTCTCGATTACGGTTTGCATAATGCACACTCCTTTGCTTTCGGTATGGCCCTATGCTACACCCTGCGCCTTAAACGAACTGTAAGAGCAGCTTAATTTTGCCTTGATTTTGGGGTCGTGCCATGGTGGGCGGGGGTGAATCGTAGTATGATAGGCAGGGGCCGTATATGGGTGGCCCCTACAAGCTCAAAAAAGGGGAAAACCTATGACCACCATCTACGACGCCTCCATCCTCCTAGTCGATGACAACCCAGACCTGCTTACCCTAGTCACGGACAACCTGCGCACGGCAGGCTACAAAAGCGTATGCACTGCCGCAGACTGCGCCGCGGCACGGGCGGCCTTCGCCGCACACCGCCCGGACCTGATGATTCTGGACATCAACCTGCCGGACGGCGACGGCTTCGGGTTATTCCGCACCCTGCGGACAGAATCGGACGTCCCGGCGCTGTTTCTCTCGGCGCGGGACGCCGACGCGGACAGGCTGTTCGGGCTGGGGCTTGGCGCGGACGACTATCTGACCAAGCCGTTCCTGATGCAGGAGCTGCTTTTGCGCGTGCAGCACCTTTTGCGGCGCGCCTACCGCACCGAGCTGCGCCGCAGCCGGGTGCTGACGCTGGGGGACTGCACGGTCAATTTGCAGGACGCCGCCGTCCGCCGCGCTGACGGCACAACGCTGGCCCTGACCGCCACCGAGCGCGCCCCGCTGCAAAGGCTGGCCGATGACCGCGGGCACATCGTAACCTATGATGCCGTTTGCGAGGCCGTCTGGGGCGCGGACTATTACGGGTACGAGAACAGCCTGAACGTGCATATCCGCTATCTGCGGGAGAAAATCGAGCCTGACCCCGGGCATCCGCAGTGGCTTCTCACGGTGCGGGGCATCGGCTACCGGCTGACTGGGGAGGTGTGAAGTTGAAAACCTTTACACGAATGATCGGGCGCTATGTGCTGGCCACGGCGGCGGTGGTGCTGCTGGTGGTGGGTCTGCTGCTGGGGGCGGTGGTCTATCTGGGGCTGCACTACGGCGAGGCCGCGGACAGCCGCGTCCGCATCGGTACGCTGGCAGAGGCCCTGATCCCTACAGCCGACGGCTTGCAGCTGGACCCCGCCCGCACGCCCGCGGACTGGCTGCAGGGCTACGCCTGGGCGATGGTGCTGGACGACGACGGCAGTGTGATCTGGCAGCATGACCTGCCGCAGAACTTGAATAAACACTACACAGCGTCGGAAATCGCCTCGTTCTCGCGGTGGTATCTTGACGACTGGCCGGTGTTCTGCTGGACGGCAGACTACGGCCTGTTTGTGGCCGCCATGCCGCGCGGTTCGGTCTGGAGGTGCAATATTTACAACAATGCGCAGCTTATGAACGCCATGGCAGCGGGTATGCTGCCCGCGCTGGCGCTGCTGCTGGGTGTGCCAGCTGCATGTTGTCTGCTGTTCAGCTGGCGCGGTGCGCGGCGCTTGCAGACGATTGCCGCAGGACTGGCCACCGTAGCCGATGGCGGTACGATCCGGCTGCCGACAGACGGTTTTGCGGGGGAGCTGGCCGACACGGTCAACCGCACGAGTGAGCAGCTGCGCCGCCGCAATGAGATCATCGCCCGGCGGGACGATGCCCGCACAAGCTGGATCGCGGGGGTCAGCCATGATGTGCGCACACCGCTGGCGCTGATTCTGGGCTGGGCCGAGCAACTCGAGCAGGACACCGCCCTGCCCGCCGCGGCGCGGCAGAAGGCGTGCGGCATCCGCACCCAGAGCGAGAAGCTGCGCGCTTTGATCGAGGATCTGAACCTGACCAGCAAGCTGCAATACGGCGCACAGCCGCTGCGCTGCCAACCGACCCAGGCCGGACCGCTGCTGCGCAGGCTGGCCGCCGAGTTCTGTGACAGCCCGCTGGCGGCCAGCTGCACGGTGGCGTTGGAAATTGCACCCGACGCCGACAAGGCGATTCTGGACGCGGACGCCGCGCTGCTGGCCCGCGCAGTGGAAAACCTGCTGCACAATGCGGCCTGCCACAACCCCGGCCCCGTGCAGGTGCAGCTTTCCGCGGTGCGCACAGGAAAAACACTGAGGATCACGATAGCCGACGACGGCGCGGGCTACCCGCCCGCCGTGCTGCACGCCCTGCAGACCGGTGAAGCGGGGGAGAATACGCCCCACATTCTGGGTCTGCACGTCGTCGAGCAGATCATCCGCGCCCACGGCGGCACGGCGGCCTTTGCCCGGAACGCACCGCGCGGGGCAAAGGCGGTGCTGGTGCTGCCGGTGACGGAAGATCCTGCCGCACGGTAGGGGTGGGAGATGCCCCGCCCGCGGCCTTTCCGCAAAATCGCGTTTTCCGCAGGGCTGCGGGCCGGGTGTGCCCGGCCCCTGCGGAGAATGCGATATTTTTTTATTCTCACAAAAAAATCATCCTGATTTTAGTGGATTTTCTTGGCATAACCCTGTATAATGTTTATTATAAATAGGTAAAGGGGGCAGTGTGCCCATGGCACAACCGAATCTTCCCGCCGTGACTGCCATTGTGGTGGCGGCAGGGGCATCCCGCCGTATGGGCTTTGACAAATTGAGCTACCGTCTGCCGGATGGCCGCACCGTGCTGGAGACAAGCTGTGCCGCACTGGCTGCGCACCCGGCAATTACCCAGCTTGTGCTGGTCTGCGGCGGCAACCGCGCCGCCTGCGAGGCCATCGCCGCCGCCTGTCCCAAGCCCTGCGCCGTCGTACAGGGCGGTGCGACCCGCGCCGACAGCGTGCGCAACGGTCTGGCCGCGGCGACGGGCGAGCTTGTTGCCATCCACGACGCCGCCCGCCCCTTTGTCAGCGAGAGCGTCATCACCGCCGCACTGACCGCTGCCGCCGAGACCGGCGCAGCCGCGCCCGCAGTGCCCGTCAAGGATACGGTGAAGGTCGCAGACCCGTTGGGCCGCGTGCTGGACACGCCGGACCGCGCCACGCTCTACGCCGTGCAGACGCCGCAGTGCTTCCGCCGCGCACGCTACACCCAGGCGCTTGCCGCCGTCACGGGGGAAAAAGCCCGCCTTGTCACCGATGATTGCAGCCTGTTTGAGCTGGCCGGTCTGCCCGTCAGGCTGACCGAGGGCGATTACGCCAACTATAAAATCACTACAAAAGAAGATCTGCAAAAGGAGAAAACCATGCGCATTGGTCACGGATATGACGTTCACCGCTTAGTGGAGGATCGCAAGCTCATTATGGGCGGCGTGGAGATCCCGTATGAGAAGGGCCTGCTCGGCCACTCCGACGCGGATGTGCTGCTGCACGCCGTAATGGACGCTGTGCTGGGCGCGGCGGCGCTGGGCGACATCGGCCAGCATTTCCCGGATAACGACCCCGCCTACAAGGGCGCGGACTCGCTGGCCCTGACCCGCGAGGTCGCCCGCATCATCGCCGAGCACGGCTATAAGGTCGGCAACATCGACGCCACGATCCTCTGCCAGCGCCCGAAGCTGGCCCCGCATATCCCGGCCATGCGCCGGAACATTGCCGATGCCTTCGGTCTGCCCGTGGACGCCGTCAGCGTCAAGGCCACGACGGAGGAACACCTCGGCTTCACCGGCGAGGGCCTCGGCATTGCCGCCCATGCGGTGGCGCTGATCGAGTGATTTTGTCAGCCTCCCGGCAGGGGCGGGACATGTCCCGCCCGCGGCTTTGCCATGTGCGTCCGTTTGCGGGAAACCTGCGGGCCGGGTATGCCCGGCCTCTATGCCTGTTCTAATGCCTATTTTGACCCAGAAAGGGGGCTGCGGTGCCCATGCTGCCCAACCAGATGTTCAATGCCGTTTTAAGCAGCCTGCGTACATTTGACCCGCTGTCCGATACGCTGGACATCCTTATTATCTCCTTTGTCTTTTACCAGCTGCTGCAATTCGCGCGCAAATCCCGCGCGGGCCAGCTGGTCAAGGGCATCATCCTGATTCTGGTTTTCTACGGTCTGGCCGTCATGCTCAACCTGAAAACCGTCACCTGGGTGCTCAACAACGTCATCACCATCGGCTTTATGGCCGCCGTCGTCATCTTCCAGCCGGAGCTGCGCCGCACGCTCGAGCGCATGGGTCAGTCCACAATGTGGGCCAACCTTCTCGTCGGGAACCGCCGCAGTGACCCGTCGCTGCGCGGCGCGTGGCAGAGCGCCGTTGTGGCCATCTGCGACGCGGCGGAGCAGCTGTCCGACACGCGCACCGGCGCGCTGATGGTGCTGGAGCGCAACAACAATCTGGATGAGATCATCCGCACCGGTACGCCGATGCACGCCGATGTCATCCCCGAAATGCTCGGCACGATCTTCTATGAGGGCACGCCCCTGCACGACGGCGCTGTCGTCATCCGCGACGGCGTCATTGTGGCGGCGGGCTGCGTGCTGCCGCTGTCCAACAATCTCGAGATGGGCAAGGACATGGGCACCCGCCACCGCGCGGGCCTCGGCATGAGCGAGAACTCCGACGCCATCGTCGTCATCGTCAGCGAGGAGACCGGCATCATCTCGATGGCGAAGAACGGCGTGCTCATCCGCCGCCTGGACCGCCAGAACCTCTTCAACCTTCTGCAGGAGGAGATCGTTCCCCCCGCCGAGGACGAGGAGACCAATATCTCGCCGCTGCAAAAGTTGCTGCGCAAGGGAGGTGCACTGAACCATGCCAAACCCGAATAACCCTCTCGCGCCGGGGCTGAACGGCGCCGCGCCCAAGGGCCCGCGCACGATCTGGGATAACCCGGTGCTTTCCGCCGTTCTGGCAATCATCATGGGCTTTGCCATGTGGATCATCGTTACGGTCTACATCGACCCCCAGGGCTCCACGACGGTGACCGGCGTGCCGATCAACTACACGAGCGGCGCGTCTACCTACACGGCCCAAGGTCTGGACATTGTGGAAAAGCCCGACATTGAGGGCGTGACCGTAAAAGTCGAGGGCAACAGCACGATCATCGGCAACATCCGCAGCGCCGACATCATGGTCTACCCAAGCTACGCCGGTGTCAGCGGCGCGGGCAAGGTCACGCTGCGCCTGCAGGCCCGTGTGACGAACACAACAGACTTCCCCGGTGACATTGAGTGTACGGTGGAAAGCCCGAGCACCATCGACGTTGTCTTTGACGAGGTCAGTGAAAAGACCGTTCCCGTCACGGTGGACGCCTCCGCGGTGACGATCTCCAGCGGCTATATGCTGAACAAGACCACCGCCGTGCCCGCCGAGATCACGCTGCGCGGCCCGACGAGTGAGCTGGATCAGGTGTCCAGCATCGTCGCCCCGGTTCAGGTGGATGGCGAACTGGCCGACACCACGACGGTGCCTGCTACGCTGGAGCTGCGCGACGAGGAGGGCAACGCCTTCACGCCGCAGTATACCTCGATGGAGAGCGACTCCGCCAACGTCACGCTGACGGTCTATCAGGTGCGGGAGCTGCCGCTGAAGGTGGACTTCATCGGCACACCAAACGGCTTCGACGTCGAGAGCCTGCACTATTCGCTGAGCCAGCAGACCCTGCGCGTGGCCGGTCCTGCCCGCACGATCAGCGCCTTGGAGGCCCTGACCGTGACGGACTTTGACCTGGCCCGTGAGTTTGAGCCGGGCCGCGACTACCAGCGCCTTATCGAGCTGCCCGCAGGCATCGTCTCGCTGGACGGCGTCACGAACGTCACGCTGGACTTTGACACGTCGGAGATGGCCTCGACAAAGCTGAACGTCTCGAACATCCGCGCTATCAACGTGCCCAGCAACTACGAGCTGCAGATCTTGTCCAGCATCGTCAGCGGTGTGACGCTCTACGGCCCGGCGGATGAAATCGAGGAGCTGTCCGCCGACAGCATCGTAGCGCAGATCGACTGCCAGAGCCTGAACCTGACCGTCGGCCAGCAGACGATTGCTGTCAGCATCCAGATCCCGTCGTCCAGCCGTATTTTTGCCACCGGCAGCTATACAGTCCAGTGCGAGGTCACGTCGAAGTAACGCGACGCAGTAGGGGCCGGGCATGCCCGACCCGCAGCCTACGGGAAACCGCCCTATAACGGGAAGGCCGAGGGCCGGACATGTCCGGCCCCTACATGGCGCATACAAAATACCATCGTTTAAGGAACCTTATCTATGCTTTTAGTCCGCAACATCCGCCTGCCGCTGACCTGCCCCGACCCGGACGCCGAGGCAGCGGCGAAGGCACTGGCCATTCTCCGCGTGCCCACTCGCCGGGCGGCGCACTGCGGTGTGGCAAAACTCAGCGTGGACGCCCGGCGCGGTACGCCGGTACTTGTCTACACCATCGCAGTCACACTCAAGGACGAGGGTGAGGAATCGGCATTGGCCGGGGCCTCGCCCTGTGTCTGTTATACACAGCCGCCGAAATTCGACTTTACAACGGGGAAAACGCCGCTGACCCATCGCCCGGTGGTCGTCGGTCTTGGCCCGGCGGGCCTGTTCGCGGCGCTGCTGCTGGCCCGCAGAGGCTACCGCCCGCTGGTGCTCGAGCGCGGCCCCGCGCTGGACGAACGGATTCGGGCCGTCGAGCATTTTGAGAAAACCGGCACACTGGACCCCAACGCCAACATTCAGTTTGGTGAGGGCGGCGCGGGCACCTTCTCGGACGGCAAGCTGACGACCCGCGTCGGTGACCCGCTGTGCGCGTTCGTGACAGGGGCGTTCCTTGACCACGGCGCGCCCGCCGACATTGCGTGGCGGCAGAAGCCCCACGTCGGCACCGACCTGCTGCGCGGCGTCATCCGCAGCATCCGCGGCGAGATCGAGGCTCTGGGCGGCGAGGTGCGGTTCAACACGGCGCTGACCGGCCTGCACACCCGGAACGGTGCGCTGATCGGCATCGAAACGACGGCGGGCCCCGTGCCCTGCGAGCAGATGATCTTAGCCGTCGGGCACAGCGCACGGGATACGTTTGCCATGCTGCACGGCCTGGGTCTGCCGCTGGAATGCAAGCCGTTCTCCGTCGGCTTCCGCGCCGAGCACCTGCAGACCGAGATCGACAAAAGCCTCTACCACGGCGCGGCGGGTCACCCGGCGCTGCCGAAGGGGGAGTACCAGCTGAGCCAGCACGTCTCCGGCGGGCGGTGCGTTTACACCTTCTGCATGTGCCCGGGCGGCACGGTCTGCGCCGCCGCCAGCGAGGCGGGCGGCGTTGTCACCAACGGCATGAGCCTGCACGCCCGCGATGGCCGCAACGCCAACGCGGCGGTGGTCGTCAGTGTGGACGGCGGCGACTTCGACAACGACCCGGCGAAGGCCGTCGCGTTCCAGCGTCGGCTGGAGCAGGCCGCTTACCGCGCGGGCGGCGGGAATTATCTTGCCCCGGCGGAGACCGTCGGCAGCTTTCTGGCCGGGCGCGGTGCGCTCGAGCTGGGGGCAGTGCAGCCGACCTACCCGCGCGGTGTGACGCCCTGCGACCTCGGCAGCCTGCTGCCCGATGATTTGAGCGGTGCCCTGCGCGAGGGATTGACCGCCTTTGGCCGCAAGCTGGCGGCCTATCGCGCCCCCGACGCCGTGCTGACGGGTCTGGAGACCCGCACCAGCAGCCCCGTGCGCCTGCTGCGCGATAAAGAAAACCTGCAATGCACCGGCCTGGCCGGGCTTTACCCCTGCGGCGAGGGTGCGGGCTACGCGGGCGGCATCATGACCGCCGCCGTCGACGGTGTGCGCTGCGCTGCCGAGCTGATGAAGAATTGGGGACCGATGGCGGACTGATGCGTCCGCAGGGGCCGGGCATGCCCGGCCCGCAGCCTACAGGAAACCGCCCTATAACCGGAAAGACGAGGACCGGACATGTCCGGCCCCTACAATGCAGTGACAACAGATTGGACAACCAAATGCCTGACAACAAAACTCCCAAATATCAATACGATCACTATGACTTCGGCGATATGCTGGACAGCGCCGTTGAGGCGGGCAGCAAGCTCGGCTCGTCGGTGCTGGGCAGCATTGCAGACGCCCTTGCACAGGCGGGCGACGCCATGAGCAGGCCGCAGCCCGACAGCTTCGCCGCATGGAAGCGCCGTCTGGAGCGCAAGTGGAAAAACGGCGGCCAGTCTGTCGGCGTTGCGCTGACGGCGGTTGGCTGGACCTTTACAGGCTGCTTCGGCATCGCGGCGCTTGTGCTGGGCATCCTGACGGCAGTCGGCGCAGGGCCGCTGGGGCTTTCCCAACAGGATTTTATAGCCCTGCCGATTTTGACGGCCGTGTTTTCCCCCCCAACGCTCGTCTTCCTCTTTATGGCCATCGTGGGCATGAAAAAGCTGGCCTATTTCAGCCGCCTGCGCAGACTGCTGCGCGCCGCCAATGACTGGACCTGCGACCTGCCGTCGCTGGCCCGCAAGGCGCAGATCAAGCAGGAAAAGGCCTATGAAACCGTTGCAAAGGCTGTGGCGAACGGGGATCTTCCCAATGCCGCCATTTCCGACGATTACAGCACACTTTACCTGGACGATTCGCTCATGCCGACGGCGGCAAAGCCTGCCGCAGCGCCGCAGGCCGAGCCTGCCGAACCCCTGACCGATGCCGAACAGTTCCGCCGCGAGGGCATGGACTTTTTGAACTACTTAAAAGTCTGCCGCGGCAAGCTGGGCACCGATGCGGACGAAGAGCTTGCCGCAATGCAGAAAACCTGCGCGTCGATCATGGGCTTTGTCCACAACCACCCGGAGCAGCTGAACCGCGTGCGCCGCTTCCGCGAGTATTACCTGCCAACGACCCGCAAGCTGCTGGACACGGCGCAGGGCCTGGGCGATACGGACAGCGCGAACGCGGCGGAGATCCGCCGCGACATCACCGGCATCCTGCACACGCTGAACCAAGCGTATGAAAAGCTGTACGACACCCTTCTGCAGGACGTCAGCATGGACGTTTCCACTGAGATCGACACGCTGGAGGCTATGCTGCGGCAGGATGGCCTGACCCACGATTTTGAAGCTGATTTTAACACAAGGAGCTAAACTGTATGAATTACCCTGCGTGGCAACTGAAAAAGGCGGACCCCGCGGCGGAAACCTCGCTGGCCGGGGCCGGGTGCGGCGTACTGCTGCGCCGGGTGCTGGCCGCCCGCGGCTGCACGGACCCCGCCGCTGCGCAGGCCCTGCTGGGCCAGGGCGAACCGCTGAGCGACCCGTTCCTGCTCACCGATATGGACAAGGCTGTCGTCCGTATCCAGGAGGCCATCGAAAATGAGGAGCTCATGGTCATCTACGGTGACTATGACGTCGATGGCATCTCGGCCACGGCCATTTTGTACGAATGTCTCACCAGCCAGGGCGCACACGTCCGCTGCAAGCTGCCTACCCGCGGCTCCGGCTACGGTCTGACACGCGCGGCGCTGGAATCACTGGCGTCCAAGGGCTTCAAGCTCGTCGTGACGGTAGACAACGGCATTTCCGCCGTCGAGGAGGCCGCCTGCGCAAAGGAACTGGGCCTTGACCTCATCATCACGGATCACCACCTGCCGGGCGACACACTGCCAGACGCCATCGCCGTTGTCGACCCCAAGCGCCCCGACGACGAAAGCCCGTTCAAGGACCTGTGCGGCGCGGGCGTGGCGTTCAAGCTCTGTGCCGCGCTCGAGGGCTGCGACCCCGCCGAGCTGTTGGAAATGTACGGCGAGCTGGCGGCGCTGGGCACGGTGGCCGACGTCATGCCGCTGGTGGGGGAGAACCGCACGATTGTCCGCGAGGGTCTGTCCCTTTTGCAGGACACGATGCGCCCCGGCCTGCACGCGCTTTTGGAGAGCGCCGGCTGCGGCGGCAAGCCCGTCACGGCGGACACGGTCAGCTACAGTTTGGCCCCGCGCCTGAACGCTGCGGGCCGCATGGACAACGCCGCGGTAGCGCTCAAGCTGCTGCTCTGCGGCGACGAGGATCAGGCCACCGGCATAGCTGAACGCCTGGCCGAGATCAACACCGAGCGTCAGCAGACCGAACAGCAGGTCTTTGCCGCTGCTTTGCAGGCGTTGGAGGCCGACCCCGCCCGCACCCGGGACCGCGTGCTCGTCGTCAGCGGCGAGGATTGGCATCCCGGCGTCATCGGCATCGTGGCGGCGCGGCTCATGGAGCGGTTCAGCCGCCCGGTCATCGTCATCTCGATGCACGAGGGCGAGGGCCGCGGCAGCGGGCGCGCACCGGACCCGTTCGACCTGCACAGTGCGCTCGCCGACTGCGCACAGTATCTGACGCGGTTCGGCGGCCACGCCGCCGCGGCGGGCGTTGAGATAGAGGAAGAGAATCTTGCCGCGTTCCGGCAGACCATCAATGCCTGGGCCGCGGCCCACGCCGCCCCGCCCGAGGCCGTCAGCCTGCGGCTGGACGCCGCCGCCACGCTGGGCGAGCTGAATCTGGAAAACGTCGGCGAGCTGGCCCGTCTGGCACCCTTTGGCCGCGAGAACCCCACGCCCGTGCTGCTGGTGCAGCATGCCTTTGTGGACGGCATCTGGCCGATGGGCGCGGAGGGCCGCCACACCCGCATCCGGCTGCGGCAGGGCAGCGACACGCTGTTTGCGTCGAGCTTCGGCATTGCGCCGCAGGCGTTTGCCTATCCCGTCGGCAGTGAGGTGGAGGCCGCACTCGAGGTCTCGATCTTCAACGGGCGCAGCGGGCCGATGGTGTCCGCGCACCTCAAGGCTATCCGCCCTGAGGAGCTGGGCAATACTCCCAGTGAACAGGCCGCGTGGTTTGAAGCGTTCCGCACCGGCGGCAGCCTCGACGCGGCCCGCGCCGCCGTGCTGCTGCCGGCCCGCGCCGACACGGTATCACTCTACCGGCGTATCCGCGGCGGGCATGTGGCCGCGGCGGATCTGCAGCCGGTTTTTGCGGCGGAGGGGCCGCAGAACACCGGCAAGACGCTGGCAAGCCTGACGGCGCTGCAGGAGCTTGGCCTGATTGTGGAGCAGGAGGGCCGCTGGCTGCCCGTGCCCGTGACGGCCAAGCAGGACCTGGCCAGTGCGCCGGTGCTGCAAAAGCTGGCGGAGCTGGCAAAACAGGCATGAGCGCCCTGCTGCACATGTAGAGGCGGGCATTGCCCGCCCGGCAGTCTGAAAACAACAGCGCCTTTTCGGGAAGGCTGCGCCCATGGCAAGCGGCCTGCGGGCGAGCAATGCTCGCCCCTACGGAATGCCCGAAAAAGCGCTGTGCAAGACAGATAGAAAACGGAGAGGGGAACGGACTATGGAAAACACAAACGTGCAAGAAGTAAAAATGCCCATCACCTATGACGATCTGAAAAAGAGTCTGGTTGACAGCGGCCGTCCCTATGATTTTGCTATGATCGACCGCGCCTACGCGCTGGCCGAAAAGGCCCACGGTGAGCAGCGCCGCCGCAGCGGCGAGCCGTACATCTGCCACCCGCTTTCGGTGGCGCAGATTTTGGTGGAGCTGGGCATGGACAGCGAGAGTATTGCCGCGGCCCTCATGCACGATGTGGCCGAGGACACGCCGGTCACGGTGGCCGAGATCAAGCAGAAGTTCGGCCCCGAGGTCGCGCTGCTCGTTGACGGCGTCACCAAGCTGACCCAGATCAAGTTCTCGAATGTCGAGGACCGTCAGGCCGAGAACCTCCGCAAGATGCTGCTGGCCATGAGCCAGGATGTCCGCGTCATGATTATAAAATTGTGCGACAGACTGCACAATATGCGCACCGGCGACGCCTGGCCCGAGCAGAAACGCCGCGACAAGGCTCTGGAAACGATGGAGGTCTATGCTCCCATCGCGCACCGCCTCGGAATTTCCAACATCAAGGAGGAGCTCGAAGACCGCAGTCTGCACTACCTTGACCCTGTCGGCTATGAGACGATCCGCGACCTGCTGAATAAGCACGGCGACGAGTTCCTGCATCAGGTCTGCCATACGATTGCCAGGCACCTGTCCGAAAACGGCATCCAGAAGGCGACCATCCGCCACCGCGTCAAGAGCATCTACGGCATTTACCGCAAGATGTATATGCAGAATAAGGATTTCGAGGAAATTTATGACATTTACGCTGTGCGTATCATCCTCGACAACGTCCCCGAGTGCTATACCGCGCTGGGGCTGATCCACGATATGTACCACCCGCTGCCCAACCGCTTCAAGGACTACATCTCGACCCCGAAGCCCAACGGCTACCAGTCCCTGCACACAACGGTCATCGGACGCGAGGCCATCCCGTTTGAGGTGCAGATCCGCACCTGGGACATGGACCGCATGGCGGAGTACGGCATCGCCGCGCACTGGAAGTACAAGGCCGGTATCACGGGCAGCAGCGACAAGCTGGACGAGCGCCTGGCCTGGGTGCGCCAGCTGCTGGAAAGCCAGCGCTCCAGCGCCGACGCCACGGATTTGCTCAGCGACATCAAGAGCGACCTGCTGCCCGAGGAAGTGTTCGCCTTCACGCCGCGCGGCGACGTCATCAACCTGCCCGCGGGCGCGACGGCCATCGACTTCGCCTACGCGATCCACTCTGCTGTCGGCAACAGAATGATCGGTGCGAAGGTCAATAACCGCATCGTGCCCATCGACCACAAGGTCCAGACCGGCGAAATTATTGAGATCATCACCGGCTCCGAGAACCGCGGCCCCAGCCGCGACTGGCTCAACATCGTCAAGACGAGCGAAGCCAAGAACAAGATCCGCAACTGGTTCAAAAAGGAACGCAGAGAGGAAAATATTCAGGAGGGCCGCGACGCGCTTGAGCGCGAGATGCGCCGCAACCTCATGACGCTGACCGACGAGCAGCACGACGTCTTTATGGAGGCGCTGGCCCGCCGCAACCGCTGCAACAGCGTGGAGGAAATGTACGCGGCCATCGGCTACGGCGGCCTGCAGATCTCCCGCATGCTGCCCAAGCTCAAGGAGGAGTACACCAAGCTGCAGGCTACCGAGCCGAAGCCGGTCACGGTGGAGCTCAAGCGGATGCATTCCTCCGACGGCGTCATCGTCGAGGGCATCGACAACTGCCCAATCAAGTTCGCCAAGTGCTGCTCACCGCTGCCGGGCGATGAGATCATCGGCTTTGTCACCCGCGGCTTCGGCGTGTCTATCCACAAGCGTGACTGCGCCAACGCCCGCGAGAGTATGCGCCACCCCGAGAACGCAGACCGCTGGGTCCGCGCCTACTGGGATGAGGCGGAGAAGGAAAACTACAAGGCTACGTTGGATATTGTTTGCATGGACCGCGCAAACCTCGTCTCTGACGTGGCACTGGCACTGGGCGATATGCGCGTGCCGATCTACTCTCTGACGGCTCGCGCCGCCGAGCAGGGCCGCGCCCGCATGGGCGTGACCGTCGGCATCACCAACACCGAGCACCTGAACAGCGTCGTGGCAAGACTGAAAAAGATCAAGGACGTTGTGAGCGTGACGAGGAACTGAAACGGCCGGAGGCATGTAGGGGCCGCACATGTGCGGCCCGCAACTGTATGGCAGACGTTCGTTTGCCTTTCACGGCAGGGCCGGGCATGCCCGGCCCCTACAGTGCAGCTGATTTTGAAAAGGAGCAACTACCTATGCGAGCAGTCATTCAGCGCGTCACCCGCGCAAGCGTTACCGTCAACGGGGGCGAGCCCCGGGCCATCGGGCCTGGCCTTGTCATCCTGCTGGGCGTGCGCGATACCGACGACAGCGCCATTGTGCCCAAGCTGGCCGAAAAATGCGCCCACCTGCGCATTTTTGAGGACGAGGACGGCAAGCTGAACCGCAGCGCCGTCGAGTTGGGCTATTCGGCACTCGTCGTCTCCAACTTCACGCTCTACGGTGATACGTCCAGGGGCAAACGCCCGAGCTTCATCCATGCCGCCAGGGGCGAGCTGGCCGTGCCGTGCTATGAAAAATTCCTCGAGGAGATGAGCCATCAGGGCCTTAAAGACCTGCAGCACGGGGAGTTCGGCGCGGACATGAAGATCGACCTTGTGAACGACGGCCCCGTCACCATCGTCATCGACACCGACGAGTGGAAAAAGTAAGCAAATTCAAGGGAGGACGCAATGAACATCCAGCATATCCACGGCGTTGCGCCGCTGTACACGAATACCTTTTTAATTATCACCAACGCGAAGCACGGCATCCTGATCGATGCCGCCGCCGAGCCGGGCGTCTATCTGAAGGCGCTCGACGAGGCCGGCGCGACGCTGACACACATCCTGCTGACCCACGGCCACTATGACCATGTCGGCGCGGTGGCCGCGCTGAAAAAGGCGACGGGCTGCAAGGTCTATATGGACCCGGTTGACGCGCAGGGCAGCCAGCTGCTGCCGCTGACGCCCGACGTCCTCACCGACAACTGGCCCGCGAACGACGAGCTTACCATTGATGAGCTGACGTTTAAAATCTACCACACGCCCGGCCACACCGGGGGCGGCGTCTGCCTGTCCTGCTACGGGCTGCTGTTCAGCGGCGACACGCTGTTTGCAGGCTCCTGCGGGCGGACGGATTTCCCCGGCGGCAGCATGCAGGGGATGGCAAAAAGCCTGTCCCTGCTGGCAGAGCTGCCGCTGCCGGATGCAACAAAAGTCCTGCCCGGACATGAGGGCTTTTCCACCCTCGGGCAGGAGCGCAGCACCAATCCTTACATGAATGGGGCATGGTACTAATGCAGATTATTTTACGCGGCCCCGCAGCGGGCTATGAGGCCGAACATACCGCCCGGCTATTTTTCCCCGACGCAGAGAAGGCGGAAAATCTGCCGCAGGACAGTGATTTTGTGCTGGCACAGAGCCATCTCTGCACCGACACGATCCTGCTGCGCCTGCACGGCAGGCTACACTGGAAGATTGCCCTGCGCCCGCAGGGCGCAGACCCCGAGTACACGCTCTGCCGCCTTTTGTACACGCTGCTGGGGGAGGCCACCGGCAGCACACCGCCCTGGGGCATGATGACCGGCGTGCGCCCGGTGCGCATCATTCACGACATGCGCGCAAGCGGTGCCACGGAGGATGAGATCCGCGCACGGTTCCTTGACCACTTTGCCTGCACACCGGAGAAATTCGCGCTGGCCCTCGGCATTGCCGACCTGCAGAAGCCGGTGCTGGACGCCGCTGACCCGATGGATTGCAGCGTCTACGCGGGCATCCCGTTCTGCCCGACGCGGTGCAGCTATTGCAGCTTTGTCTCCCGCACGGTGGGGGACAAGGCGACCCGCGCACTCGTCCAGCCCTATGTGGACAAGCTCTGCGCGGAGCTGACCGCTATCCGCGAGACCGCGGACCGCTGCGGGCTGCATATCCGCACGTTCTACATCGGCGGCGGTACGCCGACGAGTTTGTCCGCCGCGCAGCTCGAGCAGCTTATGTCCCACATTGCCAAAACGTTTGATTTAGCGAAGCTGGACGAGTACACCGTCGAGGCGGGCCGCCCCGACTGCACCGACGCCGAGAAGCTGCGCATCATCAAAAAATACGGTGCTACACGCATTTCTATCAATCCGCAGACCTTTTCGGATCAGGTGCTGCAGAACATCGGGCGCCGCCACACCGCGCAGGACATCATTGACTGCTTTGCGGCGGCCCGCGCGGCAGGGCACAAAAACATCAACATGGATCTGATCGCGGGTCTGCCGGGGGATACCGTCGAGGGCTTTGAGGCCAGCCTGCGTCAGGCCATCGCGCTGGACCCCGAAAACATCACGGTCCACACGCTGACCCTCAAGCGCGCGTCCAACATCGTCGTGGAGCACCGCGCCGCCGACTACGCCGATGTGGCCGCCATGCTCGGCAAATGCAGCCTGCTGGCCGACGCCGGTTACCGTCCGTACTATATGTACCGCCAGAAGGGCACGCTGCAAAATCTGGAAAATATCGGCTGGGCCAAGCCCGGTTTCGAGTGCCTCTACAATATTTATATAATGGAGGAGGTCCACACGATTCTGTCCGCCGGTGCGGGCGGCTCCACCAAGCTCGTCATTCCGGGGCAGCGCCGCGGCAAGATCGAGCGTATCTTCAACTTCAAGTATCCGACAGAATACATTGACCGCTTTGCGGAACTGCTGGGCCGCAAAAAGGCCGTGGAGGATTTCTATGCACGTTACACATCGCAAACGCTTCGTCAGCCGTGACCTCGTCGCGCTGGCGGCCCGCCGCCCGCAGGATCTGGCCGCTCTGAGCGAGGCCCACTACCATGACCAGATCGAGAGCATCGCGGACGAGGTGCTGGCCGCGGGACAGCGCATTGTCATGCTGACCGGTCCGTCCGCCGCAGGCAAGACGACGTCCGCGCACAAGATCGCTGACGCTATCGCCGCCCGCGGGCACCGCAGCCAGGTCATCAGCCTTGACGATTTCTACATCGGGGAAGGGAAATACCCCAAGCACCCGGACGGCAGCGACGACTACGAGAGCCTGGAGGCGCTTGACCTTGAAAGGCTGCACGCCTGCCTGAAGGAACTGTACAAAACGGGCGTTTGTGACGCACCTGTGTTTGATTTCACGATTCAGCGGCCCAGCGCCACCCAGCGTATCGACGCGCGGGACGGCGTGGTCATCATCGAGGGACTGCACGCACTGAATCCCGCCCTGACCGAGGAGCTGCCCGAAGATGCAGCACTCTGCCTGTACGCGGGTCTGCGGGAGGAATACGCCGACAGCCGCGACGCGCGCTGCCTGGCCACGCGGGACATCCGCCTGGCACGCCGTCTGGTGCGGGACTGCCTGTTCCGCGGCCACGGCGCAGCGTTCACGCTGGGGCTGTGGGGCCACGTCTGCGCGGGCGAGGACCGCTATATCAAGCCTTACAAGCCCCGCGCCAATCTCCTGCTGGACACGACCCATACCTACGAGGTCTGCCTGTGGCGTACCGTGCTGGACGCCATGCCGGCAGACCCGGCGCTGACCGCCACCCAGGCACGCCAATTGGCCGCCCTGCGGGAAAAATTTGCGGCGTTCCCGGCGCTTGGCACAGAGCTGGTGCCCCAAAACAGCATGCTGCGGGAGTTTATCGGCAAATAATCCTGCACAATTCACGGAAAATATACATTTGCGCGTTGCAAACCGCACCGCAATGGGCTATAATAGACCTAAATCGCACGGCAAAACTGCCGCGACATGGCTAAAGAAAGAGGTGCTTAACTATGTTTGAACTGGATATTGAGATGCTGAAGGAGCAGGGTCTGCAGTTGGTGGATTCCGCCAAAAAGACCGCACAGGATCTGGCGGATAAGGGCAAGAACAAGCTGGATCTTCTGAACCAGCAGGCGCGCCTGTCCAAGGCGCAGCGTCAGCTCGGCGCATTGGTCTACAGCCTGCACAAGGCCGGTGAGGAGAACCCCGCCCTGGTCGAGAAGTATATCGACGCCGTGGCTGAGGTCGAGAAGGCCATTGAGGAGATCAAGGCCAACATGACCGACGACGAGCGCGCCGAGGTCGAGGCCCAGGAGACCGCCGAGAACGCCGAGCCCGAGGCAGCCCCCGCCGAGGACGAGGAAATCGAGGAAGAACCCATCCAGCTGCGCGGCGAGACCAAGACCTGCCCCGTCTGCAAGGCCGAGGTCGACGGCGACGCCCTGTTCTGCAACCACTGTGGTGCTCAGCTGTAAAATACGGCAGAACGCAGCTTTTGCAGGAGAAACGCTGCCAACACTTGACAAATCCTGCGATATGTGTAAAATGAAGCGTATTGCATTTCTGCCCAAGCGGAGAGGTCTATGAACGCATACCCTGAAAAACAGCACTACACGGCGGACGATTTGGCCGCGATCATTGCGATCCTGCGTGACCCGGACAACGGCTGCCCGTGGGACAAGGTGCAGACGCATCGGTCCATCCGGATGAATTTTCTGGAGGAAGCCTACGAGGCTGTGGATGCCATTGACCTCGACGACCCGGAACTCCTGTGTGAGGAGCTGGGGGACGTGCTGATGCAGGTCGTCTTTCATGCGCAGATCGAGCGGGAGGCCGGGCATTTCACCTTTGCAGAGGTCTGCGACGGTGTCTGCCGCAAGCTGCTTGACCGCCATCCGCACATTTTTCGTGGGGACGAGAGCATAAAAGACTGGGATTCGCTCAAGAATAAGGAAAAGGGCCGCCTGACACTGGCCGATGACCTGGAGAGCGTGCCCCGTGCGCTGCCTGCGCTGATGCGTGCCGCTAAGCTGCAAAAGCGCGCAGCCCGCTGCGGCGTGGAAACAGCAGCCGCACCCGCGGACATCGCCGCCGCAGCCGAGACCGCCGTCTCCACCGCGGACAAGGCCGTGACGGAGCAGGCAGTGGGAGAGTTGCTGTTTACCGCTGCCGCGCTGGCGCGCCAGGCGGGTGTTGACCCCGAGCAGGCGCTGCAGAAGCGCAATGCCGCGTTCCTTGCAGAGCATACAGGCCGCGCGGAAAACCAGGAGAGCTAAGAAGTGAGCCGAGCGGACGGAGATTTCCGCAGCCGCTTTTTGCTGATATAATACTTTGGAGGTATAATACTATGACGAAAGTTGAACTGATCGCCGCTGTTGCGAACGATGCGAACCTGACCAAGAAGGATGCCGAGGCTGCTGTCAACAGCGCCCTGAACGCCATCACCGCTGCCCTGAAGGACGGCGACAAGGTCACGCTGGTCGGCTTTGGCACCTTTGAGGTCCGCGAGCGCCCCGAGCGCAAGGGCCGCAACCCCCAGACCGGCGCCGAGATCACCATCGAGGCTTCCAAGCTGCCCGCCTTCAAAGCCGGCAAGGCTCTGAAGGACGCCGTTCAGTAACTTAAAACGGAACCCGGTCCGCCCCGTCACAGCCTGCGACGGGGCGGTTTTGTATGAGTGAAAGGAAAAATCATGCGTCTGGACAAATATTTAAAGGTCAGCCGCGTCATCAAGCGCCGCACCCTCGCCAATGAGGTCGCCGACGCCGGGCGCGTGCTGGTCAACGGCAAGCCCGCCAAGGCCAGCTACACGGTCAAGATCGGCGACATCATCGAGGTCACTTTCGGCAACCGGCCTGTCAAGATCCGCGTCCTCTCCGACGTCGAGCAGAAGGGCAAGGACGTTGCGCGGGAGATGTTTGAGGTGATCGAGGGGTAAACGGCCAGAGCCCCTCAGCCCGGTTCTACTTTCCCCTCCGTCTGCATACATTACCATTGTAAACAAGCAGGGGAGGAACCGCCATGCCGGAAACAAAATTGGAGTCGCGCACACCCCGCGCGGCTGACACCGCCCAGCCCCAGCCGAAAAGCCACGGCCTGGCGCTGAAGGACCGCCACCATCTGGCTGTGACCGGCGTCATCCGGGTCATCAGCTGCGACGAAAACGCCGCTGTGCTGGAAACGCCGCTCGGCAACCTGACCGTCGGCGGGCAGGAACTGCAGATCGGCGAGCTTTCCACCCAGAGCGGCCAGGTGCAGCTTTCCGGTAAGATCGAATACCTGCAGTATGCCGAGAACCAGCAGTCCGGCGGCAGTCTGCTGGCGCGGCTCTTTCGGTAAATGGCCCCGTCGCCCGCGCCGTGGGCCGTGCTGGGGGATGTGCTGTGGTGCTTAGGGCTCGGCTGCCTGCTCGGGGCCGCGCGGGATGCTGTGCGGCTGGCACTCGGGGAGGGGCCGGTGCGGTGCTTTTTCCGGGACATAGCCGTGTTTGCCGCGGCGGCGGTGCTCGTCTGCGGGTTTGCCGCCGGGGCCAGCGCGGGCGGTCTGGCCCGCTGGTATATGAGTGCCGCCGTGCTGCTGGGGGCCGTCAGCTGGCGGTGGGCGGTACAGCCTGCCGTGCACCGCGCGGCGGCAGCGCTGGCGGAGCTGGCGTGCAGACCGCTGCGGCTTGTACACAAAATGCTCGTCAGGCCCGCACAAATGCGCTTACAAGCGGCCCAAAGCCGCCGCCGCGCCTGCCGCAAAGCAAAAAAATCTGCTAAAATCAAAAAATCCGCCGAAAAACGGTTGCAAAAACCGTCGAAAGTATTATATAATTAGCCATACGTAGTAATGTGCATGTCTTGGAAGGGGGCATCCCAGATGAGAAAACGCAGCGGGCTGTCCCGCACCCAGTTTCTGGTGCAGTGGGTCGTACTTCCGGTGCTGGTCATCGTAAGCGCCGCTATGTTTGTAGGGCTGGTCAGGAACCAGGTCTCCATCGCGGCCAAGCAGCAGGAGCTGCAATCGCTGAAGAACCAGCTGGCGGCACAGGTCACGGAAAATGCCGAGCTGTCCGGCACGCTCGACCAGGGTGAGGACGCCATCATTGAGCGCTACGCCCGGGAGCAGGGCTACGCCAAGCCCAATGAGCGCGTCTTTGTGGACATCAGCGGCAAATAACATCGTTTTCAGCGGGGAAGCTTTGCGGCAGCCCCCTGTAATAAATTACATTTTAAAGGGGTATCATAGTTTGGCATTACAAGTTGGGGATATTGTCGAGGGCAAGGTCACTGGTATCAAGCCATTCGGCGCGTTCGTTTCTCTGCCGGAGGGCAAGACCGGTCTTGTCCACATCTCCGAGGTTTCTTACGAGTTTGTGCAGGATCTTTCTGCTGTGTTGAGCGACGGGCAGACGGTTTCCGTCAAGGTGCTTTCCATCGCACCGGACGGCAAGATCGCCTTGTCCATCAAGCGCACCCAGCCCGCACCGGAACGCGCACCGCGCCAGCCGCACGGTGAGCGCAGCGGCAACGGCGGTGATCGCCGCTCGGCCCCGCGCCCCAAGCGCGAGGAAAAGCCCCGCGTGTGGCAGCCCAAGCCCGCCGCCCCCCAAGGCGAGATGAGCTTTGAGGACATGATGGCCCGTTACAAGACCCGCAGTGAGGAGAAGATCGCAGACCTCAAGCGCGTGACGGAGAACCATCGCGGTGGATATTCCCGCCGCCGCGGCTGATTTGGCCGCAGAAACCACAGTACGAACGGCCCTATCCTGACGGCTGTCAGCCGCCGGGCTGGGGTCTTTTTGCAATTTTAGAATGTAGGGGTGGTCATTGACCGCCCGCGGGCGAGCAATGCTCGCCCCTACAAAATAACCGGCACATCAATAAGAAAGGACACCTATGTCTACACTTTATACCATGGTCGCGCCCTGCTTTTTCGGCACGGAGTCGACGCTGAATTTTGAGGTCAAGCGTCTGGGCGCACAGAACATCCAGGTCACCGATGGCCGCGTGGCGTTCCAGGGCGGGGCGGACGTTATCGCCGCCGCCAACCTGAACCTGCGCACGGCGGAGCGCGTCCTGCTGCTGCTGGCCACCTACAAGGCCACGACGTTTGACGAGCTGTTCGACGGCTGCTACAACATCGCGTGGGAGGACCTGCTGCCCGCCAACGCGGCGTTCCCGGTCAAGGGTTCGAGCCTGTCCAGCCAGCTGTCCAGCGTGCCTGCCTGCCAGAGCATCGTCAAAAAGGCCATCGTCAAGCGCCTGATGCACGGCCACAAGGTCGGCACCCTGCCCGAGGACGGCGCACTGTACAAGGTGCGCTTTGCCCTGCGCAAGGACACCGTGGAAATCTACCTCGACACCTCCGGCGACGGCCTGCACAAGCGCGGCTACCGCAAAAACGCGACGCTGGCCCCCATCAAGGAGACGCTGGCCGCCGCCATTGCCGACCTGGGCCGCGTGCGCCGTGACTCCCTCGTGCAGGACCCGTTCTGCGGCTCCGGCACGCTGGTCATCGAGGCTGCCCAGAAGGCGCTGAACCTGGCCCCCGGCCTGCGCCGCCGCTTTGCCGCCGAGCACTTCGACTTTGTGCCCGCCGACATTTGGGCAGAGCAGCGCCAGAAGGCCCTGGACGAGGTCCGCAAGGACGCTGCGTTCGAGGGCATCGGCTACGACATTGACCCCGCCGCCGTGGCACTGGCCAACGCGAACGCCAAGCTGGCGGGCGTGGGGGACCGCTGCCGCTTTGAGGTCGCCGACGTCAGGGAATTCCGTGCACTCGACAACGCCACCGTCCTGACGAACCCGCCCTACGGCGAGCGCCTCGGCGACGCATCCGAGGCCGCAAGCCTTGCCAGAACGCTGGGCCAGGTCTGGCAGGCGCACCCCGCGCAGGGGCTCTATGCCATCACCGCGGACGCCGAGTTTGAGCAGCACTTTGGCAAAAAGGCCGCGCGCCGCCGCAAAATTTACAACGGCATGATCCCGTGCCAGCTCTATATGTACTTTGAGCAGCCCAAGCGCGAGAGGAAGTAAGCGATGGAAGACCTGAAACTTGCGATTCTCATTGATGCGGACAACATTTCGCCCAAGTATGTCAAGGTCATTCTTGACGAGGCCGCGACCTTCGGCGTGGCCGCCTGCAAGCGCATCTACGGTGACTGGTCGGATGTGCGTCTCAAGAGCTGGAAGGACGCGCTTTTGAACAACTCCATCATCCCCATCCAGCAGTATAGCTATACGACGGGCAAAAACGCGACGGACTCCGCCATGATCATTGACGCCATGGACCTGCTCTACGGCGGCAATCTGGACGGCTTCTGCATCGTCTCGTCGGACAGCGACTTTACGCGGCTGGCCGCCCGTCTGCGTGAGGCCGGAAAACTCGTCATCGGTATGGGCGAAAGCAAAGCGCTCGGCCCCTTCGTCAAGGCGTGCGACCAGTTCAAATACCTGGATCTGATCCTCGACCACGGCGAGACCGACGACACCGCGCCCGCAGCCCCCGCCGCCGAGGCCGCCGCCCGCGCCAACGCCGGGGACGACACGGCCATAAACCGCGATTCCATTGGCCGCATCATCCACGGCCTTATTGATGAAATGGACGACGGCACGGGCTGGGTGCGCACCTCCCGCGTCGGTGACCAGCTCATCAAGCGCTACCCGGACTTTGACGTGCGCAACTTCGGCTCCAAGAGCCTGAACAAATTCCTGGCGTCCCTGCCGGAGCTCGAAGTCGAGGAGCGCATTCTGGCAAACGGCAACCCCATCCAGTTTGTCCGTGTGAAGCCTGTACCGGAGCCGGTCAAAAAGCCTGCGCCGCGAAGAACGGCAAAGCGCACAACGCGCAAAAAGAAGTAAGGGAGAGATTCGTCTCTCCCGTCAGACTGTCGAAAAAGGTGCGTTCACCCCTTGGCCCCCTCTGCGAGGGGGCTCCGCCCGCAGGCGGTGGGGGAGAGAACTGTACGGTTGCCCGATGCAAACCGACCACCACAAAGCAACAGCCCCGGACACATCGCGCGTCCGGGGCATTTTTTATTTTAACGTTCCAAAACCAGAAAATCCTGACTGACCCAGCCAAATTTGCGTCCGTATTTGACAAGCGCCCAGCCGGGGGCAGTGCTCAGGGCGCCATACAGGCGCACCTGCGCGGAATCGGAAAGCTTGTCGAGAATGTCGTATTCCAGCCCCGGCCCGGTACGCACGTTTAGACGCTCACCGGCAGTATCCACCGAGAAAAATACAATATCCGTCCGTGTGGGCCGCGTGTCGGGTGCGACAATGCTTTCCGGCAGGTCGTCCAGCGGGTCGGGCTTCGTCACGCCGGGAATAGAATATTCGTGCCAGCCGTCGCCCAGCCTGACCCAGGCCGTGCCGCCGTCCCACACAAGGCCGTCATACGCGCAGGGGACAAATTCTGCTCCCGTGGAATCCAGCAGACCGAACTTTCCGTCCCGGCTCACCGGCGCATAGCCGTTCAGCAGCGGGGCGGCGCGGCGGTAGACCAGGGGTTCCTCTGTGTAATAGTCTGGGGCATAGACGCTGTCATAGCAGGGTTCTGTTACCTCGCGCCCGGTAGTGTCCAGATATACCCATTTGCCGTCGCGCTGGGCGGGGGCCAGCGGTGCATCAAAGAAAAAATCTGCGGCTGTATAAATGGAATCGTTGGCGGCAGTGCCGTCTTTATAACGGTAGGCGTATTGCCCATCGCTGACATAATAATACCAGTCGTCGCTCTCGCGGTGTATTGTACCGCCGCAGGTGGGCACAGGGCCGTTGGCGCTGCCGCTGTACCGCAGCAGATCATCCTCTGTCGGGGCGCTGAACTCGCCCGGGCCGAGGCTGCCGCTGTATATGGACACAGTATGCTCCTGCAAATAGACAAATTCCAGATAGCCGTCGCCGTCGTGCCCGTCACAGATCACACCATCGCCGCAGGCTTGCAGCTGACGGGCATATTCCTTTCGCAGCGCGTCGGCAGCCTCCCACGAAAGACCGTTTGTGTAGTCGTGCCAATGGCGGTTGCCGAGACCACATTCAAACAGCGGCTCCGGCGCGCGGCAGGGCAGAACCTCACTGCCGTCGCTGCGCATCAGGCCCCACTTGCCGTCCTTGCACATCGTGTAGTATTCGACCTCGGGGTAGGACTGCAATTCCCGAGAATAGCGGAGGAGCCGTATCTCGTCGTACTCCAGCACCGCCGCGCCGGTTTCCACGAGTCCCTGCGGCGGCACGGCGTCAGCTGTGGGTGCGGGCGTCGCCGCGACCTCGGCTGTTTCCCCGGTCTCGGTAGCGGCGGGGGTGGGTACAGCAGTGGGCGTTACGCTGCCGGGCACATCCGTCCCGGCGGTACAGCCCGCCAACAGCAGGGCAGACAGAACGCAGAGCCAAAGCTTCATAGCAGCACACCGCCTTTATTATTCCGTTGAAATCAAATACGCCGTACTGACCCAGCCAAACTGCGGCACATCGTACAGCGGGTCATACCGCACCAGTGCCCAGCCGGGGGCGGCGGAGGAATACCCGTACACGCGCAGGGTGGAGGAAGAAATTTTGCCGAGGATGTCGTACGCAAGCCCGGGTCCGGCGCGCAGATTCAGGCGGTTGGTGCTGTTGGCATCCGCCATGAAAAACACCGCGTCCGTCCGCGCGGGGTAGGTGTCGGGGGCTGTAACGCTGTCGGGCAGGTCAGCCAGCGGGTCGGGCTTCGTCACGCCGGGAATTGTGTACTCGTGCCAGCCGTCGGCCAGCTTGACCCAGGCCGTGCCGCCGTCCCACGCAAGGCCGTCGTAGACGCAGGGCACAAGCTCTACGCCGGTGTTGTCCAGCAGACCGAACTTTCCGTTCCGGCTGACGACTGCATAGCCGCTCAGCAGCGGCGCGGCGCGGGCAAAGACCAGCGGCTCGTCTGTATAGTGGTTGGGCCGATATATGCCGTCGTAGCAGGGGGCGGTCACTTCATGGCCCGCTGTGTCCAGGTACACCCATTTGCCCTCGCGCTGGGCGGCGGCCAGCGGCGCGTCAAAGAAGCAGTCAGCCGCGGTGTATACAAAATTGTTGGCTGCACCGCTGTTCCGGCAGCGATACACGTACAGCCCGTCGCCGACGAAGTTGTACCATTCGTCGCTTTCGTGCGTGGTGGTGCCGCTCTGCGCGGGCACAAGGCCGTTGGTGCTGCCGCTGAACAGCCGCAGGATGTCGTCGGTGAGCGTAATGAACTGGCCCGGCCCCATGCTGCCGCTGTACAGGTAGGTTTTATCGTCCTGCAAACAGACAAACTGCCGGTAGCCGCCGCCGTCGTGTTCTGCACAAAGGCGTCCGTCGCCGCTCTCTGTCAGCGTTTGGGAGGCTGCTTTATACGCGGCTTCATAGTCCGGTGAGCCGAACAGGTCGTCCAGGTACCCGTGCCAATGGTGGGCGTTCCAGCTGCATTCGAAAAGCGGCTCGGACGCGCGGCAGGGCAGTACCTCGGTGCCGTCGCTGCGCATCAGCCCCCACTTGCCGTCCCTGCACATCGTATAGTAATCGGTGTCGGGGTAGGGCTGATATTCGCGAAAATAGTCGATCAGCCGTATCTCATCGTAGTCCAGCACCGCCGCGCCGGTCTCCACGAGTGCCTGCGGCGGCTGCACAGCGTCAGCGGTGGGGGCGGGTGTTGCCGCGGCCTCGGCGGTTCCGGCGGGCTGCGGTGTCCCGGCAGTCTCCGCAGTTCCGGGCAGAGGGGCAGCCGTGGATGGCACAGCCGCCGAGGAAACCGCCCCGGCGGCACAGCCTGTCAAAAAAAGCATCGACAAAACGGAAAACAAAGATCTTTTCACGGTCACACACCGCCCTTCCTTTTTATAATACCAGTATAGCATAACGCCCCGCACCGGGAAATACGGTGCGGGGCGTTCGCGCAAATTTTACAAATTTATCCGTAGATATGCCGCCCGGCAAAGACGCACAGGGGGCGCTTGGCCTTGCCCATGCCCAGCAGCTGCACGGCAGCGGCGAGCGTCGCCCCGGCGCTGGTGCAGGCGGGCACGCCGTCAAAGAACAGCACCTCCCGCGCGGCGCGCTCGGCGTCGGCGGTGGTCACGGTCAATACGGTGTCCACGACATAAGGGTTGTAGTTCTCCGGCACAAAGCCCGGCCCGATGCCCGAAATGCCGTGCTGGCCGATGAACCCGCCCGAGATGGCGGCGCACTCGGCAGGCTCCACGGCGACGATGCGCACCATGCTGTTCCACGCCTTGATGTACTCGGCCACGCCGGTGATCGTGCCGCCGCTGCCCACGCCGATGACGATGGCGTCGATGGCATCCCCTGCGTTTTTATAAATCTGCGGCCCCGTCACGCGGCGGTGGTACTCGGGGTTGTCGTCGTTGGAAAAATAGTGGGTGTAATATCCGCCGTAGCGCTTGGCGGTATCCTCGGCCACGCGCTCCATGGCGCGGCGCCCGCTGCTGCTGCAGGCGATGATATGCGCACCCAGATCCTGCAGCCGCTTGCGCTGGGCAATGGGCAGGTTGCTGGGTACGACCAGAATGCAGGGATGCCCCGTTGTGGCACAGCTGACGGCCAGCGCCGCGCCGAAGCTGCCGGAGCTGGCCTCCACCACAGGCATGCCGGGCTGCAGCGTGCCGCGCTCGGTGGCAAAGGCAAGCATCGTCTCGGCCAGACCGTCCTTGGAGGAACCCGTCGCGCCGCCGAAATCGAGATACGCGAGGATGCCGGTACTCAGCCCGTGCTGCGCGGAATAGCCGTCCAGCCGCACGATGGGGCAGCGGTAGACGTCCTGATAATAGCTGTGCAGGATGGGCATAGCGGGGCACCTCACTTTCCGTAAACAAAAGTATTCTTATTATAGCATAGTTCGGCAGGGTTTGCCACGGGTCTGGCAAAATATTGTGGGGCAATGTTGAAGGGGCCGCTGCGGAAGGTCCGCGGATTTCCTCAAAAAATCGCAGGAAATCGGCACAAAATCCGCCCGGACCCCTTGACTTTTCCTCCTGCGCCTGTTATAATTCAAAGGCTGATGTAAAGAAAAATACTTTACACGGCCTTCACAAGCAGCAAAGGGGGCGCGGGCATGGCCGGCAAGCCGCAGAAAAACCTTGCCTACTCCGTCCTGCTGGACTTCTACGGTCCGGTTCTGACGGACAAGCAGCGCGTCATCCTGACAGAATACTATGATGAGGATCTGTCCCTGGCCGAAATTGCCGAGAACCTCGGCATCACGCGGCAGGGGGTGCGGGACGCCATCAAGCACGGTGAGGCCGCGCTCGACGAGCTGGAGCAAAAGCTCGGCAACGCCCGCCGCCACACCCGGATGCAGGCCGACTTAGACCGCCTGCGGCTGCTCGTCACAGAGATCCGCTGCTCGAACTCCGGCTCCTTCACGCCGGACCCGCGGATCACGAACGACACCGCGGAGATGCTCACGATCTTACACCGCTTGGACACGCAGGAGGATGCCGATGGCCTTTGAGTCTTTAACAGAGCGCTTGAATGGCGTTTTCAAGAAGCTGCGCGGCAAGGGCAAGCTGAACGAGGCCGACATCAAGGCCGCGATGCGCGAGGTGCGCATGGCCCTGCTCGAGGCCGACGTCAACTATAAAGTCGCCAAGGACTTCTGCGCCCAGGTTTCGGAACGTGCCATGGGGCAGGAGGTCATGGAGAGCCTGACCCCCGCCCAGCAGGTCGTCAAGATCGTCAACGAAGAGCTGACCAACCTCATGGGCGGCAACGAGCCGAAGTACCTGCGCCTGAAAAACAAGGGCCAGACCGTGCTGATGATGTGCGGCCTGCAGGGCAACGGCAAGACCACCCACGCCGCCAAGCTCGGCAAATATTACCGCAGCCAGGGCCGCCGCCCGCTGCTGGTCGCCTGCGATATTTACCGCCCCGCCGCCATTGAGCAGTTGAAGGTCGTCGGTGAGCAGGCCGGTGTCCCGGTCTTTACGCTGGGCACCGAAAAGCCCGAAATCATCGCGCAGAAGGCACTTGCCTACGCGAAGGATCACGGCAATGACATTGTTATTCTCGATACCGCAGGCCGTCTGCAGATTGATGACCAGCTCATGGATGAGCTGGTGCGCATCAAGCAGGCTGTCGAGGTCGATGAAACGCTGCTGGTCGTGGACGCCATGGCCGGTCAGGAAGCCGTCAACGTGGCCAAGACCTTTAATGAAAAGGTCGGCATCAGCGGCGTCATCCTGACCAAGACCGACGGCGACACCCGCGGCGGTGCGGCACTCTCGGTGCTGGCCGTCACCGGCATGCCGATCTACTTCCAGGGCACGGGCGAGAAGCTCGAGGATCTGGAGCCGTTCTACCCGGCGCGGATGGCGAACCGTATCCTTGGTATGGGCGATGTGCTTTCCCTGATCGAGAAAGCGCAGACGCTCCAGAACGACAAGGAGGCCGAGGCCGCCGCCAAGCGCCTGATGGAGAACAAGTTCGACATGAACGATTTGCTCGCCCAGTTCCAGCAGGTCAAAAAGATGGGCGGTGCGTCGGCGCTGCTGGCCATGATGCCCGGCGGCGGCCAGATCGACGCCGATTCCCTCGACGAAAAGGCACTGCCCCGCATCGAGGCCATCATCTACTCGATGACCCCGGCAGAGCGCGCCAAGCCCGACATCATCAACCCCAAGCGCAAGCGCCGCATTGCAGCAGGCTCCGGCACTACGGTGGAGGACGTCAACAAGCTGCTGCGCCAGTTTGAGATGATGCAGAAGATGATGAAAAAGGTCAAGCGCAACCCCAAGGGCTTTATGCGCAGCCTGGGTAGCTTAGGCGGCAGGGGCGGCGGCTTCCGCGGCTTTGGCCGCTGACACAATTTCGGTATGACCCGCTCGGCTTTACGGCCCACGGGATGTACAATATAAATCAGATGCCCCGCAAGGGCCGTAAACAATTTTTGGAGGAATATTACTATGGTTAAGATTCGTCTGCGCCGCATGGGCGCCAAGAAGGCTCCTTTCTACCGCGTTGTTGTCGCTGACAGCCGCTTCGCTCGTGATGGCCGCTTCATCGAGGAGATCGGCTACTACGATCCGACCAAGGAGCCCTCTGTCGTCAAGATCGACGCTGAGAAGGCTAAGCAGTGGCTGGACAACGGCGCTCAGCCCACTGACACCGTCCGTGAGATCCTGAAGAAGGCCGCTGTTCTGTAATTTGTTCGCTTTTCAGGGAGGGAACGCCACATGCAGGAACTCTTATTAGCCGTTGCCCGCGGCCTTGTCGAAGACAAGGAGGCCGTGCAGGTGACTGTTGATCCCATGCGTGAGGACGGCACTGTTGTGTACCACCTCAAGGTGGCCGAGGCCGATATGGGCCGCGTCATCGGCAAGCAGGGCCGTATCGCCAAGGCGATCCGCGTTGTCATGCGTGCCGCTGCCGTCCGTCAGGGCGAGAAAGTCATCGTTGAGATCGACTAAGACCCGTTACAAAGCACTTTGCCGCAGGGTAAAGTGCTTTTTTTCAATGTAGGGGCGAACATTGTTCGCCCGCTGCAGCCTTGCGGCAGCGGAGACTTCCGCGGCTAGATGCCGAGCATCAACTCCTACACCGTAGGGGCGGATTCTATATCCGCCCGGGGCGTTTCCGCTGCCGTAAACAGACCTCTACAACACATCAGGAGGAATTATGCAAAACTATCTTCCCGCCTGCAAGATCGTGTCCACCCACGGCGTGCGCGGCGAAATGAAAGCCCTGCCGCTCTGCGACGGCGCGGCGTTTCTGGCAAAATTCAAGCGCCTGTTCACCACCGCCGACGGCGCAGGGGAGACCCGCGTGCTGGGCGTGCGCGCTCAGGGCAATGTGATTTTACTGCGCCTCGACGGCGTCAACGATATGGACGCCGCCCGCGCCCAGGTGGGCCGGGTGTACTATCTGGCTAAGGCGGACGCACGCCTGCCCAAGGGCCGCTTCTTCATTGACGACCTGCTGGACTGCGAGGTCGTCGATGCCGAAACCGGCCGCGTGTACGGCAGACTGACGAACGTGGACCGCCCCGCCGCGCAGGACATCTATACCGTCACCGACACTGCTGGCGGGGAGCACATGCTGCCCGCCGTGCCGGAATTTGTCAAAAATATCGACATCGAGGCGCGTAAAATTCTAGTGACGCCCATCGAGGGCATGTTCACCGAGGCCGTCAACGGCGACGAGGACTGAACCGATGCGCATTGACATTGTAACGCTTTTTCCGGAGCTGTGCGACAGCTTTCTCTCGGCCAGCATCCTGGGCCGCGCCCGCGCCAAAAATCTGTTTGAGGCGCACTGCCACCAGATCCGCGACTATACGAAAAACAAGCAGAAGCAGACCGACGACTACCCCTACGGCGGCGGCTGTGGCATGGTGCTCTATGCCCAGCCGATTGCCGACTGCCTGCGCGCCGTGCAGGCCCAGTGTGCTGCGCAGGGCAGGGCCAGGCCGCACGTCGTCTTTCTGACCGCCGCAGGCCGCCCCTACAATGAGGAAAAGGCCCGCGAGCTGGCCGGCTATGACGCGGTGACGCTGGTCTGCGGCCACTATGAGGGCATCGACCAGCGCGTCATCGATGCGTTCGGCGACGAGGAAATTTCCATCGGAGACTATGTGCTGACCGGCGGTGAGCTGGCAAGTCTGGTCGTGGCCGACAGCGTCCTGCGCCTGCAGCCCGGCGTCCTGGCCGAGGAAAAGGGCTATCAGGACGAGAGCTATTGGGACGGCCTGCTGGAATACCCCCAGTTTACCCGCCCCGAGGTCTGGGAGGACCGCGCCGTGCCGCCCGTGCTGCTGACCGGCGACCACAAAAAAATTGACGAGTGGCGCGGGGCCCAAAGCCGGGAGCGCACCCGCGAGCGCCGCCCCGATTTGTACGACGCCTGGTGCGAGAGCCACCCGCTGACCGAGCTGCCCAAGTGGAAGCGCGGCGAAAATATGCGCCTTGTGAAAAATGACGAACAGCTCGCCCTCTGCGCCGCCCTCATGGCCGAGGGCCGCCGCACGGTCTGTGCGCCGGTCTGCGACGAGGAATATCTCGAAAAAATGACGCCGGACTTCTGGCTGCCGAACCTGACAGACGAGAAAAAAAACGGCTGGGCGTTCTATCTGCACTACACGAAGGACGCTGCCGACGGTATGGTCGGCGTCTGCCACAAAACCGGCGAGATCGGCCATCTGTTTGTGACCGAGGCTGCCCGCGGCAAAGGGTACGGTGCGAAAATGCTGGACTTTGCCCGCAAAAAACTGCCGGAGCACGACCACCCGACGATGGGGGTCATAAACACGAACACCCGCGCCATCGCGCTGTACAAGCGGATGGGCTGGCGGCTGACGGGCACAGTGCTGCACCGCTACGACCCCGCCGGGAAAGGCACCTTTGCAGCGGTATATTGTGAGGAATTGGAGATGCAGTATCGGGGTTGACCGTTGTTTTTGTCGTCAATCCACAATCCTGTTGAAAATAAACTGGCAATATTGCACAAACGAGAGAACGTAGATTTGGCGGAATTACAGAATCCTGCCAAAATTGCAATTTTCCACTGTACAAAATCGACTAAATAGGATAAAATAGAGGCAATCAAGGCGGCGTATTAACACGCAATAGACCGCCTGGAAGTCGCCCACGGTAGATACGCAGGGGCATATTATTTTCAAAAGTAGGAGAGAATAACTATGTACGTTAAAGAAGTTACCGTTGAGAATCAGGTTGGTCTGCACGCACGTCCGGCTACCTTCTTCATCCAGAAGGCGAACGAGTATAAGTCTTCCATCTGGGTCGAGAAGGAGGAGCGCCGCGTCAATGCGAAGTCTCTGCTCGGCGTCCTGAGCCTGGGCATCGTCGGCGGCACCACCATCCGCATCATTGCTGATGGCGCCGATGAGCAGGCTGCAGTTGACGGCCTGGTCAAGCTGGTCAGCTCCGGCTTTGCCGAGTAATCTATTCCAGAACAATCAGCGGTGGGGCGACCCGCCGCTTTTTTTGTATAGGAAAGGCAACACCCCATGACAAAAGCTGAACTTTATAAAAAGGCCTGTATGCTGCCGCTGCTGCCCGGCGTCTACATCATCCGGGACAAGTCGGACACGATCATCTATATCGGCAAGGCCAAGCGCCTGAAAACCCGCGTGTCGCAGTATTTCCGGGAGGGCGTGCCCCACGACGCCAAGGTCAGCCAGATGATCGCCCACGCCTTCACGTTTGACGTCATTGTCTGTCAGTCGGAATTTGAGGCGCTCGTCCTCGAGGCCAGCCAGATCAAGGCCCATACGCCGAAGTACAATATTTTGCTGAAAGACGACAAGGGCTACAGCTATGTCAAGGTCACGCGCGGGGCCTGGCCGCGCATCTCCGCCGCGCTGCAGAAGGATGACGACGACGCCGACTACATCGGCCCGTTCACCTCGTCGTTTGCCGTGCGGGAGATGGTGGAAACGGCGCAGGACTGCTTCCTGCTGCCGCGGTGCAATAAGAACTTTCCGCAGGATTTCGGCAAGGGCCGCCCCTGCCTCAACGCCCACATCGGCAAGTGCATGGCCGTGTGCAGCGGCAAAATCACCTGTGCTGCTTACAACGACGCTGTGCAGGGCGCACTGCGGATGATCCGCTACGGCAAAAAGGACATCGTCAGGCAACTGCGGGAGAAGATGGAGGCTGCGTCGGAGCGGCTTGACTTTGAGACGGCGGCGCTGCTGCGCGACCAGATCATGGCCATTGACCGCGTGGCAGCCGGGCAGAAGGTCGTCATGGAGAGCGACACCGAGATGGACGTCATCGCACTGGCGGGCACGACCCACGCGGTCTGCGCCGCCGTGCTGCGCTATCGTGACGGACGCCTGACCGACAAGCGGGAGTTCCTGTTCCGCGACACGACGGACATCGACGCCGTGCGGGAGGAATTTCTGCCGCAGTATTACCTCGACGGCGAGACGATCCCTAAAACGATTGCCGTGGACGCCCTGCCGCCCGACGCGGAGGCACTGAATGAAGCTCTGAACCAGGCGCGCGGCACGAAGGTGGAGTTGTACGTGCCCCAGCGCGGCGACGTCGCGAAGCTCGTCACGATGGCCTATACAAACGCTGTCGAGCGTCTGGGCCGCGAGAGCGGGCGCTATACCCGCGAGGAAAAGCTGCTTGAGGAGGCTGCGCAGGTGCTGGGCCTGAAAAAGCCGCCCCGCGTGATTGAAAGCTACGATATTTCCAACTGGGGCGACGGGTCGAGCGTCTGCGGCATGGTCGTCTTTCAGGACGGCAAGCCCCACCGCGCGGGCTACCGCCGCTTTAAGATGAAAACCGTCGCGGGCACCGATGACTACGCCTCGCTGGCAGAGACGCTCTCCCGCCGCGCGGCGGAGTACGAGATGGCCCGCCGCGGCGAGAAGCCGGACGGCCCGCAGAACCAGTTTGCGACGCTGCCCGACCTGCTGCTCATCGACGGCGGCAGGGGACAAGTCGGCGCGGTCAGGCAGGCCCTGCGCGGCACAGCGCTGGAGCATGTGCCGACCTTCGGCATGGTCAAGGATGACCACCACCGCACCCGCGCCATTGTGGACGACGAGGGCGGCGAGATCGCCATCAACCGCCACCGCAATATCTTTACGTTTGTCACGAACATTCAGGACGAGACCCACCGCTACGCCAACGACTACCGCAAGCGCGCGATGAAGAAAAAGTCCTACGCCGCCACCCTGACCGCCATTCCAGGCGTCGGTGAAAAGACCAGCGCTGCGCTGCTGGCGCACTTCAAGACCGTCACCGCGGTCAAGGCTGCCTCCATCTCCGATCTCGAGGAAGTCAAGGGCATCAGCCACGCCAAAGCGGAAATGCTGTACAACGCGCTGCGGAATGGTATATAATGAAAATACAATCGCCGCGCTGTAGGGGCCGGGCATGCCCGGCCCTCAACTGTAAGGGAAAACGGTATTTCCGGTAAGGCCGCGGGCCGCACATGTGCGGCCCCTACAGCGCAACAACAATTCAAAATGGATTTATCCTTATGCTGATTCTAACCATCCTCCTCTCCCTCGCCCTGGCTGCGGCCTTCACGCTGCTGCCCGCCGGTATCCATCACCGCCGCCCCGCCCGCGCGGACCTGTACGCCGGGGCGGGGGTGTCGGCACTGGTCTGGCTGTGGGCGGTCTGCGTCTGGTCCAAGCCCGGGCTGTCCGTCGGCTTTGACGCCTTCCGGCTGGCTGCGATTTTAATCATGCAGGCAATCGCCTGCGGTGTGGTCTGCGGCTTCCGGCTGCGCGGCACACTGCCGCGAAAGCTCCGGACCCCGGCGGCTGTCGGACTGCTGCTGGCCGCAAGCCTTGGGATAGAATTATTCGTCGGCAACCTGAACTGGCTGGCGACCCACAGCTACACGCCGGTTGACCTGCGCCCGTATCTGGTCAATGACGCAGACCCCGCCGCGCCGCTGACGCTGAACGATGAGCAGACAACGCTGGAATTTGCGGGCCTCGACTTTGCAATATACAACTTGCAGCTCGACGGCCTGACCTCGCTGGCCGACGGCGACACGCCGGAGCAGAAGAACGTTCTGCTGACGCTCAACGTTGCCGCCACCGATGAGGCCAGCTCTGTCTCCCGCCAGAGCTGGAACTGGGAGGCCGCCCCCGCGTCCGCCCGCAGCCAGACCCACAACCTTGACCTCTCCGGCAAGGCGTCCACCCTGACGCTGACGGCGTCGGGTTATACTGGCGAGTACCGCAACTACCCGCTCAATGCTCAGCTGACCACGGTTTACGCCAACGCCCGCCGCCCGCTGGATTTCTCCGTCCTGCGCTTTGCGGTCATCTTCGCACTGGCGCTGGCGGCGTTCGCCCTGCGCCCGGCCAGTGCCGCGTGGCAGGACGCCTACCTGACCCACGAAAAGCAATACCGCCCGGCAGTGCTGGCCGTGGGGCTGGCGCTCTGCGCGGCGGCGTTTCTGGCGCCCTTCGGGGACCGCTTCAATGCGGGCGTTGCCACGAGCTTTTATAACACCCCAGACTGGTCGGGTACGAGCCGCATCGACTTCACCATGCACATCAACGACTGGGCGTCCAACGCCGGTGCCCAGTACGGTGCGCTGGCGCACAGTCTGCTGAATGGCCGCCTTGACCTTGAAAAGGACCCGCCCGCCGCCATGGCTGAACTGGAAAACCCCTACGACACCGCCGCCCGGCAGGCCGCCGCGCCCGATGCCCTATGGGATGTGGCCTACTATAACGGACGCTATTACGTCTATTTCGGAATCGTGCCCTGCCTTCTGTTCCAGCTTCCGTTTGAGGCATTGACCGGCATCCGGGACCTGCCGCCCGCACTGCCGATGATTTTGCTTGCCTGGCTGTACATACTTGCCGTCTTTGGCTTTGTGAAGCAGGCTGCGCGCCGCTGGTTCCCGCAGGCAAGCGCCGCGGCCTACCTGCTCACCGCCGCGGGCGCGGCCTCGGGCACACAGATCTGCTATCTGCTCCACCGCCCGTCGGTGTATGAGTACGCGATCCTCTGCGGTGCTACGTTCGTTTTGTGGGCACTGTGGCAGTGGCTGTGCGCCGCAAACACGCCGGTAAACCGCCGCAAAGCGCTGGCTTTCCACCTCGCGTTCGGCTCTCTCTGCATGGCGTTGGTCGCGGGCTGCCGCCCCCAGATGGTGCTTTTTGCCGCGCTGGCCCTGCCCATCCTCTGGCCGCGCTATATCACGGAAAAGCGCCTGTGCACCCGCCGGGGTGCAGGGGAAGCCGCTGCGTTTATCCTGCCCGTTGTGCTTGTGGCCGTCGGCCTTATGTGGTACAACGCCGCGCGGTTCGGCTCACCGTTTGACTTTGGTGCCAACTACAACCTGACCAGCAACGATATGACCCGCCGCGGCTTTGCCGTCGGGCGCATCGCCCCGGCAGCCGTGACCTTCCTCGCGGGCATTCCCGGTGTGCAGACGGTGTTCCCGTACCTGACTGCCACGCGGATGCAGACAAACTACATGGGCCTGACCATTACAGAACTGTACTACGGCGGCGCGTTCGCCTGCCTGCCGCTGCTGTGGGGGCTGGCTGCGCTGCCGCTGGCCCACCGCCGGTTGGGCAGCCGCCGCGACCTGCGCACCGTCATCCGGCTTGTGCTCGTCTGCACGGTAGCGCTGGCCGTCGTAGACTGCCAGATGGCCGGAATGCTCTACCGCTACCAGAGCGACTGGCTCGGCCCGCTGCTGCTGGCGGCGGCGCTGGCGTGGCTCTTTGCGGAAAGTGTCCTGCAGGCCCGCCCCATCCCCGCGCTGACCAAAGCTCTGCGCACGGCGCTGCCGCTGGCCGTGCTGGCGGGCGTCTGCTACAATTTCTGTGTTTACTTTGCGGCGGAGCCGCAGCTGATGGGGCAGAACCCTGCCCTGTATGAAAATGTGAGCCGCCTGGTCCAGTTCTGGCTGTGACGGCACACCCCAAAAAGGAAAAGGACGTATGGCTGACAAAAACATCTACACCGTCGTCGTGGCTGACGATGAGGACGAGCTGCGCGAGGCCGTCTGCACAATGATCCCCTGGGAGGCGCTCGGCTTCCACCTTGTGGGCAATGCCAGCAACGGGTTGGACGCGCTCGATCTTGTCGATCGGCTTGAGCCGGACCTGCTGCTGACCGACATCCGTATGCCGTTCATCTCGGGCATTGAGCTGGCGCGGCAGGTGCGCGAGATCCGCCCTGCGATGCACATTGCCTTTTTGAGCGGCTTCGACGATTTCGAGTATGCCAAGCAGGCCATCCAGTACAACATCATCAGCTACATGCTCAAGCCGCTGACGATGGACGGCCTGGCCGCCGAGCTGAAGGCCATCCACGAGAAGATCGACGCCCGCTATGCCGGGCTGCGCCGGGCTGACTCGGCCCATGCGGATCGCGCAGCGCTCATCATTCCGCTGGTACTGGCCCGTTATGAAAATGCCCCCGAGAATCTGGAGACGCGCCTGCGCCAGGCAGCGGTAGACTGCGGTCTGCTGCGCGGCACCGATGACCGCAGCACGCTGGTGGTGATGGCCGCGGCGCTGGACGGCCCGGTGGACTATGAGGCCGGGTTTACCCAGCTGGTGGAGCAGAGCGCCAACAAATATCTGCGGCATTTCGTATTTTATGGCTGCGGGCGTGCCGTGGCTTTGCTGCTGGGCAACCCCTCTGACTTTGAAGAATACCTGCACATTCTGGCCGATGAGATCTGCCAGCTGGCAGACCGTGCCCTGGGACGCAGTGCCAGCGTCGGCGTCAGCCGTGAATTTGCCCGATTCAGCGACCTGAACGATGCCTACAAACAGGCGATCGAGGCCCTGCGCGCGGCGGCGGAGGGCGAGGGCGGCGTCAGCTTTACGGCGGACGCCCGCAAGACCGGCAGCCTGTGCGAACGCGCACTGGAGATCATTGAGCAGCACTACATGGACGAGGATCTGTCCCTTGCATCGCTCTCCGCCATGCTGGACGTCAGCCCCAACCATCTGAGCGCCTGTATCAAAAAATCGGAGGGGGAGACCTTCATCAACATTCTGGTGCGCCGCCGCATGGAGACTGCCCAGACTCTGCTGCTGACCACCGACTTGCAAATTCAGGAGATCGCCCGGCGCTGCGGCTACACCGACCAGCATTATTTCAGCTATTGCTTTAAAAAGTACAGCGGTACGTCGCCTGTGGCGCTGCGCCGCGCCCGCGCCGCGGGGGAGGCCCGGCCGTGAAGCGCCCGCCCCGCACCGTAGTCCTGGCGGCAGCGCTGATCTCCGGCGTGGCCGTGGCGGCGCTGATCCTCTGCACCACGCTGTTTCTGCGCAGCTACCGCAGTGCTGTTGTGGAGGGCGCGCGCACGAACAGTGCCCAGGTCGTCAGCCAGGTCGCAGGCGCGGTGGATAACTACGTCAACACGATGGACAGCGCCGTCGGCATCGTGCTGGAACAGCTTGACAGTGAACCTGCGATGCGGGACGCATTTCTGAATGCCTTTCTGACAGCCCGGCCCGAGGTCGCGGCCATCACGACTTACGACGAAAACGGCAGTCTGTTGGACTGCTGGGCCCAGGCGGGCCGCACGCCGAAATCTGACATACTGCGCAACCTCTCTTTTGACCTGACCACGGCCCGGCGCCTGGGGCATGGCTACATCAGCACGCCGCATGTAGAGTCGATCTTTGACAGCTACTACCCGTGGGTCGTCTCGGTCATCCGTGCTGTGCCGGGGGACGGCGGCAGCAGCCGCTGGCTTGCGGTAGATTTGAGCTTCAAGGAGCTGGCCGCAACGATCAACAACGTCAGCATCGGTCAGCACGGCTACTGTTACCTGATGGATGAGCGCGGCAACATGGTCTACCACCCGCAGCAGCAGCTTTTGTATGCCGGGTTAAAGAAGGAGGAGGCCGGGCGTCTGGCCTGCCTCGGCGACGGCACCTACGTGGAGGACACGGTCATCTACAGCGTACAGCGTGTGCCGGGCAGCACATGGCGCGTCGTCGGTGTCAGCTACATTGACGAAACCGTCAATGAGAGCTTCCGGCAGATGGTGCGCATCACGGTTATCACGGCGGGGCTTGTTTTTCTGGCCGCGCTGGCGGCGGGCTGGGTGCTGTCCCGTCTGCTGTCCCGCCCGTTGCAGCAACTCGAAACAGCCATGGAGCAGTTTGAGCAGGACGCCGACCACTTCGCCTTTCAGGCCGTGCGCGGCACGCGGGAGGTGCAGAACCTCTCGGACTCCTTCGGCCACATGGTAGGCCGCATCCAGCAGCTTATGACCACCGTCCGCGAGGAGGAAATTGTCCTGCGTAAGACCGAGCTGAAGGCGCTGCAGGCACAGATCAACCCGCATTTTCTCTACAATACGCTGGATTCCATCGCCTGGATGTGTGAGCGCGGCAAAAACGCCGATGCCGTCCAGATGGTCCATGCACTGGCGCGGCTGTTCCGCATCAGCATCAGCCGCGGGCATGAGCTGATCCCAATCGAAAAGGAGCTGCAGCATGCCGAGGCGTATCTGCAAATTCAAAAATACCGCTACAAAAACCAGTTTACCTACCACTTTACGGTGGACGAGAGCTGCCTGCACTGCCTGTGCAACAAGATCACGCTGCAGCCCATCATCGAGAACGCCATTGTTCACGGGCTGGATCTGATGGTCGATTCCGGCCACATTGAAATCACCGTAAAGCCCGACGGGAATGATATTCTGCTCATCGTCGCGGACGACGGCATCGGCATGGAGCCGGAGCAGGTCGCGGCCCTCTTGCAGAATGAGCCGAGTGACCGCACCGGCATCGGCGTCAAGAATGTCAATGACCGTCTGCGCATCTACTTTGGCGCGGACTACGGTATCTCCATTGAAAGCGCCCCCTACGAGGGCACTACGGTGACGATCCGCACCCCGCGCGTGCCGGAGGACAGGGAGGGCGACTATGACAAAAACCATTAAACGTCTGCTGCCCGCGGCCCTGGCCGTGCTGCTGGCAGGCTGTGCCATGCAGCCCGTGGACAGCACAACGGCCCGCTATAGGGTCGCGCTCGTAGCCAAAAACAATCGGGATTCCGAGTTCTGGGACGCCGTCTTTACCGGGGCAGAGGCCGCCGCCACGGAATATAATCTGCAATTGACCATAACGGCCCCCGACGATGAGGAGGACTATGCGGCGCAGAACCAGCTGATTGCCGATGCCGTTGAGGACGGCGCACAGGCTATCGTTTTCTCCGCCATTGATTATGAGGCCAACGCCGCCGCCATTGATGCCGCCGCCGCGGCGGGCGTGACGGTCATCAGCGTGGATTCTGCGGTGAACTCTGACAACGTTGCGGCCTACATCGGCGCGGACAACTACGGCGCAGGCCAGATGGTGGCCCAGAGCGTACTGGACGGCATGGAAGGGGCGCTCTGCGTCGGGCTTATCAACTATGAGGTCAACGGTGCCAACGGGCGGGACCGGGAGCAGGGTGCGCGCGATGCTTTTGCGGAAAGCGGACGCGCCAAGATCATTGCCGCCGTGTCAACACACCCCAACGCCGCCAGTGCCCGCGCGGACACGCTGGCCATGCTGCGCACCCACCCGGAGATCAACGTGCTGATCGCCCTCAACGAGACGACTGCCGTCGGCGCGGCGCAGGCTGTCCAGCAGATGCAGCGCGCCGACGACCTCTGGCTCGCGGCGTTCGACTCGAACATCGAGACGATTGACGCCCTGCAGACCGGTACGGTAGACACGCTGATCGTGCAGAACACCTACGGCATGGGCTATTTCGGCGTCGAAAGCGCCTATAAGCTGCTGGCCGGGCAGGGGAGCAGCGTCGAAAAATCGAACATCACCGCCACCCGCACCATCACCCGGGAAAATATGTTTGCCATGGATAAGCAAAAGGCCCTGTTCCCGTTTGGGTGACCCCCGAAGCCCGGCCCCTACGAGCCTACCGCCAAAGCCCTTCTCCCACGCCGGAGAAGGGGCTTTTTATTTTTCCATCACCCGCAAAAATCTTACAAAATGAAAACAACAAGCACCCTTTTGTTACTTTTGCTGCGCATTCTGCACAAAAACAAACGCTTTCGACTGGCGAAACTGCCCTAAACGGTGAAAATTTCCACCCATAGTCGGTGAAATTTCACCTTGTTTTTTCACCCGTCCCCGAGTATTATAATAACTGTCAACAGGGTTCGCTCCTCTACAAGCGACCCGCCCGAAAATCTACTGCATATCTAAAAAGAAGGAGAAACTCATTATGAAAAAGTTTGCTGCTCTGGCCCTTGCAGGTTGCATGGCCGTCTCTCTCGCCGCCTGCGGCGGTTCTGCCTCCACTTCCACCGCTGCTTCGGAGTCCACGGCTCCCGCAGAGTCCACCTCTGCTGCAGAGTCTGCTGCTGAGTCCGCAGCCGAGAGCGTTACCGAGGCCACTCAGGGCGGTAAGATCGGCGTCTGCATCTACAAGTTCGACGATGCCTTCATGACCACCTACCGTAATGCGCTGCAGGAGATCCTCGAGGGCAAGGGCTACGAGGTCACCATCGTCGACGGCAACAACGACCAGGCCAAGCAGAACGAGCAGATCAACACCTTCATCACCCAGGGCGTTGACGCACTGATCATCAACCCCGTTATGACCTCCGCTGCCGACCAGATCATCTCCACCGTCAAGGGTGCCGATGTTCCCACCGTCCTGATCAACCGTGAGCCCACCGCCGATCAGATGTCCGCTTATGACAAGCTGGTCTACGTCGGCTGCGACGCTGCTCAGTCCGGCACCTTCCAGGGCGAGCTGATCCTCGACACCGAGAACAAGGGCGACATCAACGGCGACGGCAAGGTTTCCTACATCATGATCCAGGGCGACCCCGAGAATATCGATGCTCAGCTGCGTACCGAGTACTCCGTCAAGGCTCTGACCGATGCCGGCGTTGAGGTTGAGCAGCTTGACCTGCAGCGCGGTGACTGGGACCGTAACAAGGGCCAGGAAATCTGCCAGAACGACCTTGCCAAGTACGGCGATCAGATCGAGGTTGTCTTCTGCAACAACGATGACATGGCTATCGGCGCTCTGCAGGCTATTCAGGCTGCCGGCCGCACCGTCAACAAGGACATCTACCTCGTCGGTGTTGACGCTCTGGACGCTGCCAAGAACGAAGTTGCCAACGGCAACATGACCGGTACCGTTCTGAACGACGCTAAGGGTCAGGCTACGCAGGCTGTTGCTTCCATGGAGGAGCTGCTGGGCGGCAAGACCTTCGAGGCCGGCCACCAGAGCGTCTATGTTGACTACGTCAAGGTTACCCCTGACAACGTCAAGGACTTCCAGTAATTTGACAAAAGCCACAGCTTAAACCAGAACAATCGGGGTGCGTGTGCGCAGGCGCACGCACCCTTTTTTCGTGAAAAGGTTACAAAAGATTAAAGGGGGCCAGCGAATTGTCAGAGTACCGCTTGGAGATGTGTGATGTCGTCAAGACGTTCCCCGGCGTCAAGGCACTGAATCACGCACAGCTGAAATTGAAACCCGGCACCGTCCATGCGCTGATGGGAGAGAACGGCGCGGGCAAGTCTACCTTGATGAAGTGCATGTTTGGTATCTACCACATGGACGAAGGAAAGGTCATCTACGAGGGGCAGGAGGTCCAGATCAAGGGCCCGCTTGATGCACTGAACCGCGGCATTGCGATGGTGCACCAGGAGCTGCAGCCCATCCCGGAACGCTCCATAGGCGAGAATATCTACGTTGGGCGCTATCCCACCAAGAAATACGGACCCGTCACCGTTATCGACCATGACAAAATGTATGAGGATGCGGCCAAGGTCCTGAAGGAAGTCCATCTGAATTATGATCCGCACGCAAAGCTCGGAACCTTGAGCGTTTCCCAGATGCAGCTGGTTGAGATCGCCAAGGCGGTCTCCGCAGACTGCAAGGTGCTGATCCTCGACGAGCCGACCTCCTCGCTGACGGCAGCTGAGGTCGAGGCACTGTTCACCATCGTGAACGAGCTGCGCGCCAAGGGCGTCTCCATCGTCTACATCAGCCACAAGATGGACGAAATTCTTCGCATCAGCGACGAAGTCACGATCATGCGCGACGGCCAGTACATCGGCACCTGGGAGGCCAAGGAACTGACCACCGATATGATCATCACCAAGATGGTCGGACGTGAGCTGTCGAACCTCTACCCGCCGCGCTCGAATACGCCCGGTGAGGTCGTGTTTGAGGTCAAGGACTTCACGTCCATCAACCCCAAGAGCTTCCGTCACGTCAACTTCAACGTCCGCAAGGGTGAGATCCTCGGCGTTGCGGGTCTGGTCGGTGCCCAGCGCACCGAGCTGATGGAGGGCCTGTTCGGTCTGCGCTGCCACACATCGGGCACCATCACCTATAAGGGCAAGGAACTGACCATCAACCAGCCGCAGGACGCCATCAAAAACGGCATCGCCATGCTGACCGAGGACCGCCGCGCCACCGGTATTCTGGGTGTGCTTTCCATTGCGGATAACGTCTCCATTGCATCGCTGAACAAGTATCTGATCGGCGGCATCATGCTGGACGACAACAAAATCGAAAAGCTCGTGCAGGATAATGTCGCCAAGCTGTCCATCAAGACGCCGTCCTCCAAAACGCAGATTCAATCGCTGTCCGGCGGTACCCAGCAGAAGGTGCTGATTGCCCGCTGGCTGGCCAACGACCCCGATGTTTTCATCATGGACGAGCCGACCCGCGGCATCGACGTCGGTGCAAAGTATGAAATTTACTGCATCATCGCCGAGATGGCCAAACAGGGCAAGAGCATCATCATGATCTCCTCCGAAATGAGCGAGCTGATCGGCATGTCTGACCGCATCATGGTCATGTGCGATGGCCGCTGCACCGGCTTTATCGACGGTGATAAGGCGAATCAGGAGAACATCATGACGCTGGCTACCCAGTTTGAATAAGGAGGAGATCCGAAAATGGAGAAAAAATTCGACTTTAAAAAATTCCTGTCCAATAACGCGATCATTATTCTGATCATTTTGCTGGCCCTCTTCGTCGGCTGCACGACCCAGAACTTCTTTACCGAGACAAACGGCAAAAACCTGCTGCTGAACGTCGCCCCGCGTTTCATCATCGCCTGCGGCGTTTCGGGATGCCTGATTACCAAGGGCACTGACCTGTCCGCCGGCCGCCAGGTCGGCCTGGCCGCCTGCTTCTCCGCCATGCTGCTGCAGAGCGTTGACTACTCTGCCCGCATGCTGCCCTGGCTGCCCGATATTCCGTGGCCCGTGGCCCTGCTGATCGTTATGGCAATCATGGCCTGCTTCGGTGCCATCAACGGCTGCATTATCGCATTCCTGAAGGTTCCTCCTTTCATCGCTACGCTGGGCATGCAGACCATCGTTTACGGCCTGTGCTCCGTCATCACCAACAACCAGCCCATGGGCGGTTACAAGCAGAGCTACCTGACCGTTGCCAGCGGCACGCTGGGCCCCATCCCGTTCCTGGCCATCTTTGCGCTGATCGTCGGTATCTACTTCTGGTTCCTGTACAATAAGACCCGTCACGGCAAGTACATGTACGCCATCGGCGGCAACGAGAACGCCGCTCAGGTTGCCGGTGTCAACGTCACCGCGTCCCTGATCCGCATCTACATCCTAGCCTCCTGCATGTATGCTCTCGGCGGCTTCCTCGTCGGCGCAAAGGCCGGCGGCGCTTCCACCAACACCGGCAACGGCTATGAGCTGGAAGCTATCGCAGCCTGCACCATCGGCGGCGTTTCCACCAACGGCGGCGTCGGCAAGGTCTCCGGCGTTCTGGTCGGTGTTCTGGTCTTTGAAGTCCTGAAGATTTGCCTGCAGTTCCTCGGCGTCGACCCCGCTTACACCTACATTGCACAGGGCCTTGTCATCGTCATCGCCGTTGCCCTTGACCTGCGCAAGTACCTGGCCAAGAAGTAATATGGAAGAAGAAAAAACCACCTCTGAAACGCAAAAGCCCGATTCCCGCCCGGACCGCAGCCAACTGAACGCCTTTGAAAATTTCTATGAGAAATTCCGCAAAGTGCCGCTGAAATACATTGATGTCTTTATCGGCGTCTGTGTTGCCGCACTGGTCATCGTTGTGCTGGTCGGGATACTGAAAAGGAAGGGAATATTGTAAAAAGCGTGCCTCCCACAGAAACGCTCTGTGGGAGGCACGTCTTTTATTTTACCGCTTATCACTCTGTAGGGGCCGGGCACGCCCGGCCCGCGGCCTTGCGGAAGAAAGCCGCTCCCGGAAAAACCGTAGGGGAGGGATTCATCCCTCCCGGGCACCCCGCGAAGCCGCAAACGCCCCGGGAGGGTCAAGACCCTCCCCTACAAACCAGCCCGGAAGCAGGTGCTGTACAGCAGATGCTCACTTGCGGGTAAGCTGAGGGCCGGGCATGCCCGGCCCCTACGGGACGGCGCATTTGTAGGGGGCGGCGTCCCCGACGCCCCGTGGGTGTTATTTCTTAACGATTTTTTTCTTCTTCCGCACGCTGTACCCAAAGCTGCCCAGCTTTCTTCCCAGCGCCAGATAATCCCCATGGCTGTAGACGATCAGCTTCGCCTTGTTCAGGCACAGCTTGCCGCTCTCGTCCAGCAGCCGCTCGTCCACATCCACGGCGACGCACTCGGCCAGAAACAAATCATGCGAACCCAGCGGAATGACCTGCGTGACCTTGCACTCCAGATTCACGGGGCTTTCCTCCACCAACACCGTGCCGACCTTGGCCGCAGGGGCGGCGGTCAGGTGCATGGCAGCGAACTTGTCCACGTCGCGCCCGCTCTTGACACCGCACCAGTCGATGGCGCGGACAAGGCTCTCGGTGGGCAGGTTCACGACGAACTCGCCGCTTTCCTTAATTAGATGGTGGCTGTACCGCTCGGGCCGCACGCTGATGGACAGCATCGGCGGCTGGGTGCAGATCGTGCCGGTCCAGCCCACCGTGATAAGGTTCGGCTTCTCCGGGGCCCCGCAGCTGACCAATACGGGCGGCTCCGGGTTCAGCAGGGTAGACCCCTTCCATACCTGTCGGCTCATTGCGCATCCTCCTTGATCTCACCAAAGTTCGGCGTTGCATCGCTGATAATATACCGCGGGCGGTGCTTGGATTCCAGATAAATTTTACCTATGTACTCCCCGATAACGCCCAGACAAATCAGCTGCACGCCCGACACAAAGCAGATGATGCTCGTCATCGACGCCCAACCGGACACGGTCAAGCCAAGCGCAGCCTCGATGACGGCCCACAGCACGCCGATAAAGCTGACGAGCGCCACAAACACGCCGAAGCCTGTGATGAATCGGATGGGTTTGATGGACAGGCTTGTGATGCCGTCAAACGCCAGCGCCAGCATTTTGGACAGGGGATAGTGGCTCTCGCCCGCGATGCGCTCATGCCGCTCGTAGGTCACGCAGGTGGACTTGAAGCCGACTAGCGGCACCATGCCGCGCAGGAACAGGTTGACCTCCCTGAACCGGGCAAACTCCTCCAGCACGCGGGCGCTCATCAAGCGGTAGTCCGCGTGGTTAAAGACGACCTCCGCGCCCATGGCGTTGAGGATTTTATAGAAGCTCTCCGCAGTGAAGCGTTTAAAAAACGTGTCGGTCTCGCGCTTGCTGCGCACGCCGTACACGACGTCGCAGCCGTCGCGGTAGGCGTCCACCATGGCGTCCATCGCGTTGATGTCGTCCTGCCCGTCGCAGTCGATGGAAATCGTAATGTCGCAGCGGCTTTTGGCCTCCATCAGGCCCGCCAGCACGGCATTCTGGTGGCCGCGGTTGCGGCTCTGGCAGATGCCGACGTAATGCTCGTCACTGGCGGCCAATTCGTTGATGATTTCCCAGGTGCGGTCCTTCGAGCCGTCGTTCACAAACAGCACGCGGCTTTCCGGGCTGATCTTGCCCGCCGCGGTCAGGTCGGCGAGCTTCTGCAAAAACATCGGTGCTGTGATGGGCAGCACCTCCTGCTCATTGTAGCAGGGGATGACGATGTACAAAATCGGGTCGGTACGGTTGTTCATACAAATAACCTCAATATGTTAAAATTGCGGGCAGGCGGCGTGCAGCCGCTCGGGGTCGGGCAGCTTAAAGCTGCCCCGGAATAGCTCGATCAGCCCCTCCTCCTGCATCCGGCTCAGCTCGCGGGAGAGCGCGCTGCGGTCACAGTTCAAAAACGCGGCCAGCTCAGTGCGGGTCATGGCGGTGGAAAACGTATCCGCGCCGCACCGCTCGCGCTGTTCCAGCAGCCACATGCAGATGCGTCCGCGCAGGCTCCTGCAGCAAATCAGCTCCAAACGGCGGTCCAGTGCAAAATATTTGTCACTGATGGTCTCCAGCCAGTTCTGCAGCAGCTTCAGGTGTGCGCTGTGCAGCGCGGCGCAGGGGCGCAGCAGTGCCTCGCAGGGAAGATACAGTGCCAGACAGGCCTCGGCGGCGGAGATATTGACGGGGCTGCGGCTGCGCCCGCCCGCCAGCACGTCGGCAAAGACGCCGCCCGGTCCCATACGGGCCATGACGACGGTAGAGCCGTCGGCCAGCGGCTTGCTTGCCGTGATAGCACCTTCCAGCACAAGGCCGACTTCGTGGGTCTCGTAGCCCGCCATCAGCAGCAGCTCACCTTTGGCGTAGCGGCGCACCCGCGGCGCAAAGCAGGCCATCAGCGTGTCCAGCTCGGCGTCCGTCATGCCGCGCAAAAGGCTTGTGCGGCGCATCGTTTCGTAGTAGGGTGTGTAGTCCATACAGCTCCTTGCAAACGGTTGAAAAGGGTATCTGTTGCACGGGCAACAGACAATTCACATTTATTATAGTATAGTAGGGCCGCAAAAGCAACAAGGAGGATAAGATTTTTATGAAACTGAAACGTGTTTTCGCCGCTGTAACGGCGTTTGCTTTGTGCGCTTCTCTGGCAGGCTGCGGCGCGGCTGCGACTGTGAGCGAGTCTGCCGCAGAATCTGCCGCTGAATCCGCCGTCGAGGCAACCCCCGCCGTCACCGAGACCCCCGCTACTGAAGAAACCGCCGACGCATCCGAGGCCGCCCTGCGCATCGCGGGCCTGAAGGGCCCCACGACGATGGGCCTCGTCAACCTGATGAGCGACGAGGTCGCCTCCAACTACAACTTCACGATGTACGGCGCTGCCGATGAAATCGTGCCGCTGCTGGTCAAGGGAGACTTGGACGCCGCCGCTGTGCCCGCTAACCTCGCCGCCACGCTCTACAACAAGACGAACGGTGCAGTGGAAGTTGCCTGCATCAACACGCTGGGCGTGCTCTACATCGTCGAGAACGGAGAGACTGTCAACTCTGTCGGGGATCTGAAGGGCCAGACCATCGTCACCACCGGCAAGGGCGCTACCCCCGAGTACGTTCTGCGCTACGTCCTGACCGAGAACGGCGTTGACCCCGACAGCGACGTTACCGTTGAGTATTGCAGCGAGGCCACAGAGGCCCTGAGCAAGGTCCAGGCGGGCGAAGCCACCATCGCCATGCTGCCTCAGCCTTTTGTCACCAGCGCCATGTCCCAGGTCGAGGGTCTGCGCGTTGCGCTTGACATGAACGAGGAATGGCAGAAGGTCGCCGGCTCCAAGCTGGTCACCGGCGTTCTGGTCGTCCGCAAGGATGCCGTTGAGAACGACCCTGAGGCTTTTGCCGCCTTCATGGATGGCTATGCCGCCAGCGTCGAGGCCGCAAACTCTGACCTCGAGGGCACCGCAGCCCTCTGCGAGCAGTACGGCGTTGTCGCCAAGGCTGCGCTGGCCCAGAAGGCCCTGCCGCAGTGCAACATTGTTTTTGAGACCGGCGACGAGATGAAGACCGACCTCGAGACCTACTTCAAGGTTCTGTACGCCGCCGACCCCGCCAGCGTGGGCGGCGCCCTGCCTGCCGACGACTTCTACTATGCAGGCTAAATCCCCCCGCAGAGGCCGATGCAAGCATCCGCCCCAGCAAACGCCGCTGTGGCAAAAGGCTGCCGCCATCCTTGTGTGGATTCTGATTTGGCAGCTTGCCGCCATGGGGCTGGGACACGGCGGGCTGTTTCTGGCTACGCCCATGCAGACACTGGGGGCGCTGGCACAGTTGGCACCCACAGCTGCATTCTGGCAGCGCATCGTGTTCAGTGCGCTGCGCATAATGGCGGGCTTCCTGCTGGCAGCAGCAGGGGGCCTGCTTCTTGGCGCAGCGGGCGCACGTTGGCACTGGGTACGGGTGTTCATTGACCCTGCCATGCAGCTGATCCGCGCCATGCCCGTCGCCAGCTTTGTCATTCTGGCGCTGCTCTGGGTGCGCAGTGCGAACCTGTCGGTCATCGTCAGCTTTACCCATGTGCTGCCCGTCATCTATGCGGGCGTGCTGGGCGGCATTGCCGACACCGACCCGAAGCTGCTGGAAATGGCGAAGGTCTACCGTCTGCCGCTCACCGCGCGGCTGCGGTACATCTGGCTGCCCGGCATCTTCCCGTCCTTCTGCGAGAGCTGCATCGCCGCCATGGGCATGTGCTGGAAGAGCGGCGTCTCCGCCGAGGTCATCGGTCTGCCGGACCACAGCGTGGGCGACGCGCTCTACCGCGCGAAGATCACCCTGTCCACGCCGGATGTGTTCGCGTGGACGCTCGTCATCGTGCTGCTGTCGGCGGCGCTGTCCGCGGCAGCGGCGGCCCTGCTGCGCGCGGCCAAGACACGTCTTTGCGGGGAGGTGCGCGTGTGAGCATTGTGATAACCGATCTCTGCAAAAGCTTCGGCAGTACGCCGGTTTTGCAGCGCTTTACCTGGACGGTGGACCGCCCCATGGTGCTGATGGGCCGCTCCGGCTGCGGCAAGACCACGCTGCTGCGCATCTTGCTGGGACTGGAGTCCGCGGACTCCGGCACAGTGACCGGCGTCGAAACGCCCGCCGCCGTCTTTCAGGAGGATCGCCTCTGCCCGCAGCTGACCGCCGCCGCCAACCTGATGCTGACCGGCCACGGCCTGACGCCGCAGGATGCCGAGCGTGAGCTGCGTGCCCTTGGCTTTACGGATGCCGAGCTGGCGCTGCCCGCGGCGCGGCTCTCCGGTGGGCAGAAGCGCCGTGCCGCTCTGCTGCGCGCGCTGCTCTGCCGCGATGCGAAAACGCTCTTGCTGGACGAGCCCTTCACCGGCATGGACGCCGAGCTTGTCGAGGACGCCGTCGCCGCCACAAAACGGCTGGCGGGGGAGCGCCCCACGATCCTCGTCACCCATGACCGCACCGCCGCCGACCTGCTCGGCTGGCCTGTGAGAGAAGTATAAAAGTACAAAAATAACGCACACGCGGAAATTTTCCGCGTGTGCGTTTTTTGCTGAGCCAAAAGGCTTCCCCCCTCGGGGGAAGCTGTCACCGCAGGTGACTGATGAGGGCGGACTCTCCCGCAGCAGCCCGTTACCGGGCAATTCCGGCAGCTCTGCCCTCATCCGGCCCTTGCGGGCTACCTTCCCCCTGGGGGGAAAAAAGGCTTTGCTTACATCAATTCCTCCAATATCGCATTCTGCACGACCATCCCGGCGGGCGTCAGGCGGAACACCTCTCCGTCCCACACGGCGTACCCGTGCCCGACGCACTGCCGCATAAAGACACGCTGTGCCGCCGTAAACCGTCCGCCGCGGCGTTCATACGCAGGGATGTTCAGCCCGCTGACCAGTCGTAGCTGCATCAACAGATAATCCTCCGACGTGCAGTCGCCCTCGCGCTGCTCGGCCACGGTACCCGCGATAAATCCCTGCACGTCGTCGGGCCAGAACCGCCGCACATTGCCCACACAGCTGTGGGCGGCAGGGCCGACGCCCCAATAATCGCTGCAGTTCCAGTACAAAAGATTGTGCCGCCCCTCGTGGCCCGGGCGGGCAAAGTTGCTGATCTCATACTGCCGGTAGCCTGCGGCCTCGAGCTGCTGCACGGCATACAGGTAAAAATCTGCCGCCGCGTCGCCGTCGGGCAGACCCGCGGGCGGATTGCGGTAAAACGCCGTGCCCGGCTCTACCTTTAATAAGTAGGCCGAAATATGCGTGCAGCCGCCGTCCCGCAGCAGGGCCAGCGTGCGGTCGAATTCAGCGTTTGTGTACTCCGGCAGCGCCAGCATGATGTCGCCGCAAATTTCAGGAAAGCCCGCCTCCCGCGCCCATGTCAGCGCCTGCGCGGCCCCGGCGGCGGTGTGGGTGCGGCCCAACCGGCGCAGCTGCGCGTCGTCGGCGCTCTGCACGCCATAGCTGATGCGGGTCACGCCTGCTGCCCGGAAGCCTCGCAGCGTCTCCGGTGTGACAACATCGGGGTTGGCCTCCAGCGTGATCTCCGCGCCGGGCAGGGGATTGGCAGCCTCGATCAAAGCCGCCGCCTGCGCGGGCACCAGCAGTGCCGGGGTGCCGCCGCCAAAGTACAGCGTGTCGGGGCGGCGGGTGTTTTTCGCCAGTTCCCGCAGCAGCGCGTCCACGTAGCTCTGCGGCACGCCGCGCGCACCGGGGGCTGAATAAAAATCGCAGTAGCGACATTTTGCCTTGCAGTAGGGAATGTGCAGATAGATGCCGAACGGTGTTGCTTCAGACATGGTGTACCTTATGCTTCCGGGATGCCGTCCTTGAAGAAGCACAGCATCTGATTTTCAAAAAAGTTGACGCGCTCATGCACGTATTTGGGGTAGAGTTTCCACTGCTTAGGACAGGTCAGGCGGTTGTAAATCGCGGCCTGACCCTTGGGCGGGGCGTACTCGTCCATCAGACAGGTGCCCAGCAGCACCTCAGCACGGCAGAGCGGTGCGAAATTCGCTGCATCCAACTCGTCGTATCCGGGCAGACCAAGGCCGGCAAAATCTCCCGGCAGCGGATTCAGCGCTGCGCAGCGGGACACTGCAGGGCAGAGCGACGCTGCCAGCAGCGCCAGTCCGCCGCCGAAGCCCTCGCCAAACGTGTACACGCGGCCTGTGTCCACCCACGGCAGCGCCAGCGCGGCCTTTGCCACGGCCAGCGCGTCGAGATAGCGCTGGCGGAACGCCGCCTGTGCGGGCTGCACCTTCCAATCCGCCCGGAACGGCTCGGCCTCCGGCGCGACAACGCCGAAGCCCAGCGCCAGAAACCGCGTTATATGGTGCCAGCCGCGCACGCCGCGGTTCAGGTCGTGGTACATCAGCAGCAGCGGATGCACTCCGTCTGCGGCGGGGCGGATGACCCGGGCCGTGACGCTGCGCCCGTCAAAGGTGACGGTCAGCCGCTCATACACGCCGCAGGGGTTGCCGAACGCGACGGGCGCACAGCTTACCGCGGGGTGTAGTGCCGCCGCGGTCTCCTGCCAGCGCTGCGCAAAATCAGCGGGGGCCTGCGCCTGCCCGGTGTAGCTGCGCAAAAATGCCTTTTGCTCGGTGATGGTCATAGCACAGCCTCCTTGCTGGTGAAAAAGTCCAGCAGCATATCGTCAAATTCCGGGATCTCCTCATGCCCGTACCCGGGGAAGAGATACCGCTTCCTGGCGCAGTGCAGATTGTTGTACACGGCGCACTGGGTCTGCGGCGGGCAGATAACGTCATCCAATCCCGTGCCGAACAGCACCGGGCAGCGGATCATCGGCGCAAAGTTTTTGCTGTCAATGTAGCCCAGCTGGCGGAACCACCGGTCCTGCTGGTGCTCGTCGGCGTCAAACCAGCGGGCGTAGTAGCGCAGACCCTCATAGGCGATCTCGTCCGCGCCAAGGTCCCACACGAGCTTGAAATCGCTCAAAAACGGGTAGAGAATGGCCGCGCGGTCAATAAGCTCCGGGTTCAGCGCCGCACAGGCCAGACCCAGCCCGCCGCCCTGCGACCCGCCGCTGACAAAGACACGGCTCGTGTCGATGCAGTCCAGCTCCCGCGCCAGGCGGCAGAGGATGCGGATGTTCTGGTGCAGCCGCACATAGTACATCCGCTCCGGCGGGCCGTCCAGCCCGGCAATGATATGCCCGGACACGGTGGTGCCCAAAAAGCCGCCGACATCCTCACTGTAGCCGGCCTGACCGGGGCAGTCCATGGCGATCAGCGCCATGCCCATGCCCGCGAACGACGCCTGCTCGGCAAAGCTGCGGGACGCGCCGGGGTAGCCGTGAAACTGCAGGACCAGCGGCATCGGCTCGCTCCGGCGCGGGCGTAAAAACTTTGCGTAAAGGCGTGCGCCCTCCATGCCGGTGAACCACAGGTCCAGAAACTCGCAGCTGCCCCAGCTCGGGACCTCCTGCGCCTGGGTGACGGTGTAGTGCAGCGGCACCGCGTCAGCCTCGGCCATTCGCGCCTGCCAGAAGCTCTCAAAATCGTCGGGGCGCGGGGTGGCACCGTAGTAACCGCCCAAGGCCTCGATTTCGGCTGCTGTCATAAAAATCACATCCCTTTATATAAATGTAAACGGAAAGCATTATTTGCTATTATAGCACAGAAAGCACTGCCTGACTATAGTTTTAAAAAGAAGTAAATTTCACAATTTCTTGATGATTTACGGTGAAAAACACGCTATAATACTGCCTAGAGAAAGGGGATTGCAACTATGAATCGCAATTATTCTGATATTTCGTATGCGGAAAGCCCCTTTGGTACGCTTTCCGAGTTCATGTCCAAGACCTTCGGCTGGATGTTTTCCGGTCTGCTGGTCACGTTCCTGGTCGGCATCGGCGCAGTGACGACGGGGCTGATCTACCCGCTCATCACCTCGGGCCTGTTCATCCTGACCTCCATCGCGGAGCTGGTGCTGGTGTTCGTGCTGTCGGCCCGGGTGCAGACGCTGCAGCCGTCCACGGCCACGGGCATCTTCTTCGCCTACGCGGTGCTCAACGGTCTGAATCTGAGCTCCATCTTCCTCGTGTATGACTTCGGCAGCCTGATTTTGGCGTTCCTCGTCGGTGCGGTCTACTTCGGCGTTATGGCGGTGTACGGCAACGTCACCAACCGTGACCTGACCGGCTGGGGCCCCAAGCTCATGGGCGGTCTGGTTGCCCTGATCGTCTGCGGCCTGGTGGGCGGGCTGTTCAGCCTGTTCGGCTTTGGCTTCGGCATCATGGACCTTGTGCTCTGTGCCATCGGTCTGCTGATCTTCATGGGCTTGACCGCCTATGACACCCAGATGCTGAAATACTACTACTCCTACTTCGGCGGCGACGCGGCCATGCTGCACAAGTCCTCCATCATCGGTGCGCTGAACCTCTACCTTGATTTCATCAACATCTTCCTGTATATCCTGCGTATGCTGGGCCGCAGAAGCAACGATTAAAAAATCCTAAAATAATTTCAAAAAACCGCTTGACATTTGAAAAACGGTTTGCTATAATAAATGGCGTCGTCAGGAACGCACGGAACACAAACGCTTCGAAGCGACGCCAGCTATGGGGGATTAGCTCAGCTGGGAGAGCGCTTGCATGGCATGCAAGAGGTCACCGGTTCGATCCCGGTATTCTCCACCACAAAGACCTGTCAGAGAAATCTGACAGGTCTTTTCTTTTGGTTTAATTAAACATGCGGAAAAATCAAAAACCGTCAATCAGACGCTCGGCAATGGGGGAGATGAACAGCACAAAAAACAGTACGCCAAGCCCCGTGATAAAGCTGGCTGCGTCGCCGCCGATGTACCACCCCAGCGGGAAGGTGAGCAGCAGAAGCCCGGGCACGGCAAAGCAGTTCAGCAAAAACGCGGCAAACTCCCCGCGGCTGAACATCCACCAGACCTCAATGGGCTTGTAAGGGCTGCGCTCCGGCGGATGGTGCCAGCGGCGGCGGTCCACGCCGACAAGGCGCAGATGCTGCGTGTACAGCTGGACAAGGCCGCACACAAAGACCCCGATGAAATAAATGCTGATCCAAATGACCATCCCGGCACCCCCCCGCCGCTCCCGTTGGAAACACTTCACAGTATCGTCTCTGCCTGTATCATAGCACGTTAAAAACACACCTGCAACGATAAATTTTCAAAAACCCCTTGCAATTTGCGCCGGGGTATGGTACTATACTAAGGCAATACACACGCATTGCGCTGTTTTTTTGTGCCTTTTTTGCGGTAACACGTCGAAAGGGTTAGAAAACAGAAACCCCGCAGTGCGGAGGGTACAAACTAAATTTTTTGGAGGAAACAAACAATGGCAGTCGTATCTATGAAACAGCTTCTCGAGGCCGGTGTCCACTTCGGCCACCAGACCCGCCGCTGGAACCCCAAGATGGCTAAGTACATCTTCACCGAGCGCAATGGTATCTACATCATTGACCTGCAGAAGACCGTGAAGAAGCTCGATGAGGCTTACAACTTCGTCCGCGACACCGCTGCACAGGGCGGCGAGATCCTGTTCGTCGGCACCAAGAAGCAGGCTCAGGAGTCCATCCGTGACGAGGCTACCCGTTGCGGCATGCACTATGTCAACGCTCGCTGGCTGGGCGGCATGATGACCAACTTCCGCACCATCCGTAAGCGCATCGACCGTATGGAGCAGCTCAAGACCATGCAGGAGGACGGCACGTTCGACCTGCTGCCCAAGAAGGAAGTCGTCAAGCTCGAGCTCGAGATGGCCAAGCTGGACAAGTACCTGGGCGGCGTCAAGAACATGAAGGCTCTGCCGAAGGCTATGTTCATCGTTGACCCCCACAAGGAGCGCATCGCTGTCTCCGAGGCCCGCAAGCTGAACATCCCCATTGTTGCTATCGTTGATACCAACTGCGATCCCGATGAGATCGACTACGTCATCCCCGGCAACGACGACGCTATCCGCGCTGTCAAGCTGATCTCCGGTGCCATGGCCAGCGCTGTGCTGGAGGGCAAGCAGGGCGTTCAGGACGCTCCCGCCGCCGAGACCAAAGAGGATTGATTTACTCCCTACAATTCAGAAAGGACATTGAGCACTATGGCTATTTCTGCAAAAGACGTTATGGAGCTGCGTAAGCAGACCGACTGCGGCATGATGGAGTGCAAGAAGGCACTGACTCAGGCTGACGGCGACTTCGAGAAGGCTATCGAGATCCTGCGCGAGCAGGGCCTGGCTGCTGCCAACAAGAAGGCTGGCCGCATCGCCGCCGAGGGCATGGTCTATGCCGTTTCTTTCGACAACTGCGCTGTTGTCGTTGAGGTCAACGCCGAGACCGACTTCGTCGCCAAGAACGACAAGTTTGTTGACTTCACCAAGAACCTGGCCAAGGTCGTTGCTGACGAGAACCCCGCCGATGTTGAGGCCCTGATGGCCTGCAAGATGGGCGACGGCACGGTTGACGATGCCCTGAAGGCTCTGATCCTCGTCATCAAGGAGAACATCAAGGTTCGCCGCTTTGCCCGCTATGAGGGCCACTGCGCTGCCTACGTCCATGGCGGCGGCACCCACGGCGTCATCGTCAAGTTCGAGACCTCTGACGACGTCGCTGCCAAGCCCGAGTTCGCTGCCTTCGGCAAGGACATCGCCATGCAGGTCGCTGCTGCTAACCCCAGCTACCTGAACGAGTCCGACGTGCCCGAGGACGTCCTGGCCAAGGAGAAGGAGATCGTTCTGGCTCAGATGGCCAACGATCCCAAGACTGCCAACAAGCCCGACGCTATCAAGGAGAAGATGGCCGTCGGCAAGCTGGGCAAGTTCTACAAGGAAGCCTGCCTGGTCGACCAGGCCTTCATCAAGGACGGCGGCATGGACGTCAAGAAGTACGTTGCCGACACCGCGAAGGCTCTGGGCGGTGACATCAAGATCGCTGCCTTCACCCACTTCACCAAGGGCGAGGGCCTGGAGAAGCGCAACGAGGACTTCGCTGCTGAAGTTGCTGCTGCCATCAAGGGCTGATGTAACCACATAAAGCATTGACCGCCTGCGCACCGCGCAGGCGGTTTTTGGTTGGTGAGACGTATGAAAAATCTGAACAGACAGTCATGGCCCGCGCTGGCCGCGCAGAATGCTGCTTATCTGGCTTCTCTGGGCAAGTGATCTCTGCTTCTGAACATCTGAAATAAAAATTCCCGGGCCGCTTTCACGGCCCGGGAATTTTTTGCGCCATACGTAAAATCAGAGAAAAGCTTACTGCTCACGGAACGTCAGCTGGTCGTCGGTCATCGTATCGACGATGGCCAGGCTGGCCAGCTTGTAGCCGGCAGCGCGCAGCTCGGCACCGCCCGGCTGGAAGCCCTTCTCAATGCAGATGCCGATGCCGCCGACGGTCGCACCTGCCTGCGCGCAGACATCCAGCAGACCCTTCATGGCCTTGCCGTTGGCGAGGAAGTCGTCCAGAATCAGCACCTTGTCAGAGGGGGAGAGAAACTTCTTGGACAGCGTGATGTCATAATCACGGCCATAGGTGTAGGAATGGACGGTGGAGGTGTAGACCTCGCCGTCAATGTTCTTGCTCTTGGCCTTCTTGGCAAAGACGACAGGCACGTTGAAATGCCGCGCGGTCATGCAGGCGATGGCGATGCCGGATGCCTCGATGGTCAGAATCTTGTTGATACCGTCGTCCTTGAAGATGCGGTAGAACTCCTCGCCGACCTTGTCCAGCAGGTCTACGTCCAGCTGATGGTTCAGAAAGCAGTCGACCTTCAGGACATTGCCGGGACGAACCTGGCCTTCCTGCATAATACGTTCCTCCAAAAGTTTCATCTGCGATGATGCCCCTTTCACAAACTCAGTTTCATTCTATTATGACAAATTATGGCGGATTTTGCAAGTCCTTTATCCCAAAAAGTCTTACTAAAATGTCAATAGGTAAAGTTGATAATGTTTTGTAACCAAAATTTGTGAAACTTCCCCATAAAGCGGTCAAAAAGCATAGAAAACGCTGTTGATTTGGTTCATTGCATTTTTGTAAACAAAAGCTTATAATTTAGTCAATGAAGCGGCACGGGGTTGTGCGAACCCGTTATGTGCCGTTGCTTTATTTTTAGGAGGGAACCCTATTATGAAAAAACTCGTTAGCTCTGTGCTGGCGGCTTCCATGGTCCTGAGCCTGGCCGCCTGCGGCTCTTCCGCATCCACCGATACGGCATCCTCCTCTGAGGCTGCCTCCACCTCCACCGCTGCCACTGCCGAGGCAGCCGGTGAGGGCTCCGGAGCTTACACCGGCACCCCCATCAAGATCGGCGGCATTGGCCCTGTTACCGGCGGCGCCGCCATCTACGGTCAGGCCGTTAAGAACGCCGAGGAGCTGGCCGTCAAGGAAATCAACGCCGCCAACGGCAGCGATGTCTTTGAGTGGAAGTTCGAGGACGATGAGCATGACGCCGAGAAGAGCGTCAACGCCTACAACACCCTGAAGGACTGGGGCCTGCAGGTTCTGGCCGGTCCTGTCACAACCACCCCGTCCATTGCCGTTGCCGCCGAGACCGCCAATGATAACCTGTTTATGATGACGCCTTCCGCTTCTGCGCCCGCTGTCATCGAGAGCGGCGACAATGTGTTCCAGATCTGCTTTACCGACCCCAACCAGGGCGTTGCCTCCGCAGATTATATCGCAGAAAACAAGCTCGGCACCAAGGTCGGCATCATCTATGACTCCTCCGATGCCTATTCTTCCGGTATTTATGAGAAGTTCAAGGCCGAGGCTGCTGCCAAGAACCTCGAGATCGTTACCGCTGAGGCATTCACCGCTGACAACAAGTCTGACCTGTCCACGCAGGTTGCCAAGTGCCAGCAGGCCGGTGCTGATCTCGTATTCCTGCCCATCTACTATCAGGAGGCTTCTCAGATCCTGATTGCCGCCAACAAGAGCGGCTATGCGCCTGTCTTCTTCGGCTGCGACGGTATGGACGGCATCCTGACCATTGAGGGCTTTGACACCTCTCTGGCCGAGGGTCTGATGCTCCTGACCCCGTTCGCTGCAGACGCACAGGATGAAAAGACGCAGGCCTTTGTCTCCGCTTACAAGGAGGCCTACGGCGACACCCCGAACCAGTTCGCTGCCGATGCTTACGATGTCGTCTACGCCATCTATCAGGCTGCGGTTGCCGGCGGTATCAACGGCGACATGGATGCCTCTGACGTCTGCGATGCTCTCAAGGCTCAGTTCACCAGCATGACCTTTGACGGTCTGACCGGCGATGGCATGACCTGGGATGCTTCCGGTGCGGTTTCCAAGGCTCCTAAGGCTGTTGTCATCAAGGACGGCGCTTACGCTGCTATGTAATTCCGGTACGGCGCACGTAAACTGAATTTTCCGTTGCTAATGGGGGCTGCCGGACATAGGGTTCGGCAGCCCTTTTGGTTTGGTAGAAGCAGGTCTCGACAAATACACTTGTTTTTTGCAGAAATACAGGATAACCCATTGTTTTGCCCGCAGATTTGTGCTACTATGGATTCATATTTTCCTGCTTACCTGCGGCATAACGATCAGCAGGGGAAAAGTTAGAGTGAGGTGTATTCCGCAATGCAATTTTTATCCTACCTGATCAACGGTATCAGTCTGGGCAGCGTTTACGCGCTGATCGCCCTGGGCTATACGATGGTCTACGGCATTGCCAAGATGTTGAACTTCGCCCACGGCGACGTTATCATGATTGGCAGCTATGTTGTGTTCTTTGCCTTTGGCTCTGCGGGTATGAACCCCGTGCTGGCCATTGTCCTTTCGATGGTCGTCTGCACCGTTCTGGGCGTTACGATCGAGCGCGTCGCCTACCGCCCGCTGCGTGAGGCCCCGTCTCTGGCCGTCCTGATTACAGCCATCGGCGTCAGCTACCTTTTGCAGCAGGTGGCCCAGCTGGCTTGGACGTCCAACCCCAAGAGCTTTACCTCTGTTGTCTCCGGGCTCAAGCCCATCAGTCTGTTCGGCGGGCAGCTGACCATCTCGGCAGAGACCGTCGTGACCATCATTGCCTGCATTGTCATCATGGTCGTGCTGATCTGGTTCGTCAATAACACCCCCGCGGGCCACGCCATGCTGGCTGTGTCGGAGGACCGCGGCGCCGCCCAGCTGATGGGCGTCAACGTCAACGCGACGATCTCGCTGACCTTTGCCATCGGCTCTGCGCTGGCCGCGGTGGCCGGTGCGCTGCTCTGCTCGTCCTATCCGACCCTGCAGCCCACAACCGGCGCCATGCCCGGCATCAAGGCGTTCGTGGCCGCGGTCTTTGGCGGCATCGGCTCTATCCCGGGTGCGTTCCTCGGCGGTATCCTGCTGGGCATCATCGAGAACCTGAGCAAGGCCTACATTTCGACCCAACTGTCTGACGCTATCGTATTTCTTGTCCTGGTCGTGGTGCTCATTGTCAAGCCCACCGGCCTGCTGGGCAAGAAGGTCAACGTGAAGGTTTGAGGTGGCTGCTATGTTGAAAAATATGAAAAAGTCCACCAAAAGCAACGTCATTACGCTGGGCATTGTCGCCGGCTTCTATGTCCTGATTCAAATTCTGAGTGCCGCCGGTGCGCTGACAAACTCCTTCTCCGGCCAGCTCGTGCCCATCTGCGCCTATGTCATTATGGCGGTCTCGCTGAACCTGACCGTCGGTATGCTGGGTGAGCTGAGCCTCGGCCACGCCGGCTTCATGAGCGTCGGCGCGTTCTCCGGCACGCTCGTCTATGTCGTCATGTCCGAAAACGCCCCGCAGCCCCTTGCACTGCTGCTGGCCTTCGTGGTCGGCGGCGCGGTGGCAGGTCTGTTCGGCGTGCTCGTTGGCATCCCCGTTCTGCGTCTGTCCGGTGACTATCTGGCCATCGTCACGCTGGCTTTTGGTGAGATCGTCAAGAACGTTATGAACGCCTGTTATCTGGGCGTGGATTCCCACGGCCTGCACTTCTCACTGAAGGATTCCGCCTCCCTGAATCTGGGGGTAGACGGCAAGGTGCTGATCAACGGCGCTATGGGCATCACCGGCATCAAGAAGGCGTCCACCTTCACCATCGGCATCGTGCTGGTCATTATTACGCTGCTGGTCATTCTGAACCTCGTCAACTCCCGCGCGGGCCGCGCCATCAAGGCCATTCGCGATAACGAGATCGCCGCGCGTTCCGTCGGCGTCCCCATCACGAAGTACAAGCTCATGGCGTTTGTGACCTCCGCCGTTTTTGCGGGCGTTGCAGGCGTACTCTACGCGCTGAACTACTCCTCGCTGGTCGCGAAGAAGTTCGACTACAACACCTCGATTTTAATTCTGGTGTTCGTTGTTCTGGGCGGCATCGGCAACCTGCGCGGCTCGGTCATCGCCGCCGCCGTGCTGACCGTTCTGCCTGAGCTGCTGCGCAGCATGAACGACTATCGTATGCTGATCTACGCCATCGTGCTGATCGTGGTCATGATTTTCAACCAGAGCCCCGAAATGATTGCCCTGCGCAAGCGCCTGACCGCGCGCTTCCGCAAGGAGGATGCCGAGGGCAAGGGTGCCAAAGACAAAGAAAAAAAGGGGGTGGCGTAAATGGCACTGCTGGAGGTCAGTAACCTGGGTATTGCGTTCGGCGGCCTGCAGGCCGTTGCGCAGCTCGATCTTTCCATTGAAAAGGGTCATCTGTACGGCCTGATCGGCCCCAACGGCGCGGGCAAGACGACGGTCTTTAACATGCTGACCGGCGTCTATAAGCCCACCGAGGGCAACATCATTCTGGACGGCAAGGACATTACCGGCCAGAACCCCGAGCTTATCAGCAAGTCCGGTATTGCACGTACCTTCCAGAATATCCGCCTGTTCAATGATATGACGGTGCTGGATAACGTCAAGGTCGGTCTGCACAACCAGATCAGGTACAATATGTGGACCGGCATCCTGCGTCTGCCTGCTTACAAGGAAAAAGAGCACGAGATGAACCGCGAGGCCATGAAGCTGCTCAAAATCTTTGACCTGGACAAGGAGGCCGACTACAAGGCCAGCCAACTGCCCTACGGCAAGCAGCGCAAGCTGGAAATTGCCCGCGCACTGGCCACGAACCCGAAGCTGCTGCTGCTGGACGAGCCCGCCGCCGGTATGAACCCCAACGAGACCGAAGAGTTGATGCACACCATCCACAGCGTGCGCGACCAGTTCGGCGTCGCCATCCTGCTCATCGAGCATGATATGAACTTTGTCATGGGCATCTGCGAGGAGATCACCGTGCTGGACTATGGCCGTGTGATTGCCCGCGGCGACGGCAAAGCCATCCGCAACAACCCGAAGGTCATTGCGGCATATCTGGGAGGTGACTGACGATGGGCGAGATGCTTTCTGTCAAAAATATCAATGTTTACTATGGCTCGATCCACGCCATCAAGGACGTTTCGTTCCATGTCAATGAGGGCGAGATCGTCACCCTGATCGGTGCGAACGGCGCGGGCAAGACCACGACGATGCACGCGATCTCCGGTCTGCTGAAGCTGCAGAGCGGCGAGATCGACTACTGCGGCCAGACCATCAGCAAGATGGAGGCGCACAAGATCATCCGCCTGGGCCTGGCGCAGGTACCGGAGGGCCGCCGCGTGTTCAGCGGCCTGACCGTGCAGCAGAACCTGCAGATGGGCGCGTACACACGCCGCGACGGCAAGGAGGCCATCCAGAATGACTTCGACATGGTCTTTGACCTGCTGCCGCGTCTGAAGGAGCGCCGCAACCAGCCCGCCGGTACGCTCTCCGGCGGCGAACAGCAGATGCTGGCCATGGGCCGCGCACTGATGTGCAAGCCCAAAATGCTGCTGCTGGACGAGCCGTCCATGGGCCTGTCCCCGCTGCTGGTCAAGGAAATCTTCAAGATCATCCGCCAGGTCAACCGCAACGGCGTGACCGTGCTGCTGGTGGAGCAGAACGCAAAGATGGCCTTGGAGATCGCCAACCGCGCTTATGTTCTGGAGACCGGCACGATCAAGATGGAGGGCGAGGCCACCGAGCTCGCCAACAACATCGAGGTTCGCAAAGCCTATCTGGGCTGCGAATAAGTGCATACTAAAAAATCCTGTGTCCGCAAAAGGGCACAGGATTTTTTATTGTAAAGCCTCCCTTGTAGGGGCGAGCATTGCTCGCCCGCAGGGAAGCCGCCCACACACGTAGGGGCGGATTCCATATCCGCCCGGGCACATTGCGGCAGGAACTCAGTATTCCTTCCGCTTATAAATCCCCACGCATACCTTATAGCTCACAAAATACACCGCCAGCAGCCCCACAAACGCTGCAACCAGCCCCGTCAGCAGCACTTCGTCGGAGGTATTGAACAGCTGCATCAAATCGGGCGAGACGGAAGCGACCAGCCCAATACAACCGCCGAGCACACCGATGATCAGAAACAACCAGCTGCGGGCCTTGACACTGTTGAACCGATAGGACAGCGGCAGCAAAAGCGCGACCAACAGCAGCGCCATGCTGCCGCAGGCCAGCAGGGCTGCCAGACACTCGAGGGGCGGTACTTTATACGAGGTGTGCCAGAACAGCAGAGGTGGCAGCACATTGTTCAGCGCCACGATCAGTACCGTACACACTGTGCCCAGCGCCAGCCCGCACAGCCCAAACAGGTATTTGCTGCCCACAAGCTGCGCGGGTGTTACGGGCAGCGTGCGGACGTAGATGTCCCAATGGGAGTTCTCGTCAAACGAAATCGTGGAGGTGATCAGAATGGAAAATACAACGAGCAATGCATAGGCCATTCCGGTCTGCCCGGTCAGAATGCTGATGCCGCCGTAGAGGAACGCGATAAAAAATACAGACTGTTTGTAGGAACTTGTCAGAGTGGCCCATTCTTTATACAAAAGCCCTTTCATTGTGCATCCCTCCCGCTGTAAAATCGCATAATATCATCGAGCCTTGCCGCGTCGCAGACGGACTCCGGCAAAAGCTCCTGCACGGTGCGCCGTTCCCTGACCAGACTTTCACACCCGTAGGCCCCGCGCCTGGTGAACACCACCAGCCCGGCGGGCAGGAAAGTCAGTACATCCTCGCCGCAGTGCAGCACGCCGTATTCCTGCAAAAGGTCATCCTTGTTCTCCTGAAACAGCAGCTGCCCGTTGTGCAGGTACGCGATGGAATCCGCAATCTGCTCAAGGTCCGCCGTGATGTGGCTGCTCATGACAATGCTGTGCCGCTCGTCCTGGATGAACTCCAAAAACAGGTCCAGCAGCTCACCGCGCACCACCGGGTCAAGACCGGCCGTGGCTTCGTCCAGCACCAGCAGCTCGGGGTCATGGGCCAGCGCCGCAGCCAGGCTCAGTTTTAACCGCATGCCGCGGCTGTACTCTTTGAGCTTCTTGCCTGCGTCCAGACCAAAGCGGCGCAGATAGGCGGAAAAGCTGTCCGCATTCCACCGCGCACCGTACATTCCGGCCAGACTGTGCGCGACCTGCGCGGCGTTGAAGCTCCCGTAGAAAAAGGCATCCTCAAACACAACGCCGATCTTAGCGCGAGTGGCGGCATCGGCAGGGGAGCCGCCCAGCAGGTCAACCGTGCCGTCATCCGCCCGGTTGACGCCGCAGAGGATTTTCAAAAGCGTCGTCTTGCCTGCGCCGTTCTCGCCGATCAGCCCGACGATGCTGCCCGCGGGCACGGTCATATCAACCGGCCCAAGGGTAAAGTCTTTGTACTGCTTCGTGATGCCGCGTAAAGCGGCGGTGCTTGCTGCCATAGGTCAGCCCTCCCACAAAAGGCGCAGGGTCTCTGCAACCTCGTCATAGCCGATGCCGCCCAGCCGTGCGGCGTCCACCGCGCCCTGCAGGCAGTCCTCGACCTTTTTTAAATGCTCCTCGCGCAGCAGGGCGGGGTTCTGCTCGGCGACAAAGCTGCCCCGGCCCTGCTGGGTCAGGATAAAGCCGTCGCGCTCCAGATTCTCATACGCGCGCTTCGTTGTGATGACGCTGATGCGCAGTTCCCTGGCCAAAAGCCGGATGCTGGGCAGTGCGTCGCCGGGGCGCAGCGCGCCGGACAGGATCTGCTGCTTGATCTGCCGCGTGATCTGCGCGTAGATCGGCTCCTGCCCGGAATTGGAAAGATAAATCTGCATGGTAGGAAGCTCCTTCATCTCGAACTGTACATATTCGATATTTACAGTATATACACACTATACACAGTTGTCAATAGGGAAATGTAAATATTAGAGCCTCCGGCTGGACTTACCAGAAGGGGTTTGCTATACTGTAGATAGACAAATCGGAATTTGAAAGGATGATGATATGATGGATAAATTAAAAAAGAACATGGTTTTCTACCTACTGTTGCTGATAGATTTTTATATCGTTCCTTGGTTTATAAAAAACACAGGAAGTGCAATGATTGTTATGTTAGTAATTATTCCTCTAATATGTTTAATAACCTCTGTTTTTTATGGGATTAGGAATGGTTTTAACTTCTGGTATATTTTGATTGTAGCAATAATGTTTGCGCCATCTATATTTATATTTTATAACTCAAGTGCATGGGTTTATGTAGTTGGATATGCTGTTATTGCATTATTGGGAAATTTAATAGCATTGCCATTAGGAAAAAGATAACTTCCAGTTTGCCGCAATCTCCCGGCGGGGTGGGGTAACCCCGCCCTACGAACAAATTGGGAGTATCGTTGTAGGAGCGGTCAGTTTATCCGGCATGGCCAGCTCCATGCGGAACACATCGCTGCTCATATCGCCGATTGTGCAGACAACACTGTACTTGCCGCCCTTCTCCTGCACGGTGGTGCGGTGGACGCGGCGCGGTGGTTCCAGCTGCGTATCTGCATCGCGGCGTGCCCGGCCCCTATAGGCGTTTTGTCCGTTCAATAGTGCTTGCAGGAAATCTGCTGTAGGTAAAATTTCAAAATTCAGAAAGAAGGAGAAATCATGAAAAACAGAAAAGCATATGCCATCATCTGTTGGATAGTAGCAGCTATGGCTTTTTTGGCGGCACTTTTGATAAGTGAAGGAAAAATAGAAAATGTAACGAAGCAAGCAGTCCTTTTACTGGTAATGGGGCTGGTCTGGCTAATTTTAGGAATCGTACATTGGGTCAAAAGCCACAAAAAGTAAATACAGCACTTTGGCGGTCCCCCGTTTACCCAACATACAAAATGCCCCTTCGTATGGCATAACCATGCGAAGGGGTGTTCTGCTGTTACTGTAATGCTGCCGGCGGTCTGTCATCCTCACTGCCGGGCTGGGTAAGGGCGTTCAGCAGCTTCGGGAAAATATCACTGCCGTGCGCAATAAAGTTGTTCTTGATCATCTCAGCGGTCAGCTTATCCGGCATGGCCAGCTCCATGCGGAACACATCACTGCCCATGTCGGCAATCGAGCAGACCACGCTGAACTGGCCGTCCTTCTCCTGCACAACGGCGCGGTTCGACGCGGCGCGGTGCCGCCAGCTGCGGATCTGCATGACGGCACGGATCGCGCTCTCCCGCACGGTGCGGGGCAGGTCGTAGGCCAGCGTGTCCGCCACGGTGGTGCCGCGGCGTGTAATGGTATACCGCCCGTCCTCGTCCACGGTGACAAGCTGCTGCTTTTCGACCTCGGCCAGGGCGTCGGCAAACTCAAAATAATTGACAAGCTGTTCCTGCAAAAGCGCACCCTGCATCGTTTCGCGCTTTACGGGGCCTGCCACTTTGACAAGGTAGCAGAGCAACATACGGATCTGCGTGTCGTCTGTAAGGCCGCCCGGGCGCACCCCGGCGGTGAATGCCTCTGCCATCGTAACCACTTCCTCGACAAAATTTCATCTATCTCATATTATACACGCCGCGGCGGGCCGTGGCAAGATGGCAAAATCCAAAAGTGACAAAAATCGGACGCCAAAATCAAAATACCGTTTCGATCTGCTTGCGGCTCTGCGGTGTGGAGTAGGTCCACCGCTTGAGCCGCCCGCGGGTCACGAAATAGTGCGGCTCAAACCGCAGGGGCTGGCCCAAATTCTTGTTGACCACGACCAGCTTGATCTTCATTTTATCGGGCAGGATGTTCTTGATGTACACGCTCACGGCCTGCCCGGGGCGCAGTGTGGAGTCCGCCTCCGCCAGCCCAGCCAGGTTCGGTGCGATCTCAATAAAGACGCCGTATTCCTCGACGCTGCGCACAATTCCGACGACGGTCTCCCCGGCGGCAAAGCAGGCTGCGTTCTCGCTCCAGGTGCCCAGCAGCTCGCGCAGCGTCAGCACAATGCGCCCCTGCACGTCGCGGTTCTTGATGGCACACAAAAGCTGCTGGCCGACCTGCACCCGGTCCGCGGGCGAGGCAATGCGGCTGACCGACAGGCAGTCGATGGGCAGCAGCGCCGCAATGCCGCAGCCGATGTCGCAGAACGCGCCGAAATTCTCAATGTGGGTCACGGTGCAGGGAATGACGCTGCCGGCCTCCAGCGTGTCAAGGTACTGTGCCCGGCAGCGGCGCTGTGCCTCGGCGCGGGAGAGCAGGTAGTATTCCTCGCCGTTATCGTCAAACTCGGTGCCCATGATGACAAAGCAGGTCGGGCGGCCCACCCGGGTCAGCACGGCAATGTCCTTGACGGTCTCGCCGGGCGCGGCGTCCACACAGTCCGCAAACGGCATGATGCCGCGCAGCCCGCCCAGCTCAAACCGCAGGCGGTGCCCTGTGTCGTAGGCCAGGGCTGTGCTTTGCAGCACCTCGCCGCTGGCCATGCAGCGGCTCAGCTCCTCGCGGCTCAGGTGGTTCGCATTGCGGCAAAGGCCTTCGGCTCGATATTCCAACATTTTCGGTTCCTCATTTCTTATAAGATTTGTGGTGGGTTTGCGATTACTTACTAAACTTTTATGCGGGAGATTTGCAAAACAACACAGGCTGTACTATAATAAGAATGATATTTTTGAAAGAAAGGCGGTGTGCCGTATGGACGTACAGGTCGGGGACGTCATCCAGACCAAGAAGCCGCACCCCTGCGGTGCGAACCGTTTCGATGTACTGCGCGTAGGCATGGATTTCAAGATCAAATGCCAGGGCTGCGGGCATGAGATCATGCTGCCGCGTGCCAAGATCGAGCGCAACATCAAAAAAGTTCTGCGCGCGGGGGAGCAGTAGCGGGGTTTTGCATAAGTACGCGGGTTGCCCATTGTAGGGGCGAGCATTGCTCGCCCGCGGAACGCAACGGCAGCCGCAAAGCGCCCGGGTCGTCGGGGACGCCGACCCCTACAGCCAAAGGAGAACCTATGCAGAACTTTACCGAACTCTACGAGGTCGAGCGCCGCTATGAGGAGCTGGCCCACAGAATGTCCACGCCCGATGCGGCGGCCAACGCCGACGAGTACGCGCGGATGATGCGTGATTACAAAGAGCTTACCCCCCTGATCGAAGAATACCGCCGTTACACCGACCTGCAGCAGCAGGAAGCGGACGCAAAGGAAATGCTGGCCGCAGAGTCAGACCCGGCGTTTGCTGCTATGGTACAGCAGGAGCTGTGCGAAATTGGCCGGAATCTGGCACAGAGCGAAGAGAATCTGCGTCTGCTGCTCATCCCGAAGGATGCCGATGACGAAAAAAGCGTCATTCTGGAGATTCGCGCCGGTGCCGGCGGCGAGGAGGCTGCGTTGTTTGCTCACAGCCTGTGGCGCATGTACACAATGTACGCCGCCAGGCGCGGATGGCAGTGCGAGACGATCAGCGAAAACCCGACGGAGCTCGGCGGCGTGAAGGAGATCGTCTTTTCCGTCGAGGGGCCGGACGTCTACAGCCGCCTGAAATTCGAGAGCGGCGTCCACCGCGTCCAGCGCGTGCCCGAGACAGAGACGCAGGGCCGCATCCACACCTCCACCGTCACCGTGGCCGTTATGCCCGAGGCCGAGGAGGTCGAGCTGGAGATCAACCCAAAAGACCTGCGCATTGACACATTCCGCTCGTCGGGCGCGGGCGGCCAGCACATCAACAAGACGTCGTCCGCCATCCGCGTGACCCATCTGCCCACCGGTATGGTCGTGGAATGCCAGGACCAGCGCAGCCAGCGGGAGAACAAGGACCGCGCCTTAAAGGTCCTGCGCAGCCGTCTTTTGCAGCAGAAGCAGGACGCCTACGACGAGGAATACAACGCCCGCCGCCAGAGTCAGGTCGGCAGCGGTGACCGCAGCGAAAAGATACGCACCTACAACTTCCCGCAGGACCGCGTGACCGATCACCGCATCGGCCTGACGCTGCGTAATTTGCAAGGTGTGCTGGACGGCGACCTGGACCGCGTGGTCGAGCCGCTGATTTTGGCAGACCGGGAAGAAAAACTGAAGCAAAGCAGTACAGAAGAAGGAAAATAAAGCTATGAAAACACAGGTTTTGCCCATCACGCCGGAGAGCGTGGCACTGGCCGCCCGGCTTTTGCAGCAGGGTGAGCTGGTCGCCCTGCCGACGGAGACGGTCTACGGCATTGCCGCCGACGCCCGCAACGGCGAGGCCGTCAAGAAAATTTTTGAAGCGAAGGGCCGCCCGCAGGATAACCCGCTCATTGTGCATATCTGCGGCATGGAGATGCTGAACGGCATCGTCTCCGAGGTGCCCGAGCGCGCCAAAAAGCTGGCTGCCGCCTTCTGGCCCGGCCCGCTGACGATGGTCATGCCCCGCGGCCCCGAGGTCAGCGACGTGACCTGCGCGGGCCTTGACACCGTCGGCGTGCGGATGCCGTCCCACCCGGTAGTGCAGCAGGTCATCAAGGCCAGCGGCGTCGCGTTTGCCGCGCCGTCGGCAAACCTTTCCGGCAAGCCCAGCCCGACGAATGCGCCTGACACGCTGGCCGATATGGATGGCCGTCTGCCGCTGATTCTCGACGGCGGCGAGTCCAATGTCGGTGTCGAGTCCACCGTCGTCGCCGTGACGGGGGAGCACCCGATGCTCCTGCGCCCCGGCTACGTCACGAAGGAGCAGATGGAGGCCGTTTTGGGCGAGGAGGTCCTCGTCAGCCCGGCCATCCTTGAAAAGCTCAAGGACGGCGAGGTCGCGCGCTCGCCCGGTATGAAGTACAAGCACTACGCCCCCAAGGCGCAGGTCACAATCCTGCGCGGCGATTTTGCTAAATACAAAGAATTTATCAAGCAGCATACCGAACCCGGCGTCTGGGCGCTCTGCTTTGACGGTGAGGGCGCACAGCTGGGCGTGCCGTTCATCGAGTACGGAAAAAACCATGACGGCGTGACCCAGGCACACCACCTGTTCACAGCGCTGCGCGATTTGGACAAGCACGGTGCGCAGGTCGTCTACGCCCGCTGCCCCGAGCAGGACGGCGTCTCGATGGCGGTCTACAACCGACTCATCCGCGCCGCGGCGTTCCGGGTGGTCGAGCTATGAAGGTAGTCGGCATCACAGGCCGCAGCGGCTGCGGCAAGTCCAGTGCGACAAATTTCTTGCGGGAAAAGGGCTATCCTTGTATTGATGCAGATTTAGTTGCGCGGGAAGTGCTGCTGCCCGGTTCGCCCTGCATTGCACAGCTGCAACAGGTGTTCGGCGCGGATATTGCTGACGAAAACGGCACGGTGCGCCGCCGCCTGCTGGCAGACCGCGCATTTGCCACGCCGGAGGGCACGGCGGCCCTGACAGACATCACCCAGCCGGAGATCCTGCGCCGCATCGACGCCGCACTGGACGAGGCCCGGCGGGGCGGGGCGGACCTTGCCTTTGTGGACGGTGCGGTCATTGTCGGCACGCCGTTTGAGGCGCGCTGCGACGCCCTGATCCTGGTCACGGCCCCCTATGAGACGAGTGTGGCCCGCATCTGTGCCCGCGACGGCATCGCGCCCGAGATGGCCCGCCGCCGTCTGGATGCGCAGACCCCGCTGGAAACGCTGCGCGCCGCCGCCACGGCAGAGCTGGTCAACGACAGCACGCCGGATGCCCTGCGCGAAAAGCTGCGATCCGTTTTGAATGGATTGGAGAAGGAGGGAACATGCCAAAAGCCAAAAAGCGAAAAAGAAGCATTTTAGCACCGATCCTGGCGCTGCTGCTGGTGCTGGCCCTGGCGGGAACGCTGCTGTTCAGCACCTTCCGCGATAAGATCGAACACTGGGAATACCCGCAGCGCTTCACAGAGTACGTCGAGTATTACGCCGGGAAATACGGCATAGACCCGATGATTTTATACGCCTTCATCCGCACCGAGAGCAATTTTGATCCGAACGCAGATTCCGACGCCGGGGCCAGGGGACTCATGCAGATCACCGAGGTTACGTTCGACTGGATCAAGATGAAAATCGCCCCGACGGAGAGCCTGACGTTCGACGACCTCTACGACCCCGAGACGAATATCCGGTTCGGCAGCTACTTTGTCAGCTACTGCCTGGACCGCTACAGCGGCCATCTGGCCACCGCCGCCGCGGCCTACCACAGCGGCGTGGGCACCGTGGACGGTCTGCTCGGGCAGGAGGCGTACTCAACGGACGGCGTTACGCTGGACCATTACCCTTACCCGCAGATGCGGCTCTACGTAAAAAAAATCACCGAGAGCTATCAGCACTACTCGGAGATTTATAAATAATTTTTAGAAAGGATTCTCGAAATGAAAACCACCGAGGAACTGAAAAATCTGCTCTATAAAAATGAAACGGTAGCCGACGCGGCCCCTGATGCCATTGCCGCCGCGCAGGACTTCTGCGAGGGCTACAAGACCTTCCTGGACAACGCCAAGACCGAGCGCGAGGCCACGGCCTACAGCGAAAAGCTGCTGACCGCCGCCGGCTATCAGAAGTTTGTGCCCGGCACGAGCTACGCCCCCGGCACCAAAGTCTACACCATCAACCGCGAAAAATGCGTGCTGGCCGCGACCATCGGCACGAAGAACCTCGAGGAGGGCTTCCACCTGAACATTGCCCACATCGACTCGCCGCGCCTCGACCTGCGCCCCGTGCCCGTGTTTGAAAAGACCGACATCGGCTACCTGCGCACCCACTACTACGGCGGCGTGCGCAAGTACCAGTGGCCCACCATCCCGCTTGCCCTGCACGGTGTCATCTACCGCGCCGACGGCACCAGGGTCAACGTCTGCATCGGTGAGAAGGACGACGACCCCGTGTTCTGCATCACCGATCTGCTGCCGCATCTGGGTGCCAAGCAGAGCGCCAAGACGCTGGCCGAGGGCATTACCGCCGAGGACCTCAACGTCATCATTGCGTCCCTGCCCATCGAGGATAAGGACGCCGAGCAGCGCGTCAAGCTCAACGTCCTGGGCATGCTGAACGAGGCCTACGGCATCACCGAGCGCGACTTCACCCGCGCCGAGATCGAGGTCGTGCCTGCCTACAAGGCCCGCGACATCGGTCTGGACCGCGCTATGATCGGTGCCTACGGCCACGATGACCGTGTGGACGCTTACCCTGCGCTGATGGCCGAGATCGGGACCAAGAGCCCCGCCTATACCTCCGTCTGCGTCCTGACCGACAAGGAGGAGACCGGCTCCGACGGCGTCACCGGCCTGAACAGCATGTACACCTTCCACTTCCTGCAGCAGCTCTGCGCAGGGCAGGGAGCGGACTACATCACGGCCTGCAAGGCCGCCAAGTGCCTGTCTGCTGACGTTACGGCGGCCTACGACCCGACGTTTGCAGACGCCTTTGAGCCCGACAACGGCACCTACGCAGGCCGCGGCGTGGCCATTTACAAGTACACCGGCTCCCGCGGCAAGTCCGGCACGAGCGATGCCTCCGCCGAGCTCGTCAGCTACCTGACCGGTCTGATGGACGCCAACAGCGTTGTGTGGCAGATCGGCGAGATGGGCAAGCTCGACCTGGGCGGCGGCGGCACGGTTGCCAAGTATGTCGCCAATCAGGACATCGACACCATCGACATCGGCGTACCCGTGCTCTCGATGCACTCTCCGTTTGAGATCGTCTCCAAGGCCGATGTTTACATGGCCTACCTGACCTTCAAGGCCTTCTGCGAGGACGCGGAGTAAACTACATCCCGCAGGACAGCAATAAAATTTTCGTCAGGGTATTGACTTATCCGGGAAAATCTGTATAATATTTATTGTTGTCTTGCGTGCTGGTGTGGCTCAGTTGGTAGAGCAGCTGATTCGTAATCAGCAGGTCGCCGGTTCAAGTCCGGCCACCAGCTCCATAAAACAAGCGCTGAAACGTGATGTTTCAGCGCTTGTTTTTTTGTGCTGTTTGAAATTGTGGGGGTTGACTACTTTTTGACTACCGGCTATGATTTCATGGAAGGTCAAGTAGCCTCGGCGGCGTGAGAGGTCGGCTCCTGTTTAAGAGAGCCTCTTACTCAATTTCGTTTTTTTTCGGGCGCTTCGGACGGTGCATCCTTCGGGCGGGTGCTGTTGTTGGCTACCGGGATGAACCGTTTGGCAAACTTGTTTTCGCCGCGGCTGCACACGTAGAAGTAGCCGATGATCGAGAACGTCAGCGCACCGATGAAGTTGACGAACAGATCCTCCATCGTGTCCAGCAGACCAATGTCCAGATACCCGCCCAGCCCCAGTGCGGTCTGGGTGCCGTCCGCCTGCACGACGATGACGTCGGTGATGTTTTTCAGCACAGTGGACGTATTGCCGCCCGTGGGGTCCAGCATGATGGAGCCAATCGTGTTGACGACGGTGTCCTTCTGCATATCGAGGAAGAACAGCTGGTCCATCGTACACTCAAAAAATTCCCAGATGACGCCGACGGTCATCGAGAAACAGAACGCCACGATGGCCAGATACAGCGGCGACAGGTGGAATCGCGCCTCGCTGTGGCGGTTCAGAATGTCCAGCAGCGAGAACCCGATGGCCGCGCACAAAAAGCCGTTCAGCGTGTGCAGCACCGTGTCCCAGTAGGGGAAGGTGACGTAGTACGCGCCGATCTCGCCCATGATTTCCGCTGCATAAATGAACAGCAGGATGATGATTTCCAGCGTGTTCGGCAGGGTGATGTCCAGCTTTTTTTCCAGGACGCTGGGCATCATGAACAGGATAAGCGTCAGCACGCAGAGAAAAACGTTTTCAAAGTTGCCGTTGAAAATCTGTGCCAGCATGACCAACACAACCGAGATGCGCAGCAGGATATACACCATCGTGACGGAGCGTCTTTCGCGCCAGACGGTTTTCCATTCTTCGAGTTTCGGGTGATCCATGACTTCTCCTTTTCAGTCGTCCAGTGTAAAATCCCGCGGGTCCAGCTCGGGCAGGACCTGGCGGCGGGGGATGCGCATCAGCGGGTCATAGCTGAATTTGCGGCAGCAGTAGTAGGGCGACACGACGCCCTTGCGCTTGCATAAAATCATTTTGGGGTCGGCGGCGGTGGAGCCGTGCAGGCAATAAGCACACGCCGGGGCAATATGTGCGCCGTAATAGGTCTTTTTAAACATTAGACTCACCCTCAAACCACAAAATATACTATCATTTATTATTATAAAGACTTTGCCGGGCCTTGTAAAGAGCTGCGCAGAGAAAGACAAACCCCGCCGCCGCGGCGTCCGGCGGCAGACGAAAAACCGGCAGGACGCGGGCGGCCAGCGTACTGCATGCCGTAACGCTGCCGGGCAGCAGCTGCGCACACACCCTGACGAGCAGCTGCAAAAGTACAAGGTGCACCGCGCGGCTGAAAACTAGCAGCCGCGGGCGGTACGCCGCCCCGGCAAACAGCCGCAGCTGCGCCCAGACCGAGACACCGAGCACGCTCAGGCAGGCGCAGCAGCCGTACAGCGCCGCCGCCCCGCCCAGCGCCGCAAAGTCCGCGCATCCGGCGCTGACCTCCAGCGCCGCGCTGACAGCCGTCGGCGGCAGCGGCAGCACTGCCAGCAGCACCGCGCCCACTATGCGGAAGAATACAACGCACCCGCAGACCGACAGCGACGACGTGACCGCGGAGGATATGGCCTGCGGCAACCCCTTGGTCCCCTCTGCGAGGAGGCTCCCGCCGCAGCGGGTGGGAGAGAGAACCTTGCTGCGCTCCGAAACCTCCCGGGTGCAGTCTGTAGGGGCGAATGTTGTTCGCCCGTCAAGTTGGTGTGGCTGTGCTTTTCCGGAAAGGCCGCTCCCATCGGAAACGGCCAGCGGGCGAACAATGTTCGCCCCTACAATGTGGGATAGCAGCTGACAAACCGCTCCCGCCCCCAAATTCGCCCCGATCTGCGCCGCGTACAGCACCACGCCAAGCCGTACATTCCCCAGCAGGGCCCCGCCGACGCAGCCGATCACAAACCCGGGCCCGGAGCAGTAGCCCAGCACCTGCAAAAGTGCAGCATCCCGCCGCGTAATGCGCCCCGCACCGTACAGCTGCCCGGCCAGCCGCGCACACACTGCATATCCGCCAACCCAGGATAGCAGCAGCGCCCGCGCGGTCTCGGCGGATTCCAGCCCCAAGACCCGCTGCATGGGCCGCAGCAGGGCGGCGGGCGGCGGGGCAGCGGTCAGCAGCTCGCACACGACAAAAAACGGGAACAGCGCGGGTAAAACGCTTTGCAGGCAGAGCGCCGTGCCCCCGGCAAAGCCCCGGGTCGCGGCCTCCGGTACGGCCAGCACAAGCACCCCGAACGCCAGCGCTGCCGCTGCTGCAAGCCCCTGCCGATTTTTGCCGTTGTTCATATTGCGCACCTCACTGCGTATACTGGACTGACAAGTCTTGTGCGGGGAGGGAACAGCCATGAAACCGAAAAAGCCGCGTCCCCGCAAGCCGCGGGAGCGCCCTGACCTGCGCCGTCTGGCGGCTCCGCCGCCCGCGGACTTCTACCGTCTGCCGGAGCTGGAGCTGCGCGGCGGCAATCTGCTGACCGACGGCTGCCGCAGGGTGCTGGACTTCACGCCGCAGCGCATCTGTCTGGACATGGGGGACACTCTGGTAACATTGTATGGCGCGGACCTGCGGATAGAATCCTTCGCGGGCAAAAGATTGATCGCGGCGGGGCGGTTCGCGCGCATTGAGCTGCGCAGCAAGTGGGAGGTGCCGCAGGAATGAGGCTGCAATTCTGGGCGGCGGATACCCTCCGCTTTTCGGTCACAGGGCCGGAACCGCACCGCTTTTTGAACCGTGCCGCCGCGGCAGGCGTGCGGCTGCGGCGCGTCCGCTGCCAGCGGGACGGCTATGCGGCTACGGTCAGCGGTGCAGACCGCCGCCGGTTGGAGAGAATCGCGCGGGACGGCGGCTGGACGCTTGCCGTGACCGCCCGCCGCGGCCCGGGAAAACACACGGAGCGCCTGCTGCAGAGCCGTCCCGGGCTGGCCGCGGGGGCCGTGCTGTTTTTGCTGCTGGTGCGGGCGCTGGGCGGCCTTGTCTGGTGCATCGACTTTGGCGCGATGGACCCCGGTCTGCAGCCCGCCATGCGCCAGCTTTTGGCGGACTGCGGCATTCATGAGGGCGTGTTCCTGACAAAGCCGCTGCTGCAGACCGCGCAGGCACAGGCTTTGCGCCGCAGTGAGGTGTTCGGCTGGGTCAGCCTGAACTTTACGGGTGGCTGCCTTGCCATTGAGAGCACACCCTCCCAGACCCAGACCGTGCGGGAGCCGCCGCCCAGGCAGGGCCTGTACGCCAGTGCGGACGGGGAAATACTCGCCGTTGAAATCGAGAGCGGCTTTGCAGCGGTGACGGTGGGGCAGACCGTCGCCCGGGGCCAGCTGCTGGCTGCTGCTGAGCGGCTGGACCGCAAGGGCAACGCTGTGCCGCAGGGCGCCGGCGGGCGCGTTATAGCGCGGGTACAAAAGCATTACACAGCCAGCCAGTCCCTGACGGCAGAGACTTCCGCCTACACGGGCCGCAGCAGCGTGCAGACGACGCTGTACCTGCCGTGGCGCAGCTATACAGACGAGCCGGAGGACCCGCTGACCGGCATCACGCAGACAGACTGGCTGCCCGTGCAGCTGGGCCGCCTGGCACTGCCCGCCAGCCTTTGCCGCGTGACGACCTGGGAGCAGCTGCCGGACACGGTGCAGTATTCCGAGGCTGCCGCCGCCGCACTGGCCCTGCGCGCCTGCCGCGCCGCGCTGCTGGCCCAGTTCCCGGATGCGGTCATCGAGGCAGAGCAGCGCGAAATTTCCGCGCAGGAAGGCGCAGAAACGGCAGCTGTGACCTATATTTTTACCGCCAACATCGCCGCACCGCCGTGATTCGACATTTTTTGCTTAGGATGACGAAATGGCTGATAAAATTTTGTGCAATATTCATAGTTTCTTTTGCGAAAAACTGTGATATAATCTAAATGTATAGCTATGTGCTACACCATGGAACCGGGAGGATGAAAATTTGGCAGAACGATCTTTGGAACTGGACAGCATTGAACTGGCCGCAGCCATCTTTGGCAGCGGCGACCAGAATATCCACCTGCTGGAAAAGGAATTCCGCGTCACGGCGGTCTGCCGCGGCTCGGTGCTGCGCTTTACCGGTGAGCAGAAGGATGTGGACGCCGCCGCCCGCGCCGTGGACGGCATGGTCACCCTGATGGAAAACCACACCCCGCTTGAGGAGCAGACCGTGCGCTACTGCATCAGCCTGGCCCACGGGGGTGAGGAAAAGCGCCTGCGGGAGCTGACCGACGATTTCGTCGCAGTCACGGCCAAGGGTCGTCCCATCCACCCCAAGACGCTGGGCCAGAAGGAATATCTCGCCGCCATCCGCAAAAATGCCATCACGTTCGGCGTCGGGCCTGCGGGCACCGGCAAGACGTATCTGGCTGTGGCAATGGCGGTCAAGGCGTTCAAGTCTAAGGATGTCAGCCGCATCATCCTGACCCGCCCCGCCGTCGAGGCGGGGGAGAAGCTCGGCTTTCTGCCGGGCGACCTGCAAAACAAGGTTGATCCGTATCTGCGCCCGCTCTACGACGGGCTGTTTGATCTGCTGGGGGCCGAAACGTTCCAGAAGCTGTTTGAAAAGCAGGTCATCGAGGTTGCACCGCTCGCCTATATGCGCGGGCGCACGCTGGATGACGCCTTCATCATCCTGGACGAGGCCCAGAACACCACGCCCGAGCAGATGAAGATGTTCCTGACGCGCATGGGCGTCGGCAGCAAGGTCGTGGTCACCGGCGACGTGACCCAGATCGACCTGCCGGATAAGGTGCGCAGCGGCCTCATTGATGCCCTGCATGTCCTGCGGGACGTCGAGGGCATCGCGCAGGTTCGCCTGACCGAGAAGGACGTCGTGCGCCACCGCCTGGTGCAGCAGATCGTAAAAGCGTATGAAAAGGCCGCCGAGGAGAAGGCTCCCGGCAGCCACAACCATAAACAAACAATGGAGGTCGATTAACGTGTCCAATAAGGTGTTGATTACGAACGATCAAAACGTGGTCAAGGTCCCTTCCGGGCTGCGCATCCTGATCCGCCGCAGCTGCAACGCGGTGCTGGATTTCGAGCATTTTGACGGTCCGGCGGAGATCAGCGTGACCTTCGTGGATAACAACCGCATCCACGAGCTGAACAAGGAGTACCGCGACAAGGACTCCGCCACCGACGTTCTGAGCTTCCCGCTCGGTGAAAACGGCGAGTATGACATTGACGAGGACAACGGCTGCAAGCTGCTGGGCGACATCGTCATCTCGATGGAGCGCGCCATGGAGCAAGCCGAGCTGTACGGCCATTCTTTGCAGCGCGAGGTCGCGTACCTGACGGTACATTCGATGCTGCACCTGCTGGGCTACGACCATGAGGCCGGCGGCCTGGAGGCTGTGCGCATGCGCGAGAAGGAGGAGGCTGTGCTCATCCAGCTCGGCCTGCCGCGCACGGTTTCCTATACCAGCGATGAAATTTGAGCAGCTGACCCGCTTTGCGCGGGGCTTTGTCTATGCCTACAACGGCATACGCGCCGCTGTGCAGGAGGAACGCAACTTCCGGTTTCACCTCTGCGCGGCGTTCTATGCCTTTGTGGCGGCATTCTGGGCGGAGCTTGACCCCGTGGAGACCGCGCTTATCGCACTCTGCGTGGCGGCGGTGTTGGCGCTGGAGCTTGTCAACTCCGCGATTGAGCGCGCCGTGGACAAGCCCGACACCACCCACTGGTGGAGCGCAGGCGCGGCCAAGGATATGGCCGCGGGTGCAGTGCTCGTCATGGCGGTGGGAACGCTGCTCGTGGCCCTCTGCGTGTTCTGGCCGCGGCTGGGCACGCTGTGGGCTAACTTTACGCTGCGCCCCACACGCCCGGCGTGGCTGGTGCTGACGCTGGTCCTCTTCTGCAAATTCATTTTCCGTTCTTCCAACTCAACAGAGAAAGGCAAACAACCGAATGGCAAAACCGATTCCTGAAATGCCGTCCAGCGTCTTTGTGGCGCTGGTGGGCCGCCCCAACGTGGGCAAATCCAGCCTGACGAACTACCTTGTGGGCGAAAAGGTCGCTATTGTGACCAAAAAGCCCCAGACGACCCGCAGCCGCATTACCGGCGTCATCACCAAAGGCCCGGTGCAGTATGTGCTGATGGATACCCCCGGCATCCACGCGGCCCGCAACAAGCTGGACGCCCGCATGACCCAGACCGCCGCCGCCAGCCTGAAGGACGTCGATGTGACGATGATGCTGTTTGAACCGGCAGGGGAGTTCACCGACGCCGAGCTGACGATGGTCAAGGCGCTGCAAAAGGGCGGCCCGGCCATTGCCGTTATCAACAAGGTGGACCTGCTGGACAGCTTTTCCGCGCTGGAAGCCCGCAAGAAGCAGCTGGAGGAGTTCGGCTGCTTTGACCACATCGTCACGATCTCGGCTAAGGACGGCACGGGCTGCGATGAACTGTTTGCCATGCTCAAGCCCTACGGCAACGAGGGTCCGCACTATTTCGATGATGACGCCTTCACTGATATGCCGGAGAAGGAGCTTGTCGCAGAGCTTGTGCGCGAGAAGGCACTGCTTTTCCTGCGTGAGGAGGTGCCCCACGGCATCGCCGTTGTTGTCGAGCGGTTTAAAGAGCGCCCCGACAAGGATCTCATCGACATTGACGTGGACATCTACTGTGAGCGCAAGAGCCATAAGGGCATGATCATCGGCAAGGGCGGCCAGATGCTGAAAAAAATTGCCTCCGCCGCCCGCATGGACATTGAGGAACTGCTCGGCGTCAAGGTCAACCTCCAATGCTGGGTCAAGGTCCGCGAGGACTGGCGCGATAATGAACTGCAGCTGAACTCGCTGGGATTTGCGAAGCCGTAATGATGCTGCACGTCGTAGGGGCGGGGCATGCCCCGCCCGCAGCCTACCCGTTATAGAGCATTATCCGTAAGGCCGCGGGCCGGACATGTCCGGCCCCTACAGCAACCGCAAATTTATTTTACTCCCCATTCCGCCAACATCCCCGCGCCCCCTCTGCTACACTGTAGCCATGGGGGTGAACGGCATGGACAAAACGGCGGACGACTGGCGGCGCTTTGCGCAGACAGGCAGCATTTACGACTATCTGACGTACAAAAATCAACAAAACACAGCACGGGAGGACGTATATGCAGGTGGCAACAACGGGCCTTGTGCTGCGGCAGGTCAAGGTGGGCGAGGCAGACCGGATCCTGACGATCCTAACGCCTGACCTCGGCGTGGTGTCGGCGTCGGCCCGCGGCAGTCTGCGGATGAAGAGCGCCCTGTTCAGTGCAACAGGGCTGTTCTGCTACTCGGAATTCACGCTCACCAGCGGGCGCAGCCACTATTTTGTGGACACTGCGCAGGTCAAAAAGGTGTTCCACGGCATCTCTGCGTCCATTGAGGGTATGGCTCTGGCCAGCTACATGGCGGAGATCGCGGCGGAGCTTTCCCCCGCACCGCCCGAGGCCGATGCCCAGCTGCGCCTGCTTCTCAACTGCCTGTATATGATCAGTGAGCGCCACTATCCCTGCGCGCAGCTCAAAGCCATCTATGAGCTTCGCGCCCTGACGCTGGCGGGCTATATGCCGGATGTGCTGGCTTGTGCGGGCTGCGGTAAATACGACGGGGGAGAGTTTTACCTTGACCCTGTCGAGGGCCGCCTGCTCTGCGCCGACTGTGCCGAAAAAGCGCACCATATCACGAATCTGGACAACGGCGCGCTGTACGCCCTGCGCCATATCTGCCTGGCCGAGGATAAAAAGCTGTTCGGGTTCAAAATCTCGCCCGAGAGCTTACAGGAGCTTTCCCGCACCAGCGAGCAGTACACGCTGGCGCATCTGGAGCATGGGCTGAAAAGCCTGGATTTTCTCAAATCTGTACTTGAATAAGGAGACCTAAACCCTGTTATGGATACCGCCTATAAAACAACACTGGAGCTGGACAAGGTCCTGAACCGCGCTGTACAGCTCTGCGCCTGCCAGGAAACGAAAGAAATGATGCAGGCGCTGGAGCCGGCCCCTACGATTGAGGATGAGCGCTACGACCTGACCCAGACCAACGCCATCAACGCGCTGCTCATCAAGAACGGCAGTCCCCGCTTCGGCAGCGTGCGCGAGGTGCGCCGCATCGTTGCCCACGCCCGGAAGGGGGGCATCCTCTCGATGGGTGAGCTGCTGGAAATTGCCGCGACCCTGCGCAATTTCTCGGGCCTGTCCCAGTGGTACGGCCTGAGCGAGCATGAGATGCTGCCCACCGACGACCTGTTTTTTGCGCTGGCCCCGCAGCCGGTGCTGGAAAAGCAGATTTCGGAGAGCATTATTTCTCCCGAGGAGATGGCCGACACTGCCAGTGTGACCCTCCACGATCTGCGCCGCAAAATCCGCCAGACCGAGGATTCCATCCGCACCAAGCTCGATAACATCATCCGCAACTCCACCACCAATAAATTTTTGCAGGATGCCGTCGTTTCCCTGCGCAATGGCCGCTACGTCGTGCCCGTCCGCGCCGAGTACCGCGGTGAGGTCGGCGGCGTCATCCATGACGTCTCGTCCACCGGCGCAACGGTCTTTGTAGAGCCTACCGCCGTCGTCGAGGCCAACGCCCGCATCATGCAGCTGCGTGCGCAGGAGCAGGAGGAGATCACTCGCATCCTGACCTCGTTCTCGACGCAGGTCGGCTCGCTGGAGCCGCAGTTCACCTACAGCTATGACGCGATGCTCAAAATCGACCTGCTGCTGGCAAAGGCCCGGCTGGCTGTGGAACAGAACGCCTTTATGCCCGCCGTCAGCGACACGGTGCACTTCAAGCTGAACAAGGCCCGCCACCCGCTCATCGACAAGAAAAAGGTCGTGCCTGTGGACATCGAGCTGGGCAGCGAGTACGACACCCTCGTCATCACCGGCCCGAACACCGGCGGCAAGACCGTTTCGCTCAAAACCGCGGGCCTTCTCAACGCGATGGCCCAGTACGGCTTCCTGATCCCCGCGCACGAGAGCAGCATCGTCTGCCATTTTGACGAGTACCTTGTGGACATCGGCGACGAGCAGAGCATTGAGCAGAGCCTGTCCACCTTCTCCGGCCACATGAAGCGCATCAGCGGCATTCTCGACCTGGCGGGCCACGCCACGCTGACCCTGCTTGACGAGCTGGGCGCGGGCACCGACCCTGCCGAGGGCGCGGCGCTGGCCGTCAGCATTCTCGAGCAGCTGCGCCGTCAGGGCAGTCTGCTCATGGCTACGACCCACTACGCTGAGCTGAAGGTCTACGCGCTGGAAACGCCCGGCGTCGTCAACGCCAGCTGCGAGTTCAACGTCGAAACGCTGATGCCCACCTATAAATTGAGCGTCGGCGTGCCGGGCAAATCGAACGCCTTCCTCATCAGCGCCAAGCTCGGCATTCCGCAGGAAATTATCGACGCCGCACGCAATCACATGTCGAACGACGATAAGCGCCTCGACAGCGTGCTGTCCCAGCTGGATGACCTGAAGGTCCAGCTGAAGGACGCCCAGGCCGAGGCCGAGCAGGCCCGGTATGAGGCGGAACACGCGCTGGAAAGTGCCGAGAAGAAACGCGACGAGCTGATCAAAAAGGGTGAGGAAGAACTCGAAAATGCCCGCCGCCAGGCCCATGACCTGATGCAGCAGGTGCAGAACGAGGCCTACAGCCTGACCGACGAGCTGCGCCGCATCCAGAAGGACGAAAAGACCAGCGCTGCCCAGCGTGCTGTCCGCGCCCGGGAAATTGCCCGCAGGGACACCGAGACACTGCTGAAAAAGACCGACGCCAAGCCGCAGCCCGTAAAGGAGTTTGTGCCTTTGAAGGAGGTACAAATCGGGCAGGAGGTCGTTATTGCAGACCTTGGCCAGACGGCCACTGTCACCGCGCGGCCTGACCGCAACGGCATGGTCGAGGTGCGCGCCGGCATCATGAAAACGAAGGTGCCGCTGACGAACCTGCGCGCGCCCGATAAGATGGAGAAGCGCAAGCCGGCCGAACCGCGCCGCTCGACCCGCGTGCAGCTCGACAAGAGCCGCAAGACCAGTATGGAGCTGAACCTGCTGGGCTACACCGTGGACGAGGCCCTGAACGAGGTGGACAAGTTCCTGGACAGCGGTATGCTGCGCGGGCAGTCTACGCTCTATATCATCCACGGCAACGGCACCGGCGCGCTGCGCACGGCAATCCAGAAGCATCTGCGCACCCACAAGGCCGTCAAGAGCTTCCGCCTGGGCCGCTACGGCGAGGGCGAGAGCGGCGTGACCGTTGTGGAATTAAAGTGAAAATCAAAACAATCCGCGTGTTTTGTCTATGGCAATCGCTCGCCGCTTTTGCTATGCTAACAGTATTATGATAATCGTTTCAATGATAAACTAACAAGAGAGCGAGTGAACGCTTTGGCTATGGATTACAACAGCACACGCAGCTTTACCATGACGCTGGCACACCGCGCGGTGGGGGACATCCGCCGCGGCGGCTTCCGCCAGCTGCGCAACTATGTGGATATGTGTGCCACACTGGCTAAAAATCAACAGCAGAAGGACTTTTTTGCCTACGCGCAGAAGGCTCTGCAGCGCACGGACAGCTGCTACTACAGCCTTATCCACCGTCTGTTGGATTCCGTGGATGAGGATCGCATCTGCACCGTCGGTGTCAATATGGGCTTTGGCGGGTTGATTTACGGTGCCAGTGAGCTGAAAAAGCAGGCTGACCTCGAAGGTCAGCCCATTGCCTGGATCACGGCGGCCCGCTGCGGCGACGAGCGCCTGAGCGAGCTGGTGCCCAAGGCCGCCAGGCACGGCAGCTTTGTCTGGCTGCTGGATGCGACGGACACCGACCCCGCGCAGGTCGTGCTGCTGGCTAAGGCAAACCCGCAGAGCGCCTTCGGTCTGCTGGCTGACCCGTCCGCACTGACCGAAGACTGCGTCAAGACGCTTGCGGCATGCCGCAATCTGGTGGTCATGCCGCTGCTGCAGACGCCGGAGCTGACCCCCGAGGTCTGCCGCGCCGCCCGCCGCCTGAAAGCCCAAAAGATGTTCTATGCGCTGACGGTTCTCATCGATGACGAGACCGCGGGCGAGGTCATGCAGGACGACTGGCTCGAGAGCATGGCGCAGGAGACGCTTTGCTGCATGTGTGCCCGCAAGCCCGGCACATCGGACGAAACCGCCCGGAAGCTGCGCCGCAGCATCGTGAACGGACGCCTTGAGACCGGCAAGCCCGTGCTGCTGCTCGACTGGGACGGCGATGTGCGCTATCTGAACAACCGTATTTCGGAGTATATGACCTTCGGCAGCGTCCTGCCGGAGGGCAGCACCTTCCCTTTGCAGTTGGGCTGACTTCTTGGCCCCCTCTGCGAGGAGGCTCCCGCCGCAGCGGGTGGGGGAGAGAACCTTACGCCAGCTCGAAATACTTCGGGTTATGGCAAAATTCGCTCCCTCCGGCCCTTCGGGCCGCCTCCCTCGCCGAGGGAGGCAAGTACTGCCGCATAAAATGACAAAAACCGACCCCGTACCGATGCTATGATCGGATACGGGGTCGGTTTATTTTTGCGTTTATTGCGGATCGCCGCGCAGCAGCTTCTGCATGATCTCGTGGTTGAACACCGGGATCGACAGCTCCGACATGTTGGACAGGGCGTTGCTCTTCATGCCGCTGAGCACCCACGGAATCAGGATACCCATCATCGCACCGGCAAAGAACTGCCCGATCTTGCGGGTCTCCTCGGCGCTGGCATCGGGGGTCAGCTCCCGCACGTTCTGCTCAAAGATGGAGCACAGATAATCGAACATATATTGCTGCAGGCTGTTCTGCCCGTTATAGGCAAGGGCATTGCAGTAGAACACCTTGTTTTCCAGAAAATAGGTCTCCAGCGCCGCCAGCAGGGCATTCCAGCTGGAATAGGCGCTGAGCTCCACCAGAAACCGGGTGATGCCGCTCTGGAAATACCAGTTTACCAGATCGTACTTATCCTCAAAATGGTAATAGAAGGTGTTGCGGCCCACATTGGCGTGATCGACAATGTCGTTGACAGAAATTTTCTCCAGCGGAGTCGTGGCCATCAGCTCCTGCAGACTCTGGGCCAGCAGCTGCTTGGTTTGATTGGAACGAGGCATAGCAATCCTCCTGTACGGTAGGTGGTAAAATTACATACCTGCATTATAACACAAATTCGACATAAAGTGCAAATGTTTTGTGGGAAGAACAAAAGAAGAACAAAAGGCAAGACCACGCAGACGTTGTATGACAATTTGCGCGGAGTGTTTGGTTTTGCCCGCAGTAGCAGGGTTTCCGGGCTGTCTAGTTGAACATTCCCCGGCTTTTGTCTATGTACACTAAGCCGAAAATAAGCATAAAATAGTGCCATACCAAATGAGTGTCCCAAACGGAGAGAAAAAGGAGAGCAATCTATCATGCCGATGAATAAAGTGGTTCATGCCGCTCAGCGCGCTGCATTCAGCGCTGCCATTGATTCTGCCATCAAGGCCGTGCGCGGCAAAGGCCCTGAAAATATGGCCGAGCAGGCCGTCAAGCTCGTCAACCTGGCCCAGCCTCTGCTGGCCCACCGTTACCCCGATGCCGACTGGGACAAGGTCCGCGCCTTTGTGTCCGACCCCGGCAGCAAGTGGATGGAGTACGCCTACAAGGCTATCAACGAGATCGACCCCCACATCCTCAAGATGAACACCCTGAACCTTGTGTATGAGGGGATGTTCGCGGGCTATAACTACGTCATGGAGCTGCGCAGGAAGTATGACTGCAACATGCCGTGGATCCTGCTGTTCGACCCGACCTCCGCCTGCAACCTGCACTGCAAGGGCTGTTGGGCTGCCGAGTACGGCAACCGCCTGAACCTGAGCTTTGAGGATATGGACCGCATCGTCACGGAAGGCGAGGCGCTGGGCATCCACTGGTACATGTGCACCGGCGGTGAGCCGACCTGCCGCAAGGAGGATCTGTTCAAGCTGGCCGCCAAGCACCAGAACTCCGTGTTCCACCTGTTCACCAACGGTACGCTGATCGACCAGGCTTTCTGTGACCGCGTCAAGGAAGTCGGCAACATGGCCTTCTTCATCTCCATCGAGGGCATCGGTGATGCCACCGATGCCCGCCGCGGCGAGGGCGTCTATGACCGCGTCATGCACGCCATGGACCTGATGAAGGAGAACGGTCTGCTGTTCGGCACCTCCATCTGCTACACCAGCGCCAACTACAAGGCCGTCACGAGTGATGAGTTCATGGATATGCTCATCAGCCACGGTGTACGCTTCAACTGGTACTTCCACTATATGCCCATCGGTGACGGTGCAAACGTTGACCTGATGCTGAACGCCGAGCAGCGCGAGTATATGATCCACCGCGTGCGAGAGATCCGAGGCTACACCGGCGGCAAGCCGATTTTCTGCATCGACTTCCAGAACGACGGCGAGTACATCGACGGCTGCATTGCCGGCGGCCGCCAGTATGCCCACATCAACCCGGCGGGCGACGTTGAGCCCTGCGTCTTTATCCACTACTCCAACGCGAACATCCACGACAAGAGCCTGCTGGAGTGCCTGCAGCAGCCGCTGTTCAAGGAGTACCACAAGGGCCAGCCCTTCAACCACAACCACCTGCGCCCCTGCCCGATGCTCGAGAACCCCGAGCTGCTGGGTGAGATGGTCAAGCGTTCCGGCGCCCACAGCACCGATATGCAGCAGCCGGAATCTACGGACGATGTTTTCCGCCGCTGCCGCCCCTACGCTGACCAGTGGACTCCGTCCGCTGACCGCATCTGGGCCGAGGAGCACCCCGATTGCGCTTCCTGCGCCAGCTGCTCCGCCTGCGCATCCAAGTAAAATCGCATAAATAACATTTCACGCCCCGCTGTGATTTGCAGCGGGGCGTTTTTGTTTGGTTTGGCTCCCCCGTGGGGAAGGCATTCATCTTGTCAGCTTTTCGCACATCCCACCGTCCGCGGATTTTCTCTCCAACCGGCGCATATAGTGGTAGCATGGCGGCAAAAAGGGGAGGTGGGCGTATCAAAACGGTGGTGTATCTCGATGTACTGCTGCTGACGAATTTCCTGACGGCGTACCTTCTGCTGCTGGCGGCGGGGGCGCTGAGCGGCCAGCGTGCGCCGTTTGCCCGGATGCTGGCGGGCAGCGCACTGGCGGCGCTCTCGGCACTGATTTTGTTCGCGCCCGAGCAGCCGTACCCCGTGCAGGTCGCGTACAAGGCCGCTACGGCGCTGGGCATCACGGCGGCAACGTTCGGCTGGCGGAGCAGGCGGCGGCTGGTGACGGCGGCCTGCTGGTACGCGGCGCTGAACATTGCGCTGGCGGGGGCGGTCCTTCTCGTCATCCTGCGCACCGGCACCCGCGTGGCGGATACGGCAAATTTGACGGTCTACCTGCGTGTTTCGCCGCTACTGCTGTTGGCACTGTCCGGGGCCTGCTGCGCAGCGGTAGAACTGGGCCTGCGGCTTTTCACCCGGCGGGAGGCACCCACCAAAACCGCAGGGCTGGAGCTGGAGCTCTGCGGCCAGCCCGTCCGGCTGCGCGCGGCGCTTGACACCGGCTGTCATCTGCACGACCCCGTCACCTGCCTGCCGGTGCTCGTCGTCAGCTACCCGGATGCGAAGGCCCGTCTGCCGGACGCGGTCAACACCTTTTTGGACCAGTGGTTTGCCGGGGGCACCCGGGCCGACCCGCCGCCCGGCACGCGGCTGCGGTTGGTGCCCTGCGGCACGGCGGCAGAAAAGAGCCTGCTGCCCGGCTTTGCAGTGCAGGGCATTGGGCTGATCACCGAAAACGGCGTGCTGGGGCTGGGGCGCAGCGCCGTGGTGTTTGCGCCGCGCAGCTTTGGCAGCACCGCCTACGAGGCACTGTACGGAAACGATTTTATGTAAGGGGGTAAATTGCTATGCTCAAGGAGCTGTACCTTTTGTGGCTGCGGCTGGCCGCGCCGCAGGACCTGCACTACATCAACGGGGCCGACACCCTGCCGCCGCCCCTGCCACCGGAGCAGGAGCGCGCCGCCCTGGATGCGCTGACCCGGGGGCAGCCGCAGGCACGGGACCTGCTCATCACACATAATCTGCGGCTGGTCGTGTACATTGCCAAGAAGTTTGAAACGCCCACCGCGGGCATCGAGGACATGATTTCCATCGGCACTATCGGGCTTATCAAGGCGGTCAACACATTCGAGCCAACGAAAAACATCAAGCTGGCAACCTACGCCAGCCGATGTATTGAAAACGAGATTTTAATGTACCTGCGCAAAAGCTCGAACCGACGGCAGGACGCCAGCATAGACGAGCCGCTGAACACCGACACCGACGGCAACGAGCTGCTGCTGATGGACGTGCTGACGAGCGACGACCCGCAGGTCGGCGAGGAACTGGAGCGCAGCGCCGAGCGCGCCGCCCTGCGCGGTGCGGTTGGGCGGCTGTCGCCCCGGGAGCGCCGCATCATGGAGCTGCGCTTCGGCCTCAACCACGAGACGGAGCACACCCAGAAGGAGGTCGCCGACACGCTGGGCATCTCCCAGAGCTATATTTCCCGGCTCGAAAAGCGCATCATCCGCCGCCTGCGCCGGGAGCTGGAGGCGGTGGGATAAAAAATCTGCAGCCCCGTAGGGGCCGGGCGTGCCCGGCCCGCGGCCTGCCCGTCAGCAGGAGCCCCCGGAAAGCCGCGGACCGCACAGGTGCGGCCTCTACAGGGCGATGCCTTTTACACCACCGCCTCCGCCCGGGTGTTCGTCACAAACTCCACCGCCAGCCCGGCGATCATGTTCATCTCGGGCTGCAAAGAGTACAGCAGGTACTCGTATCCCTCCCGCGCCCACGATATACCGGTGATGCGCCCGGCGTTCTGGCGCTGGGTCACGGTGACACCGTCAATGTCGTACTGCTGTACATCCTCAAATGCCAGGTCAAAAAAGCCGGCGGGGTAAAGCATCTGCCCGGTCCTGGCCGTGCGCAGGCTCATGCGGCGGCCCGGCACAATGTCGTAGTCGATCTCCGAGACCTGCCCCTCAATGAGCCAGTAGCGGTAGGGAATGATGGTTTCATTGCTGGGCGCGAACGAGACGCGGAACCCGCCGGTCTCCCCATAGTTGGGCTGTAGATACTCGGTGCGGGTCTCGCGTCCGCAGTGCGCCTCCTCCCGCTGCAGGACCAGCACAAGCACCAGCGCCACCGACACCACGGCCAGCAGCACCAGCGCAAGGACAAACCACAGGGAATCTACCATAAAAATCCCTCCTTTTCCGTATGCTATGCCGCGGCGGTGCGCCGTGTGCAAATTTTACCGGTTTGCCGCCGTGCATACCCGCCCATACTCCCGGTAAATAAAAACTGGGGGTCAGCAGGATGTATGCAGGAAAAGTAGAGCTCTGCGGTGTGGATACGGCGCGTCTGCCCGTGTTGAGCGAGGCCGAAAAAAGCCGCCTCATCAAGGCGGCCCGGGCGGGGGACAGGCAGGCCCGGCAGGAGATGGTGCAGGGCAATCTGCGGCTGGTGTTAAGCGTTGTACAGCGGTTTGCGGGCCGCGGCGAGAACATGGACGACCTGTTTCAGGTCGGGTGTATCGGGCTCATCAAGGCCATCGACAACTTTGACCCGGCGCAGAACGTGCGGTTCTCGACCTACGGCGTGCCGATGATCGTCGGCGAGGTCAAGCGCTACCTGCGGGACAACAACGCCGTGCGGGTCAGCCGCTCCATCCGCGACCTGGCCTACCATTCGATGCAGGCGCGGGAGGAGCTGCAAAAGCAGAACGGGCGCGAACCGAAGCTCTCCGAAATCGCCGCCCGGGTCGGCCAGAGCCCGGAGAACGTCGCTATGGCGCTGGAATCCGCTGTGACGCCGACGAGCCTGTATGAGCCGGTCTACTCCGACGGCGAGGACAGCTTTGCCCTTCTGGACCAGCTGCGCGACGCCACAGGCGAGGAAAGCTGGATCAGCGACATGATGTTCCGCGACACGGTCAGGGCGCTCACACCGCGGGAGCGCCGCATCATTGCCCTGCGCTATCTGAACGGCAAGACCCAGACGCAGGTGGCAAAGGAGATCGGCATCAGCCAGGCCCAGGTCAGCCGCCTGGAAAAGGCCGCGCTCAACCATATCAAGGAACAGATCTGCGCGAACTGAGCTTTAATTATCAAAAATGCTTTGTAGGGGCGAACATTGTTCGCCCGCTGAAGCCTTGCGGCAGTACGGATCTTCCGGGTCGATGGCGAGCATCGACCCCTACAACGTAGGGGCGGATTCCATATCCGCCCGGGCGCTTGGCCATTGCCGCACATGACCTGCGGGCGAACAATGCTCGCCCCTGCATTCTCTGCACACAAAAACGGCAGCCCATCCGGACTGCCGTTTTACATTCTGCTATTCCACCTCGATCCCGCAGGCTCCCAGTGCGCGGGTGAAGGACTTCGGGTTCTTGTACAAAATGCCGGTGATCCCCAGATTGTACGCAGCCTGGGCGTTGGCCTTGTTGTCGTCAACAAAAATCGACTCATCGTAGGCCAGGTGGCAGGTCTGCATCAGCGTTGTAAAAATCTCCGGCTCGGGCTTGCACAGGTGTACATCGCACGAGGCAATGCCGCCGTCAAACAGCGAGAACCACTCCCGCTGGCGCAGCTCGTCCATAACGTCCGTCGGGATGTTCGTCAGGTAGTACAGGCGGTACCCGGCGGCCTTCAGCTTGCGCATGATCTGCACAGTGGTCTTATTGGTTTCCAGCATCGTGAACCACTCGTCAAGGCAGGTCTGCACCTCAAACACGCGGTTGGCGTGGGCGGCCTTCTCCAGCATGATCTTATTGGCTTCCTCGCGGGTGATGATGCCGCGGTCCAGATCCTGCCACTCCTGGCTGCCAAAGACGATGTCGTAGGTCTCCTCCTCGGCGCGGCGGTTCATGAAGTGGTCCATCAGAAAATCCCTGGGATTAAAATTGACGACAACGCCGCCGAAATCAAAAATAATATTCTTGTACATAAAAACCTCCCTGCGGAGCAGTGTGTGTTGCCTTTATTATACACGCCTCGGGGCGATAGGGCAAGGCAACAATTTCACTTTCCCGGCATAGAATAGACCGGAAATACCGGAAAGGGAGGCACGCCATGACCCTGCGCGATCTGTCAGCCAAGGACGTCATCCAGCTGAAAACCGGGGAGAACCTGGGCCGCATCGACGATGTGGTCTTTGACGAGCACGGCGGCCAGCTGCAATCGGTCATTCTGCGCGGACGGGCGCACTGCTTCGGTCTGCTGGGCTGCGACGATGACCTGATCCTCCCGTGGGAGAGTATCCGCACCATCGGCACCGACGTCATCATGGTCGATGCCGGGCCGCTGCCCGGCGCGCGCCGCCGCTGATGTTTGCAAATCGTATATTTTGTGTAAAATTCCGCAAAAATCGGCTGTATTTTTTGGGATACTATGCTATAATTAAAATTCAACAGGCGGAAAGTGAGGAATCGGCCATGCAGACCACGCGCAGATTGGCAGTGCTGACCGTGCTGGCCGCGGTGCTCATCGCGGCGGGGGCGCTGTTCCTCATTGCTCCGGTCTGGCAGCCGCAGCGCCCTGCCGCTGCGTATGTCCCGGCGGCGGTACACACTGCCGCGCCGGAGGCACCGACCCTCATCGACATCAACACGGCCACGGCGGAGGAATTGACCGCCCTGCCGGGCCTTGGCCCCCGGAAGGCCGCTGCGCTCGTAGCCTACCGCGAGGCGCACGGCCCGTTTGCCACGCTGGCGGACGCCGCTGCGGTCAAGGGCATATCCCTGCGCATGACAGAAAGCTGGACGGGCCTGGCCGCTGCCAATCATTAGGAGGAGATACACTTGGAAAAAAAGCCGGAAAGCATCTTCATCAACCGTGAACTCAGCTGGCTTGACTTCGACAGCCGGGTGCTGGCCCTTGCCAAGGAAAAGACCGTGCCGCTGGGCGAACGCATCAAGTTTGCTGCTATCTTCGGCAGCAATATGGACGAGTTCTTCATGGTCCGCGTCGGCTCGCTCTACGACCAGACGCTGCTCAAAAACAATAAGACCGACAACGTCACCCACATGACGGCAGCGGAGCAGATCGCTGCCATCACGCCGCGCGTGGCGGAATTGCAGGCAAAATGCGATAAATACTTCCAGCACCTTGTCTCGGCGCTGGCGCAGGAGGGCTACAAAAAGGTAGACTTCGCCAAGCTCGCCAAGCCGCAGGAGCATTTCTGGAAAACCTACTTCCAGCGCGAGCTGCTGCCGCTGCTCAGCCCGCAGATCGTTGATTCCCGCCATCCGTTCCCGTTCCTGAACAACAAGGACATTTACTATATTGCCCAGCTCCACTCCAAAAATGAGGGCATCAACTACGGCATCGTGCCGGTCAGCAGCCAGTTTGAACGGGTGCTCTTTGTCAAGGACGGCGAGACGACCTGCTTTGCCTTTGTGGAGGAGCTGATCGCCCACTATGCCGCGACGATTTTCAGCGCCAGCACGGTGCAGAAGCAGTGCCTGTTCCGCGTGACCCGCAACGCGGACATCACGGTGGACGAGGGCATGATGGATCACGACGTCGACTTCCGCGATGTCATGAGCGAGCTGCTGAAAAAGCGCCGCAAGCTGGCGGCTGTGCGCCTGCAATTCTGGCCCGAGGCGCCGCAGGAGATCGTCAAATTCCTGCGGGACAAGCTCGTCGTGCCCGCGGATCGCTGCTATACCCAGACGTCGCCGCTCGACTCCGGCTCGCTGTTCAAGCTGGCCGGGCGCATCTCCGCTGACGGCGGCCACACGGCGCTGTTCTATCCCGCGGCAAAGCCCATGCAGGCCCCGGCAGGGTACGACCTGTACACCGAGGTCCGCAAGCATGACGTGCTGCTGGCCTACCCGTACCAGAGCATCCGCCCGTTTATCAAGATGCTGCTGCGCGCGGGCGCTGATCCCGACGTTGTGTCGATCAAAATGACGCTCTACCGCATGGCCAGCGACTCCCAGATCGTGAACGCCCTGATCGCCGCTGCCGAGAACGGCAAGGAGGTCGTCGCGATGGTCGAGCTGCGCGCCCGCTTTGACGAGCAGAACAACATCGACTGGTCCAAGCAGCTCGAGGACGCGGGCTGCACCGTGTTCTACGGCTTCGACGATTACAAGGTCCATTCCAAGCTGACCCTTATCACCAGCCGCGTCAACGGCCAATATAAGTACTTGACGCAGATCGGCACCGGCAACTATAATGAAAAGACAAGCGAGCTGTACACCGACCTGTCCTTCATCACGACCCGGCAGGAGATCGGCGAGGAGGCCAGCGCCGTCTTTAACAACATGGCCCTGCAGCGCCTGACGAGCGAGGCGGACACGATGCTGGTCGCACCGCTGCGCTTCAAGACCGTGCTGCTCGAGGAAATGGACCGCCAGATCGCGCTGGCCATGCAGGGCAAGCCCGCGTCCATCATCCTGAAAAACAACTCCATCAACGACCCGCAGATCATCGACAAGATCAGCGAGGCCAGCTGTGCGGGTGTCCGTGTGGACATGATCGTGCGCGGCATCTGCTGCGTGCGTGCCGGTGTGCCGGGCCGCACCGAGAACGTGCATATCCGCAGCCTGGTGGGCCGCTATCTGGAGCACTCCCGCATCTACTGCTTCGGCAGCGGCGAGGCCATGCGCATTTACATTGCGTCCGGCGACTTCCTGACCCGCAACACCGAGCGCCGCGTTGAGGTCGGCGTCCGCGTGGATGACCCGGCCATTGCCAAAAAGCTGCGCGGCATCCTTGACTTGCAGCTGCGCGACACCGTCAATGCCCGCGAGATGCAGCCGGACGGCACCTATGTGAAGGTGCGCCCCGCCGAGGGTCAGCCCCCGGTGGACAGTCAGATGGCGATGTTCGGCTATTTCCAGAACGGCTTCGTGCAGGAGACGGACAAGCCCGAGAAACCAAAAGCAGAATCCAAGCCCAAGGCAGCAGCCGTAAAGGCCGCTGTAAAACCCGTACCCCGGCAGCGTGCGGCACTGCGCCCCAAACGTGCAGGTCTGCTGCAAAGCCTGTTCGGACGCGGGAAAAAATAAGGAGAATCCAAACCATGAAAAGCTGTGTAGTGACCGCAAATTATGCCTGTGACCCCAACAAGGTGTGGCTGTATCTGACCAAGCCGACCCTCAACGGCTGGCGTAGGGACGTCAGCAGCTATGAGGAGAGCGACGACGGCCTGAAGGCTGCCGAAAAGAACACCGACGGCAGCGAGACTCAGATCGTCTTTACCCGCAAGGAAAAGCCCCGGTGCCTGAGCTGCAACTTCCAGAAGGGCAAGATCAGCGGCACCTTTACGGCGCTGCTGCTGGGCGGCGGTGACTCCACCAGTGTGGAATGCACGCTGGATGTCAACGGTCTGGGCCTTTTCACCAAGCCCGAAAAGCTCCTGAACGAGCGCCTGGAGATGCTCCGCCAGACGCTGGGGGCGTAAAAGGTCCTTGGCCCCCTCTGCGAGGGGGCTCCCGCCGCAGCGGGTGGGGGAGAGAACCTTCCCGGCAATCCGAAATATTTCGGGTCGCGGCAAGGCTCGCTCCCTCCGGCCCTGCGGGCCACCGCTCCCCCTCTGACGCTGCGCGCCACCTCCCCCGTATCGGGGGAGTCTGTCTCGCCGAGGGAGGCAAGTAAGCATGCATCCGCCCTTCGGGGCGGATATTTTTTTCCCCGCCCGCATACCGTGTATAAAAAACACGGGAGGTGTACGCCATGTGGGAAAACGCCGCGCCGCTGCCGGAAAATGAGCCGCCGAGGCCGCCTGTCCGCTGCGCCGGTTCTGAGGAGGATTTGGTCCTATGGGCGCAGATCCTTCTCTGTCTTGCTGCCATCGGCCTTGTGCTGGCCGCCGGGGCACTGGATTGGCCGGTTTACCCGGAGTTGCGCCGCGCGTTCACGGCGGCCATGCAGCCCGAGCAATCGCTGCTGTTAAGCGAGGATCGCAGCCTTCTGAAATTTACCGAGCAGACCGCCGGGGAGTTGGCCGACTCCGCCCGCAGCATGTGGGAGGACTTCACCCTGCCCGCCACGCCGGAGAGCGCCCGCACAGCTCACGGCCAGCCGTCGCCGCCTGCCTACGCCAGGACGGACAGCTACACGCCCGGCTTTCCACTGCAATTCCCGCTGCCCGGGCAGAGCCGTAAAACCTCCGGCTACGGCTGGCGCGCCGATCCGATGGGCGGCCTTGGCGACGACTTTCACATCGGCAACGACCTGGCTGCGGCACAGGGCACGCCGGTGCTGGCCGCCGCGGACGGTGTGGTGCGCATGGCGGGCAGCCATAAGAGTTACGGCAACTACCTGCGCATTCTCCACGCCGACGGCGACGAGACGCTGTACGCGCACATGCAGTATCTGTTCGTAAAGGCGGGGGAGTGCGTCACCGCGGGGCAGAGCCTCGGCACCGTGGGCGAGACCGGCAACGCCACCGGCCCGCACCTGCACTTTGAGATCCTGCACCGCGGTCTGCGCTATGACCCCGCCGAGGCCCTGCAGAATGCGTCGTAGCCGCGCAAAGATCCGCTGGAAGCAGCCGCTGCTTACCCTTGCGACCTTAACGCTGCTGCTGGCGTTTGACGGCAGCGGCATCCTGCGGGTAGGGCTGGGCTGCGCCGTGCTGCATGAGTGCGGCCACGCGCTGGCTTACCGCCTTTTGTGGCGGCGCTGGCCGGAAATCGAGGTCTCGCCCTTCGGCCTCTGCCTGCGGCTGCGCGGCCTGCCGATGCCGAACCTGCAGGAGCTTCTGCTGGCTGCAGCGGGCCCGGCGGTCAACCTGCTGGCCTGTGCGGCAGTGCTGGCCTTCATGCGCGCCACGGCCTATACCTATGGCGGCTACTGGTTCGCCTGCTGCAATCTGCTGGTGGGCGCCAGCAATCTGCTGCCCCTGCCCGGCCTGGACGGTGCGCATATTGCCGCGTGTCTGTTGCATTTTGGCCGGAAATAGGGTACAATAAACGAATACACTAAAAAGCTAAGGATGGTTCACCAACATGGCGGAATTTTCCCCGAAATTTAAAGAAGCATTAAGCCTTGTGCAGAAGCCGGGCCGGTACACCGGCGGCGAGCCGGGCTGTGTCTATAAGGATAAGTCCAGGGTCGATGTGCGCATGGCGTTCTGCTTCCCCGATACCTACGAGATCGGCATGTCGTTCCTCGGCGAAAAGATCCTCTACGACATCCTCAACCGCCACGAAAACTGGTGGTGTGAGCGCGCGTTCATGCCCTGGACCGATATGAAGGAACAGATGGAGCGGCTGGACATTCCGCTCTACTGCCTTGAGAGCAAGGATCCGCTGACCGATTTTGACATCATCGGCTTTTCGCTGGAATATGAGCTGGCCTACACGAATGTGCTGGCCATGCTGCGCCTGTCGGGTATTCCGCTGCGCGCCGCGGACCGTGACGAGCGCTGGCCGCTGATTATTTCCGGCGGCCCCTGCGTCTGCAACGCCGAGCCGATGGCGGATTTCTTCGACGTCATGCAGCTGGGCGAGGGTGAGCAGATGCTCCAGGACATCTGCGCCGCAGTCGAGCAGGGCAAAAAGCAGGGCTGGAACAAAGAACAGCTGCTTTTGGAACTCGCCAAAATTCCCGGCGTCTACGTGCCGTCCTTCTACGATGTGACCTACAGGGAGGACGGCCGCATTGAGGCCGTCACCCCGAACCGTCCCGGCGTTCCCGCCCGCGTGACAAAGGCCATCGTCAGGGATATGGACAGCTTCACCCCGCCGGAAAACTTTGTTGTGCCGCTCGTCGGTGCGGTGCAGGACCGCGCCTGCGTCGAGGTGCTGCGCGGCTGCGTGCGCGGCTGCCGCTTTTGTCAGGCAGGCCAGCTCTACCGCCCCTTCCGTGAGCGCAGCCCCAAGCTCATCAGCGACAGCGCCCGCGCGCTCTGCCGCAACACCGGCTACGATGAATTGAGCCTGTCGAGCCTGTCCACCTCCGATCATTCGCGGCTGGAAGAAATTCTCGACGAGCTGAACTCCTGGGCCGAGGCTGACCACGTCAGCTTGTCGCTGCCGTCCCTGCGTGTGGACAACTTCTCGGAATCGCTGGTCGAAAAGACGACGAAGGTCCGCAAGAGCGGTCTGACCTTTGCCGCCGAGGCCGGCACCCAGCGCCTGCGCGACGTCATCAATAAGAACGTCACGTGGGAGCAGATCGAGCGCGGCTGCCGCATCGCCTTCTCGGAGGGGTACACCTCGGTCAAGCTCTACTTCATGATGGGTCTGCCGACGGAAACGCTCGACGACATCAAGGGCATTGCCGACACGGCGCAGCAGGTCGTGGACCTGTTCTATAAGATCCCCGATCGACCGAAGGGCAAGGGCGTGCAGGTCACGATCAGCGTCGCCTGCTTTGTGCCCAAGCCTGACACGCCGTTCCAGTTCTGCGCCCAGGACCGCCGCGAGTCCCTGCGTGAGAAGCAGAAATATCTGCTCAGCTGCGTGCATTCCCGCAAGATCAAGGTCAACTACCACGACAGCACCACAAGCGTGCTCGAGGGTGTGTTCGCCAAGGGTGACCGCCGTCTGGGCCGCGTCATCGAGACGGCGTTCGAGAACGGTGCCTTTTTTGATACGTGGGAGGAATACTTCAACTATGACCGCTGGCTCGATGCGTTCAAGACCTGCGGCCTTGACCCGGACTTTTACAACTACCGCACCATCGGCCTGGACGAGGTCACGCCCTGGGACCATCTGGATGTCGGCGTGACAAAGGCCCATCTGGTGCGCGAGTACAACAAGGCGCTCGAGGCAAAAACGACCCAGCCCTGCAACCGCCAGTGCAGCGCCTGCGGTGCCAACAAGCTGATCGGAGGACCGTGCTTTGACTACAGTAAGAATCTTCTTTGAGAAGTGCGGCGAGTCCGCCTATATCTCGCTGCTTGACCTGCAGCGGGTCTTTCACCGGATGCTGAAAATGAGCAGCCTGCCTGTGTACTACACGCAGGGCTTCAACCCACACATCTACCTGTCCTTCACCTGCCCGCTGTCCCTGGGGCAGGAGAGCCTCTGCGAAAGCTGCGAGGTCAAGACCGAGCAGGAGACGATTGACCCGCAGGCATGGATCGACGCCTTGCAGCCCCTGATGCCGCGCGGCATCGTCATCACGAAGGTCGCCCCGGCTGTGGAGAAGGTCGGCGAGATCGAGACGGCAGCCTATGAAATCACGATGCCCGCCGACTCAGCCATCGCCCTTGACGCCTACAACAATGCCGAGCACGCCGAGGTCACGAAAAAGACGAAGCGCGGCTGCAAAACGCTGGAGCTGAAGCACTACCTTGACCGCATTGAGTACACGATTGAAGGCGGCACGCTGCGCTTTACGGCGCTGCTGCCCTGCGGAAGCGGCGAGGCACTGAACCTGAACCCGTCCCTGCTGACCGACTTCCTCCGCACGCAGGGGGCTGCTCCCGTCTGGCAGTGCCGCGTAGTGCGGACGCACCTTTATAATAAAACGGGCAAAGACTTTGAGTAACCTCCCTGGCCCCCTCGCAGAGGAAGGTTTTTGACACGCGGCCTTCCCCCTCGGGGGAAGGTGCCCGAGGCCCCGCCCGAGGGCGGATGAGGGGCGGCCTTCCGGGCACAGCCCGTTTACGGGTAACTGCCGGGGACTTGCCCCTCATCCGCCCCTGCAGGGACACCTTCCCCGCAGGGGAAGGCAAAAGCTGAAAAAATCTTCGTTTTTCTGTCAAAACCCCCTTGCCAAACGCGCTGCACAATGCTATAATACTAAAGCGTTAGTGCCGCCGAGCCATCGGCGGGATAATGACACATCATTATACAGGCGGTCCTCTGACGAACAATCGTGTATGAACGTCGCAATAAAATGGAGGAATTCAAACCATGGACGCAATGAAGCATTTTACCGAGGGTATGATCAAAGAGAACAAGCCCCAGTTCGAAGTCGGCGACACCGTTCGCGTCTCCGTCCGCATCAAGGAAGGCGACAAGGAGCGTATCCAGGCTTTTGAGGGCACCGTTATTGCCAAGAAGCATGGCGGCATCGCGGAGACCTTCACCGTCCGCCGCACCTCTTACGGTGTTGGCGTTGAGCGTGTGTTCCCGGTCAACAGCCCGTTCGTCGAGAAGGTTGACGTCGTTCGCCGCGGCAAGGTCCGTCGTGCGAAGCTGTTCTACCTGCGCGAGCGCACCGGCAAGGCAGCCAAGGTCAAGGCACGTATCTGAGCATACTAGAAAAGGGGAGGACGGTTGGCGTTCTCCCTTTTTTCGTATTTTTTTAAACGGGTGGTGGAAAACATGGCAGCATCCTTCAAGGACCGCTACCGCCGCAATAAGGAAACGCTGGAATGGTACGACGCCCTCGCTATGGCCGTGGCGGTCATTGCGCTGGTGTTCACCTTCGGCGTGCGCATCGTCAAGGTGGACGGCCACTCAATGGACCCGACACTCTCCAACGGCGAACGCATCCTTATCAACCTTTTAAAAAAGCCCGACTATGACGACATCGTTGTCGTGGACGGCTACACGGAATACGGCAGGCCCCTCGTCAAACGGGTCATCGGCAAGGGCGGGGACACCATCGATATTGACTTTACCGCCGGTATCGTCTACCGCAACGGCGAGGCCCTCGACGAGCCCTACACCGCCGAGCCTACGTATTTATATGAAAGCGTGGACTTTCCCATCACGGTGCCGGACGGCTGCCTGTTCCTGATGGGGGACAACCGCAACAATTCCACCGACAGCCGCGATACCCGCGTGGGCTGCGTGGACGAACGTGACATTATGGGCGCAGCCGTGCTGCGCGTACTGCCCTTTGGCAAGATAGGAGCGGCCCAATGAGCCAGAGTGACATTATCAACAGCCGCCAGATCCAGTGGTTCCCCGGGCACATGACCAAGACCCTGCGCCTGATGGAAAAGGAGATCCGCAACGTCGACTGCGTTTTGCAGATTCTCGACGCGCGCATCCCGCTTTCCAGCCTGAACCCCGAGATCGAGCGCATCACCGCGGGCAAACCGCATCTGTACGTATTGAATAAGTCTGATTTGGCAGACCCCGAGATCACCAAGCAATGGCTGGCCTACTTCAAGAGTGCGGGTGCGGGCTGCATTGCGATGGACTCCAAGCAGCGCGGACGCGCCACGGCTACGAAGGGCCTGATCGAAAAGGAGCTTTCCGCGCTGATGGAGCGCCGCCGCAGCCGCGGCATGGTCGGCGCAGCCATCCGCGTTATGATCGTGGGCATCCCGAACGTCGGCAAGTCCACCTTCATCAACTCGTTTGCGGGCACGACCCGCGCCAAGGCTGCCAACAAGCCCGGCGTGACCCGCGGCAAGCAGTGGATCTCGGTTGACAACTTTGACCTCATGGACATGCCCGGCGTGCTGTGGAAAAAGTTCGATTCGCTGGAAACGGCGTCGAACCTTGCGTTTATAGGCTCCATCCGCGACGATATTCTCGACATTGAGGAGCTGGCTTGCGGTCTGCTCTCCAGCGTGCGCGGCATTTATCCGCAGCAGCTGCTGGCCCGCTACAAGCTGGACGCCGAGGCACTGACGCTGCCGCCGTATGACCTCCTGCAGGCCATCGGCGCCAAGCGCGGTATGCTGATTTCCGGCGGTGAGGTCGATACCGAACGCGCCGCCAAGATGCTGGTCGGTGAGTTCCGCGCCAGCAAGTGGGGGCGGCTCTCCCTTGAGCGCCCGCCCCGGCGCGCCATTCAGGAAGATAGGGAAGAGGTGACGGACGATGCCCTGCAGGACGACGACTGGGACGACGAGCAGTAACGAGGCGCTCTACGCCTTTGATACCGCCAGACGCGCCGAACACGGTACTGTCTGCGGCGTGGACGAGGCGGGCCGCGGCCCGCTGTGCGGCCCGGTCTGCTGCGCAGCGGTCATCCTGAACCCCGATGACCCCATCGAAGGTGTCAACGACTCCAAAAAGCTGACAGAGAAGCGACGCGACGCGTTGTATGAGGAAATCACAAAGCGCGCACTGGCGTATAAAATTATTTTCATCTCGCCGCAGGAAATTGACGAGCGCAACATTCTGTGGGCTACGATGGACGGCATGGCGCAGGCTGTGGCGGGGCTGGAAATAACGCCCGACTATGTGATGATCGACGGCAACCGCTGCCCGCCGGGGCTGATACAGCCCGCCGAGGCCGTCGTCAAAGGCGACGCCAACAGTGCGTCGATTGCGGCGGCGTCGATTCTGGCAAAGGTCAGCCGTGACCGTTATATGCTCGAGCTGGACAAGCAGTACCCGCAGTACCAGCTTGCCAGGCACAAGGGCTATCCGACCAAGCTGCACTACGAGCTGATCGCGCAGTACGGCATCCAGCCGTTTTACCGCCGCAGCTTTCTGAAAAAGCAGGGCTACTGGCATGACTGACGTCGGCCACACGGGCGAGGCCGTCGCCGCCAAGTACTACCAGCAGCGCGGCTGGCTGCTGCTGAACCACAACTACCGCACGCGGCTGGGGGAGCTGGACCTTATTTTGTATAAGGAAAACACCCTCGTCTTTGCCGAGGTCAAGACCCGCACCGGCGCGATGCTGGACCGCCCCGCCGCCGCGGTGGACACCCGGAAGCAGAACCGCCTGATTTTGGCGGCCCAGCAATACCTGCAGCACAGCCCCTACCGCGATGCCGCCATCCGCTTTGATGTGGTGGAGGTCACGCCAGCCGCCCGCGGCTGGCAGGTGCATTGCATCCCGGGCGCGTTTGAGTGTTGAAAAAACACTGGGGGAAAATTTTGTCAACGCATGGAATGTAGGGGCGAGCATTGCTCGCCCGCTAACCTTGCCGCATGACCCGTTTACGGTATGGCTTCGGCAGACGGGCACGGGCGAGCAATGCTCGCCCCTACAAAATGTGCCTGCACAGTATATAAGGTATAGCGCCAAAAAAAGGCTTATACATATAGAGGAAAGAGAATAAGAGAAAGGGTGTAAACGTATGCAGTATTTGAGCACCAGAGATTCCGCACTCCGCGTTTCCGCACAGGAGGCTATCGTCCGCGGTCTGGCACCGCAGAGCGGTCTGTTCGTGCCGGAGACCTTCCCCCAGGCCGATTTGGACGCATGGAAAAATCTCTCCTATCCCGAGCTGGCCGAAAAGGTCCTGGCCGGTTTTCTGACCGATTACAGCGCTGATTTCCTGCACACCGCAACGGCATCTACCTACGGCGCTGCCTTTGGCGGCAAGGCGGGTGAGACCGTCAGGGTCCGCGACGGCCTGTATTCTCTCGAGCTGTGGCACGGCCCGACCTGCGCCTTCAAGGACTACGCCCTGCAGCTCATGCCGAAGCTGCTCGTCGAGGCCAAGAAAATGCTGGGCCGCACCGAGACGACCCGCATTCTGGTGGCAACCTCCGGCGACACCGGCAAGGCCGCGCTGGCGGGCTACGCCGACCTCGACGGCATTGAAATTGAGGTATTTTACCCGAACGACGGCACAAGCGAGATCCAGCATCTGCAGATGGCGACCCAGAAGGGCGAAAACGTGCAGGTCTACGCCGTGCAGGGCAACTTTGACGATGCCCAGACCGGCGTCAAGAAGGTCTTTGCCGACGCCGACGTCGCCGCCGAGCTGGAAAAGCGCGGCATCCGCCTGTCCAGCGCCAACTCCATCAACTGGGGCCGCCTCGTGCCGCAGATCGTCTACTACTTCTACGCCTACTTCCGTCTGGCCGAGCAGGGCGCAGTCGAGTGGGGCAAGCCTGTGGATTTCTGCGTGCCCACCGGCAACTTCGGTGACATTCTGGCGGGCTACTACGCCAAGCAGATGGGTCTGCCTGTGGGCAAGCTGGTCTGCGCGTCCAACAAGAACAATGTCCTGACCGACTTCCTGCGCACCGGCACCTATGACGCCCGCCGCACCTTCTACAAGACGACTTCGCCGTCGATGGACATCCTGATCTCCTCGAACCTCGAGCGTCTGCTCTACCACGTCAGCGGCAGCAGCGAAAAGGTCGCGGGCTGGATGCAGGAACTTTCCGCCACCGGCAAGTACACCGTTGACGCCGAGACGCTGGCAAAAATCCAGCAGAGCTTCGCCGCAGGCTACGCCGACGATGCCGACGGTGCTGCTGAAATCAAGGCCCGCTTTGACGGCGACCACTACCTCTGCGACACCCACACCGCCGTGGCCTTCCGCGTGGCCGAGACCCGGCGCACCGACGCGCCGATGGTCGTGCTCTCCACGGCCAGCCCGTTCAAGTTCCCGCGCGACGTCCTGACGGCTCTGGGCGGGGAGGCCCCCGCCAGCGACTTTGCCGCCATGGCCGCGCTGACCGCCGGGACCGGCGCCGAGGCTCCCGTCTCGCTGCGTGAGTTGGATAAGCTCGAGGTACGGTTCAAGACCGTGCTGCAGCCCGCCGACATCCGCACTGCGGCTCTTCGTTAAAAAAGCAACAACTAGAAAGTGAGGGCCCTATGGCCATCTTTGCAATCGGGGATATGCACCTCTCGCTGGGAACGGACAAGCCCATGGACGTTTTCCCGGGGTGGGAGGGGTATCTGCCCCGACTGGAAGCCAGCTGGCGCAAGCTGATCGGCCCGGACGACACCGTTGTTCTGGCGGGTGACACCAGCTGGGCCATGAACCTGAACGACACAAAAGCGGATTTTGCCTTTATCCAAAACCTGCCGGGCCAAAAGTGGCTCTTAAAGGGTAACCATGACTACTGGTGGACGACGACCCGCAAGATGGAGAACTTCCTGACTGCCAACGGCTTTGACACGCTGCATATTTTGCACAACAACGCCTGCACTGTGGGCAATGTGGCGCTGTGCGGCACCCGCGGCTGGCCGTTTGACGACGTTGCCGCCCAGGGCGAAAAGCTCATGGCGCGGGAGGCGGGCCGTCTGCGCATGTCCTTGCAGGCGGCGGGGGATGCGGCAGAAAAAATTGCTTTTCTCCACTACCCGCCCATCTACCCCGGCGCACAGGCACAGGAACTGGTGGATGTGCTGAATGAGTTCGGCGTGACCGAGTGCTACTACGGCCACCTGCACGGCAAGTCCATCCGCTACGCAACGCAGGGCGAGCGCGACGGCATCACCTATCGGCTGATCTCCGCCGACGGTCTGTCGTTCTGCCCGTATAAAATCAGGTGATGCGGATGAAGCAGAAAACAAAAAACATTGTCACGGCGCTGCTGCTGGGGGTCTTATGCGCGGTAACACTGTCCGCCGTCATTACGGTGCCGGACTGGGAGACCGCCCGCGCGGATCTGCTGATCGGTATGCAGTACGAGACAACGGGCCTCGACCTTGACGCCGTGCCCGGCTGGCTTGCGGCGCTGGTCATGCTGCACCAGAATTTTCCGCTGGACGGCTGGGCCTGGGGGCCTGCCGCCGCGGGGCTGGCCGTGCTGCTCTGCTGGGTGCGCGGTCAGTGTGAGGCGAAACCCAAGCGCACGGAGCTGGTGCTGAGCATTGTCTTTGGCATTGCTGAAGTATTGGGTCTGAGCATCTGCAAGCTGGGCAGCTGGGCGTTTGTCTTTAAAAATCCGTATCAGCTCTGCGTCGGCGTGTTCTGCATGGCCGGGTACGCGGTGCTGTTCTACCACGCGGTCTGGGGGCTGTACGCCCTGCTGGGCCGCAGCCGGACGGGCGGGGAGGACTTCCCGCAGACCCGCTTCGCAGCGTGGTTCGCCAAGGCACCGGGCCGCGCGTCGTCGCTGCTCATCGGCGCGGCGTGGCTGCCGTGGGTCGCCGTGTTCTGGCCCGGCTCCGTGGACTGGGACTCCTGGGGGCAGATCTCGCAGGTGCTTGGGGTGCAGGAGATGACCGCCCACCATACGGTGCTCTCCACCTGGCTACACGGCTGGCTGTTCCGGCTGGGCCGTGCGCTGGGCAGCGACAATCTCGGCGTGTTTCTCTACATAGTATTGCAGTTTCTCGTCTGTGCGTGGGTGTTCGGGCAGGTAACGGCCTTTGCCGCCAGGCTCGGCTGCTCCCGCGGTGTGCAGTATGCGGTCACAGCGTTCTTTGCACTCGACCCCATCTGGGGCGCGTTCATCCAGACGCAGGTCAAGGATACGCTCTACACGGGACTGTTCGTCCTGTTCGTGCTGAAAACCGCCGACCTGCTGCTCTTTCCGCAGGAATGGCAGGGGAGCCGCCCGCGCCTGACCGCTTACGCGGTGCTCGGCGTGCTCTGCTGCCTGCTGCGCAAAAACGGCATCTATGCCGTTGTGCCGATGCTGCTGGCGTCGGCCTTCACCGTGAGTGAAAAGCACCTGCGCCGCCCCGTGCTGGCGGTGCTGCTGGCCGTCTGTATCGGCTCGTTCGGGTTTGACACGTTCACCGAAAAAGTCCTCGACATCCCCGCAGGCAGCGTGGGGGAGGCGCTCTCGGTCCCGATGCAGCAGACCGCCCACTATATCCGCGACTACGGCAATGAAGTCACCGACGACGAGCGCACCGCCATCGAGAAGGTCCTCGACTACGACGCCATTGCCCAAAGCTACATGCCGGAGCTGTCCGACGGCGTCAAGCAGTACTACAAAAATCCCGGCAAGGGTGACCTGGCCCGCTATATGCTGGTCTGGGCCAAAATGCTGCTCAAGCACCCGGTCTGCTATTTTGAGGCAACGCACGCAAACTCCCACGGGTATTACACCATCACGAAATGCCGCGCCATCAACGATTACTACACGTTCAATAATGACATTTGCATGGAAATGTCTGAAATGAACGTCCACTATCTTGATAAATCCGGCTATCTGCGGTATGCTTTTGTACAGGCACTCTCGGCATTTGAAAAGCTGCCGCTCGTGGGGCTTACAACGTCCATCGGGTTCATGGCGTGGCTGACTGCCGTGCTTGGTCTCTGGCTGGCGCGCTGCAAAGCAAAGCCTGTGCTGCCGATTTTTATCGGCCTTGGCATCTTCTGGCTGACCTGCATTGCGTCTCCGGTCAATGACTGTATGCGCTATTTCCTGCCTGTGGCGGGGTGTCTGCCGCTGGTTTTCTGTCTGGCGGCGGTGTTTTCCCGTGAAAAATCAGAAATTACCGTCTGATTTGTTAAAAAATTCAAAAAAGACTGGTATTTTCCGCACAGGCATGGTATAATAACTTGTATTTTTATGTACATCTATTTTTGGAGGAATTTATAAATGAAACTGATTTCCTGTGAAAAGCTCGAAAAGAGCATGGTCGAACTGCAGTTCTCCATTGACGCGGAGACCTTCAAATCTGCTGTCAATACCGCTTTCAAGCGCGAGGGCAAGAAGTACGCCATCCCCGGCTTCCGCAAGGGCAAGGCTCCCAAGGCCATGATCGAGAAGATGTATGGCAAGGACCTGTTCCAGTATGACGCCATCAACGATCTGTTCCCCGAGAACTACGAGGCCGCCGTCAAGGAGGCCGGTATCGAGGTCGTTGGCCGTCCTGACCCCGAGGTCGTCTCCATGTCCGAGGACGAGGGCGCTACCCTGAAGGTCAAGGTCGCCGTCAAACCCGAGGTCGAGCTGGGCGAGTACACCGGTTTAACCGTCAACAAAGATGTCAAGACTGTTGACGAGGCTGATGTTGACGCCGAGATCAAGCGCATGCAGGACCGCAATGGCCGTCTGCTGACCCGTGAGGGTGCTGCCGAGAACGGCGACACCGTTGACATCGACTTCGAGGGCTTCGTTGATGGCGTTGCTTTCGAGGGCGGCAAGGCTGAGCACTACTCTCTGGTGCTGGGCTCCGGCTCCTTCATCCCCGGCTTCGAGGAGCAGGTCGTCGGCCACAAGGCCGGCGAGGAGTTCGACGTCAACGTCAAGTTCCCCGAGGAGTACCAGGCTGAGGAGCTGGCCGGCAAGGACGCCACCTTCAAGATCAAGCTGCATGAGGTCCAGTACAAGGAGCTGCCCGAGCTGGACGACGACTTTGCCAAGGACGTCAGCGAGTACGACACTCTCGACGAGCTGAAGGACTCCATCCGCAAGGGCATCGAGACCAACCATGAGAAGCAGGCTGACCAGAAGGTCGAGAACGACCTGATCGACCAGGTCGTGGGCGGCATGAAGGCCGAGATCCCCGACGCCATGATCGAGAGCCGCATCGAGGAGCTGGTGCAGGACTTCCAGTACCGCATCTCCCAGCAGGGCCTCAAGCTCGAGCAGTACCTGCAGTATATGGGCATGACCATGGAGCAGTTCAAGGAGCAGTTCCGTGAGCAGGCCGACAAGCAGGTCAAGATGCGCCTGGCCATGGAGGCTATCGTCGCCAAGGAGTCCATTGAGGCTACCGAGGAGGAGTTCGAGGCCGAGATCAAGCGCATTGCCGATGCTTACCAGATGGAGGCCGACAAGGTCAAGAGCCTGGTCGATGCTGCCGCCGTCAAGAAGGATCTGGCTGTCAACAAGGCAATTGACTTCGTGAAGTCCAAGGCCAACATCGTCGCCGGTGCTGCCGAGGAGAAGAAGCCCGCTAAAAAGACCACCCGCAAGACCACCAAGAAGGCTGCCGCCAAGCAGGACGAGGAGCCGAAGGAAGAGGAGACCAAGGGCGAGTAATCACCCCGCGGGCATCCGTAAACATTGAGTAAAAGGGCCGGTACGGTTGCGCAGCTATGCCGCCGTATCGGTTCCTTTGTCATCACCCATACTTTATCTAAGGCAATACCGCATAATTCTAAGTACTGATACGGCGAGCGAGGTGCGGCAGCTGCTAAGCCAAAAGCGCAGATAATACTTTG
>ENA-ORTH01000081-ORTH01000081.1-human-gut-metagenome-genome-assembly--contig:-NODE-81-length-108584-cov-16.665739_pt1 | contig 108584 bp, 88 predicted proteins | sample MGYA00241914_ERZ509192 | MGnify/ENA primary metagenome ERZ509192 (study PRJEB26280, sample SAMEA2338826) | human gut metagenome | biome: human gut; feature: human-associated habitat; material: faeces...
TGCCTGGCGGGTAGTTTAACTGGGGCGGTTGCCTCCCAAAGAGTAACGGAGGCGCTCAAAGGTCCGCTCAGCCCGGTTGGCAATCGGGTTTCGAGTGTAATCGCACAAGCGGGCTTGACTGCGAGAGCGACGGTTCGAGCAGGGACGAAAGTCGGAGATAGTGATCCGGTGCCGGCGCACGGGCGCGGCATCGCTCAACGGATAAAAGGTACCCCGGGGATAACAGGCTGATCATTCCCAAGAGTCCATATCGACGGGATGGTTTGGCACCTCGATGTCGGCTCGTCGCATCCTGGGGCTGGAGCAGGTCCCAAGGGTTCGGCTGTTCGCCGATTAAAGCGGCACGCGAGCTGGGTTCAGAACGTCGTGAGACAGTTTGGTCTCTATCCTCTGCGCTCGTTGGAATCCTGAGGAGGCCTGCCCATAGTACGAGAGGACCTGGGTGGACGAACCTCTGGTATGCCGGTTGTCGCGCCAGCGGCACGGCCGGTTGGCTACGTTCGGGAGGGATAACCGCTGAAAGCATCTAAGCGGGAAGCCTGCTCCAAGATTAGGATTCCGTACGGTCTTGAACCGTTGTAGCCCGCATGTTGAACACGTGTTTGATAGGCCGGAGGTGGAAGCCCCGTGAGGGGTGGAGCCGACCGGTACTAACGGGCGACGGCGACACAACATTCCAACCACATGGTGGTTGGTTCCGCGTCTTTCCTGTGCTGGATCGTCCTGGACGGCAATATGCGTTGGGATGGTCACGAATACGATTTAAACGATAGGCGTTTGCCTCGCGTCCGCTAGCCGGTTCCCAGACCGCCACCGGTGACATGCCGGTTTGGATTCCTTTGGTTTCCTTGCCGTGGCCGTTAGATTTGCGGTGGTCATAGCCCTGGTGAGACGCCCGGTCCCATTCCGAACCCGGTAGCTAAGGCCAGGCGCGGCGATGGTACTGCACTCGAGAGGGTGTGGGAGAGTAGCACGCCGCCGCTTCAAACGTTGGGGGTTCCCGTCGAGCATCCTGCTCCGGGAACCCCGTTTTTTTATCCCTTCCCGGGCCTTCCGGCTGGGCCCCTGGAGGACCTTTTATTCCCGTCTCTTCTTCTTTTCCTTTCTCCGTCTTTTCGCCGGCTTTCCGAATGTGAATCGAAATTTTCCCAATATGCGATGACGGCATATCATGCAATGGAAGTCCTGCCAAATACTCCAAAACGTGTGCCGTGCGGGACGGACGATAAGAAGGAAGGGAAATTATCCATGGATGTGCGTCGAAGCCGCGTGGTGGTGGTCGGAACAGGCCATGTCGGTATGACCGTCGTATCCACGATTGTGGCCAATGGCCTGTGCAATGAGGTCGTGCTTATCAACCGTACGCCCCAACGTGCGCAGGGAGAGGCGATGGATCTTGCCGACGGTGAGGAATTCTTCAGCCGGTATACGAAGATTCGCGTAGGGGATTGGAGTGATTGCGCTGACGCCGACATTGTCATCATTACAGCCGGTGCACGTCCGATTCCCGGGCAATCCCGTTTGAGTGAACTCGGCGCCGACATCGACATTGTTGACCCGATTCTCAAATCCGTGATGGCATCGGGATTCGACGGCATGCTCATCATGGTGTCCAACCCAGTTGACGTGCTCGCCTGGTTCGCGTGGAAACGCACCGGTCTGCCCAGCCGGCAGGTGATCGGCACCGGTACCGCGCTCGATACAGCACGCATGAAAACGATTATCGCGGAACGAACCCATCTTGATCCAAGGACTGTCGGTGACTACGTCATCGGCGAGCATGGCGATTCGCAGTTCATCCCGTGGTCGACGGTCAATATCGTCGGAAAGCCGTTCGCACGGTATCTGTCCGACAACGCCGCGAAATATCCGGACGTGACGCTGGACGGCATCGAGGAGGCCGCTCGTCGGCGCGGTATGGAGATCAAAGCGCTCAAAGGCGGTACCAACTATGGCATCGCAGCCACGGTCGCGGCAATCGTCAAAACCATTTTGTGGGACGAACGTCGTGTGATGCCGGTGTCCACGCTTATCGACGGACAGTATTCATATGACGAGCACGACGTGTTCCTGAGCTTGCCTGTGGCATTGGACGGCGATGGTGTCGGCGATTTCGTCGACCTGCATCTGACCGACGATGAGATGGCGCGTTTCCACGACAGTGCGCGCATCGTCCGCGAGCACTGCGCGATGATTGCCGATCGATTGTAAATGACCTAGACGTAACTGTGACGGGCCATTCCGTGAAACCGGCACTGATCATGTCTGATGTGCCGGTTTCTGTTCACATACTTGGTATCTCTTTTTGGCAGCGGGTTACGGAGACAAGACGTACGGTCTGGGGATTGCAGCGCGGGAAACGTATCCCGATTAAACCGAGGTACGCGCCAGTCACTGTCCTGCGTCCAAGAGGTCCGAATGGGTCAAGTTGTTCCAACGCGGCGGATGCCGGTTCCGGGCCGGCCCATCGCAGGCTATATTCAGCGTCGGAAACGAGTCCCGGCACACGCACACGCACGCCGCGGTTGTGCTTCGGCTCGTCGAGCTGCACATGCGCCAACAAGGCTTGCGACCCGTCCTCAGCGGCGACGCCATAGGCCATGACCGTGCCGTCGTTGATATCGACGTTGAAGAACCGTCCGCTATGCAGGAGCCTCCGCTGCTCTTTGTACCAGGCTATCCACTCGGAAAGCTGCCGCAGGTCGTCGTCCGACGCCTGTCTGATGTCCCATTCGATGCCGAAGCCGAAGAACACGGCGGTGGCCGCGCGGAACGCCAGGGTGTAGGTGCGGCCGGTCTGGTGCGATGTCGGCGCGGAGACGTGCGCGCCCAGGTATTCCGGGGCGATGCTCTGCACCGTCCATCGTTGGATGCGCTGACGGCTTAGCGCGTCGGTCATGTCCGACGTCCAGAAACGCGAGACATGCTCCACCACCCCGAGATCGATGCGCCCGCCGCCACTGGCGCATGACTCCCACTGCACGTTGGGGAAGGCCCCGCGCAGCCTGTCGAGCAGCCTGTAATACGCGACGGTCTGCTCGTGGACCGCGGCGCGCCCGCCGTACTGGTTGGTGCCGGCTTCCAGCAGATCACGGTTGTGGTCCCATTTGACGTAGTCGATGGCGTTGCGCGACAGTATCGCGCTCATTGCGTCGAACACATAGTCGCTGGCATCCGGATTGGTAAGGTCGAGAACCAGCTGGTGCCTTTGCAGTTCCGGCAGCCTCGCTCCGGCCTGCATGACCCATTCCGGATGCCGTCTGAACAGGTCCGAATCCGGATTGACCATCTCCGGTTCGAACCACAGTCCGAATTGCATGCCCTCGGAATGCACGAGTCCGATCAGCTCGTCGAGGCCTTCGGGCCATACATCCCGGTCGATCCACCAATCGCCGAGTCCGGAGGAATCCGTGCGCCGTAGATGGAACCACCCGTCATCCAGAACGTACCGTTCCACTCCGATGGACGCGGCCCTGCGCGCTATGTCGGCCAGGACCTCGCGGTTCTGGTCCATGTATACGGCCTCCCACACGTTGAGCGTTACCGGCTGCCTTGAGGGGTGGGAGGGCAGTGTGCGCTCCCAATGGTGGAACCCTTGCATGATCGGATCAAGTCCGTGGGAGGAGGCCGCCACGACCACCCACGGCGTGGAATACGATTCCCCTTCCGCCAGTTGGATCTCGCCGGGAAGCAGCAGCTCCCCGGCATACGCCATGGGGCCGTCCTCGCCGCCGCGGCACACCGCGAGTTCGGTGTTGCCGCTCCAGGCCGGCTGCAGACACAGTACGGAGCCTGTGTTGAAGCTGAATCCAGGAGTGCCCGCGTAGAGGACCGCGCCATCGAATCCGGGCTTCCCGCGGCGGAACTCGCGTACCCAGTCGCCGTCTTGGATCCGGTGCCGTTGCGGATTGCGCTCATTCATGTGGCGTCCCGAGAAGTCGAGGATCTCGCAGCATTCCGGGTCGATCGGCACACTGACGTCGAGACGTTCCAGCATGTAGATTCCGGTCTCCGTGTTGCGGATGGTGTGGCGCACGCGCAGGGCACCGCCCGCCATCCGTTCGATCTCCGTGTTGAGCTCCAGTCCCGCGTCATGATCGGACGCGTGTATGATCAGACCGCCGCCGTCCGATTCGGCCGCATCGTCAAGCGCGAACCTCGTCGACCATCCTGTTCCGGCCTCGATTCCCGTATGGCCGGCGGCTTCACCGTTCTGAATCCGGTATCCGATGAGCCCGGGGCGGGAGAACAGGCCACGTGAGTGCTCCATGAGGAGCGCCGATGGACGCGGGGACTGGTTAAATCCACCGTCCAACGATTCCGGATCGTCCGTGGCGAGGCATGCTATGACGTCGGGGATATGCCCTTTCGTCTGGAAATCGGCGAGGAACAGATACGTTGCCTCGCCTTCGTGGTCTTTTCGTGGAAAGAACATGGCTTCTCCTTTTTGGTGGTGGCCATGGGCCGGGGCATTGCCTTCGACAAGCGTATGGAGGTTCCCCGGCCCGCGGTTGCGGTCCGTTACTTCTGCGATCCAGCGACCATGCCGGCGATGAAGTAGCGTTGGAAGAACAGGTAGACCACCACGATCGGCAACGCGCTGATGAGCGCGGCGGCTGCTCCCACGCCCATGTTGCTGCTCTGCTGGGCGAAGAACGACGCGATGCGTGGTGCGATGGGCTGGTACGCCTGGTCGGTGAGCAGGTAGTTGGACATGGCGTATTCGTTCCAGACGCCGACGCTGGTCATGATGATCACCGTCGCGGTCACCGGTTTGAGCAGCGGCATGATCAGCCTGAAGAAGATGGTGGCGCGGTTGGCGCCGTCGATCATTCCCGCCTCGTCGATGGATTCCGGGATGGCCTTGATAAAGGACGTGTACAGGAAGATGGCGAGGGGCAGGTTGCCCGCGGTCGACAGCAGGATGATGCCCCAATAGGTGTTTACGCCGCCGATCTTCACCATCATGGAATACACGGGGACCAGCACGCTCAATGGGGGAATCATCATCAGCGAGAGGATCACGGTGGAGACCGCTTTGTTGAATTTGCTGAGCCTACGTGCCAGCGGATATGCGGCCATGGCGCCGATGACGCAGGTCAGCACCGTGGCGCAGACGGTGATGATGGCGCTGTTGACCATGGCCCGCAGCACACCGCCTTCGGTGATGGCCAGGGTGAAGTTGCTCCATTCGATGTCCTTCGTGCGGGGCACCAGCGTGGATGACAGATCGGTCGCCGGTTTGGAAGCCGTGCAGATGGCCAGCCAGAACGGCAGCAGCTGCAGCAGGCACACGACGCCGAGGAACAGGTATGCGAATCCACGTGTGATGACGTGGTTGTCTTGGTTCTTCATGTTCAGGACTCCCATCCGAGCTTGTCCAGGCCTTTGTTCATCAGGCCGGTGACCACGGCGATGATGATGAAGAGGACCACGCCGATCGCCGAGGCGTATCCGGCGTTCTGGTTGTCGAAGTACACGGAGCTGATGTAGGTGGAGATCGAATGGGTCGAATATCCTGGGCCTCCGCCCGTGAGCACCTTGATCACATCGAACAGCTTCAGTCCGCCGATGAGGTTGAGGACCACCGAGGTCGAGAACGCCGGCATCAGCATCGGCATGGTGATGTTCCAGAATTTCGTCCATCCCGTGGCTCCGTCAAGGCTGGCGGCTTCCACGACGGACTGGTCCATTCCCTGGAGTCCCGCCAGATAGATGATCATCGAGGTTCCGCAGAACTGGAAGGAATTCACCAACAGGATGATGACCACCGCCGTGGTCGGGTTGTTGAACCAGACCACCTTCTGCAATCCGAGCGCGGAGAGGATCGTGTTCAGGGCTCCCTGCTGGTATTGGAAGATCAGGTAGTACATCGTGCCCATGATCACGGCGGACACCAGTGCCGGCAGATAGATTATGGCGCGCAGCGCGTTGCGTCCCCTGATCTTCGAGTTGAGCAACAGGGCCAGCGCCAGGCCGAGGACCTGCTGGATGATGGTGCTGCCGACGCCATAGATCAGCGTGTTGACCAAGATGGTGCGGAAATTGGCGTCGTGCAGCATGGTGACGTAGTTCGCCAAACCCACGAACGTCTTTTCGGGGTTCAGTCCGTCCCAGTTGGTCAGGGACAGGGCGAAGCCCGAGAACAGCGGGTAGACGGAGAACACCGTCACCAGGATTAGCGCCGGCACGTAGAACAGATTGACCGACGAGCCTGCAAGATGGCGGCGGAGCTTTTCCCGTCCCACCGTGGATTTCCCTTCCATGTTTGTTCCTTTCACCGTTTCGACGTGTCGTTGGTCTTGGACGGTCCGGCTCACTTGGAGGAGGACAGGCTCTCGAACTGGGTCTTCATCTGTCCGGTGGCTCCGGCCGCGTCCATCTGTCCGGTGACCAATCCGTCGGTCGTGGTGCACATGGTGTTCCAGATGCCGTTCGGCAGGTAGACCCTATCGAACACGGGCACAGTCTCGGTGTCCTTCTTCGTGATCCAGGTGTCGTAGCTGTCGGTCATGACGCCGAGCTGTGCCTTCACGCCTTCGATCGCGGGGACCGATGATGTGGCGTCGGTATAGACCTGGTAGTTCTCGGGCTGTGCCATAAAATCGATGAACTTCAGGGCGGAGTCCTTGTGCTTGCTGGTCTTGGAGACGCCAAGGGCGTAGTCCTCGCCGGACACGATGTACGGGTCGCCGTTCCCGGACGGGTACGGTATGAAGCCGAGCTTCACGTCGGGGTTGTAGTTGGTGACGTTGGAGGCGACGCTTATCCCCTGGAAGGTGAATGCGAGGGTATCGTTCGCCAGCATCTTCGACAGATCGTCGGAGGTCGCCGCGGTGTAGTCGACGTTGAAGTACTTCGCCTCGGCCCATTTCCTGATCATTGAGGCCAGCTTCTGGTACGAATCGGCTTCGAATTTGCCGTTCTTCATGTTCTCCAGCTCCGAATCGGAGAACATTCCATAGGCCGAATAGTCGACGATCTGGCCCACGGTCCAGTTCTCCTTGCCGGAGGCGCCGATGCACGCGGCGCCGGTCGCCGTCACCTTTGCGCAGGCGTCGGAGAAATCATCCCAACTGGTGATGTCCGATGGGTCGACGCCGGCTTTCTCGAGGACAGTGGCGTTGTACGTGATGCCGGTGACGGCCATCTGCATGGGAAGCGCGTAGAACTCGCCCTTGTCGTTCTTGATGGAGGAGTCGATCACCGGGCTCACGTTCTTCGCCCAGGAACGGTTCTGCAGGGGTTCGAGGAAGTTGGCGTAGCGGTCGCGGGACCATCCATGGGTGTTGAAGATGTCGGGGGCATTGTTGCCAGACAGACGGACCTTGATGTCGGACTCGTACGACGAAGTGCCCGTCACCAGTTTGATGTTGATGCCCGGATTGGCCTTCTCGAATTTCGCGACGAGCTTCTCAATGGCCTTGCGCTGCGGCGTGCCGGTCGCCGGCGCGCCCATGTATTCCAACGTCTCCGTCCCGTCGGATTGGGATGATCCGCATGCCGTCAGGCCTGAGATGGCCAGGATGCAGCCGAGCGCGGCGGCCAGGGTTCTTTTCATCTTGTTCATGTCAACCTCTTCGTTGTCTTTCCTTCTTCGAGACTTCATCGCCTCTGCGGTCCCTAACGGGACTGATATACATATTTACACGAGTAACCAATCTTGTAAAATCGGCGTGTCTCTGTATTTGCCCATTGTTTCCAAGCATTTTATATGTTTAATGGCTCTGTTCCATGCGATGTGCGCAACTTGTAAGTTATTCGTGTAACTCTTGTCTGTCGCAGATGGGTGTGGTATAAACTCAAGTGAACGTCTTTTAGGGGAACGGGGAATCATGTCGGACACCAATTCAAGCGATGGCGGGCCATCCAGGGTCACTAGGAGCGATGTGGCCAGGCTGGCGGGAGTGTCGACCGCCACGGTGAGCTATGTCCTCAACGGCGGCCCGAAGAAAGTGTCGCAATCCACCGAGCTCCGGGTCCGAGAGGCGGCTGAGAAGCTCGGATATCATCCGAACCTGATCGCCAGGGCCCTGAAAAGCGGTTCGGCGAAAATGCTGGGGATGATCATCACCGATTTCTCCAACCCGTATTTCGCGCAGCTCATCAACGACGTGGAGCAGCTCGCCAACGAACGGGGGCATGCGCTCATTCTGAACACCTCGCACGGGAACGCGGAGCTGGAGCGCCGCAGGATCGACGAGCTGACAGACCGCGGCGTCGATGCGATTTTCGTCGCGTCCACGCTGGGGGATGGGGAGATAGGCTCACTGTCGACGGCGAGCCGTCCGATAGTCCTGCTCGACCGGCCGCATCCGCTGTCTGGAGTCAAATGCGTCTCCACGGACATGACCGACGCCGTGGCGCAGGCGGTGAATCACCTGTTCGGGCATGGCCGCCGGAAAATCGCCATGCTGTTCGGTATGGACATCACCTCCCGCGACGCGAGGGTGACCGGATGGATAAAGGCTCATCAGAAGGCCGGCCGGCCCGTGGGGCCCGTGTATACCTCCTCCTACACCAGGGAAGGCGGGTACAAAGCCACTTTGGAGGCGCTCCGTTCATCGGATCGTCCGGACGCGATCTTCGCATCCTCTGACCTCGAGGCGCTTGGCGCCCTGAGGGCCATCCACGAATGCGGTTTACGTATTCCGGAAGACGTCGCACTGATCTCATTCGACGGCACCATCGAATCGGAATACACCTGGCCTCGTCTGACCGTCATGAAACAGGACACGCAGGCCATCGCCCGATGCGCGGTCAACGCAGCCCTCAGTCCCACGGACACTCCGGATCTCCAACTCGTGGACGCTGAAATGGTCATCCGCCAATCCTGCGGTTGCCGAGATGAATCCAGCGGGCCACGTTCGTAGGGTCGCAAGTTTTTTTGGTGTGTGGGTCAAGTCGTTCTACTTGGTATCGGAGCATGACGTTCATGTGTCGCTTATCCGGAATGTCGTTCTGCACTTGCCGCTTTTCGGATGGGGTGCCAGTGTTTCGTCCATGATTTCCCGGAAGCGGATTACTAATTTATCGTGGGAATCCGGCCTATCGGCGCCGCCATTGCATCGAGTATTCCATTTCGCCGGTGGAAACGTCCAGATCTTCGCCTTGGATTGTGAATCCTTCCCGCTGGTAGAAGCGCACTGCGCCGGCATTCTTCCGGTACGCTTCCAAGGTCAGCGCAACTCTTCCCTGTTTCACGTGGTCCATGAGCTGCTTGCCGATGCCATGTGATCGCATTTCTTTGGCGACGAAAAGACCTTCGATATGGTCGCCATCCAAACCGATGAATCCCTGCACGCCTTGGGCGTCTTCATACACGTGAACTTCCGCCAACGGAAGCGCTTCCCGCACGTATTCAAGATTGTTCTTCCAGTATTCCGAAGGGATGAAGGAATGCGCCTGAAGGTTCGCGTCCAGCCATATGCTGACGACCCTGTCCATATCCGACGCGTGCAATGCTCTGATCATGACGATTGACTTCCCTGAGAATCGTACTTATTTCGGGTTCATTTTAGTGGTGTGCGTCGAATCGATTCAACGCTGCGACACGCCGGCTTTGTCTTCTGGAGAATCTGTTGTATTCTAGTCAAGTTGCGCTTAACGGATAGACACCGGAAAGCGTTGCATAATTGGAGAATTCGCCTAGTGGTCTATGGCGCACGCTTGGAAAGCGTGTTGGTGTAACAGCCTCACGAGTTCGAATCTCGTATTCTCCGCCCGGATTAGAACCTTGGAAACCGTTGGAATCATTCGGTTTCTGGGGTTCCTTCTTTTCCACTCCGTTTTCCGGTTCCTTCCAGATTCCCTCCGAATGCTTCTTTCGTTGGCCTCGGTTTTTGAATCGTCCCGTATCGCAAGTCTCGCGTGTACGGGCCGGCATCCAGGAAAGTCCCTGATTGTCATGCTGCGGCTTATTGGTGCCAGTCTGTGGTCTCAATAATGGGATTGTTTGCCCTCATATGTCGATATTTGATTGCGATTCGGTGGGGGAGTTGCGTACATCGTCGTTTTACGCGCACTTTTGCGCTGCGCTACGTTACGCTCGAAATCGTGACGTTGAGAGAAAGAAGCACGACGATGGTTGACAAGACGGCTGCCGGCAGCCAGCAGACTGACCAACGCGATGCTGATACTCGTGACTCTCTGGCGGCGCTTGCCCGACGCCGTTCGAATTCATCGCCAATCGTATTGCAGAGTGATGTGCAGGCCGCTCCGCAGGAAAAGCAGGAAAAACAAGAAAAGCAGAGCGAAGCTGGGTCTGCCTTGCAAACGGGCGAGGATGCGAATGATGACGCGAATCGTGCGGAAGAATCGCAAACCGTGAAAGAAAAAGACGCTGCGGATGGTCCTGATAATACGCAGCAGCCGCAGATGGCATCCATAAGCGCCATCACAACGCAGGTTTTGCCACCAAGCTTTATTCCGACCGCAACCGGTCGTATTCGTCCTGTAACGGGCGCTTTTCCCGCAGTTCAGTCCGCTTCGCAGACGGAACAGGCGCAGCGCAGGCGATCCATCCGCTCGTTGGCCGCGGGGTCGTTGCGTAGAACCAACATCGGCAATGCTGAAAAGGCCGGCGATGCGGGGAGCGCGGGTAGTACCGGACGGACGGCGGGGAACGGCGATACGCCGTCGCCGCGAATCGCCAGCAGTGCTCCCCATTATGCGAATTGACCAGTGGACTGATCAGAACGGCCAACGTAACAAATCAGTGGAAATACTGGACATACACGCGGTTCACGCACGGTACGCGCGCTTCGCGCTGCATTGTACGTCGCTGTACTACGTCATTCCAATTGAATCGCAACAATGCGTATAGCAGATAAAAGCACATACGAAAAACGCGCATGAAAAAACGGTCCCGATATATTCGAGACCGTTTTTCATGAGTCGATGAAGCAAACGCTGTCCGGCAGCGAGCCGGCTCAGTCTTCGCTGGTTTCGCGCTTATACTGCACGAACGTCTTCATGGCGTAGGCAAGGCCGGCAAGCAGCAGAATGGCTGCGCAGGCAAGGGAAATGCCGATGCCGGTTTGTGCAAGCTGTCCATATTCCGACTTGGTCAGCGCGCCGGTGGACGCGGCGGTTTGATCGCCGGACGCTGCGACGGATCCAGTTGCAGCACCATTCGCGCCAGTGCCGGCAGCCGTGCGCACAGTGCCAGTGGTGCCGTTGACTCCAGTAACGGTCGTACCGGCATTCGTTCCAGCCGTGATGCCATGCGTGCCGGTAGCAACGGATGAGCCGCCCTGCTGACCCGTCTTGGAGTTCGCGTCCTTCAACGCCGCGATGAACGACTGATGCCACTGGTGGCTGCTCGCCGCGAACGCATCATGCTTGGTTTTAAGCTCGTCGTGAGTCTCCTTCATATCGGCATGCATCTGGTTGAGGTGGGCCTGCGTGTCCTGCATATCCTGATGCAGAGCGTCGTGACGCTCCTGACCGCGCTTGACCGCGCCGTCAATCGCATTCTTTATATCCTCGCGGTCCTCCTGGTAGTTCTTCCAGGCCTGCTCGCCGTACTGGCGAAGCGCGTCGGCGTCCTCGTGCGCGTTCTGATGCAGCTGCTCGGCGTGCTGCTTGGCGGTTTCCATATCCGACTTGATCTGCTGATTCGTCTTGTTCAAGTGCTGCACGGCCTCGCACGCCTGATCGGTGCACACGGCCATATCCTGGTCGATCTGCCCGCTGATGGCGGTGCTGCCGGCCAATCCGTCCGTAGACGGTGCGACTTCACTGGCCGAAGCCGCGGAAGGCAAGGCGGCCATGCCGATGGTTAATATTCCCGCCGCTGCAGCTGCTGCAATACGATTCCTCATGGTGATTCCTCTCCTGCGCACGTTTGCATTCGATCTGTGATTGTGCGCTCGCGTTCGTTCCGTATGCCATAGTAGGAGGGGAATGTGCCTAAATAAACCGGTGGAAAAATGACATTTGTCTAGTTTCTGCGATGCTGCAGCAGTCTTCATAGTTTAAGCGGGAAACCAGAATCCAAACCAGAAGCCGGAACAGCCTGCTCAAAACATGACCAAGCAGGCCCAGCAACGGCTCAGACCGCCCGTACTTATCCCGCCCGTATTGGTTTATCTAGCGGCGGCCCCCAACAAAGATCACTCGACAATAGTGATGAATGGGCTAGCCGGCAGATTAAAGCCGTTGTACAGCATGCTCGCGCACTTCGGATTGCCACTGAACAGGTAACGTACCTGGCTCATGGCGTTGAGATCGTTCAGTATTGAACCATCGGCTGCGGTGAGCAACACCTGATTGCCCCTGATAGTGGCATTGACCGCCTGCCATTGACCGGAATAATTGGCGACCTCAAACCCCTGCAATGCCGTAGTGGTGGGAGCGGCGATATTGCTGATACCGCTTAACGGGGTCGCTTTCGGAGCGCTCTTATAGTTTGGTGCGATTGCGCTCGCGGTCTTCGAATAGTTCGGCTGCATGGCTTTCAGCCCGCTTGCGGTGCCGTTCCGGAAAGACAAGGCGATTGCGCCGTTCGCAGTGTGCCGGGCATGTTCGATAAGCGGTCCGTTGGGTACGGTGGTGCCGTCTTCCATGGCGAGATACTGCGCGGCCATGCGCGCCCCGAGAATATCCTTGCCGAGCGGATGGATCAGCGCGGATGTGCCCTTATCTGTGTCAAGAGAAACCGTCATCGCCACATTCGACGAATCGTGCAGGTTGGTGTTGTCAAGCGTGGTCCGCTGCGCCTCACGCACGTTCTGCGTGTACTGGTAGTTTGGCCAGCGCGCGAGCTGTACGTACAGGAACGGCAGGTCCTTGCGTCCGAACACGTTACGGTACTGGTTGATGAGCGTGGTCATTTGCGATTCGTATTGCAAAGCAGTTCCGTAATTATTGGCGTCATCGCAACCTTGATACCACAGCACGCCCGCCACATGGAATCCCTTCAACGGCGCGATATGGTTCGCATAAATATCGCCGCCTTGTACATGCCGGCGAATAGGCGTGCCACCCCACGCGGTCTGGATGATGCCAATCGGCACATTGGGGTGCTTGGCGCGCAACTGCATGGCGAATTGCTGAGCCAGATAGCTGAGGTGCAGTGAATTCGTGGAATCTGCAGTCAGCCATGCATCGGCGCTCTGATTAACAGCGGACAGTGGAAAATCAGTGTCTTCAACATCATGATTTGCGATGACAAATTTCACGTTGTCATCTACGAGCGGTTTCGGCAAATCGCCTGTCGTGATTAGTCCATTGCCAAAATTGTAAGTAGCGTTTTCGTAATACTGCACATAGTTGAGTTCCATATTCGACTGGCCAGCGGCTACGAAGACGTCTCCCACATACACTTTGGCCAGTTTCAGCACGGTTTTGCCGGCGTACTGCACTTGCAGCGAATACGGATTGAGACTTGCCTTTTGCACGCTCAGCGTGCAGGTGAAACTGCCGTTTTTCGCTACCTTTGCCTTGACGCTCTCGGAGGTTTTGCCTTGCGTAAGTGTCGCTGACAGTTTCGAAACGTCGATGGGGTTGCTGTCCGTGGAGCTGACGTTGCCTTTGACTACGATTGGCTGATCGCGCTGGAACACCATATTGTCCATGTAGTATGAGGGCAGCTGCACATCAACAGTGGCCGCAGTATGGGCGGTGGCGGTGGATTGCGATCCGGTTTTACCGGTTGCCGTTCCGTTGCCCCATTTGGGGCCGCACCCGACGATGATGGCAACGACTATTCCTACGGTTACGATAACGGCAAGCGCCGTTCTTGCCAATCGTTTCGTATTCAATTCTGATTTGCCTCGTTCTTTGTCAACGCCCGCTCGAAGGTTCTGGCCTGTTTGTCATATGCGGCTCGTTCGGTGTTGGCTTTGCTGGTGGTCCCGGACGGGTCGGCTTTGCAGTCAAGCGCCTTCGGCGATTTGACTTCTTCCTGATACAAGGTGCTGAGCTTTTCCAGATCATATGAGGAATCCATGCTGGAGAATGCGTCGACAATCTTTCCCTTGAGCTGGAAATCCTTGGAATATGAAGCGTTCATGGCGGCAACCGCGTCTCTGCAGTCGTTAATGGCATTCAGTTCGCGCATTTTCTGTGATGTTCTCACGCCCATGACGCCGAAGACCACAATGCATACCGCAACGACGATAACGGCTACGATGATGGAACGGCGAATCAAGTTCTTGACATGGTTATGCACCCAAGTGTCGCCATCTTGCACGCCTTGCGATATGGCGATTTGGAATGGATCTTCGGGAGCCGTTCGGTAGGAAGTCCCCGGTGCTTTTGTTCTAAGCTTTTCGTCACGATTGGTGGCATTGACGGAATTGTTGGATTTGCTGGTCCCGACGGTCGCGGTACTGCTGAAAGTCCGGGGCTTGCGGACGTTACTTGCTTGACTGTCAGCTTTATTTGGCTGCCTTTCGTGCCGTGCCATGCTTTCCTCCAGGAGTCCGTGATACCGTTCTGATGTTGTCTATTGGAGGTGGTCCGACAAGGTCCTCTGTTCCCAAATGACAATACATAAGGTATGTTACCCGTTCCACTTCCGAATGCCAGCACTTCATGTTGTGGCATATTCGGTAAATGTGAAGTTTGGTTTGGAATCCATCTGCTTTATTTTGAGTGGGGACATCTCAGAATACACTTAAGTTTTGCGTGTGCAATTGCGTCAACGCGTGAAATGCGTTTTGTGAGAGAGGCTGACGATGATATCGCCGAAAAGCTTGATGAAGATTGCGACCACCGCTTCCGTGGTTGCAATGACGGTTTCCGTTGCCGTGGTGCCGGCTTACGCCATGCAGGATATTGCGATTGAGGATACGCCAAGTTCTTTTGCCGCAACTGTGGATGATGCGCAGAATTCGTCAAACAGCATGCCGGACAATCCGAACGCGACGCTGCCGGAAACGGTAAGCGAAAACATTTCGGACGATTCCACTGTGGTTTCGGAGAACCTTGCGGTTACGCCGGAAGGTGATGTACAGAACATTGAGACCGGCGAAACCGTGACGGACGCTCAGCTGGTCGGCACGCAATCGCAGCAACCTGATCCATTAGCCAAAACGGATGGCGAATCATTCATTCCGGTGAGTGCCTCGGATGTGAAAGATGCTGTGGAACAACCTGTGAAACAGTCTGCGGAGCAGTCGTCCTTGAAGGGTGGCTCGACTGTCCGGCTCGCTAAATTCGAGAGCAACGAATACGGAGCACACTGGGGAACCTACAACGGAACAAAGGCGTTTTTCGATTATAGGAACAACCTGTTCGTTCAACAGGCCAAGGGCGTGATTGATGTCTCTTCATGGCAGGGAGACATCGATTGGGCTAAGGCGAAAGCCGACGGCGTGGAAGGTGCGATCATTCGTTTGGGCTATGGCTGGGGCAACTATGCCGATGCCAAAGCGCAACGTAACATCAACGAATGCAAACGTCTTGGTATTCCTTTTGGCATCTACTGGTATTCGTATGCATACGATGCGAACTGCGCACGTGCGGAAGGCAATGATGTGGCTGCCAAACTCCGCCAGATGGGCGTGAGCCCGAACGATCTGAAATACCCTGTGTATTACGACCTTGAAAAGTGGACGTGGGCTGGTCATACCCCGCCGACCAATCCGAATGTTTATAGCGGTATGGCCGACGCCTGGTATGGCGCACTGCAGTCCGCCGGATACAAGAATCTCGGTGTGTATTCGTATACGAGCTACCTGCAAGGCCCGTTGAACAATTCGAACATCTACGCAAAGACCCGTTGGGTGGCGCAGTATGGTGCTCAAATGGGATACAACGCCTTCGATACCAACGACCGTGGCTGGCAATACACCAGTTCCGGCCGTATCAACGGCATCGGCGGTTCCGTGGACATGAATGCTTTTGGCAGCAAGAATTATGCCCAGGACTCGTCCGTCATTGATGTGCGCAAGATGCCTGTGGTGAGTGTTCCTGATGGTAATTATTTCATCAATGTACGTTTCAAGGTGGCTTCTAGCGTGGATATTTCAGGCGCCAGCACGTCTGATTCCACGACTATTCAGCTCTACTCCGGCAATGGGTCCAAAGCGCAACAATTTAAATTCTCTAAACAATCAGATGGCAGCTATGTGATTACCAATGTGAATTCCGATAAAGCCTTGGATGTTCGAGGAGCGGCAGCGGGTAATAATTCTGTGGTGCAACAGTATGCAATTAATGGAACGAATGCACAGCGGTGGTTCATTCGTGATTCCGGTGCGGGATATTATCTGCAGTCGGCTTTGGGTAATTGGGTGCTTGATTTGAGCGGTGGCAACACCTCTAACGGTACTGCGATTCGTCTTTATGCGCCAAACGGTACTCAGGCTCAACGATTCGTTGTTTCCTCTAGCGAAGTTAGTGTACCGGTAAATGCTGCGGTGAACATCAAATCCGCAGGGAAATCCAATCTTGTATTTGATGTGCCAGGAGCTTCTACCGCAAACAGCGCTAGAATTCAGCTGTATGCGGCTAATGGAACGAACGCACAGAAATTCCGTTTCCAGCAGATTGGCAATGGAACCTACAACATTGTCAATGTGAATTCCGGCAAGGTACTGGATGTTTATGGCGCTTCTGCGTCCAATGGTGCGGTTCTACAGCAATATGACAGTAACGGTACGGTTGCTCAACAATGGACTGTTCGCAACTATGGCGATGGGAAAATCTCATTGATGTCAGTGAACGCGAATAAAGCTATTGATGTACCGGGCGCGAATTATTCGTCCAACGTCGCATTGCAGCTGTATTCGCCAAATGATACCGCTGCCCAGCAATGGATCATCGAGAAGTCTAAAACCATGCGCGACCGTTTGAATGAGCAGGCGGCAAAGCATAGGCAGGATTTGCCTGATGGCACATATTCTTTCGGTTCAAAGCTAAAGACGAACATGAAGATGGACGTATATGGTGCGTCCCGTTCGGACTGCGCCAATGTGCAACTTTGGACTGGGAATGGCACGAATGCTCAAAGATGGAGAGTATCGCACGATGACAACGGTTATGTGACACTAACCAGTGCGAATTCAGACAAAGCTCTGGACGTTTATGGTGCGAGCACTGCCAACGGTGCCAACGCGCAGCAATATGCCTCGAACGGCACATACGCCCAGAAGTGGATCGCCATCAAAAACTCCGATGGCTCATACACGTTCCAGTCGGCGCTCGCGGAAAACAAAGTCCTTGATGTTTCGGGTGCTTCTACCTCGAATGGTGCCAATGTGCAGCTGTATACCGCAAATGGCACGAATGCCCAAAAGTGGGTGAAATAGCAGACAGATTAACCAATAAAATATGGCTGAGGACAAGTATCTTTTTGCTCTCAGCCATATTTGGAATCTGTGCTTATTTCTGGCGCCGCATCATGGCGAATTGATTGGCGTCAATGATGAATGCTTTGCGGTCGTTCTTGGCCATGACATCGAGGATGATGCCGGTGATGAACAATAGCAGTCCGGCAATGACGAGCATGACCGCGCCGATAAGCGTGGGGAATCGCGCCACCACGCCAGTGTGCCAGAAGTCCACGGTCACGCTGCCGCACAGCACGATGCCGATGATGCCGAGGATGACGCCAAGTCCGCCGAAGAACGGCAGTGGCTTGTATTCGCGAATCATGCGGAAGATGGTGCTCATCACCTTGATGCCGTCGCCCACGGTGTCAAGCTTGCTGACGGAACCTTCCGGACGGTCGCGGTACTGAATCGGCATCTCGAACAGACGTAGATTGTTGTTTAACGAGTGAATGGTCATCTCGGTTTCTACTTCGAAGCCGCGTGACAATACCGGATAGGTTTTGACGAACGTGAACGAGAAGGCGCGGTAGCCGGTCATGATATCGGTGACGTTCGCGTGGAACAAGCCATTGATGGAATCACGCACGAGACGGTTGCCGAAGTTGTGGAACGGACGCTTGTTCTCTTGGAAGTAGGTGGAGCTCAGTCGATCGCCGATCACCATGTCGTAGCCTTCGAGAACCTTATCCACCATGGCGGGGGCTGCGTCCGCGGGATAGGTGTCGTCACCATCCGCCATGACGTACACGTCGGCGTCGATGTCTTCGAACATGGCGCGAATCACGTTGCCTTTGCCCTGGCGCGGTTCCTTGCGGACGATTGCGCCCTCGCTGGCCGCGATTTCCGCCGTGCGGTCGGTGGAGTTGTTGTCATACACGTAAATGTCGGCGCTCGGCAATGCTGTCTTGAAATCACGCACTACCTTGCCGATGGTGACTTCCTCGTTATAGCAAGGCAGCAGTACGGCAACGGAGGGGCTTGTATTCTTCTCGAGCATGTAGAACACTATAGCCTTTGCTGTGGTCGGAGCGAGGCGTCCTGCGGATTCAATTATGATTGCTGTCTTCTTGGCAAAGGTTATGAGAGAATGGCGTGAGACGTGATATAAGCTAGGATGATAAATTGCGCGGATACGACAGGGGCGTTCTGTGAAGAACAAGATCTTTGCGTTCGAATTCGTTGGTTTGTGTCTGGTGAATGAGTTTAATAAGGAGTAAGTGTGGATTGTAAAAGGCAAGTCAGATTAAAGTTTTTTATTCCGTTAGCGGTGGCTTTTCTCCTTGAAACTTTTCTTTTCAATTTCGCTTTTTGGGAGGCTCTGACATTTCCTGAGCAGCAGCAGATTTCGGTATCCTCTCTGAACAATATTGTAAGAGAGGGAAATGAGTATAGGGTTACTGGTTCCGACACTCCGTACATTGAGTATGCTGTAGATGGGCCTACAGAGATAGACAATTTGGATATTGATCTGGTCGCTAGTGATTCCGATGCCGTAGTTGGCGGGACGTATAGTTTGAGTCCATATGTGCTTGACGAAGGTAATACTAACGGGTATATATCTCTTGGCACGGCACATGTTTCCGAGAACTTAACTGAATCGCATTATATCCGGATTCATCCTGCGGGAAAAGTTACGGGTCTTAGACTAAAGCTGAATATGCAAGAAGGCGACAAGATTGTTATTGACTCTGTTTCCATAAATGCTCAGAGACCTTTTTCGTTCTCTTTTTTGAGGTTCCTCATAATGCTGCTTGTCTCCTATTTGGTGTTCTGCTTTTGGACATCTCGTGACATGTATCAGTGGAATCTAGATTTGAAAGTACGGCGGCAGAAAATTCTTTTATCCATCTTTGTCTTCATACAAATCATGGTTTTACTTGCTGTGACACAGCTTATTCATCCCGCTCAGTATTTTGATTCAACTCGTGAATTAAACGGCGGAGCTTTTATAGGCGATGAGAATCAGTATAATTACTTAGCTAATGCCATCATAAATGGCCATACTTATTTGGATCTCCCTGTTCCGGAATGGATGCAGAAGATGACAAATCCTTATGATGCATCTGCGAGAGCGCAATTATCTTTCAAAACCGGCGAGCCTACGTACTGGGATTATGCTTTTTATAATGGAAAATATTATTGCTATTTTGGAGCATTGCCTGCATTGTCGCTCTTCGTCCCCTTTAAACTCATAACTGGACATGATTTGAGGACTGATTATGCTGTCGCTTTGATGACAGTATTTTTAGTGCTTGCGGCGGTATTCTTTTTGTACTCATTCATGAAAAAATACATCAAGCCATCCTTCGGGCTATTCCTAGTGTCCTTGCTCTTGCTCGTGACTGGAAGCGGTGTCCTGACACAAGCGTTTTATCCGATGATCTATTCTTTACCAATCCTTTTTTCTTTGGTTTTAACTTTAACAGGACTTGGCTTATGGATTAATGCAAGAAAAGATACTGGTGAGCTGTCTAAGCTACATCTTTTGATTGGTGCGATTTGTATAGCATTAAATCTTGGATGTAGACCTCAATTTGTTCTGGTGGTCTTCGTCGCTTTTCCGATATTCTGGTCTGAAATCAGAGAGAGGTTTTTCTTCTCTGTGAGAGGTATTTGGAACACTCTTGCCATTATAGTGCCTTTTCTTCTTGTGGGTGGGGTAACTATGGCGTATAATTATGTCCGGTTTGATTCTTTCTTTGATTTTGGCGCTACGTATAATCTAACTGGTTTTGATATGGTTCATCGATCCTATGCCTTGTCGAGGATTCCATGGGGATTGTGGATGTATCTTTTTCAGCCAATTAACATAAGCCCAAATTATCCATTTATGAAACAGTTAGATGTGCCGTCTGGCTTCATGGGGCAAACCATTATGGAACCTAACTTTGGTGGTTTTTTTGCCTTTGTTCCGGCAGCCTTGTTTGCATTTTTGCTTTGCACAGTAAGAAAAGAGGCTAAAGCAAGTGGTATTTGGGGAATTAACCTCTTTTTCGTTGGCTTTGCTGCTGTTCTTTTGGTGGTTGATACTGAGATTGTCGGTATCTCGACAAGATATTACAGTGAATTCGGCTGGTTGTTGATAATTGGTGCGATATCCACAGTGACTCTTTATGCAAAGAAATATTCGAGCGAAAGGATTTCGAATCTCTGCCTCAACGTATTTGTCCTACTGACGTTAGTGGGTGTATTCCTGAGCTATCTGAATCTCCTATCAGATGGGAGATATGGATGTTTAAGCAGCTCCAATGATGCTCTATATCGTGTGATTGAATCTTGGTTCAGTTTTCTAAGCTGATTTTTAGGAGAGATTTTTAGGAGAGGTGAGCAACCACCTCTCCTAAAAATCATTTTATAAAGTATGAGAGTATCTTGTCCGTGAGGGGATGGACGAATAGAGTATCTATTATTTTTGCAATGCAGCTCAGAACTAAGAACGCGATGATGACGATGAAGAATGCTGAGACAATTCTGAGTAGCAAACTGTCGGGCGCATAGCAAAATTTAGACACATATTCCCATAAGATCCTGAATCCGAAGATGTTCTCATGAAGAAGATAGATTCCAAACGTCGTGGAAGAAATTCCTACTATCGTTTTACTGATAAGTTCTGGGATTTTGTCGGAATTAATGCGTGAGATGATGATGAAGACGAATGCTCCTATCGCTATTGGGAATAGTGCTATTCCGTTGTGAATTTGGTTTGTCCAGCCGAGTGCACTGCTAATGGGTGATGATGACGATGCGAAATAATTAAATAGCAGCATTAACAGTGTCATGAAGACGATGCCTGCAAGCATGGGGGTTATGCGCATTCGTTTCGAAATCTCTGTATTGTTCTTTTTGATAAAAGCGCCAATCAGATAACCGAAAATGGCATATGTCAAATTGTTCCAGTTGGAAACTCGTCCAAAGATGAGGATCTGGATGCTTAAAAAAGAAAAAAGAACGAGCAGACTTAGATTAGCGCGCTTGGAAAGTGATTGACATAAGGAATTGATGAACGGCGCACATAGAAGCATGAGTATGTATGCGCTGATGAACCAGTAGCTCCCATAGAAGAATGGGAAAAAGCTAGCGGCTATAGTTCGGAATAGCTCGCTCCCTTGCATTAGCGGTTGTATGACTGTCGGGTATTTATAGAATACCCCAATGATTAAAAGTGTTATAAAAAACCCGCTTGAGTAACAAAACATCTGAAACCATGTTTTGAAAATGCGTCTTCTTTTAAAAGTCTTATCTACCAGGAAATAGCCAGAGATTATAAAGAAGATAGATACGCCAACTTGTCCATATTGCACAATCAAGAACTTGAGAGCGTTCGTCCATCCTGGTTCCTGGATGAGCATTAAATCATAATGATGTGTATTCCAGTTGAAATGAATGATGAAATGGCATGCGACAATCAGCAGCATGGCGATTATCCGAAGAAGCTCAATTGATACATTTCTCTTATTGGATGATGTGTTCACTTTTTATCAGGTCCTGTGTCTTGTGCGGTGTATTTATCGTAGCAAGACAAGCGGATGGTTGGTTGTGTGCTGAGGATTTTGCGAAGAAAACGGTAGGGGCATTATCTTGGGGTCGTAAGTCGATAGACTTGTCAGTCGTGAATACATTTGTGAAGAGGATTCAAGAGCGCTACCACTATTCGCTGGTAGTGTTGAAAGAGCTTGTCAAGACGGATTTTAAGCTCCGCTATCAGGGGTCGTTTCTTGGAGTTGCATGGTCCGTTCTGCGTCCATTGATGCTTTTTTGCGTGATGTACGTAGTGTTTGCGAAGTTCTTACGCATGTCGGACGGAACACCGACGTATCCAGTTGTTCTGCTGCTTGGAATTAGTACGTGGCAGTTTTTCGGAGAAGCCACAGCAACTGGTTTGAGAGCGGTTGTGGATCGTGGTGACTTGCTTCGGAAGATACATTTCCCGAACTATATTGTGGTTGTCTCTGCCACTATTGGTGCATTGATTAGTTTGGGTATCAATCTTTTAGTGGTTGTGATTTTTGCTATCTTCTCCAAGATCCAGTTCACTTGGAGAGTTTTGCTGTTGCCCTTAAATTTCATTGAATTGTATGTGTTGGCACTGGGCGCAGCTTTATTGATGGCGACGATGTATGTCTATTTCCGCGATATCGCTCACCTATGGGAAGTTCTGCAGCAGGTACTGTTCTATTCGATTCCGGTTATTTATCCACTTTCCATGGTGATGGATAACGATTCTTTGGGCAAATGGGGCTTGATTATTGCGAAAATACAGCTCCTCAATCCGATTGCGCAGACTATTCAAGATATTCGACACAATCTGATTGCTCCAGAAACGCAACCCACCGTGTGGACGCTTGTAGGGAATCCTTTGATTGCGGTCATTCCTGTTATTCTCGCGTTCCTGTTGCTTGCGCTGGGCGTGCATGTGTTCCGGAAGCATAATCGTAAATTCGCGGAGGTCATGTGATGCTTGATACACAGTCTCAATCTGCTTCCATCAAGGAAGTGGATCGTCCGGTTGTCCTTTCAGTTGAGCATGTTGGCAAATACTTCAAACTTCCAACAGAGCAAGCGAGCGGTTTGAAGCAGGCTTTCATTAATTGGACCAGAGGCATCAAAGGTTACAAAGAACAGCATGTGCTTCGAGACATCAATTTTGAAGTCCACCAAGGTGACTTCTTTGGAATTGTAGGCCGTAACGGCAGTGGCAAGTCAACGTTGTTGAAACTGATTTCCGGCATATATGTTCCGGATTCCGGAAGGATTGAGGTAAAGGGTAAGCTCGTTCCTTTCATCGAGCTTGGGGTCGGCTTTAATCCTGAGTTGACCGGTCGAGAGAATGTTTTCCTCAACGGAGCTTTGCTTGGTTTTACCCGTGAAGAAATCGAGGACATGTACGACGACATCGTCGAGTTTGCTGAGCTTGAAGAATTCATGGATCAGAAGCTAAAGAACTATTCATCTGGTATGCAAGTTCGTTTAGCGTTTTCTGTGGCTATCCAAGCCAAGGGCGACATTCTGGTTCTGGATGAGGTTCTTGCTGTCGGTGATGAAGCATTCCAGCGTAAGTGCGATAATTATTTCGCGAAGGTGAAAAAAGATCCGACGAAGACCGTTATTTTAGTGACGCATGATATGGGCGCAGTGAAAAAGTACTGCAATAAGGCGGTTCTTATTAAAGATGGCGAAGTCATCGTTAACGGGAATAAAGATGATGTTGCTAACCGCTATACCTTGGAGAATATGCGTGCTGATAAACGTGACACGGATAATGACAAAGCGGATGAATATCCAACAGGTTTGAACGCCAGAGTCCCAATGTTGCGGATTAATGCGCTTAGTAAGCAGATTCTGACATGCGATGATACGTTCCAGTTTGAAGTGGAATACCAGTATGACGAGCCAAATTCGTATTATCTTGCAATTGCTATGCACGACATAAAGCGTGGCGGAGTTACTTACGATACTGGAGCCAATGTGATTAAGCTGAATCAGCATGGTCATTGTAAGGTGAAGTTTGAAGTACCATTGAAACTATTTAATAATGGGGAATTCAAGCTTGTCGTGTCGCTACGTACCCAGAATGCAGAGAATCCAAACCTTACCGACATGGTTGCATTCACGAATGATGACAACTGCTGTATCTTTGCGGTTCGTGATGAGCGTACTCGTGATTATGCATTACTAAATGATAATGCGTTGCAGATCAAACAAATTAGATGAGTTGATAGGGACGTGATCGAATGTATGTTTGATCACGTCCCTATTTTTATTTGTCGAGACAGCGATGCATGGAGTTCCGTACTGCTTCAGAGTTCAAATAATTGTTGGCAACGTATTCAAGGGAATTAATATCTTTTGGAATTCTAAAATAGTTTCCGTAGTAACGGGTAGGACAGGTATTCCATGCGGGACACGCCATCATAGAGAAATCTTGGTATCACATATTTTATGTTGGAGCCCTGAGCTGGTCTGACATCTGAGTCAGCCGTCGCAGGAGTTTCGCATTCTTGGGATATAACTGGTGCATCTTGGAATTAGCGTTTGTTTCGAATGCATGAAATGAGCGTAATGATGGTGGGCAAAAGATGTTGCTTGATTCTTTGAAGTAGAGGCATTCTTCTCCCCTTCGAGTATGTTGCTTAACAACATACTTCTTTGGAATCTGAGGCAGGCGGCTTTTCTAATGTAGTTACATTAACCGGACATTATGTGTGAGAATAAAAAAGATGACATTAGTGGAGATGAAAGTGGGTTACGCTGTTTTCTATGCGACATTTTTTTCAGGTTGATGAGAAGGACGCTGCGCAGATAGAAAATCTTAGCAAGCGTATGCAAAGGCTGGTTTATGGTGCGGTGGATTATAATTCACTGATCCAACCGGGGAGAACTCTGACATATAAGCTGTATATGGGCGAAAAATGGCAGTATCCGCGTTTAACAGATACCTCTACTCTTAGTGGGGACATTACCGAACAAATGGGGCTTGTTCCATTTATGGTTTTTAAGGCTACTTCTGTCAGCAGAAATCAAACTGATTTCTCTCCCCACTATTTTGCAGGTGATGACCAGATTCTTGATCATAATGTCCGTCATATCTTGTTGACGCCGGATGATGCGACGGATAGAGATGTCGAGCTAAATCATCCAGTCAACAGTAAGGCTGTCAAACTTTATAATACTTTGGAATCATCTATGCCTACGGCCTTCGACGTATTCCGAGATGCTAAACGTACGATGCGTGAGCATGTTGGAAAAAAGTCAATCCCAATGACCATGGCTCGAAATGCGGATAATGTTAATAAAGATGGAAAAGTTCAACATCCGTGGGTTGAAGTTACACCGGGGAGGGCTCCAAAAGGAAGTCCTCGAGCGGTAGTTGTTGCTATGCATTGGTTCCAAGCTGGCGGGGCGGAACGTTGGGCTCTGGAGACAGTGAAGCTTGTTCGTGATGCAGGCTTTATTCCAATTGTTATCACTGATCGTGATGGACACCAGCCATGGATTGCTGATCCGGCATTTGATGATGCTATTTTGTTGCCTATGACCATGCCTGTGCAGGAGCGTCCAGGTGATTCCCCTGTGCTACGTGCATTGTTTGAGCAGTTCGATATTGCCGGTATTCTGATTCATCATTGTCAGTGGATGTATGACAACGCTTGGTGGGTCAAGGCGCACTTTCCGAAGACAAGGATTGTTGATTCTTTGCATATTGTGGAGTATTACTTCCACGGTGGGTTCCCCAAGGAATCCGTAGCTCATGATGAGTGGATTGACCTGCACCATGTCATTTCCCCCCAACTCGAACATTGGTTAATCAACGATCATCAGATTGCTCCAGAGAAAGTCGTAGATGCTCCTTTGGTTGGCCTGACTGCTGATGCTAAGACTCCAAGTTTTAAAGAGCGAGATAAGACGAAGCCTTTTACTGTGGCTTACATTGGTCGCATGGTTCGTCAGAAACGACCTGAGGCGTTCATTCTTGCGGCTAAAGCTGTGAATGCGGCTTATCCTGGAAAAGTTCGTTTCATCATGCAAGGAAATGGAGATATGGATGCTTTTTCCGACATGATGATCAAACGATATGGGTTGGAAGAAGTCATAGAGCGCCGAGCGCTGGATGCTCCTGTCGCTCAGACATATCGGGATGCGGATGCGTTACTCATCTCGTCAATTAACGAAGGCATCACCTTAACGAGTATTGAAGCCATTAGCGCTGGCGTGCCTGTCATTTCAGCGAACGTAGGGTCTCAGGAAACTCTGATTCCTCCAAAAGGATTGTGCCGTCGTATGACTTCAAACTTTGTACATGACGCAAAATCCGCACTATCTCATATTTTGAATAATGAAGAAGATCGCAGGAAGCTTTGGGAGAGTGAACTTGCTCGTCTTCAGAAGTTCTCTGAGCTTGAATCTGCTGAGGCATATTTCAAGAAGATGTTGAAGGAGTGGCACGACTGATGTCAACAGACGTGAGAAAAGTAGCGGCCGTTGTCGTAACATATAACCGTCTTGAGAAGTTGAAAAAAGTTTTGGCTTCGCTTGAATCGCAGACGAGACTTCCGCAGATGTTGGTCATTGTTAACAATGCTGCAACGGATGGAACCGCGGAGTATTTGAAGGAGTATGCTCAGCGATTCGCCTTGTCAGATTCCATGCAGTTGGATATTGTCACGCTTGAGAAAAATGAGGGTGGTGCAGGCGGCTTTTCTGCTGGCATGCGTCGCTCCTATGAGCTGGGCGCTGATTACGCTTGGATTTTTGATGATGACGGTTATCCGGAACCTGATGCTCTAGATAAGTTGGTGCTCGGGTACGATAGCGCAGTAGCGGAGCTGGGGCCTGACGTACCTTTTGCCTGTTCCATGGTGAAGTTTATTGACGGAACTATCTCGGAAATGAATAATCCGATTCCGACATGGGATTGGGGAAGGTTGAAAGCTAAAGGACTTGACATTGTCATGGTTTCCCGATGCTCCTTCGTTTCTGTCTTAATCCCACGTTGGGTGATGGAAGCTTTTGGCTTGCCGTATAAGGAATACTTCATTTGGTTCGATGATGCTGAGTACACGCTTCGTATAACGAAGTCTTGCCCTGGCGTGCAGGTACTTGACAGTGTCGTTCTCCATGATATGGGTGTTAATCGGGGAGTTAACTTCTCCATGATTGATGAGAAAAACGCTTGGAAGTTCTCTTACGGAGTTCGTAATGAGGCTTCCTATCACTTGCATCATGAAGGTTTTTATCAGTATTTGCGTTTTTGCGCGCTGGTCTGGAACGGTATGCGACATGGAAATGTTGCAAAGCCGTTGAGAAAAAAGATGTACAAAAAGATGATTGAAGCGTGGAAGTTCAATCCGAGAGTTGATTATCCACAAGTAGCTGCAAAGTAAAAACAGCGAGTGGCGGTACACGTCGAGAACCGACTCTGATGTACCGCCACTCACTGCTTTTATTTACTTGATTGATTGAAAATTCGTTGCCAAGTATTTATGCTGCAGAAATCGCTCTCTCGATAAAGGCGAGAAAGCTTGTTCCACTGCTTCAAGATATTGGCCGCTAGATGTACGCAGCGGAAAAGCTCCTTGCGGTACAACTTGCTGTCTCGCTTGAACCAGGCCGCTCCGTTTCCGTCAGCAGTAGTTACAAGTGCCGACGATACTTTGTTAAAAGCCGGCCAGATTGCATCCTTAGACATGATGGATACTTGAGGGTGAGCGTCTTTTATTCCGCTCGATTGAGAAAAGAATGCAGAAATAACGGATTTGAGCCCCATCTTCGTGACGGTTTTGGGATCCGACGGAATGAATGTCGGTTCATAGTCTGCAAGTGCCGCTGGAAAATCGTCGAGATTATGCAGAACAAGACTATCTGTGAAACCTTCTCTTGCTTTACGAACTTCTGCTAGTTTCTGCGGGAGGCATCTGACGATATATTCCGGCCCCTCGGTCAAATCGCGAAGTGCCATATGGTTTAACTTCATGGCAGAATAAAGAAGCTTTGTTCCTAGATGAGCATCTTCATAAAGCATTCGGAAAGCAAACTTTTTGCTTGGTACGGGGAAATGCATAAGAGTGCAGAGCCAACGATTCCTTTGAGCGAAATACTCCTCCCAAGTTCTGGAAATATCCTTATCATGCCATGCTTGGTGCCATACGGCGACACCGGGAAGACATATAGTCGGAATGTTGTTTTCTTTGGCACGCAAGCCGAATTCCACATCGTCATATTTAATGAAAACCGGCATGGAAAGACCAATTTTCTTCAAGACTTCCGTGGGGATGAGGCATAGCCACCAGCCGTTGAAGTCAGGATTGATTCTCTTATGCAGTTCAGGAGTATCCCTTAGCGGATTTACAGCAAAATCATGATTGTAATGTGTGCCGGTGGCTGGTGCTGGCATTGCAGAGCTTGCGTCAAAGCGCTCGCCGGAAGAGTACAGCACAGTCCTATTGTCCAGATGCAGCATTCCACCACCAACGAGAACTGGTCTGGTAGCGTAATCGGAAAACTGAAGAGCTCTTAATATAGCTTCAGGTTCGGTGATTGCGTCATCATCAAGAAGTAAAACATATGCACTTTTCTGGGCTTTGACTGTTTCATACATCCCTCGTGAGAAACCGCCAGATCCGCCTAAATTGTCTTGCAGGATATATGTTAGCTGTTGCCCTAGGAGTTCTCTCGTTTGCTGAAAATCGGGTTGATCTTGTACTCGATCTGTCCCTTGATCGACGCAATAAATTGTATCTAAATGATCTCGTAAGTTTTTTTCGGCGGCAATGGTTTGAAGTTGATTCAAACAGTATGACGGTCTATTGAATGTGGTGATCGCAATTGAAAGAGACGAGTTGTGAGGGGCGCGCCTTTCTTGGGTGGGGACCTGCCATTGGGCGTCAGTAACGGTCAAAGAGTCATTCGAAGCAGATTCCATATCAGCCCAAATGAATCCGCCATCCATGAAGCCAGATAAGCTAATGTCGGCTTCGACGAATTCATCTTCTTGTGCCACAGGAATTGTGGTAACAGTAGAGGGGATTCCTCGGGCTGATGATTTCATGACGACGATACGTCCGACGCCGCCAACTTTCGCAATAAAACGTACATTGGTAACTTTGGTCCAGCGTTGCCAGTAACTTGCCGGAAATGCGTTAAAGAAAGTGCACAATGAGACGTGCTGACCTGCTGCCAACTCAATTGAAGTTCGAGACTTAATTAAAACTGATCCCGCGGGAAGCTCTGTTTTACTTGCTTCTTGTGCTGAAAAGATCCCATTCCTGAGGGTCCCCGAGAGCTGTCGTTTACTTAAACTTGAGAAAGCGACTTTTTCCAGAGATTCTCGGGCATCAAATAGAGCTGGATCTGGGTGCGACGGTGTCCAATTGACAACGTAGAGAGGAAGCGTGCTTTCCGCGTCTGTAGTTGGGAAAACAATTCTATTAACTGCTTCCCATTCTTGGTTTTCTTCTAGTGCAGACATAACATTAGTATACGTTCTTGTTTTTCCTCCAGAGCATTCTGGCTGCCGTTTCCTTTTTATGGCACTCGATTAAACCAGTTTTCGCTGAGATATCCTTTTCCTGCGGTCTGGTCATACTGGACCAGACGATAATCCTCCAGTAGATGTTTTGCTTCTGATGATAGAGTCTTCTTTTTTATTAACTGTCCAGAAGAATCCAGATAGCTAGTTGACCCAGTACCCCAATCGGCATCGGTCGAGGCGAATCTGCCGACTGCTGGTACAGATTGATGTACTTCTGTAAGCAGAGCTAGGAAAGGTGTGACTTTCGCATCCATGTGTTCTGCGGCGCTAGCCATAAAGAAGTTCGAAGACGAGTAATCGCTTTCTTCGGGCGATAGCTTTGAACCAGCGCTCGAAGAAGAAGAGTTAGACCATATGAAATAATCGCTTTCGTGTAAAGTGAGTTGATTTTCTTTGTACTTTGCTGCTGATGCGTAGATGCCAGGAAGATGGTCTCCGTAGAAAATGACAGTAATTGGCTGTTCTATCATATTTAGTTGATCGAGGAATGTGGCCGTGGCCTGATCGGTATAACTGATGCCTTTTGCATAAGTATCAATCTGAACTTCTTCGTTTTCATCGAGACCTGTTGAAGTATCTGCCTCTTTAAATTCATTGTTGGTGTAGTAGTCCCCGTATGGCAAATGGTTTTGCATGGTTACCAACTGAATAAACTGGGATTCTCCGTCAGATTGATTAAGCTGGTCGATCACATTTTGATATGCCGATGCGTCGCTAACATAGCCAGCGTCAATGTGATCCTGATATTTCAACGCCGGTTTGCTGTCGATTGTACGGAAGTATTTGAAACCGAATTTTTTATAATTCGAATCTCGAAGATAAAAATTCTTCAAATAGGGATGAAAAGCGTATGAGCATTTCACCTGGCATGCATCATTCCAAATTTGATTGAAGGTGTATACGTTTTTTTGACTGGGCACAAGTTGTTGATAAGGAGAAATAAGCTGATCGTTAAAATTAGCGAGATTCATTCCAGTTAGAGACTGGTACTCGATGTTAGCTGTGCCGCCACCATAGCCTGGCGATAGCATAAGTCCTGAGGTGGTGACATCTTTCAAAGTTCGAATGTTAGGCATCGGATCGATATCGAAGGAGATGCCAGGAACACGCAGGGGATCGGAAAAAGACTCGGATAAAATGAGAATCACAGTGCTATCTGTGAGGATGTTTGCCCGTGATGTATTAATTTTATTTGCTTCTTTAGTATAGCGAGCGGCTATCTCTTCCATAGTTTTTTTACTGTACCCGCTCGGCTTATCCATTGCCTTAACTCTTACGAGACTTTGAAATGTAGTGGCTGGGCCGTTTGATTTGGCATCTTCATAGGTATTCCACGGGACGGGCTTGTATCCTAAGTTGGTTGCCAGAGTATAGGACCAAGCTCCAGGAATATTGAGATTCCATGTGTAGGAAACCAGAAGAACGATGCTGAGAATTGCAGCAAGTGCGCGAGATGATGTCCCAATTATATTTTTAGCATTCGAAGAGGGGTGTTTCCAAGAGCAGTGAATAAAGCAGCGTCTTCCATCAAGAACGAAAAGAAGAAGACAGGCACAGGAGAACCAGATTAATACGGTGATTGCTCCATTAACGAGAGCTTGCTGGTCTTTCGGTATGAAAGAAAGGAGGTTCCCGCCATTGCCATTTGATACAAAGCTAAGATCTGAAGGGAGAATAGGTTCGTTACGAAGTCCCGTCTTGATGCTGTTCGCTACGCCGTAGGCAGTCATAGCGGCACCGAAAATAACGGTCGCTATCCAAAAGCGATTTAATACAAAAACTAATGCAAGGTAAATAAGCCCTATGCCAATGAAATTAAGGAGAAACTGATACTTTTGTTCAAGCCAAATCTGGCTGACGAATTTGGTGACTTGCCCTGCGACACTGTTCAGGATTTTAGTTGTCTGATCAACTTCGTCGCTTTTATCGTATGTTGGTTCGGTATACATGCCCCACTGAAGAAAAATGACTTCGGCAGAAGTCAATAAGGTGAAGACAATGGTGTAGAACGCATAGGAGAACCTCATACGTTTTTTCCACAGGCCGTGCGCCTTCTGGAAGAACTTGATGATGGGTTGAATAGCTTTGAAGTTGGTGAAAGTTTGCCATGCGGTCTTTACCGCTGTGGCGGCGGTATGGATGGCGTGGCCGGTGGTTTTGGCAGCTTTTGCAACTGCATGTCCTGCGGTGGAGAGTGCTTTTGTCGTAGTGTGTACGGATTGTTTGCAGACCTCGATAGCTTGCATCAGAGGATGCTCGTTAGCTTGCGCGAGTTGAATTTCAGCAGATGGGGGGGCTGAATAGGTATTGTCGTTCGCAGCTTCGTTAATGGCTTCGTCAATGGACTCGTCGTCAGCTGTTTTTGGCAGATGGAGAGCATCGACGACTTTGGGAATGAAAACGCTTGCGTTATCGGAGGTGGCGTGAATTGCCGACTTCTGCGTATACAGCCTTGAACTGTGGTGGCCTGAAAGGGTGGATGGAGCACAGGCGTTGCTGTCTTCGTCATTCGCAAGAGGGCGATACGTTCCGCCCGTAATCGGCTGCTTAGTAAGTTTTGCGTATGAAGGCGCACAAGCGTGACGGTCGGGCGAGAAAATAGGCATCGTCGCATCCTTCAAAAAGATGGCCCCCTTATAATTGGAGGCTCTGTATAATTAAACCGGGTACATTTTAGTGTTCAGCTGTGGACGAACGAGTATCTAGCGGATGTCTGAAAGGTGGCTGGAAGGTTAACTGGGTGACGGGCAGCAAACAGATGTGTTCAAGGTGGACAACATATGCGCGCGCAAGTGTTGGGCGTCATTCGCTGGTAGTGCACCAAAAAGCGCTGTCTGCATGAAGCCTTCTACAGCAGTCCCGCCATGTAGATCGGCAGCTTGACCACGTCATTTTCCACGACCAGCGGTTTCGGATGCAGCACGTATGTGTTTCTGCAAGTTGGCGTCCACAGTATGGGCACTATTTTTCAGCAGCATAGGCGGCTGGTTTCCAGCGGAAACTGCGCCGTCGGAACCCGCCGCCCCTTTTTCCTTGGCTGTCTGGTCATGAGGGCATGCTCGCTGCGGTAGGAGCCTCCCTCGAATCCGGCGAGCCTGCCGTGGTGCACGGTGCGGTCGATCAACGCGGCGGCCATGTTCTTGTCGCCGAGCACGCGTCCCCAGCCGGAGAACTCGATGTTCGTGGTGTAGACCACGCTCCGGGTCTCGTAGGAATCCGATATGACCTGGAACAGGAGCCTGGAACCCTCCTCGTCGATCGGCATGTAGCCGGACTCATCGATGATCAGGAGCCTCGCCTTGGCGATCTGCCGGAGCTCCGTGTCGAGTCGGTCCTCGCGCTTCGCGCGGCGCAGCCGCATGAGCAGCCCGGTCGCGGTGAAGAACCTGACAGGTATCGCGCGCATGCACGCGAGCCTGCCCAACGCGACCGCGAGATGGGTCTTGCCGGTGCCGACGGGCCCATAGAGCACGAGGTCCTCGCAACGGTCGACGAGAAGTCGAGCGTTGCGAGCTGCGCGCGCCCCCAGTCGGCGGGCATGCGCAGGTTCGACCAGTCGTATCCCTCGATGTCCTTCGCGTTCGGGAATCCCGCGGCCTTGAGGAGCCGGACCCGTTTCGACCGCTCCCTGGAGGCGATCTCCGCGTCGAGCCGGCTTTCCATCAGATCCGGCTGGACGGGCGTCGCCCGCTCGATGGCCTCGGCGAGCACGTCCCGGGTCAACGGCAGCCGTCTGGCCGTCTCCATGATCCTCCCGCATCTGGCGATGGTGTCGGCCCTGCGCCTGCGTGCCGTGTTCCGTCCGGTCGCGTCGTTCATCGTTCCGTCTCCTTTCCGCCGTTCCCGGTGATGAACCGGTCGTATCCGGCCAGGTCGGGCCCGTCGTCGGTGATGGCGCCGGCATCGGTGTCGCGTGCACGCAGGGCGAGGGTGACGAGCGTGGATTCGTCCAATGCCGAACCCGGCCCGTCGGCTATCGCCCGGCTCGCGGCCGCGACCGCGTTGCCGAAACCGGCGGCCGCGCATGCCGCGCCTATCGATCTGAGGCTCTGCGCGAGGCGTTTGGAATCGGCCTCGTCGAGCCATGCGCGCACGTCCTCGGGGAAATCGGGGCGTATCGACGATTCCCTCCAGGATCCGGGTTTGGCCGCGAGCACGGGCATGGCCAGTTCCGGGTCCTGCAGCGTGGACGGGCTCCGCCCGTATATCCGGGGGTATCCAGCGACGATCTCCTCGGTGCCGGGGTCGGTGATCTGCACGCTGTCCCAGCGGACCGCGGCCAGGAGCCTCCTTCCGTGCAACGCCGGGCCGGCGAGGTACCGGTCCGAGTCGATGTCTATCTGCCCGTACTTGTCGGCCCTGCGGCTCTCCCATCTGATCGGGTCGAACGTGGTGGAGGGCAGCGGCATCAGCGCCGCGCGGTCCTCCCCGAACACGTCCCCGATGGCGGCGCCCCTGCGGTAATGCCTCGACGAGGCGGCCAGCGCGTCGCATCTGTCGAGCATGATCCGTCCGAGCTGCGTGTGGGTCTCGGCCTCCAGCGGCGGGACCATGAGGTTGCGGCGGAGGAACCCGACCGCGTTCTCCACCGCGCCTTTCTCCCAACCGGAATAGGGGTTGCAGAACCTCGCGTCGATGCGGTGGTGCGCGAGGAACGCGTCGAACACCGCGGTGAGCGTCACCTCGCCCCTCGCGTTCCTGCGTCCCGCGCCGGTGGCGTTGTCCATGACGATCACTGGCGGGACTCCGCCGATGTGCTCGAACACCTCGACCAGCCCGTGGCACAGGCATTCCGCGTTCTCCCCGGGCAGGCTCGTCACGTACCGCATGTTCGAATGGGGGAACGTGACGACCAGGCAGTGGTCGTCCACGAGCTCGCCGGCGATGCGGGCCTTCGCCACGCCGAAATCGATCTGCGCGACGCCGGGCGCCCAGACGAGCTCGCCGTATCCGTCGGAACCGCTCCGGTTCGCCTCGCGCCAGCGTCTCACGTACCTCAGCGTCGTCGTGTACTCGCCGTCGTACTCGGTCTCCGCGCGGAGCCTGTCGTGCACGCGTTTGGCGGTGTGGCGCTGCTTGCGTGGCGGCCTGCGGTCGGCCTCGAGCCATCCGTCGACCAACGCCGCGTACGGGTCGATCTTGGAGCCGCGGCGCCTGTCCGTGGGCGGTTTCGGCGTCATGTCGTCCATGTCGGCGTATTTCGCGACAGTGGCGCGGTCCACGTCCGGCCTCCTCGCGATCTCCGACCTGGACACTCCCTGACGGTCCAGTCTCCTGATATCTTGCTGTTTGGGCATCGGTATCGCCATCGTCCTTTCCTTCCCGAGCGCCGCCGGCTGCAACCGGTGGATTCGTTTTCTGGTTACGTCTCGGGAATATACAGGCACGGCGGACCGGTGCCTGTCCTCGTCTGGGCGGTCATATGGTGCAGTTCCTGCTGGAAACCGGCAGCCCATACTGCGGAAAAATAGTGCAGAAATTGCTTAAGAAAAATTGAAGCAAAACACGCCCCTGGGGCGCGTGGGGATGACGGGCACCTCGTCGATGGGATTGTGGTCGGCGATCCGGTGTGCGACCGCCCACTGGTAGAAGACCTTCACGCAGGCGCGCGCGTTACGCTTGGCCTCAAGGTCCATGCTGCTTTGCAGGAAGAACGCGATCACCGCGTCGGCGTCCACCTGGTCGATGGGCCTGTCCACGATCCTGGAAAAGCGCGCGATCTGATACCATCTAGTTCTCAGAGTCTCCGGCGTGCGTCCGATCGCCAGCATGCTTGACAGCCATTGCTCGACGCTTTCGCCCCAGTCATCGCGTGGCCTGACATGCTCGCAGCCGTAGCTGTTCTTGTTTGTCCAGTTCCTTGTCATGATGCTCCCTTGCATAAGAAGAGAGAGGGAAGCGCAGTGGCTTCCCTCTCTGCGAAGAACGATGGTTATATAGTCGCCCGGGGCCGCCGGGCGGGGTCTTCAATTCTATGCGTGCGCCTCGGCGCGGGGAATCGGGAACATCTCTTCGACCGAATCAGGGTTCAAGTCTTCCATCAGCTCGGCCTCCCACATGACGAAATCCGCGATGGCGGTATCATCAGAGGCAAGGGTAACTGAAGCGCCTATGGCAGTGAGAGCTGGAACTGTTAATCGGACGGTCACTGGTTCAAGCCCAGTCGCAGGAGCCATCGAAAGCCTCGGTTCTCCGAGGCTTTTTTATTTTCATCGTATTGGTGGCCAGACACGACACCCCATCATCAACCGGGAAATCCATGGCGAAGACCTCACCACTACTCACATCAGGCAGACAGGTCACTGTCAATTCACCGATGAGAGGCACGGTATTCCCAGTATCAGTTTGGGAATACCGCGCAAATCTTACATCGAGACCTTGGTCAGGGGCATGGCGGAGTCAATCGGGAAGTCGGGGGCGCTGGGGGCCACGCCGGCTTCGACCAGGTTCACGCCGAGCATGGCGACCATGGCACCGTTGTCGGTGCAGAGCTTGATTTGCGGGATACGGACGTCGACGCCGTAGTTCTCGCCGAATTCGAGCAGTTTGGCGCGCAGCTGCGAGTTGGCGGAGAAGCCGCCGCCCACGATCAGCGTGTTGGAATCGTACTGCCGGCAGCCGCGCATGGCCTTACGGGCCAGCACGGTGGCCACGGAATCGGCCAGGGATGCGCACACGTCGTCCACCGGAATCTCATGGCCGGCGGCCTGCTCGCTTTCCACCCAACGGGCCACGGCGGTCTTGACACCGGAGAAACTGAAATCATACGGGTGCGCGGCACCGGCCTTGCCTTGGGTCAGACCCATCGGCACCTTGATGGCGTGCGGGTCGCCGTTCTGACCATGGCGGTCGATGTGCGGGCCGCCCGGATACGGGAAGCCGAGCAGGCGGGCGACCTTGTCGAAGCACTCCCCCGCCGCGTCATCCAGCGTGGTGCCCACCACATCGATTTTGCGCGGCATGTCTTCCACGTGCAGCAGCGAGGTGTGGCCGCCGGAGACGATCAGAGCCAGCGTGTCCTTGGGGAACGGGCCGAACTGCAGCTGAGTGACGGCGATGTGCCCGATCACATGGTTGATGCCGTAAATCGGCTTGTTCGCAGCCCAGGCCAGCGCCTTGGCGCCGGACACGCCCACGGCCAGGCAACCGGCCAGTCCGGGACCGGCGGACACGGCGATGGCGTCCACATCCGCCAACGTCATGTTCGCGTCGACGAGCGCCTTGGACACGCATGGCACGAAGGCCTCGGCGTGCGCGCGGGAGGCGATTTCGGGGATCACGCCGCCGTATCGCGCGTGTTCCTCCATGGATGAGGCCACGACGTTGGAGAGCAGTTCGCGGCCGCGTACGATGGCGGCTGCGGTTTCGTCGCAGGTGGATTCAATACCCAGTACAACCGGTTCGCTCATCGTGCTTCTCCGTTCTTCTCCGTTTGCTTGCTGGTGATGTCTTCAATGTCCGCCGATGCCGTCTGCGGGGCGGCAAAGCCCACGACCCTCGGCTTCAGGTCCAAGCTCATGGTGTATGCGTCGATGCCTTCGGGCTGGTAGTAGCGTTTGCGCAATCCCATGCGTTCGAATCCGAACCGCTGATATAGGGCCAGCGCAGGGTCGTTATCCACACGCACTTCGAGCAGCATGCGCGAGGCGCCCTGACGTTTCGCCTCGTCGACCAGTGCCTGAAGCAACGCAGCGGCGATGCCTTGCCGCTGGTATGCCTTGCCCACGCCGATGGTCATGAGCTCGGCGTCCTCGCCGTCATACCAGAAGCCGGCGTAGCCGCGGACAACCGCCTGTTCCGCCTCCCCCAGCACATCCAGCAGATACGTGCGGGCCGGTGCGTCCAGTTCCTCTCGCACCATGTTCGCATTCCATGCGCCGCGGCCGAACAGTTCGCCTTCCAACTGTGCAATGGAACGAACCGCAAGATCACGACTCACAGCAGTGATATCAACAATCATCGGACACAACCCGCCTCACGCTTTATCGGCACCGGCATGGCCGAGCACGTGCTTCAGCGGGTTCGGCACTTCGGCGTCCGGCCGGCGCAGGTACAACGGTTCGATCGGCACGACCTGGTCGCCGCGCAGTTCGCAGCTCAACGCGGTGGTCGCAAAGACGGCGAGCCCGGCTTTCCCGGCATCCAATACCGATCCGTCCACCACGGAGCCCAGCGCACGCAGTCCCTGCCAGACGGACGCGTATTTGGCCGCGCCGTGGCCGGCCACATCCACCACATAGCTGACGCCGTCGCGTTCGCCGTGTTCCGCGAGCGCCGCGTTCACCCGTTCGACGATATGCTCCGGGTAGTCGATATCCATCTCGATCCAGCGTCGTTCGGCGGCGTCCTCGTCCGGCAGGCTGATGCTGCCGTGGTTGAGCGAGAAGTACAGCTGCTTGCGGCGCGCATCGTTGACGCACAGCGTGACGTGGCGGTCGAGTTCGTGTTCCTTGGCCTCGGCGTCCGGGACGTCACCATCCGATTGGCGCGAACTCAAGCGCGGCACGTCGGCCAGGAAATCGATGCCGTCAAACATGGCGCTGTCACCCAGCACGAAGCTCATCATCTCGCCTTGCGGGTCGAGTACGTTCTGTCCGACGAGCTTGGCCCCGGTGGCGAAGGCCAACGCCTTGGCGGCCACGATGCCGGCGCGCAGGCCGGTGAATGGCGCCGGGCCGATGCCCACGACGATCTCCTCGATATCGGCAGGAGTCAGGCCGGCCTCCTCGACCGCGCGCGCGATATTGACCTGCAGTTTCTCCACATGGGTGCGCGAATCGGTCTCCACAATGGGCTCGCGCCCCACAATGCCGACCGTCGAACCGAATGAGGTGTCAATCACCAACGTGCAACCCATGAATCCTCCTAGTCGTAAAGCCTCTAGAGAGTGTACATCGAGGAGTCTATGGGCGCATGGCTTATTGCAGGTCGAACGCGGCCCATCGCTTGCCGACTGGGACGAATGCGACGGTACGAGTGCCGTTGCTGGTGAGTTCGCCGTCTGATCCAGCGGATGCGACATCGGAGGAATCGAGAGGTCGATCGATATGGATTTCAAGTCGTTCTGGAGCCAAGGCGGTGGCCATTTGTTCGCCCCACTCCATAAGCACCACCGTGTTCTCGCCGGGGTCTTCAAGTTCTTCGTCCAATCCCAGCGATTCCAGCTCGTCCAACAAACGCCCGATGGCGTCCTGCCCCGGCGCATAGGCTGAGCCGCCCAGACGGTAGGCATCCACATGCACCAGATGAGCCGGAGTGCCGTCGGCGAAATGCCCGTCAAGTTCGCGGGCAATGGTGAATGTAGGAGACACGATGGGTTCGGTAATGTCCAGCCCCGCCCCGAAGCCTTGGGCGAATGTGGTTTTGCCGGCACCAAGAGGGCCTGAGAGCAGCAATACATCGCCGCCGTGTACCATTCCGGCCACGCGGCGGCCGAGCTCCTGCATGGCCTCGCTGGTGGGAGCCGCAATAGTGTGTTCGCTCATAAATACCCCTTTATCGACTTTTACCGACCTTTATGACTGATGTCTTCAATGCAGCGTTCCAGCGCATATACCGGGTCGCCGCCGTTCGTTTTGCTTTGCTCATCCGCCCAGGCGAGCATACGGATGCAATGCGCGAGTCCTGCCGAAGTCCAGCCGCCAAGTTGGCGCATCGCATTCTTCAGCACCCACGGATTGGTTTTCGCTTCGGCCTGTGAAATCGTGCCGGCCCGGACCGCCGAGGCTTTGGCAATGGTACGGAGCTTCATGGCCAACGCGCCGATCAACGCGATGGGATCGGTCCCTTGTTCCACAGCTGCACGCATCATGACGATGGCTTCGGCGGTTTTGCCTTCCACGGCCTTGTCTGCCACGGCAAAACCGGTGACCTGCGGATTGGCGGTCAAATACTGGTTGACACAGTCGAGCCCCATCGGATTATCGTCAAAGTCGAAACACAATTGCTCGCACATGGCGGCGAGTTCGCCGGTTTTGCCGCCGAGCACGGATACCAGCTGCTGCGCGGCCATCGGTTCGACTCTACGACCGCGTTTCTCGAATTCTCCGAGTACGAAATTGAGTTGGGCATCCGGTTTCTTCAAATCCGGCACGTCCTCTTTGCGAGCGCCGGCTTTCACCAGTTGGTCGATGATCTTGCGCCCTTTGACGCCGCCCTCGTGCTGGCAGATCACCACGCTGGAGCCGTTCGGATCCTTGGCGGCCTGCTTGGTGTACGTCACCAAAGCTTCGGCGAGCTTTTCGTCGGCATTCTGCAGGTTGACGAGTTTGACCACGGCAACGTCGGAAAGCAACGATGGGCTGACGGCTTCATCGAAGGCATATTGGTCGGCCGATGTGGCGTCGAGCTCGATGAGTTCGGCGTCGGGTCGCGCCTTCAACGCTTGTGCGCACAGTGCCTTGGTGCGCGCGTCGTTCAAATACGAGTCGCCTCCGGGCACCACGGTTACCGGTACGTTCGCTGCTGTTTTCGCCATGCCCCCATCTCGCCACACAGGTTGGACAATGACCTGCCGGCATAACGGCCCGGCAGCACCCCGCGATTAGGCGTATGCCTCATCCAACAGGGCGTCGATATCCGCGAAACGCTTGGGACCGGGACGCCATACCGGGTGACCGGCCGCGATGACCAATGCCGGGTGTTCCAACGCGCGCAGGTCGTCCAGCGGATTGGCATTCAGCACAAGCAAATCAGCGGATTTGCCGACTTCCAAAGAACCGGTCTCGGCATCGACGCCGAGAATGGAGGCGTTGACGGCAGTGGCTGCGTGCAGGGCCTCAGCCGGACTGAAACCGGCATATGCGACCAGCAGCTCCAGCTCACGCCATGTGGCGTACTGCGGCACGAATGTCATGCCTGTATCGGTGCCGACGCCTATCATCAATCCGGCCTCGTGCGCCTGACGAGCACCTGAAACCATGCCTCCGACCACGTTTTTGGAATTCTCCAATTGGATGTCGGTGATGCCGGTCACGTCCTGTCCAAGCAAGGTCAATGGCAGGCCGGCGGACAGTGTCGGAATCAATGCCGAGTATCCGCGCAACGCATTCGGATTGTGCCGGAACATGCCGATCAATTCGTCGTCGAGCACGCTACCGTGTTCGATGGTATCGACGCCGGCCAGCAGCGAACGCCGCACGCCTTCCGGGCTTTGCGCGTGCGCGCCGACAATAACACCATACTGATGCGCCTCATCGCAAATCGCCCGCATCTGTTCCACGCTCATCTGCGGGCTGCCGGCCTCGCCGATTTCCTGTGCATCGGTTACGCCGCCGGTCGCGGCGATTTTGATGGCGTTGACGCCAGCCTTGAGATTCTGCGCGACTGCGGTACGCGCCTCTTCCGGGGTGCCGCTGGTCAGTGCGATAAGCGGGGCGCCATGGCCTTCGGGAATCGCCATCAGCGGTCCGGACGCCAAGATACGCGGTCCGAGGATTTGGCCTGCATCAATCTGATCGCGTAATGTCACGACTTCATATCCCACGTCGCCAAGCGTGCGGATCGTCGTAACGCCGGATTCCAGCAATGTTGTGGCGTTGTGTCTTACGGTTGCGGCCATGTACGGCTTGCCCAATGGCGAATGCGCGAATGTGGCGACCATACGTTGGCCTTTGGGCGTCGCCAGCTTCGGATTGAGCGGCTTGCCTTGGGAGAACAGATGGGTATGCGCATTGATCAGCCCCGGCATCACGATTTTGCCGGTGCCGTCAAGATAGTGGTATTCGGCTGGGATACTGGTTTCGATGCTGGGTGCAACCTGTTCGATACGTCCGTCGGCTCCGACCACGATCGTCATGTTACGCAGTATGGTTCCGGCTTTATCTCCGGTGACGATGGTGGCGTGGGCCAATGCGAATGGTTCGACTATCGGATTATGAGACAACATCATCGCCGGCACTCCTTCATGCAGCTGGTTGAACTGGTCTCAACTGTATCGCAGTTTTGCCGGCTGATGGTTTATGCCGCGCGGCCTATCGCATAGGTTCGGCTGGCTATTGCGATGGTTGCTGCACCGAATACCGCATTGGCTATTCGGCTTGCCGCCGCGTAAAGAGACGTCTCGTCTCCTCGCACCAGAGACTGAGGCGGACATGCCAAGCGGAACCGAAGCGCACGCCAGGCATTCCGGCCTCATAACGACGGACATGCTGGAGGCAACGGCTGACGAACACCAGTAGCATGCCGATACCGATTTCCACCGCCACAATCAGCACGGCACCCGTAACGCCATCTTTCCATGGGATGACGGCCATCGTGCTGCCACCCAGCCACAACGCCACCCGTTCCATCACCAGCGTGCCCCATGACGATATCCACGCGAATACGCCGGCCAGCCATGGCTCGCACCATGCGCAGGCCAATGCCATCAATCCCGCCATCGTGGCCAATCCCACAAACGGCGACACCAACAGGTTCGCCGGCACGGACAGCAACGGCAACTCCGGTTCCATCAACACCTGAATCGGCAGGGTGAACAACTGCGCGGCCACGGTCATCGCCATCATTTCGGCGATGCCGTGCGGCATCGCTCGCTCAAAGGCACCGGCCAGCCGCCCCGCAAACAGCACGATACCCAGTACGGCGGCCGAAGACAAGGCGAATCCGTAGCTGGCCGACATATCCGGATTCACCGCCAATACACCGATTACCGTCCAGCACAGGGCGCTCAACGCTTGCGTACGCCGCCCCATCGCATACGTCAACGCACCTATCAATCCCATGATGAACGCGCGGGTGACCGAATCACTGGGGAACATCGCCAATGCCAGCAGCACATATACTCCAGAGACCAGCAACGCCGTCAGCCGCCGATCAAGCAGCATCCACATGCATAATCGGCGCACCAATCCCGCCACCAGTACAAAGTGGCCGCCGGATACGGCCATGAGGTGCATGATGCCGGACTGGCGGAACTGATTCTCCAACGTTTGCGCATACGTGCTGTTGACCGGCATCGGACCGGTCTCGCCGCCGATATAATCCTGGCCAAGCACACCCATCGTCAATCCCGGCACCAACACACGCCCCTGATCGGACAATTGTTCGGTCACGGTGAAAAACGCCTCCTGCACATGCGCAATCGCGGCGAGATGCCACGGCGGAGCCCGCACCTGTGCTACCGGCTGTTTTCCTTCCAAGAGCAGCCATAGTGGTATGCGTCCATATCGCGCTTGCTGCAATACGCCTGTCAGCAGATAGACCGCGCCTCGACGCAACTGCCCACAATACGATTCGTCGGCGTATACACGCACAGCGACCGTGGAACGTACATCCGTACCATCCACAGTGATGCCGCTCAGCCGTATGTCCGTCTGACAATCGTATGTGCGTTGGTCCGAAGCGATCACGGGCGTCGTCACCGTGGCCATGACTTCGTGGTATGAACTGGATTGGCGAGCTTGTGCGGAGGCAGGATCATGCCAGGCAATGGTGTCCGACGCGATTGCCGTCATACTGCCGATGCACGCCACCGCAACGCATACGGTCAATGTTCCCGTCCACCGGATCCGCAGGCGGAAAGACACCACGATCATCGCCGCCACGGCAGCACATGACGCCACTGTTATAGGCAATATTCGCGTGACAGGCCATTCCATGCCGATTATGGTGACGTCAATGCCAGCTCCGGCATCAGCCTTTGCCTGACCGGTGCCGAGTCCATCAGACATCCTCCATGCGAATAATGCGTGCGCTCCCAGACTCGCCGCCCACATCACTATGGCGATCGGCAGCATCCTCCAATCGCGGCTCCCCTGCTCGCGCAGTATCCAATCCCTGCTCATCCGACCGTCACCTGCCCTCGCATGGTCTCCAACGTCTTGGAGCCGATGCCTTTGACATCCAGCAGCTGATCGACTGATGTATACCCGCCAATCGCCGTGCGATGATCAATGATCCGCTGAGCGGTAACCGGCCCAATACCTTTGATGGATTGCAATTCCTCAGCGGTAGCCGTGTTGAGGTTGATGAGACCATGCGTGGAAGCGCCGGCATCGCTGCCGTCCGTCTGCATGTGCGGAGATTGCGTGGTATCCGATTCGGGGTTCGCTGTGGCATCGGAATGCTCCGACTGCTGCGGATCCGTGCGTTTCTCGTCCGTGGTGTTCTGCGATGGCATCGTCTGATCTCCAGCGGAGCCGCCCGTGGTCTGCATGGCGGTCGGTTGAGACAGCATGGCCATATTCATCGACTGTTGGACCAGCAATGCCAAGCTGATGCCAAGGGCGACGATCAGCAGCAATATCACGGCCAAGGCATGCCCAATGGTGAACGACAATCGCGGCTGATCCCGGGTGAGTCTGGCTGATTCGCCGACGGCATCGGCGGAACGTACGCCAATCAGATCCGATAACGCACGTTTGTCACGGGTCGCCTGCCGCAGGCCGCTCTGCGCCCTTTGGGGCGGGTGGCCGGCCGGACGGATCCGTGCATGGCCAGGAGGCGGCGGAGGCGTCGTGGGCCGTTCCACTCGCGGTTGGGGCATGGCTGCGCTCTGCCTGCTGAATGCGCGCAAACGGTTGGCGGCATGGTCTGCGCGATGGTTATGAGAAACGCCCATGCATCCACGCTGATGGATTCATGGGCGTTTGTCCAGCTGAAACGGGGTATGTGGTTCTAGCTTATGAAGTTATCCACAATTGAGGTGGGCGGTTGACGCTCCCCTCAGTCTCGCTACGCGAGCCAGCTCCCCTCAAAGAGGGGAGCTGGCTCGCAACAAGTCACTCCGCGGGAACGATGGAGACGATCTTCGGGGCCTTGACGATCACCTTGCGCGGCTCCTTGCCGCCAAGACGGTCGGCGACGGCGGCCAGCGCCTGCTTCTCGAGATCGGCCGGATCGATGTCGACCGGCACTTCGAGCTTGGCGCGCACCTTGCCCTTGATCTGCACCACGGCGGTCACGGTGTCGTGGCCCACGTAGCGTTCGTCGGCCACCGGCCACGGCTCGGCGGACAGGGATTCGGCGTGACCGAGCTTGCTCCACATCTCCTCGCAGATGTGCGGGGCAATCGGCGCGAGCATCAGGATCAGCGGCTCCACGGCGGCACGCGGCACAGCCTTCAGACCGGTCAGGTGGTTGTTGAGCACGATGAGCTTGGCGATGGCGGTGTTCGGGCGCATGCCTTCCATTTCCGCGGTCACTTCGGCAATCGTGTTGTTGAGCAGCTTCAGGGTCTTTTCGTCCGGCGTGTCCTCAGTCACATGGGCCTGGCCGGTGGTCTCATCGACCACATTGCGCCACAGACGCTGCAGGAAGCGCATGCCACCGACCACGTTGCGGGTGTTCCACGGGCGAGACTCGTCCAGCGGGCCCATGCTCATTTCGTACAGGCGGAAGGTGTCGGCACCGTAGTTCTCGTACATGTAGTCCGGGGTCACGATGTTCTTGAGGGACTTGCCCATCTTGCCGAACTCGCGGTTGGCATGTTCGCCGTTCCAGGTGAAGGTCGGCTCGCCGGAGGCGTCGGCCGGGCCTTCCACGACCTCGTCGGCCGGCACGTACTGGCCGCGGTCGTCGGTGTAGGCGTAGGCCTGGATCATGCCCTGGTTGAACAGCTTGTGGAACGGTTCGGCCGAGTCCACGTAGCCGAGGTCGAAGAGCACCTTGTGCCAGAAGCGGGAGTAGAGCAGGTGGAGCACGGCGTGCTCGACGCCGCCGATGTACAGGTCCACACCGCCCTCGTCGCCCGAGTACTTGTTGTGGTTCGGGCCCATCCAGTAGTCGAACTCGTCCTTCTCGACCATGTGCTCGGTGTCGGACGGGTCGATGTAGCGCATGTAGTACCAGCAGGAGCCGGCCCAGTTCGGCATGGTGTTGGTGTCGCGATAGTAGGTCTTCTTGCCGTCGCCCAAGTCGAGCTCGACCTTGACCCAGTCCTCGTTGCGGCTCAACGGTGCCTCCGGGTTGGACTCGGCGTCCATCGGATCGAAGGTGCGCGGCTCATAGTCGGGCACGTCGGGCAGGTTGATCGGCAATGCGGAATCCGGCAGCAGGTGCGGGGTGCCGTCTTCGCCGTAGACGATCGGGAAGGGCTCGCCCCAGTAGCGCTGGCGGGAGAACAGCCAGTCGCGCAGACGGTAGCTGACCGTGCCCTTGCCCACGCCGGCGGATTCAAGCCAGGCGTTGACCTTGGCGATGGCGTCATCGACGCGCAGGCCGTTAAGGCTCAGCGCGTCGCCCTTGGCTGCGGTGGCCTCGACGGAGGAGTTGATCACGATGCCGTCGTGGGAGACGAACGGGGCCTTGCCTTCGTAATTGGCCAGGTCGTCGCCGGATTCGGGCAGGGGCTTGACGGTGTAGATGACCGGCAGAGCGAACTTGACGGCGAAATCGTAATCGCGCTGGTCGCCGCCCGGCACGGCCATGATGGCGCCGGTGCCGTAATCCATGAGCACGTAGTCGGCGGTGAACAGCGGCAGCTTGGCTCCGGTAATCGGGTTGGTGGCGTACAGGCCGGTGAACAGGCCGGTCTTCTCGCCGCCCTCATCCACACGATCCTTGGCGGTCTTGGCCTCGGCAGCGAGCCTGTAGGCCTTCACTGCCTCGACCGGGGTGGCGTAGCCGCCCTTCCAATCCTCGGGAACGTCGGCCGGCCATTCGGCGGGCACGTTCTCCAGCAGGTGATGCTCCGGGGAGACGACGGCGAACGTGGTGCCGAACAGGGTGTCAGGACGGGTGGTATAGATCTCCATGTCCTTGCTGCCGTCGGCGGTGTCCACGGTGAAGTGCACGGAGGCGCCGTGGGATTCGCCGATCCAGTTGCGTTGCATGAGCTTGACCTTCTCGGGCCAGTCGATGCCGTCAAGGTCCTCGATGAGGCGGTGGCCGTACTTGGTGATGCGCATCGACCACTGGCGCAGCTCGCGCTGGAAGACCGGGAAGTTGCCGCGTTCGGACTTGCCTTCGGCGGTGACCTCCTCGTTGGCGAGCACGGTGCCCAGACCCGGGCACCAGTTGACCGGGGACTTGGAGATGTAGGCGAGGCGGAAGTCGTTGAGGATGTCCTGCTGTTCGGCCTGGTCGAGGTCGGCCCATGCCTTGCCGTCGGACTCATGGCCGGGGATGGCCTTCTCGCCGGATTCGAACTTGGCGACGAGCTCGCTGACCGGGCGGGCGGAGCCCTTGGAGCCGGAGGGGTTCACGGCGTCCTCGTCGTACCAGGAATCGTAGATGCGCGAGAAGATCCACTGGGTCCAGCGCACATAGCCGGGGTCAATCGTCGCGAAGGAGCGACGGTCATCGAAACTCAGTCCCATGCGGTGCAGCTGGCGGGACATGTTGGCGATGTTGGCAAGCGTGGTGACGCGCGGGTGCTGCCCGGTCTGCACGGCGTACTGTTCCGCGGGCAGGCCGAAGGCGTCATAACCCATGGCGTGCAGCACGTTCTCGCCCTTCATGCGGTGGTAGCGGGAGACTACGTCGGAGGCGAGGTAGCCCAGCGGGTGGCCCACGTGCAGGCCCTTGCCTGACGGGTATGGGAACATGTCCATCGCGAAGTATGCCGGGCGGCCGTCTGCATTGCGGCCCTTGCCGTCCTTGAGGTCGCCGTTGACGTTGGCGGCCCAGAACGTGCCCTTGTCATCCCAGATCTTCTGCCATTTGCCTTCGATGTCCTGCGCGAGTGCCGCGTTGTAACGGTATGCGGGTTCGGTGGAATCGGTGGACGCGGGTTGCGTGGTCTTCTCGTTGTCACTCATAGACAAGGATTATCGCCACGCAACTGGACACCATCCTCACGCAGGTCATGGCATGCCGCGCATCCGGTCGATAATCGACGTGCGACGCCGACGGGGCGAGCCGCGCGCAGCCCGCCGGCCTTCATCATTCGTCGCCCTGCTCCGGGTCCGATGACGCCGTGTCCGACGATGCCGCGGGATCCGGCGGATTGAGCTTGGAGTCGACAGTGTAGCTGATCTGCCGGCGCATGCCCCGCACGGCCTGCCGCCACGTGCCGTCGTCGATCATGTCGCTCAGTATGTCACCGATGCTGTCGGCGAGCTGCGTGTTCCCGTGCTTGACCGCGATGCCGTATCGCTCCTCGCCGAACGGAGCCCCGACCACCTGCACGTACCCGTTGCCTTTCACGGTCGCGAGGCCGGTGAGGATGGCGTCGCCCGCGGCTACGGCGTCGACGTCACCGATGAGCAGTGACGTCAGGCACTGCCCGTAGTCGTCACGCTCCTCGATGGACGCCTTGGGCGCCTGGCTGCGCACGGCGTCGGTCACGTCGCTGCCGGCAACCACGCACGCCTTGCGCCCGTTCATGTCCTTGATGCCGGTGATGTCGCCCGCGTCGGCGGCCCTCACCAGCAGATCCTGCCGGACGATTAGATACGGGCCGGTCATCGTCACCGCCGACTCATGCCGTTCGGTGATGCCGAAGCTGGACACCACCATGTCGACCTGCGCGCTTTCCAGCATGGAGACTCGGGAACGGGGCGTCACCGGCTTGAAGACGATCTGCTTGTCCGCGTATCCCAGCGCCTTGGCGACGTAACGGGCCACATCCACGTCGAAGCCCGAATACCCGCCGTTGTGCCATACGCCCAGACCGGGCTGGTCGGAGGCGACGCCGATCGACACCATGGGCCCCTCCGGCTGCCGTATCGACACGCCGTTCGCATCATCCCGGGAACTCAAGGAGCCGCAGGCGGTCAGGGATCCCGCAGCCCACAGCACCGCAGCCAGCGCCGCCGAAAAGCGACGCATGATGCGCCGGTGCCCCGCCTTCGTGTGTTGCAGCCCTGTCATGCCGTTCCCGTCATTTGAACATGCGCGAACGGGTCAGGAACCACGCGACGACGGCGGAGAGCACGACGGATATCGCGATGATCAGCGTGAAGCCCCATGTCTTGCCGGTGAACGGCATGCCCAGCTGCCCCGGCACGAAGTTCATGCCGTACATGGAGAAGATCAGCGTCGGGATCGACAGCGTGATGGAGATGATCGTGAAGATGCGCATCACGTTGTTCAGGTTGTTGGAGACAATCGAGGCGAAGGCGTCGGTCATGTTCGCGAGAACGCCGCTGTAGATGTTCGCCATCTCGATGGCCTGCTTGTTCTCGATGATGACGTCGTCGAGCAGGTCCTCGTCGTCCGGGTACTGCTGGATGCGCGCGAGCGTGGTCAGCTTCTCCATGACGATCTCGTTCGATTTGAGCGACGTGGTGAAATAGACCAAGGTCTTGCTCAGCTCAAGCAGCATCATGATCTCGCGGTTCTGCATGGCGTGACGCAGCTTGAATTCGAGCTTGTCGCTTTCGCGGTCGATGATGCGCAGGTACCTCAGGTATGTGCTGGCGTTGCGGTAAAGGATCTGGAGGATGAAGCGCGAACGCATGAACGTGTTGAACCCTCGGATCGTTCCCTCCATGAACGGGTGCAGCACCGGCGTGTCCTGCATGCATACGGTGATGATGAGGTCTTCGGTGACGATGATCGACAGGGGGATGGTCTCGTACCAGTCACGGCCCCCGCGCTCCTCGACGGTCGGGATGTCCACGATGATCATCGTGTAATCGTCCTCGACGTCGATGCGCGAACGTTCCTCGTCATCCAACGGGGCGCGCAGGTCGGCGAGGTCGACGCCGGTCTGCTGGGAGACCGTGGCGAGCTCCACGTCGGTGGGTTCGGACAGACACAGCCAGGAGCCGTTCTCAGGTTTTTCGATCTGCTCCACTTGGCCGTTAATCGTGCTGAACATCCTCAACATGTAGTCTCACCCACCTCTCATAACCGAACACTACCGAACATGACCGGACCGCGGGCGGCATGTCACGTCGTCTGGAAGCCTCAACAAGGATAGCCCCTATGCCACGACTTGCAAATCCGCCGCGGCCGGCCCCGCCGCCGGCCTCACCCCTCGATCGGCTTCCACATCGGCATGTGCGGGCCGTGCAGGGACTGCGGGCCGTTCTCCCAATCGCACAGAGCAGCGACCGCCGGCCCCTGGTTGAACGCCGTCATCATCCATTCGACGCCGCCCGAAGGCCGGTATACCGGTCTGAGCGTCGACCAGAACGCGTTGCGCATGCCATCCAGGTTGCTCAGGTTGTCGGGGTCCATGCCGAGCAGGGTCTCGATCGTGGCCACATGCCATGAGCCGTGCCCGACGAGCATCAGGGTGGTCGGCTCATCGGCATGCTCCGCGTTGATGCCGCGCACCAGGTCGAGCACCGCATCGGCGCCGCGCAGTCCTGTGGCGGTGCGGCTCTCCACGCCGAACGCGAGCTCGCCGCCGGTGTGGACCCGCCACGAATCATAGGCGTCGGCATGCTCCGCTCGAATCTCGTCGCGGGTCATGCCCTCCCACTGCCCGAAGCTGCGTTCGCGCAGGCGCGCGTCCGCGGTCACGTCCAGCCCCAGCATATCGGCGAACGCGTGCGCGGTCTGCAACGCGCGGAACAGGTCGGACGAGACGACGACCATGCGTCGCGAGGATGCGGGGACCTGCCGGTATTCCTCGATGTCGCTGGATTTCGCCGCCCCCGGCCCCGGCTGGGCCAGCGTATCCGGATGCCGGGCGATATTGGCCACCTTCGCCCAGTAGTAGCGTCGCGCAAGCTCCGACGCGCTCTGGTCGGCCTGCCACTGGCCGATGATGTCGAGGGGCACGTCGATCTGCCCCTGCAACCGCCTCGCCACATTGAAGGCGGTCCGTCCGTGCCGCAGAAACACCACTTCGTCAATCATGTTCGTCCTTACCGTCGCCGCATGAATCCGTGCCATCACACATCCTACAGGCATCGACCTTATCCGATCGGCTGTAACGCCGATGGCGGAATGCGTCCGGCGTCACGATGCACCCGCGACTACAGGGATATCGACGGGACCACGGCCGCCGGGCGCTCGTCGATCGCGGACAGTCCGCTCACATCGGACGCGTAGAACCGCGTGAGGTCGGTGGTGAACTTGGCGAGGCTCGCCTCGCTGCTGTAGAGCATGTGCCCGGCCGGGTAGTAGGCGAAGGCCACGTTGCGGCGCAGCGGCTTCGGCAGCATCAGGTGATCGATGTCGTATTCGGTCTGGAAGAACGGCGTGCACAGGTCGTAGACGCCGTTGCCGAGCAGCACCTTCATGGTCGGCTGGTGCGCGATGGCCGCGGCCAGATCGGGCAGCACGTTCGGTTGGGTCATGACCCAGCCCGATTCGCCGGGCATCCGGTGCCACCACATCCAGCCCTTGCCCGGCTCGGTGGCGTTCCAGTCGAAGTCGGCGAAGCCCTTGCGCTCCGGCACGCGGTCCCAGCCGAGCTCGTCGCGCAGATAGGCGTTGCACAGGCTCGAATACGCGGGGTCGAGCCAGGCGTCGTCGACGACGAACGTCTCCTCGTCGTTCATGCGGTCGAGGTCGTAGCCGGCGACGCGGCCATCGTAGCGTCCGACGATCTTGTCCTCGTCATGCAGCAGCGCCTTGCGGAACCTCGGGTCGGACACGCGCAGATTGGAGTCGTAGACATACCGCTCGTCCAGTCCGGTCAGCTCGGCGTATCGGCGTGCGACCTTATGCCGGGTCTCGTCGTCAAGCGAGTCCCCGGCGGCCAGGGCGAGACGCAGCGGCCCCGCGGCGAAGGCACGGGCGGCCTTCAGATGCTCGTCGAGCTTGACGTCCGACGCGGCTCGGCCGTGATATTTCGCCACGGACGCATAGGACGGGAAATATCCGACGTAGAATTCGTCGATCAGGTCGGACGTGAACGTGTAGTCGAGCACGTTGGAGATGAGCGTCAGTCCGTTCAGCGCCACACCGTCCTGCTGCAGCCGGTATGCGAGCGCCGCGCCGCGCGTGGTGCCGTAGGATTCGCCGAGCACGTATTTGGGCGAGTTCCAGCGGTGGTGTTTGCTCAGGTACGCCCTGATGAACGCGCTGAAGCCGGCGACGTCGCCGTCCACCGACCACAGTTCCGGCTTGGCCGCGTCGAGGATCTCGGAGAATCCGGCGCCGGCCGCGTCGATGAACACGAGGTCGGAGACGGGCAGCAGCGTGTGCGCGTTGTCCACGAGCGCGTAGGGGGCGGCCGGCACCGGAGCGGCGTCGGGGACGTTGATGCGCTTCGGGGCGATCGAACCCATGAGCAGGAACGTGGTGGATGAGCCCGGGCCTCCGTTGAAGATGAACGTGACCGGTCGGGCCGGGTCTGTCTTGCCTTCGCCGTTTACGAGGTCGAACGCGGTGAAGAAGATGCTCGCGGCCTTGGGTACCTTCGGTGTGTCGATGAGTATCGTGCCGACGGTCGCCGCATAGTCGAGTTCGCCGCCATTGACGGTGATGCTGTGTCTGGTGGTGTGCTCGCATGCCTCCGGCAGCTGCTTGCCCTGGGCGGGTGCCGCCGCGACGGGTCCGGCGTTGCCGGCGTTCTGGGTGTTCTGGGTGTTCGTGTCGCTCATATCTGTCGCTCCTTGGATGTCAGTGCAACTATACGCCGGCCGGGCAGGCCGTACTGGATCCTGGCCATGGTTTGCCGCGTCATCGGCGCCGCCTATTCGGCGGCGTCATCCGACTCGACGGTACCTTCCGGCTCATCTGCGCCGTCCATCTCATCGATGCCGTCCAGTCTGGCTTCGTGCAGCGTGGTGTAGCCGGTGTCGGGGTCCTTGCGGGTCACGTATGCCTTGGTGGAGACCTCCAGTATCTCGCCCGTCTTGCTTTCAGGGGCGGAGACGATGACCTGGAAACCCAGTCTCGGCAGTACGGACAGCGCGCGCCGCGTATACCGGCCGTCGGCCTTGATGAGCGCCTCGTCAAGGAAGAGCGTCGTGTAGGAAGGCTTGAGCTTGTTGTCCATGCCGCCGCCGAGCAGGTAGATCAGCGCCGCGCCGTACACGAACGAGGTCAGCTCCTGCAGGGCGCCGCCGGACCGTCCGCCGGTCGAGGTGATGCGTTCGACCTGCCCGTCCGAGTGGCGCACGAGCGCGTAGAACGAGGATCGGCACCGCGGGTCGAGGTTGCGGGCGCCGTAGCTTTTCACGCCGTTGACGTCCCTGATCTGCCCGATCTCGCGGCGCAGCATGTCGATCATCGCGGCGCAGGACGCGAACGCGCACCGGGCCCCGTCAAGATCGTCGTCCGTCTGTGCCGCCTTGCGGTCGTTGAGGGTGCCGATCACGCGGGTCAGGGCCGACCAGAACGCGCGCTCGGGGCGCCGCACGTCCGCGTGCAGGGACAGGCTGCCGTGGTGCGGGCCGAACTGCTGGCCGTCCAGCATCGCGTTGATGCGTTCCAGCTGGTCGTGGATGTCTCCGGCGTCGGTGTCTATCGCGCGTTTGATGGTCAGGAAGCTCATCAGCAGCTTGTCGAGGCAGTTGTGGTATTCGACGGCGGTGGCTTCGACGGTGGCGAGCTTCGAAAGGCTTTCCAACTCGTCCTGGTAATACCGGTAGTCGTCCACGCTGGCGGCGATCGTATCGTCACCGCCCGCATACATCTCGATATAGGCGCCCATCCGCGCCTCGACGGCGGTGCGGGCCGACGCCGCACGACCTTCGAGCATGGAGACGCGCGCCTCCAGGTCCTTGCCGATGCCGGCGATGACACGGTCGGCGAAGGTATCCCCCTGAGCCATACGCTGCGGCGTCCCCGCGCCGATGATCATGTGGGCGCGGGTCGTCGCATCCCCCAGACCGGAGAGACGCTGCTCATATGATTCGGCGAGCGCCTCCTCCACCTCGTCCGTCAGGAGAGTCCGTCCGTTCGTGACGGCTTTTGGCGAAACGTCCGCCGCTTCCCCGTCGAGCGGCCGCGTCTGCGGCTGCGGCTGCGCGGCATGCTCGTCGAGCCATGCCTGCGCTGCGTTCACCGCCTGATCGGCGAGCTCGGCCTGCCGTTCGATGTCGATGCGCTGGCGCTGCGAGCGGTCGAGCTCCTTGGACAGCGACTCCTGCAACGTGTCGAGTTCGGCGAGCTTGGGATTGTTCCTGACCGAGGCGATGGTGCGTTCGATGTCGGCGATCGCCGTCTTCGCGCTGTTCTCGTCGATCTTCTCCCATGCGGTGTATGCGAGCTGGTCGGCGAGTTCGCGCTCTCGCTGCAGGCGGTCGGCCTGTTCCTTCGCGCTCGCGTACGATTGCGCGGTCTCGTCGCATTGGCGTTGCGCGTCCTGGATGCGCGTGCGCAGTTGCGCCAAATAGCTTTCGTTGACGAATCCGATGACCTGCTGACGGTCCTTGATGCCATGCTGGCCGCGTTTGCCGGATTTGATCTGCCCGTCGGCCTGCACCTGCCGCACGGCATGGTCGGAGTCGTCGATGCCGTCGACGCACAGGGCGTCGAGACGCTCGGAGCTGGTCTGCTCGCGCAGCCAGCCGGCGAACGGGGAATCCTCGCGGTAGCGCAGCTTCGAGGACAGCCACACCTCTCCGTCCGTCCCGCCGGTCGCACCCGTGTTCGCGCCGCCGGGCCCGTTCCCGGCTCCCCCGCGTTCGGTGTCGACGAACTGCCAGGTGCGCCGCGCCATGGCGTGCGGGTCGATGGCGCTGACCTTGGCTGCGAATCCACGCTCATGGCGCTTGTCGACGAGGATGGTCTGGGCCATGGATCCGTATGCGGCGTTCATGGCGAGGCGCCAATGCTCCTGATCCTCGCGCACGTCCATGAGCTCCGCGACGTACGGCAGTTCGCTCGGGCCCAGCCCGGTGGCCCGGCACAGCATGGCGCGGGTCTCGTCCATCTGGCGGGAGATGCGGGTGCGCTGCGATTTCTGGCGTTCGTAATCGTCGTTCAGCCGCTGCAGCGTCTGCTTGACGGACGCGTGCGCGGCGTACGTCTGGTTGCGCATGTCGTCCAGCAGTCCCTTGCGCTGCTCATATGAGCGCATGAACGTCACGGCCTCGATGCGCCGCTCGTCCCACGCGTGCTCGTCTTTGGGGAACTCCTCGCCGGCCGCCTCGAACATGCGCCCGATGCGCTGTCTGCCGGCGGTGATGTCCGCCAGCGCGCGTTCCGCCTGCCGCATTTCCGCGTCGAGCCGTGTCAGGTCGCCGCCGTCGAGGCCTCGCATGCGCTCGCGCACCGCGTCGATGCGGGTGCGCAGGCTTTCGATGCGCTTGCCGGCAGCCCGCGCCTCACTGCGTCGCTCGTCACGCAGACGACTGTCGAGCGGCTGCCGTTCGCTGACCTCGCCGATCATGCGGCGGATCGCCCATGCTCGGATCGTCGCCGAGCCGGACTTCGTGGCCGGGTTCACCGCGTCGAACGAGTGGACCGCGTCACGGGCCGACTCGTAGTCGCCATAGCTGGCGGTGATGGCACGCAACTTGCCCATGCGTCTGGTCTTTTCCTCCATGCTTCGGAAGTTCGCGTCATAACGCTCGTAATCCTCCACGGTCGCACGGGCCAGGTCCAGCGCCTCGGGCACGCCCAGCACGCCCTGTTTGAAGATGTCGTCAAGGCGGGAGGGGGCGTCGGCCGACTGGATGCGGGCCAGCAGACGGCATGCCTCCGCGCTCAGGCCCATGACATCCCAGATGTGGGTGTGGAACGCCTCGGCGTTCGGGAAGGTGACGCACCCCGGATACGTGGATTTCAGCTGCGTGGGCGTGAACGGCGACTCGCGGAACACGTCCATGCGGCGCGGGTCGATCGGCTTGTCCCATGCCAGGTACAGCCGTCGGACGTCGCCGCGCCCGTCGCCGGGCATCAGATAGAGGAACTTGCCGCAGGACAGTATCTGACCGGTGGTGAAGTTTCGGTAGGTGTCGACGATCGCGCCCCATATGGACCGGGGCACGCCGGACTCGTCCCGGCCGCGCAGGTACATCGGTTCGTCGACGCCGTCGGAGCCTCCCACGCCGATCATGCCGCGCAGGTAGGTGTAGTCGCTTCGTTCCGAACGCCCCGAATTCGACGCCTTGTTGAAGGGCGTGCCGGTCGGGTAGAGCAGCGATATCTGCGCGTCGACCAGCGTCGACTTGCCGGATTCGCTCGCGCCGGCGAGCAACGTCACCGGCAGTTGCGAGTCCGTGGAGGGACGGAACTCATGGTAGCCCTCATAGGATCCCCAGTTGACGAGCCTCCTGCTTTCCATCATCCATCGGTCGGCGATCATCTGCATGTCCTTGCCGCTCATCGTCACTCCCCTTCCCGTGCAGTGCCGCCGTCCGAGGCGGTCTCGTCGTCAATGTCGCTGTCGTTCGCGCCATTGGCATCATCGGCGCCCTTGATGTCCTCGGCGGCGTCCGCATCGGCGTCATCATCGAACAGCGGAGCCTCGAACAGTTCGGCGTCGGGTCCCGCGTCGTCCGAATCGCCATCGTCATCGGCGCCGCTCGCATCGGCGTTCGACGTATCGCCGGCTGCAGACCGCGAGCCGGCCGGGGCCATGTCACCGGCCGGCTCGTCATCGTCGTCCCGGTCCGCGACTGCGAGCCAGCTGTCCGCCAGCTGACGGTCCAGCACCACCGGCACCAGCGGCGTGATGCGGTACATCGTCTCGTCATCGTCGAGCTGCCTGAGATAGCCGTACGTGCACATGACGGACACGATCGCGCCCACCTGCCTGAGCACGCCCTCCTCGTCGTTGCGCGAGGCGAGGTACCCGGCGCCGGTGGCGAGCGCCGCTCGGATCTCCTCGAAGCTGACCAGCCATTCGTCCGGCGCGACGTGGGCGTTCTCGTATTCGAGCACGCGGATGCGCAGGAACGCCAGCAGCGCCGCCTCCTCACGTTTGAGGCTCGCACGGGTCTTGAGCGCGCGCAGCGTCATGTCCGGCCCGCTCACCGCGGTGGCGTACATGACGCGGTAGTGCTCGTTGACGACCAGATCGAGCAGGTCGTTGTTGAGCGAACGGATGACCGCCGCGCGGTTGTCGAGCGCCAGGTCATAGAAACGTCCGCTGATGTAGCGCTCGCGTTTGAGCATGATCGCCACCATGCGCGCGTCGGCGGTCATGTCGCCCGTGTCGCCCTCGAACAGGGCGTATGGGTTGACCGCGCCTTCCGCGTCCGCGCCATCGTATTCGACGTCCACCGCACCCATGTCATCCACGCCGGTACTGGCACTGTCGGTATCGGCACTGCCGGTGCCGGTCATGTCGTCGTCAATCATGTCCATGTCCGCGTCCGGCTGGGCGGTGTCGTTCGTCAGGTCGCTCATGTCAGTCCTCCTTCACGATGTCGTGCAATTCATCCTCTTGTGCGAGCACTGGGCCGGTGATCCAGTCCCTCGGGCTTCCGTCTGCCGATATGCAATGCCATGCGACGCCGGCTCCGTCCCCGCAGCCGAGCTCTCCCAGGAAACCGACGAGCTCGCTTTCCTTCCGCTCGGCTTTCGGCAGCCCGTTGAAGCTGGCGACGATGTCGATGGCGCCGTTCCCGTCGTCCGCGTAGACGGGCGATTCGAGGATGAGCGCGGCCATGCGCCGCAGCCGCGGTCCCCCGTTGTCGATCATCGAACGCAGGTCGGGCGCGGTCGCATCGCCCGGTGTCTGCGGGACGGACAATCCCGGGGTGGTCGTTCGTACCATCGGGCGCGCGGGGCGCGACGGCAGCGGAGGGAACCTGCCGGCCGCGGTATCGGTCCGGTACGGTCTCGCATCATCACCCTGATGCGCCTTCGCGTCGGCGTTGACGTGGGCATACAGACGGTTGAGCTTGCCGAGCATCGTGCGGTATCGGGTATCGGTCTGCTGTCGCACCAGACGGCTGATCGCCTCGTCGGATACGCGCATCTGGCGACGCACCGCCTCGATGCCGTCATAGATGCGCGAAAGCTCGGCACGCACCTGATCGAGCAGGACGCCGGACTCGCCGGCCAGATACGGCGTGTGGGCGATGTCGCGCAGGGCCGCATCGATCTGCTGCCGTCCCTCGTCGGTGATGATCACCTGGAACGCGTCCTCGAAGCGTCTTCCGCTGTCGGATTCGCTGAAGGACCTGCGGTATTCGTCGTGGTACGAGGTCAGGATGTCGTCGACGCTCATGTCGCCCGCCTGCATGCGGCGGCGGAGCGCGTCACCGTTGTCCCGTTCGGTCAGCACGAGTTCACGCAGGTCTATGGGCACGCCGCGCAGCGTGTTGTGAATCACTGCAATCACGTCCTCGACCTGCGATTCGGTGAGCGCCGCCTGCCGCTGACCGTGGCGTATCTGACGTATCTCGTGTTTGCGCGCCTTGATCTCCCGGTTGAGCAACGCCACGCGCTCGCCGGGGTCGGCGGTAAGCTGCATGCGCGCATGCTCGATCTCCATGATGATCGAGTTCGCCTGCGCGCCCGACAGCGTGCGGGAGTCATCCTCAAGCCGCGACAGCGCCTCGATCGCACGATGGGCGCGGGCGGTGAGACGGTACAGGAACCGGTGCGATGCGGCGTCATGCGAGTTGGCGAGCCATGCGTAATCGTCATCGCCCTCACGGGTCAGGTCGGCGAGGATGCGCCGGGAGGCGTCCGCGATGGTCTGATCCTCCCTGAGCTGGTATTCGCCGGAGTCGACGAGCCGGGACAGGCTTTGCGAGAAGCTTTCCTCCAGGGTCTCACGGGGCAGCTCGCCGGTCAACGGGTCGAAGGCCGCGCGGAGCAGCGCCACGTACATCATCGAATTCTGACGGAGCAGCAGTCTCAGCACGCCGGTTTCATAGACCGGCCTCAGCCGTTCCATCTCCCGTCGGATATCACCCACGAAAGGCCTCTCTTTCCACTCGTCCTGGCTCGGCGCGCGTCACGTTCGCCGGACAAACCACGCTAGCACAAGACGGCGCTATCGGCGTCTCCCGTCGCGTCACCGCCACGGAGAACGCGACCGCGGCCACTGGTGCGTTCACTGCACGAGACCGCGCAGCAGGGCGATCTCCTCGCGATGCGTGGTCTCGGTCAGTTCCTTGGTTTCGAGGATCATCGGCAACCGTGACAGACGCGGGTCGTTGACCATTCTGGTGAAGAACGGGATGCCGAGGTGGCCGTCGCCGATGTTGGCGTGGCGGTCCTTGTGCGATGACAGGCCGAACTGGGAGTCGTTGACGTGCACCGCCTTGACGCGTTCGAGCCCGATGACGTCGTCCAGCTGCCGCATCACGCCGTCGAAGTCGTTCACCAGATCATAACCGGCGTCCAGCACATGGCACGTGTCGACGGTGACGCCCACGTTCGCCTTGTCATCGACGCCGTCGATGATGGTCGCCAGCTCCTCGAAGTTTCGCCCGCATTCGGTGCCCTTGCCCGCCATCGTCTCCAGCAGCACCATGATGCCCGGCTCCAGCCCGAACACGCGGTTGAGGCCGTCGCTGATCAGAGAGCATCCGCGATCGGGCCCTTGCCCCACGTGCGCGCCGGGATGGATGTTGATGTATATCTCCTGCCCGGTCTCACGGATCGGCGTCAGCAGTCGGATGTCCTCGGCGAGCGCCCGTATGGCGAACTCGCGCTTGTCGGGATCCTTGCCGGCGAGGTTGTAGACGTAGGGAGCGTGGACGACGAGCGGGCCGTAATGCTCGGCCGTCAACTGCCGCGCGAATGCGACGGCCCCGGACGGGTTGAGCGCCTTGGATGGCCGCCCGTACGGTGAGCGCGGGAAGAACGCGAATGTGGTGCCGTGTTCCTCATGCGAGCGTTTCAGCAGCGCGCTCCACCCGCCTGCCGTGGACAGGTGCGATCCGATATACAGTTCCTTCATCCGTGTTGTCCCTTCATTCGTATCGTTTCCCGGCGATGGTTCCCGGCTGTCGTGGCGGGTCGGCGCCGTTTTCATTTCGCCGCAGTCGCATCCTCAAGATAATCGCGCAGCACCAGGGCATGATTGACCTGAGGGTCCTTGGCGGCGTACAGCAAGGTCACGTCGGGATACTCCGCGCAGATGCGCAGCAGTTCCTCGGCAGCAGCGTTGGCATCGAGCTCCGTGATGTATTGGGCGCGAAATTCCGCGAATCTGGCGGGATCGTGCCCGAACCACTTGCGCAGCTGGGGAGAGGGGGCGACGTCCTTCATCCACAGGTCCAATGCCGCGCGCTCCTTCGTCATGCCGCGAGGCCACAGACGGTCGACCAGCACGCGATACCCGTCCGGAGCCTCCGGCGACTCATATATCCGTTTGATTGCGATGCCCATGCGTCCCATGATTGGCTTGCGCCCGCGGGATGTCAAGCGTACATAACGCAACGGGATGCCAAAACTTGGAGATACGACCGTTTTCGGTGGGAAAGGCCCCCCTATCTGCGAGTTTTGGCATCCTGCCGCACGACCCCCCCTGATACGGTGTTAGGTGTTATCCTTGCCCGTACCCGTCGGGCAAACGAACGAGAGGAATCGCCATGAACACCATCGAGACCGAACGACTGCTGCTACGCCCTTGGAAGATCGATGACGCGGCTGAGGCGGCATCGCTGTTCCGGTATGCCAGCGACCCGGAAATCGGGCTGAGATGCGGCTGGCCGCCACACACCAGCGTCGAAGGCAGCATGCATGACATACGCAATATCCTCGCGGTCGAAAACAACTGGGCCATTACCATCAAGGGCGGCGCGCCGAACAGCAACGCGCCTGTGGGCAGCATCGCGCTCAAGCCCGTCAGCCACCGCACCGCCGACGCCGTTGCCGCCGATCCTGAACTCACCAAACGCTACGGCAAGTACCTTGGCGACAGCGCGCTGGAACTCGGATACTGGATCGGCCGGCCGTTCTGGGGCAAGGGATACATGCCCGAAGCATTGACCGCCGTGCTCGGCTACGCCTTCGACACGCTGCGCAAGGACGCGGTATGGGGCGGCCACTACGCCGAGAACACGCAATCCGGGCGAGTTCAGGCCAAGTGCGGCCTGCACGTCGTCGCCGAGTCGAAACAGGATTATTTCCCGCTCATCGACCGTCACTATGACTGCGTCTACCGCATCATCACCGCGGGCGAATGGCGCGATGCCGAACACCGGCAGATGGCGAGGATGATCGCATGATTCACGAACGGGCGTCTCTGCGGCAACGGCATATAATGCAAGACATGACGACCCGCATTGTTCCCATCGAGCCGCAGTGGTTCATGCAGAAGGCCGAAGTCCAATCGCGTACATGGCGCGAGCTCAATCAGGGGCATATCCCGCAGGACATCGTGGATGCGATCACCCCGGCATTCGCACTCAAGCTGACCCGTGGCCACGCCGCCGACCCCAACCAGGTTGTGCTGATCGCGTTGGCTGACGACCGTGTGGTCGGATTCATCGAACTGCTGCGCACTCCGCGGCCCCCGATCAATCGGCCCGAGGCCGCGGAACTGGCGTCATTGTACGTGTTGGAATCCGAGCATCGCCACGGAGTCGGCCGCGCTCTGGTCGAAGCCGGACGGCAGGCAGTCGGCAACGACCGGCTCGTCTTGTGGGTCGTCGGTTTCAACACCAACGCTCAGGGATTCTACCGACACATCGGATTCCACGAGACCGGACTGACCCAGACCGAGGATATGGGGCCGGAAATCGAAATGATCAACTACTAGCCGGCCGCTGGTCCAGCTGTCGTTCAAGCTGCTGTGCAAGACGCTGAACGTGAATGCGAGTGGCCTCGTTGGCGAAGTCTGCGCACGCCTTGCTGCCGTACAGCGCCGCTCCACACGGATCGGCAAAGTGTGGGTCGCCGCACAGAGCGGAGCGGACGACGCCGAACGTGTCTGACAACGGCATGGCGGCCTGTTCTTCCGCATCCTGCGGCACTTGGGCCTTGGCGGCCTTGGCCTTGATATTCTTATCCATAATCTGCGCGGCCAGCCGTTGCGCTTCCGGCGAATCCGACGTGACTCCCGTATCGAACAACCGCCTCCATTGCTCGGCATCGGCGAGCATGGAATCCTGCGACTGCCTCAGTCGGCTTTCGCGAATCCGTGAGAGCCGACTGCGCTCCTCCGCATCCAGCCGCGCCCATCGCTCGGCGGCCGCGACGCTGCCAACAGGATAGATCTTTACGCGGCGTCAACCGCAAGACGTGACACGCGACGAGTCGAAAGATTTTGCCGTTCTCCCCCGATCCAGGACGAGAACACCGAACAAATATCATTCCCCTCCCGGCATGACCGACAATCAGATCATGCGGACCGTACCACACCAGGCCATTTTCACCCGAATATGACGTGGTGTGGCACGCGGCGGAATAACGGCGAATGACGGCGAATGACAAAACGTTGCAAAATGGCGGTTCCGATAAATCAACGCTGGCCACACCAGCGAATGTTAAGGAGAACATCGCATTGTGTGGCAGAACCGTTGCCACACAATGCCGATCTGGGTCATTTTCGCGCTGGTGTGGCCATGCGCTCCTCATTCAGGTCTCAGCGTGACAATACTCGCGCACAGTGATGGGATTCACTCGAACAGCGTCACCCAGTCGGGGTCGCGATGGCCGCGCGAGTATCGAGTTTCGGCGTCGGGTATCCGGCGCTGAGCGGCCGGCGCATCTCTTCTGCCGACACGTCGGCCTGCATGGCGAGCATGTCGACCGCTATCGCGCGGATGCGCTCGTAACGCTCCCGATCGAGGGGATCCTTGCAGTACGCCAATCCGGTCTGGGCCAGTGCCTGCAGCTCTCTGGCCTGCTCCAGCAACGTGCGGTCTGCGGCGATCATGGTCCACCCGTCCTCCCATCGCAAGGTCTCATATCCGTCTAAGCTCAGCCATTACGACGTAATTGACCGTCAGCATGCCGATTCCCGACTCAGTTTCCATCATGCGTACCACTCGGGCCGTCTCAGTCCCAGAAACGGACGCCGTTTGCGGGCCACCGCGGTCTGAGAGATCAATGTCGGCAATGAAAGGAGGATGCCGGCAAGGATCTCGGCATCCTCAACCTGGCCACCACGCTCGGCCAGGCGGTGGGGCCCTCCATCACCTCGGCGGTCAAGACCGTGACCGGCACCTCTACAGCGGCATTTGCCATATCCATCGTCATGGCCCCGTGCGCGGTCGGCTTCGTGCTGAGCCTTCGAAAAGTGCGATAGCCGTGACGGCTTGGATGAGATTCGAGAACTACGTTCTGATCACGCCTTGCCACCCATCATGTCAATCGTGCGCCCGGCACCTGCCATTATCGTCGAAAACAGCAGGCCCGGACTGACTGTAAGGTGATTGAGCAGCTGGACATCAGCTTCGGTTCTTGAATCACAGCGGCTTGACGAAATCCTCGCCGTTGAAACAGCCGGCGATGGCGTTGCATTCGACGACGAGTCGCGGATCGATGGCGAGCGTATGATATGAATCTTCAGTACCTCAGTAGACCTTGCCGTGCGCGAGCAGCCGCCGGTCCACATACATCGGCAAACCGTTCAAAACAGCGGGCCGACCGTGCCGACATCATAGCCGGTGCGGTTCTTGACCACATCCGTCGCGGCGAGATGAATCTGACGCAATCCCAGCTCGCGACCCAGTTGCCGCCACTTGAGATGTGCGGCCGCGCTGGTGACTACGGCGAACACGCCCTCCTTGGCCTCCACGATATACATGGCTGCCGCCTGGTTGATGTCGAACACCTGTGCGACGGACATCAAGTCCACGATCGCCGTCTCATGCTCGATGAGCTCGGCGCGACCGCCATGCGCGGCGACAAATTGCCTGATCACCTCATACTTGCTGTTCATAGCCGTCTGCCGTCTTGTTTGCCATTGAGTCCAACAGTCGCACGACCTTGAAATGCTCGAACACCACAAGAGAGTCATCGTTCAGCGGAAAATCCGGGTCAGCGAACTCGTTGCGGTATTCCGGCGCGTTCCAGAAGGACTCGTGGGTATGCCTCCACGCGGCAGCCGTGGTGTCGCCCTCGCCCTCATCGATGGCGTGCCGGTCGGTGATCTTCCCAAGCGGAATAACATCAACCGCGGTGGTGACGAGTATGGCCACCGGCCGTTCACTGGAATCCACCAGTGCCGAGCGTTCGCCGACCTGCGGCAGCGGTTCGTCATCCTCTTCGTATTCAATCATCAATGCGGCGGTCGCGGTCTTCGTTCCGGCAAGAATGAGCCCTACCAGACGGTCACGTTCAGGTCCGGGGAACATGAATTCCGCCTTGGGCAGGTTCCCTGGTTCGGGTGCCGTGCTGATGCGTGTATAGTATTCCAGCCCATCCTCGTGATCGATGTGAGCCCCGCAATGCTGCTGCACCGCAAGACTTGCCCGGTTGTCCTTATGAACGCTCAGGTACGCCTCGTCAATGCCGAGCTCACGCGCCTTGTCGAGCGTGAGCCGCAAGCCGACTGTGGCATATCCACGGCCGCGATATTGAGGGACGATGCCATAGCCTATGTGCCCGGCTCCGACACGCAGATTGTCGTTCAGGCGATGCCGCAAATTGAAGATTCCCACATACGCACCCTCATCATTGATGAGAACGTACTTGCTGCTCGGCACCCAGCCAGGCTGCAGACCGATGCCACGCGATTGTTCTTCAAGCTCATGCACATACACGGCGAACCGCTCGCGGTCCATGCCGGCCGCCTGGTTCTCGAACCCGTTCTCGTCCGCCGGAAACTCAGAGAACAGCTCAAACGTCCGCTCCGGATCCGCCCGCCACACTTCCGTCAACCGCATTCTCGCCCTTTCGTTTCCGCCATACTAGCCCACCCGGATAACAGGGTGCGGACGTTTTCTTGGAGACTGGGCAAAAGGATATCATATGTCCGTTGCCGGGCGGCATGCGGCGGAAGCGGCCGCCGAACTGTTCGGCGCGGGCGCCGGGCGGCCGGGGCGTTCACCGCTTCCGAGGGCGGGTACGGGTACCGAAGGGTCAAGGCCATGCTCCGAACCCGCGTCTCGGAGAAGGTGCTCCGCAGCCCCATGCCATAACCTGCACCGTCCAAGCCGGCGAAAACCACACCATCATCACCATCGATAGCACCACCAGACCTCCAGAAAACGCCGCGGACGCAGAGGACCTGATCCAGCCGTTCCACCGCGGCGACGACACCCGCATGGCCAACAGGCCCGGGCACGGACTCGGCCTGTCCATCGCCAAGGCATGCACCGACGCCATGCAGGCCACGCTCGCCGTCAGCAGGCCCTCACCCGGCACCTTCCGAACCGAAATCAAGCTACCGAACAGGCCGACGCAGCGCCATTGCCCGCAGCAGAAGGAACATGGACACCGCCCTCATGCCAGACAATAGGCATAATCCTCCTCATTCAGCCCCGTTTGCATCTTCCCCACGACGTGTGTGGCGGTCGCAAATAGACATTCTCGGCGCACAGATTCTTATCATAGACTGGACGAATGTGTAAAAGATTCGCGCTCGATCTGGATTGGAACGCCATCGCGGCGCAATTCTCGGTGGCCGAGGAAGACGTGCGCGGCGACGTTCTCCCCCGCCCCTCGTACAACATCGCCCCAACGCAGAACATCGCCGTCATCGCGCAGGGCAAAGACGGGCATCGACACCTGACCGGCGCATACTGGTCGCTGATTCCCAGCTGGAGTCCTGGCAAGACCTTGCCCTACCCCACCTACAACGCGCGGGTGGAATCCGCTCACGTCAAATCCACCTTCGCGGAATCGACCCGCTCCCGGCGCACGATCATTCCGGCGTCGGGGTATTACGAGTGGAGGGGGCGGCGCCCGTTCTATTTCAGCCCGGAGATGGAATCGACGGCGCTTGCGATGGCCGGGCTGTATTCGTGGCGGCGGCCTTCCGCGGCATCCCTATGGCAGCTGACGGCGACGATTCTCACGTGCCCTGCGGTGGATGGGCCGGCGACGGTGCATGACCGTATGCCGCTGCTGGTGCCGGCCGGTATGACGTCCGAGTGGCTGGATCCTTCAATCGACGGCGCCCGTCTGCTCGCGCCGATGCGCAAGGCCGGTGCCGAGCTGTCCGCGCGGCTGCATTTCCATGAGGTCGCTCCGCCGGAGGGCGACGGGCCGAGCCTGATCCGTCCAATCAACCGCGAGGAGCCCATGCGGCTGTTCTAGTTCTGCCGCAGATCGGCGCTTCTTCCCCGATACGGTTGAGCGCACGGCCGGCACGGGCAGCCTCCGCCGACAGGCTGAGCCGCGGCGGACGACGGAGCCGCGTGTAGACGAACGCAACAGGCGTTTGCGTCCTTAAGTGCGCGCCGAAACGACGACCGCGCGCACTTAGGAACGCAAACAGGGCCATTTGCGTTGCTATGTGCGCGCACTTGCCGGTTCGGCGCGCACTTAGGAACGCAAACGCACGGAAACCGCGACTCATCGTCGACAGCCCAAGCCGACTCCGCCATTTTCACCGGCCCAGCCGGCCCAACCAATCCGTCATCTTACACCGGCCCGACCAACGGTGGGCATATACCCTGAGCACAGGAACATTCGGCGAAAGCCAACGGAGGGGGTCATGGACGTGTCGGACGTCATCGCGCGGCGGGAGTTCATGCCGACGTACATCTGGCTGGATGTGGCGTTTCTGATTGGTTTCGCGGCGTTGCTGGTGTGGCGCCGCAAATACATGACGCTGCTGGTCGGGCTGGTGATGGGCGGCGTGTATTTCGCCGTGGGCTATGGCGCGTTCAATCTGCTGACGCATTCACGTTCGATCAGCGGCGGCAGCATGTTCTGGGTGCTGCTGTGGATGAGCGTAAGTTATGGGTTCACGAACTTCTCATGGCTGTGGTTGTGGCTGAGCCGCGACCGCCATCTGGCGGAATGGTCGATGCTGATTCTCGTCTGGTGGCTCTGCTGCCCGTTGATGTCGCAGACGTTTACGGCCCGGTTCGCGTCCGGCATGCAGCCGATTGTCATCCAACGCACGACCGGCGCGTACCACGGGTGGATGGCCGTCATCCTGTCGCGCAGGCGTATGGCCGGTCATGCGGTGTGCCGCCGATCGGCATGGATACCTGCCGATCAGGCTCGGGACCGTCGAAGATATCCGAAACACCTGATGTACGAACGTACCAGCATCAGCCCGACGCTGTTGTACAGTCGTACAACAATCGTTCGCACCGCCTGTCAGCGATGGTTTTCGAACCATCCCGCCCAGTCGACGACGGCCTCGATGTTGTTGCCGTCCGGATCCAGCACGAATGCGGAATAGTACCCCGGATGATACGGGCGCGGTCCCGGAGTGCCGTTGTCTCGGCCGCCGACGGCGAGCGCCGCGGCATGGAAACCCCGCACGGCCTCACGGTTCGGGGCGAGGAACGCGATATGCGTGGGCGGCGGCGCGAGCGCGGCATCATCCAGCGGGGACACGTAGAAGTCGGAGTGCGGCGTCCCGTCATCCACGCCGAAACCCAACGTGGGCTCGTGGTGGGCCTTGACGATGTAGCCGAGTGGCGCGAGCGCATGCTCGTAGAAAGCGATGCTGCGTCCGACGTCCCGCACATGCAATGTGATGTGATCCAACATACCTGCCACTGTACGCGCAGCATAAGTCACATGACAGCAGTATTCTATCCGCTTGTTATCCGATATCATCCGCCCAAAGTCCCATCTTGGGCGGAGCAAATGGGACTTTGGGGATGATGGGGCGCTTCGCGGGATGGCCGGAACGGCGGAAGACACGACGGCCATGGCAACGGGCACGGCAAACGGCCACGGCAGGCAGGCACGCGGCAGCCACGGAACATGCTTCTCGCCACGCCCCGCACAAATCATCCTGCGGGATGCCATGGCATCGCAGCATCATATGGCACGATAGACACGTAACGACACGCAAAACAGATACACTGCGCGGAAACGACTCTGGAGGTGAGCAGATGGCCGGACGACGAACGGCTCGGCGAACGCGATCAGTCTCGCCTCGTGATGGGCAACCGCCGATCCGGCATGAGCTGTCGCCGACATGGCACGCACGACCCGCCGCGCGTCGGGAACGGCCGCGTCACGGCATGCGACGGACCGTGATCATCGTCGCGGTGATGCTGTGCGCGGCCATCGCCTTGTTCGCCTCGATTCCACGACTGATGCGCTTCGTATGGCCCGCTTCCGGCCCTGAACCACGCCGGGCGTCGGACGCCTACTGTTCCGCGACACTGTCTTCCGGCGACAACAAGGAAATGCTGTCCGTTGAACAGGCATTGAACGCCGAAATCATCACGAGGGCGGCAGTCAAACGGGGCCTGCCCGATCATGCCGCGACCGTCGCCATCGCCACGGCGATGCAGGAGACGCGGCTGATGAACCTGAGCTACGGCGACCGGGATTCCGTGGGATTGTTCCAGCAGCGTCCCAGTCAGGGGTGGGGCGCGAAAGAGCAGCTGATGGACGAGACGTATGCGGCGAACAGGTTCTACGACGAGCTGGTCAAGGTGCCGAACTGGCAGTCCGTCCCCGTCGAGGACGCGGCGCAGTCGGTGCAGCGTTCGCAATATCCGGATAGGTACGCCGACTGGACCAATCTTGCGCGGACATGGGCGGCGGGTCTGACCGGCGAGACCGGCGCGGGTGTCGCGTGCGCGCTGGAGCCGGCGCAGCCTTCGGACGTGGACATGGATGGTCTGACCAGTGATTTCCGCAACGAATTCCCAACCGTCATGGTATCGCAGCCGTCGAGTCTGGAGCCTTCCTCGAAGACGCAGGACGACGGCGGCGACAAGGCCGCCGACAATTCCGCGGCCAATGACGGCTCGGGCAAGACCACGTCCAAGACACTGACGTTCACAATGTCGGCCGGAACCGACACCGAAAACGGGAAAAGGCTATGCCGCCAAGCGACGGCCTGGCTGGTGGTCCATGCACGGCGCTACGGCATCGATTCGTTGCGCGCGAACGGCATGCGCTGGAACCGCACGGACGGCGTGTGGGCCGGCACCGAGACCGGAGATCTCACCATCACGGCGACGCTGGCCTGATTCCGGCCGCTGTCATGACATCCACACCCGCCGCCCGGCTGGTATAAGACGCCTGGTTCCATCTCACGGACAGCGCGCACAGTCAACCCGTGCGTGCAGCTCATTCGCACATCGCCGGCGAGCCCGGCAAAGCGAGACGCTGCGCGACACGCCCGAATTGCGTAGCAGAACTGCAAGCACGCATCCCGGAAAACGGCCTTGTTCCGTCATTCCCGCAGAACATGTAAGACAGTCCTGCTACACAATTCGGGCGTGTCGCACGATGAACCCCGTCAGTCACTCACTCAGCGACCCGATTTCGCCGCGCGGATCTCATCACATAGGCACCGATCGGAACGGTCATCAGACCGCCGACCACGAACAGCAGACGTACATCGACCACATCGGCGAGCGGGCCGAACACGAGCATGCCCGCAGGCACTCCGAATGCCGAGACCGAGATCAGCAGACCCAATACCCGCCCCTGCAGGGACACGTCGCTCTCCTTTTGCATGAGCGCGTACGTGGGCGCGGCAAGCCTGTCAGCGAAATTGGAGAGCACGACGAAACCGAAATCGATGTGGCGCGCAGGGCGTCATCCGAGCTCTCCCCCGGACGACGAAGACGGGCATCATCCAAACGAATCAGCGCGACGAAGCCTATGCCGACAATCGCCGTGGACACGTCGACGAGCATGATCATCCACAATGGCATCAGGTTGACGAGGGCTGCGGCGATTGCAGGAGAGGCGATGCTGATCGCCGTCTGCAACGTGCCGTTAATCGCGTTGACGCGCAGCAACCACGCCTCCGGAACGATCTGCGGGATGAACGATTGCACGGCCGGGGTCTGGATTCCGCCGCCTGCCGAACGTATGACCAGAACGACAAGAATCAGCCCGGTATCACCCCAGCCGACAGCCATACTTGCCGACAGGCATATGGTCACGGCCGCGATGACGGCATCGGGAAACATGACCAACAGTTTGCGTTTCCATCTGTCAGCCCAGACACCCCCGAACACGGAGACAATTGCCTGCGGCAGGGCGGCGGCGACCATCGCTACGGTCATGACCATGCCGGAGTTCGACCGCAAGACCAGGTACCAGAGAATAGCGTATTGCACGACGCTGGAGCCGAACAGCGACAGCGTCTGTTCGACGGTCTGCCGTCCGATACAATGCATCACAGGGAGAGCCGTCCATGTCGTTCTTGTTCCGACACCGCGATCCTGGATCACGGCATGTCTACCGCTACGGGCCGCTGCGCATCACGTGCGTCGACAGGGACGTGCCGATCGACGTGCGCGTCAACGCCCATCTGATGTACAAGGTCGTGCTCTCTTGGGAGGACAAGGCCCGATGCGCCACGCCGTTCGACATGATCGCCCGTGATCTCGGCGAGTTCTGGCTACTCGACCAGTGGTCCACGGTAGGCCTGCACGGCTGGATCCGTTCGCCGCTCAATTACGGTTCGAGCAGAACCATCCTGCGACTGTTCACCAGCGCATTCTTCCATGCCGCCCATGCCCGCAGGCCACGGTATGTCCAGCTGCTCGATGAGCACCGACACGCCGCCCGCCACCGGGCGCAGCCCGTCGCCGATAGACTGGAGCGATGGGCAAATCGAAGAACAAACCGCCGTTGCGCGCACGCTGGAAGACCATGGAAGCCGCCATAGGCATGGAGATCCGGGAGCACAAAGGCTCGTTCGCGGTGTATGTCGTGCTGCGCGTGCTGGTGATCGCTGTCGCGGTGCTGAAGTTCTTCAACGGCGACTATGAGGCCGTGTTCCTGTGCATCCTGACGTTGCTGTTGCTGCTGGCGCCCGCGTTCGTCCAAGTACGATTCCGCATCGAACTGCCGTCCGCGCTTGAGGTCATCGTATTGGTGTTCGTGTTCGCGGCTGAGATCCTGGGCGAGATCAGCTCGTTCTATGAGATCTTCCCGTTCTGGGACACGGTGCTGCACACGATGAACGGCTTCCTCGCGGCCGCCATCGGCTTTTCGCTGGTCGACCTGCTCAACCGTTCGGACCGTGTGAAGTTCGAGCTGTCGCCGCTGTACCTGGCGATTGTGTCGTTCTGCTTCTCGATGACGATCGGCGTGGTCTGGGAGTTCTTCGAATTCTCGATGGACATGCTGTTCGGATTCGACATGCAGAAGGACGCCGTCGTGCATTCGATCAGCTCGGTGATGCTCGATCCGGCCCACGCCAATCACGCCGTTCATATCAACGACATCACGCAGGTGGCGGTCAATGGGCGTGACCTCGGCCTTGGCGGCTATCTTGACATCGGCCTGATCGACACGATGGAGGATCTCATCGTCAATTTCATCGGCGCGGTCGTGTTCTCCGTCATCGGGTTCATCTATGTGAGGAATCGCGGCAAGGGCCTTTCCGTCATCAGCCGGTTCGTACCCCGACGCAAATCCCACGACCGCGATTACCTGCGGCTTGCGGGCGGCGACGGCGATGCGCCACTCGCGCCGGGAGCGCAGGCTCATCAGGCGCAACGCCAGTCCCAGCACGATCCACACCACCACAATCACCCATGATGCGGGTTTGAGCGCGGCCGGGGAGAACGGCAGCACCTGCAATCCTATGATGACGAGCTCGGCCGCGATGGCGAGCACGATGTTCGCCGTCTTCGGCTTGCCGGTCTTGCGGTCGATGGACGCGAAGCTCTTGGGCAGGTAGCCCCGCCCTCGCGACTGGGCGGATTGTGTGTTCGTCTACGCGCTCGCAGGCCTGATCGGCACCGTGCACAAGACCATCTGGGCATACCAGGCCAAAGGCATGTTCGAGTACCGCAACGGATCGATCCTCACCCCCTTCAACTACGTGTACGGTCTCCGCGTTGGCCATCGTCATCGCGCGGCGCCGTATCGACCTGGGTGGAAGGTCGTGCTGGTCGGCGGTCTCGCCGGCGGCATGCTGGAGCTCGCGATGAGTCTGATCCAACAGTATCTGCTGGGCAGCCGGTCATGGAACTATGCGAACGAGCCGCTGAACATCGGCGGGCGCACCACCGTCCCGTTCATGCTGTTCTGGGGGCTGTTGTGCTATCTGATCGTCCGTTTCATCCTGCCGCTCGTCCTGTGGCTCGTGCATCTCATCGACGACACGTGGCACACGCGGCTCGCGACCATACTGCTGGCGTGGATTCTCATCGACGCCGTGGTCACGCCGCCCGCGATCTTCCTGTACGGGCAGCGCGCCAACGGCGTGGTGTTCGACAACTGGTTCGCGCAGCATATCAGGCGGCTTTCGATGACAACTTCATGCGCCTGCATTTCCCGAACATGCGCGTGTGAGAGCCACCGCGGGTCGAGCGGCACCATATATCGGCCGCCGGCTCGTTCGGCGGTGATGGCTTATGGGCGTCACGCCAGGCTGGCGCCCAGTTGACGGATGCCTTCGAGTTGGGCCGCGGCGGCCTTACGCTTGTCGGACGAATCGTCGCCCATGGACAGGTTGTCGACGTACACCAGCTCGACGTCCTTCACCCCGCAGTACTTGGCGAAGGTCTGCCGGCAGATCTGATTGTCCAACGACTCGCCGATGCCATCGGACTCATACCATTGCCGCGAGCCGCCGGTCAGCATGATGACCCGCACCGTCTTGTCCGCGAGCGCGCCGGGGGTGCCGTCCGGATGATAGGCGAACCCGCGGCAGATCACGCGGTCGAACAGTCCCTTGACCATCGCCGGCATCGTATACCAGTAGATCGGGAACACCAGGGCGATTACATCCGCCTGCGCGAGCCGGCGCTGGATAGGCACGACGTCCTCGGGCATCGGGGCATGGCCGAGATAATGGGCCCGGTCGGCCGCAGAATACACGGGATTGAATCCTTCATCGTACAGGTCCAGCACGTCCGCCGACGCGCCGCGCTCGACGGCGCCCGCCGCGAATGCCGCACCCACGGCATCCGTCATGCTGTCCTTTTCGGGGTTGCTGGTGATGACAAGTATGTTGTTGCTCATGATTCCATTGTCCCGGAAAGCTGGACCGACGACGCGGCGAGCGACGTCAGATCAAGTCGTACGGCATCTGTCCGCGGACCAGCCAGAACACGCCCATGACCAATATCACCGCGCCCGCCCACGGCACGCGCCCGCAGAACACCACGCAGCATATCGCGGCGAACCGCACCGCATAGAACGCCACGCGGCGAGCGCCGCTCCTCGGCGTGGTCTCGCAGGTCATATGCGTGTAGCTGCCGCCGAGAGTGCGGCCTTGTCTGAACCACGGAATCACCCATTCGAACAGCACCAGCATGACCAGCATCGCGATGTCCCCGAACCCGAGCGGGCCGAGCAGCCGCATCCGCTGCACGTCGGCGCCAGGACGGCCCGAAATCATCGTGACCAGCACCATCGCGGCGACGCCCACAGGGGTCGCGCACACCACGACCAGTCCCATGTCGATGAGGAATGCCACGAAACGACGCACGAACCCCGGCCGGGTGACCGTCTGCATATCCGTGCGCCGCGGCGGAAACAGCCGGTCGAACAGCATGGCGCAACCGTATCCGATCACGGCGCCCGACGTGTTCCATATCAGATCGTCCACGTCAAACAGACGATACGAGCAAGGAAACACACCCATCACCCCCGTCAGCTGCATCGTCTCGACAAGCAGCGACGCGAGAAAGCCGACCGGCAGGGCGACCGCGAATTTCCAGCGGAACACCCGTTTCATGATGAAGCCGAGAGGGACGAAGAACACCACGTTCATCACGATCTGCAGGATCGCCGTCAGCCCGTCGGCGCGGATATCACCGATGAACTGCAGCGGATTGAGCTGCGGATGCAGATGGTGGGTGGCGCAGTACGCTGCGGGATCGTCCGGCATCGGATACAGCGTGAAGCACAGCAGGCCGATCAGATACAGCACCGTCGCGTACGCCGACAGCGCCGCACCGAAGCCGAGCCGGTTGTCCCGGTGGTACAGCATGGCCAGCACGGGCACGGTCACGATGAACGACACCAGCGGCCATAACGCCACCGACATCATGAACGGCGCCGAAAAGCTCTCGAAGAATCCCATATCGTCTGCTCCTTCCCTGTTGGTTTCACTGTAGCCGAGTCGCAGGCCGCCGGGCCATCCGCCATGAGACCGATATGGACGGCGAGCGCTTCGGCCACGACGGGCGGCATTCATCCTCAGGAAGGAGAAGAGAACCGCAGAAAAGGGAAGCACGGGAAACGCGGCGAGGGCCGGCCGGGGCCCGGGCGGGTGTCCTCCTCGGCCCCCGGCGCCCCATATTGTGACGACCGGTCACCCGAACACACGGCGACGGGCTACAGTGGGGAGTAGCTACACAGGCAGGAGGCGCAATGGACATTCTTTTCGTGACCAGCGATCCGGCGTTGGCTTCCGCGGTGAAAGGCACGCTGGAATCCGCCCGGCACACGGTGTCTGCCGCGTCGGATGTCGATTCGCTCGCCGGCGCATGGCCGCACGGCACACCAATGGATCTGGTCATCATCGACGACCTGTCTGCGCATGATCTGTTGGATGAGACCAGACGGAGCCTGTCCCGGCTCATGGACGGCAAGGCCGGCGACGGCACCGGCAAGACCGTGCGGCCGCGCACGCTGCTGCTTTCCACTCCCCCGCGCACGCCGAAGGCGAACCCGGACGACACGCCGCAGGTCAGACGGCAGACCCCGTTGCCGACGATCCGCAAAACAGGCCGGGCCAAGGCTGACGGGCAGGCCGCCCGGCCGGCCGCGCCCCCATCGTCTCTGGACGGCGCTTCCAGCGTCCCGCCCATTCACGCGGATGAAACGATCGTCAAGCCGTTCTCGGACGTCGAACTGCTGTCTTACGTGCACGCGCTGGAATCCGGCGGAGCCGCGGACGAGACCACGCTCATCCACGGCGACCTCATGCTCGACACGCGCAATCGGCAGGCGTTCTATCGCAGCGGCAAGCAGCCGCTGGCGCTGTCTGCGCGCGAATACATGACACTGGAGACGCTGATCCGGGCGAACGGCGAATTCCTCAGCTTCGACGAGCTGCTGGAGAAGGTCTGCGGCACGGGCATCTTCGAGCAGCGTGACATCATGGACGGCACGCTCTACTCATTGACGCGCAAGATGCGGCGCATGGGATTCTTCATCACGCAGCGGGGGCATCGTTACCGCATCCGCTGACATCAAGCCGTCGCCGGCCCTCCGTCGCCGTTCCGCTGCCGGCCGCAGCCGACAGCGTTGCACGAAAGCCGGTATCGAAAGACCAGAAAAGGCGCGGCTCGGGCATGCATCGCCCGAACCGCGCCTTTCTGGTCACATGCCGGTCATCGGTTCTCGCCGACGACCGGCACCTGTCGACGGTCAGTCCTTGTCGATGGTCTTGCCTGCGGTGGCGCCGGAGGACAGGTCCTGGATCTCGGTGATCTCAAGCACCGGGATGGCGGCGGGCTTCTTGGTGCCCTTCTCCTCGGCGACCTTGACCTGGGCGTCATAGATGTCGTCGTCGGTGTGCAGGGTCACGGTGCCGCGGAAGCGGTAGCCCTTCTTCTCGGCCAGGTTGGCGACGGCGACGACCAGCGGGCTGCCGTCCTGCAGGTTGCGGTAGTGCTGGCCGGCGGTGCGCTCGTGGTAGGCGAGGTGGTTGTCGTCGAGCACGAACATCGACATCTTCGGGCCGAGATCGAGGTTGCCGTCCTTGTCGACGGTGGTGATCCACGCGAGGTTGTTTTCGATGAACGTCTTCATGTCGGCGGTGAGCGTTGCCATAGTGCACGATCCTTTCGTTTGGTGATGGTCACACTAGTTATTCCACATATCAGCCTACTTCAAACTCCTGTGGCCTCATAGCGAAATCAGCCGACTGTGAATAATCTCACCTGCGCCGCGCGGCGTCTCAGCCCTTCCACGCACGCAACACGGATTTCGGCACGCGAGACGCGTCCCAGCGGTAGTGGCCGGTGACGCCCATGCGGCGCGAGAACGCAAGATAATCGTTCTCACGCTGCCGCTGATTCATATTGTGCAGCACGTAGGAGAACCCGTCAGCGTCCCGCTTGTCGGAGATCACGCCGATATGCTTGACACGGTCGAACACGACGATGTCGCCCTGCTGCCATTGCGCATGATCGTTGACATCGTTGGTGAGGGTGATCCCGTATTTGCCGAAGAACACGTCGAGCACCCCGGTACGGCGAAAGTCGATGTTGGGGTCGGGTTTGGCGGCCACCGACGCATAGGACGCGCGGTCCGCGGCGATGTCCGCATCGACCATGGCCTTGAGGTCGTATCCCGCGTTCCGGAAGGCGCGCCACACCACATCGACGCAGGCGCCGCGGTCGGCGGGCGGGTATCCGCCCTGGTAGTAGCCGTCGTCGTATGCCGGGTGCGCCAGCGCATCCTTGCGGGCCCCGCGCATGATGTCCGTATAGTCGTCCACACCGTTGCCGTTGAAATCCACCGGGCTGGTCAACACGGGATACCTGCGCCGCGACACGTCGGGCGGCATCACCGTCGTGTCGGGCTCTCGCGCGTGCGAGTACATGGACGAGGCCTTCACGCCGAACGCCTTCACCCCGCTGATGATGCCGTCGCGGCGCGACCATAGCCATGAACCCGCCAAAACGGCGGACACGATCAGGAGCGCCACCATCGCGGCGGCCACCGCGCGGCCAACCGCGCGACTGGCCTTGCGGCCATCATCGCGACCGTCCTCTCGGCCTTCCTCGCGGCCGTTTCCGCCGCTTCCGCCCGCGGCATTCCCGTTCGAAACACGATATCGCCGAATCATAATCGTTCCGCCCTCCATAGTCGTGCGTCCCGCATATCCCGCGCCCGGCGTCGCGGGCGGATGGCCGCGCGCGGCCCCCGGCCCGGGAATCCGGGCAAACGACGGACGACACGATGCACACAGGCCCGCGCCGTGGCTAGGATATTGGATGGAATATGTTGGGTGAAGCCACCGTCCTCATCGCGGCCCGTCATCGTCTTCATTATGGACGGCGTCGAGCGGCAGCGCAAGCCTGTATAAGGAGAATATGTATGAACATCGTCGAGGCAATGGAGCGGCGCCACGCGGTCCGCGATTTCAGCGACCGGCCCATCGATGACGATACGCTTCGCGCGCTGAATGAGGCCGTGGACGCGGCGAACGCCGACGGCGGGCTCGACGTCCAGCTGGTGCAGGACGATACGGATGCGTTCGGGGGATGCCCGACCCATTATGGTCGCTTCAAGAACGTCCGCTATTGCATCGCCCTGATCGGCTCCGACGACGAGGACCCGGCACAGCTGGACCGCAAGGTCGGCTATTACGGCGAGCGCCTTGCCCTGACGGCGACGCAGCTGGGGATGGGCTCAAGTTGGGTGGTGTTGCACGAGACGCACGACCATGACGGACGCTGGCGGCTAGGCGAGGGCGAGCGCATGCCCGCCGCCCTGGCCTTGGGGTATGGCAGCAGACCGGGCCGGGCACATCGCAGCAAGCCTTTGGAAGAGCTCGGGGCCGTGGAGAACGGCGACCTCTCCGGCGCTCCGGATTGGTTCCTGTCGGGGCTTCGCGCGGTGGCGCTGGCTCCGAGCGCATTGGGCAAGCAGCCGGTGCGCTTCACCCTGCTGGAGGACGGCAAGACGGTTCTCGCGCAGCCTTTGGAGGGCGTTCAGGCCGATATCTGCCTGGGCATCGCACGGTATCATTTCGAGGTCGGCTCCGGCCATACTGATATCGTCGTCCGCTGATTTGACCGGGCCGGCATGGCCGTTCTCCCGAATCAGTCGCACGATTGTGCAGATTCAGCTATAACCGTGTGATTTTTCAGCATTTTTCGCCGCAAGATAAGTCAAGTTCGAGAAGGAACCGCTAGCGTCGTTCAACATGAAGAACTTTTTCAAGGGAATTTCGCTGTCGTCTATCGCGGCAGGCGCGTTGGCGGCGGTCACCTCGTTCCTGTTATCGGCGAAAATCGGCATCGCCGGTTCGGTGATCGGCGTGGCGATCGGTTCGATTGTGTCGGCGGTCTCGTCACAGATCTATCAGAACGTACTGCACGAATCCGGCCGGAAACTGCAGGATGTCGCGGGGACGACGGGCGACGAGGACGACGGCGCTACGGAGACGGCGGCTGATACGGATACAACCGCTTCCACCGACGCCAATGCGCAGGACCATACAGCGATCATCGCCAATCCGGTGGCGCTGCCGGCCCCCGCATCACGCGAGCTCGGTCACGGTCCGCGGACCATCGCCTCGGACGCCGCACGGCGGCTGTCGCACGGCGATGAGACGCAACTGATCGGCAACGCCCCGGTGGACGCCGATGCGACGATTGCGAGCGGGAGCTCCCCCGTGCCGGCGCCACCGTCCTCGGCCCGCGCCGCCACGCCAAGCGGCATGCGCACGTCCGCCCGGCCTGCCGCAGCCAGGTTCACGGCCTCCAGGTCCGCTACCTTCAGGTCAGAGGCCGATCGGGCGAAGCGCAACAAGCGCACCGCCATCATCGTCGCCGTCGTCAGCGCCCTGGTGGCGGTAGGCGCGACCGCCGGCGTCATCCTCGCCATCACCCAAGGTCAGGGAACCGATACTGTGGTCCGCGACTGGGTGCGCCAGTCGAACACCCCGACCGAGCCCAAGCAGCAGGCACCGCAGGACGACACGACCGACGGCAACAGCGACACCAAGGATTCGACAACGAAGGACGGCACCGATTCGACCGGCAAGGGCTCGACTGGCGACAGCAACAGCTCGACCAACAGTGGCAATGGATCGACCGATTCCACTCAGGGTAACGGTTCTGACTCCTCCTCGTCGAACGGGTCTTCCAGCTCCAACGGATCAAACGGCTCGAACGGGAGCAACGGCTCCGACTCCACCGGAACCGGCAACGGAAACTCCTCAGGCTCCGACTCCTCCGGGTCGGGCTCAGGCAGCAACGGAACCGGCAACGGATCGGGCCACTCCGGCTCCGACGGAGCAAGCTCCAACTCCGGTTCCAATGGTTCCGGTTCCGACTCCGGCTCCTCGTCGAGCGGGTCGTCGTCGGGATCCGGATCGGGTCCTTCCTCCGGTGGCGGCTCCACCGGCACCGGCAAGTCCGGCAACTAGGCGTGACATCAAGCAGTCCACTCGTATCCGGCCGCTTATCCCGCGGAAGTCCCACCAGAACAGCCGCATATGGGACTTTCGCCGGATAAGCGGCCCACCGGCCACGTTCCCCACACCCATATGTCGCCCCTTATCCGATGAAAGTCCCATTTAGCCGTCCTCAGATGGGACTTTGGGCGGGTGAGACGGATGACGCGGGTGACGGAGGCTGTACGACACGCCCAGTTTGGTTTTCATACCGACTTGAGGTAAATTATCAATCGGCTCAAAAAGCAGCTGATAAATGAATTTGGGGCTATGGCGCAGCTGGTAGCGCATCTCCATGGCATGGAGAGGGTCAGGGGTTCGAATCCCCTTAGCTCCACAGATTGAAACCGGTCGATTTCGACCGGTTTTTTCGTTTACGCACGCTCTCCGGCAGGCAACCAAAAGAAAACGCTCCGCTTTCTCGCTTTCGAGGGGTTGATTCCACCCTCAAGGAACATCTATCTGCATTTCAGGGGGTTGCCAGATTGCGATATCCGGAGTATTCCGGCCGGATTGCCATTGAAGTCATGCGGTTCCTGGAGCTTGGATACTTGGCCGGCAACCCCTTGAAACGCAGATAGATGTTTCAGCGTCACCGAATCAACCCCTTGAAAGCGAGATAGGCATCCATTCACCGAGGAATCGGCGGATGACCGTCAGTCGCCGTGCTGCACGCGCATGAGCACCGTGCCGTCCGAGCCGCTGACGACCGCATGAGGTGCCGGGTCGAGCGACAGCTCGACATGCAAACGCTCTCCGCCATGGCCGACCGCATCATAGGCGTACCGCCTGTTGTCGACCGTCACCGGCGTCGTCATGGCGTGGGTGAGCCACGGATTGCGCCTGCGGATGCCGATCAGCCCTTGGATCAGGCGATACATCCACTCCCCCGTGCCAGGCAAATCATCCGGCGATGCGGGGAACGCCGGCCGCACCGCGTCATCGCCGCCCATGCGGTCCTCCTTGACGCCGCGAAACGCCTGCTCGTCGCCGTAATAGATGCTCGGCACGCCGCCGACGGTGAACAGCACGGTCATCGCAAGGGAGGCTCCGGCATCTCCTACACGACTGGCAATGCGTGTCACGTCATGGTTGCCGACGAACGTCTGCGGCGCGAACGACTCCAGAAACTCATTGTGCCGTTTGAGGCTCCAATCCAGTTCATAGAAGTTCGCGGATTCGAGCGAACTCCAAATCGCCTTCCACAGCTCGTACTGGGTGAGTGAATCCATGCCGGATTGCCGGACAATCGCGGGGTAATCGCCATGAATCACCTCGCCCATGATCCACACGTCAGGGAATTCGCGCCGCACGGCGGGCAGAACACGCGTCCAGAACGCCGGCGACACGGCGTAGGCGGCGTCCAGCCGCCATGCGGAGGCTCCACGCCGCAGCCAATGCAGCATCACATCGGTGACGAGCCGCACGACCTCTTCCGAGTCATGATTGAGTTCCGGCAGTTCGGGGTGCCCCTCGAACCGGCGATAGTCCACTCCCCCGCCTGCATTTCGCGTGATGTGGAACATCGACTCGTGGCCGTGGCCGGCGAGCGCGTCCCTAAACGCCGGGAACGAGCGCCCAACATGGTTGAACACGCCGTCGAGCATCACGCGGATGCCCCGGCTACGGCATGCATCGATCAGCCTGTCGAATGCGGCGTCATCGCCGAGCCGAGAATCGATGCGATAGTAGTCGACCGTGTCGTACCCGTGGGTCTCGGACGCGAACACCGGCCCCAGCAGTAGGCCGTTCGCGCCCATGTCGATGAGATAGTCAAGCCACGGGATGATGGCGTCGAGTCGTGGCGTCAACGCCCGCTCGCCCTCGTTGGACGGGCGTATCGGGGCGCCGGTGAATCCCAGCGGATACACCTGCCACCAGATGGTCGTGTCGTTGACGCTCATGCCATAGCCGCTCATCGCATTCTCCTCATCCGGCACACCCGTTCCCGTTTCCCGTGACCGGGTGTGCCGCAGCGATCATCTGGCCGGGAAATCCGGGTATCCGTCCCCGTCGAGGTCGGGCCCGTCCGGGCCGCCGTAGTAGCCGTCGCCGGTGCCCATGAACTCGCGGGTGCTGACGCGGTTGACATTGCGGGCGGCATCCACCGCGTGCTGCAGTTCCTTGCGCACGGCGAAACCGTCGATGATGTTCTTCAGCACGATCTTGCCGCCGGTGGACTGGTCCATCGCGTCGATGAGAATCGTGCTCAAGCCGAAGATGCGCTGCAGCAGCGTGCGCGAGATCGTGATGTCGACGATGCGGAACAGCTTGACGGTGTCGAAGCTCTGATGCAGCAGACCGCTCTGCGTGGCCAGCTCGTCGGCCGTCAGAGTGTACGTGGTGAACGTGAACGGGGTGCGGCACCAGTTGCGCTTGCGCTGCGTCCAGATGATGTCGCCGTCTGCGATGTTCTTGGCCATGATCGGTCTCCTCCTGCTGTCGATGACGGTATGCTCCCATCGTAGCCCGTCATTCGGGACGCGATGTGTCCTCTGCCAGCGTACAGGGAACGGCGGATAGAGGGACGGACGGGGAGAACGCAGCATCAGGAGCCTGCTATAGGGCCGGATGCTCCCACTGGTCGGTGTCGGCGAGCGCCGGACCATGATTGTAGTCGACGAGCCGCCACCGCAACGTGCCGTCGGGCATGTCGGCTGCGACGAACCGCACCCAGTGCGCGTTGCCCATGCTGACCACGTCGGCGAAATCGGGGTGGATAGCCCCCAATCCCAGCACGGTCTGCACGGTCTGCGCGATCCATGAGCCATGCGAGAACACGTACAGATCCGTGTCGGCTCCGGCGCTGAACGACCATTCCTCCAATGCCGCGCGGCCTCGCTCGCCGACGGCGGCCTTCGTCTCGGCACCATGCCGCAGTTCGCCACCGCGATATTCCGCCCATGCACGGTAGTCCTCAGGGCATTCGCGCTCCAGTTCGGCCAGCTCCTTGCCTTCCCATTCGCCGAAGTTGCGCTCCCGCACGCGGGCGTCGGGGTGCACGACCAGTCCGAGCGGGTCGGCGAAGGCGTGCGCCGTGGCCATGGCACGACTCAGGTCGGATGCCACGACGAGCTGCCGGCGTTCCGGGTGCGATTCGACGTATAGGGAGCGCAGTGCCTGCGCGGTCTGCCTGACCTGCCATTCGCCGATCTCATCCAAGGGGATGTCAATCTGCCCCTGGAAGCAATGCCGGGCGTTGTATGAGGTGCGCCCATGCCGTATCAGCGTGATGGAGCGGACGTGCTCCGGCATCGCCTGCGGCGAGGAGACATCACTCATCAGCTTCGCCGGCATCGTCACCGTCACTGCCGTTGTCGGCGGATTCGTCGCCCGTCGTCTCGGGGTGTTCGAGAGGCAGCTCGACGACGGGGCAGTCACGCCACAGCCGTTCGAGGCGATAGTACTCTCGCGCGTCCTGATGCATGATGTGGATGATGAAATCGCCGTAGTCCAGCAGCACCCACTGTCCTTCGTCGACGCCTTCGCGCGAGCGCGGGGACAGATGCCCGCACTTGAGGTACACGTCCTTCTCGACCTCTTCCGCGACGCCGATCACCTGGCGCTCGTTCATGGCGGTGGCGACCATCATGATGTCGGTGATGGCGAGCAGGTTGCTGACATCGAACGCCTCGATGTCAGCGGCTTTCATGCGGTCGGCCGCGACTGCGGCGATGCGCACGGCATCAATGGAACTCTGGACTGCTGTCATTGGATCAACGCTCCCAAGCGGGCTTCCAGCCCTCGACGATGTGTTGTGTGTTTTCGGAATAGACCATCGAATCGTCCGGCACGGCGTGGCGGATGACCGAACCGGCACCGGTGGTGACGCCGTCGCCGACCTCGACCGGCGCGACGAACAGGTTGCCGGCGCCGACGTGCACGTTCGAGCCGATATGCGTGCGGTTCTTGTGCACGCCGTCATAGTTGGCGGTGATCGTGCCACCGCCGATGTTGGTGTGCTCGCCGAGTTCGGCGTCGCCCACATAACTCAGATGCGGCACCTTGGTGCCGTTGCCGATGTGCGCCTTCTTCATCTCGACGAACGCGCCGGCCTTGGTCTCCTCGCCCAGCTCGTTGCCCGGCCGCATGTAGGTCCACGGGCCGATGTTCGCGGCACGCCCGATATGCGAGCCCTGCACGCGGGAGCGTTCGACAACGGCCTCGGCGTCCACGGTCGCGTCGATCAACGTTGTGTATGGGCCCACGACCGCGTTCTGACCGATCACGGTGTGGCCTTTGAGGAACGATCCGGGCAGCACGGTCACGTCCTGCGCGAGTTCGACGTCGTCTTCGATCCACGTGGTGTCGGGGTCGAGGATCGTCACGCCGTTGAGCATCCAGTGCTCGCATACGCGACGGTTGTGCGCCTTCGACAGCGCGGCGAGCTGCAGGCGGTCGTTCACGCCTTCGACGCTCAGCGGGTCGGGCGCGGCGAACGCCCCGACCGTGCCGCGCGTCTTCGCGGTCTCCAGCGCGTCGGTGAGATAGAACTCGCCCTGCGCGTTGTGGTTGTCGAGGTTCGCGATGGCCTCGGCAAGCAGATCGGCGTCGAACACGTACACGGACGTGTTCACCTCCTGCACCGCGAGTTCGCTCCGGTTGGCGTCCTTCTGCTCGACGATGCGCAGCACGTGGCCGTCACGATCGCGGATGATGCGGCCGTATCCGGTCGGGTTGTCGAGGATCGTGGTCAGCACGGTGGCGCCGTCGCCGCTCTGCTCGTGGAACGCCACGAGCTTCTTCAACGTGACGGAGTCGAGCAGTGGCATGTCGGACGCGGCGATCAGCACCGAGCCATGCAGGTTGCGTTCCTGGGTCAGCTGCGCCATCGCGCACTGGACCGCGCGGCCGGTGCCGGGGATGTCGTCCTGGTTGACGATGTCGACGTTCGCGTCGTAGGACCGTGCCGCCTCGGAGACGCGGTCGGCCTGATAGTGCACGACGACGGCCAGCGTCTCGGGCTCCAGATGTCCGACTGATGCCATGACACGCTGGAGGAAGGTCTTGCCCGCGAATTCGTGCAGGACCTTCGGCTTGGACGAACGCATGCGTGTTCCCTCACCTGCGGCGAGGATGATTGCGGCGGATAGTGCCATTTCGGTGCGACTCCAGTTCTCTGCCGACTGCAGGATTGCTGCCCGGCCGCGGATTGCCGCGGAACCGGGCGCGAAAGTTCCCCCACCTGGACTCGAACCAAGACAAAGGGTTCCAAAGACCCGTGTGCTGCCATTACACCATGGGGGAATGGCGGTGAACCCGCCAAGTTTTTATTATGCCATACCTCGCGACTTCGTCAAATCGAAGCTCATGCGAACAGGAAGCCCTGCCCGTGGTGCTCGGGGTACGTGTCGAAGAGCTCCGCGACGGAACCGTCCTCGAACACCGCGCGGATGGCGCTGGCGAGCAGAGGCGCGATCGACAGCACGGTCAGGCCGTCCCAGCGCTTCTCTTCGGGAATCGGCACCGTGTCGGTGAGCACGATCTCGCTGGCGCCGCAGTTCTTGAGACGGTCCACGGCCGGACCGGACAGCACGCCGTGCGTAGCGACCACGGTCACGGACTTGGCGCCCGCGTCACGCAGCACGTGGCAGGCTCCGGCGATGGTGCCGGCGGTGTCGATCAGGTCGTCGACGAGCACGCAGTCCTTGCCCTTGACATCGCCGACCACACGGTTGGCGACCGCCTTGTTCGGGCGCGTGATGTCACGCGTCTTGTGCACGAAGGCGAGCGGGCCGCCACCGAGGCGTTGCGCCCACTGCTCGGCCACGCGGATGCGGCCGGCATCCGGGGAGACGACCGCGACGTTGCCCAGCTCGTTGGAGAACCGATCGCGGATGTAGTCCACCAGCACCGGCATAGCGATCAGGTGGTCGACCGGGCCGTCGAAGAAGCCCTGGGACTGCGCGGCGTGCAGGTCGACGCTCATGATGCGGTCGGCACCGGCGGTCTTGAGCAGGTCGAAGATCAGACGGCAGGAGATGGGCTCGCGTCCGCGATGCTTCTTGTCCTGACGGGAGTAGCCCAGCAGCGGGCATACCGCGGTGATGGAACGCGCGGAGGCACGCTTCAACGCATCGATCATGATGAGCTGTTCCATTATCGACTTGTTGACCAGATCCGCGTGGGTCTGCAGCACGAACACGTCCGCGCCGCGCACCGATTCGGTGTAGCGCACGTACATCTCGCCGTTGGCAAAATCGTATGCGGTGGTCTCCAGTATGTCGATGCCAAGCTGTTCGGCGACGTCCGAGGCAAGCTTCGGATGCGTACGGCCGGTCACGAGGATGAGGTTTTTATCGGGCTTTCCTTCGAGGATTGCACTCACCATGTCTCCAAACGTTTGTGTTTCGCTGAAGTGGACAATGTCATAGTAACCGTGCACACCGACCGCATGTCACATGCAGGCCAGCCCCGGTTCATGTTCCGTTAGCGTTCCCGGCACGACTCGCCGGCGTGTCCCGGTCAGCCGGAACGCCTGCGGTACAGGCCGTGCTTGCCGATGTACTGCACGACACCGTCAGGGACGAGGTACCATACCGGCTCGCCGTGCGTCGCGCGCCGGCGCACATCGGTGGAGGATATGGCCAGCGCCGGGATCTCCAGCGTGTCCACCTTGCCGTCGGGCAGCCGCACCCCCTGTGGCGACGAGTAGCCGGGCCGTGTGACCGCTACGAAATGCGCCAGATCCCACATCTGGTCGGCGTCCTTCCACTCCATGATCTCCGCCACCGCGTCGGCGCCGGTGATGAAGAACAGCTCGGCGTCGGGATGCTGCGAGCGCAGGTCGCGCAACGTATCGATGGTGTAGGTGACGCCCGGCCGGTCGATGTCGACGCGGGACACGGTGAATTTCGGGTTCGACGCGGTGGCGATCACCGTCATCAGATAACGGTCCTCGGCGTTGGTGACCTGCTTGTCGAGCTTGAAGACCGGCCGGCCGGTCGGCACGAAAATCACCTCGTCGAGGTCATACACCCAGGCCACCTCCGAGGCGGCGACCAGGTGGCCGTTGTGGATCGGGTCGAAGGTTCCGCCCATAATGCCGACGCGCGGGCGCATGTGCCAGTTGCCGCGCGTGGAGAACCGCTTGGCTCCGTCCGGTTTTTCGGATGACAGGTCCGACATGCGGCGCTCCGGCTCGACGAGATATTGGATTTCGGGCGAGGGGTCGGCTTCTGCGGCCAATGGGCTTGCCTCCTGCGGCGGCCTTCGCGTCGTCATGCCTCCGAGACCTCCGGCTGGCTGTCCGCCTCGTCCGTCTCGCGCTTGCCCTGGCCCGCGGTGGTGTTGGCCTCCTGCGGGTCGATCTTGCCCATGTCCTCGTCCCATTCGTCCTGCACGACGCGGCGGATCTCGGCGAACGTGGGCAGGGGGAAGCCGGGCTGGTACAGCCTGCGCACTTCGGCGACGCGCTCGGTGATACGGATCAGCGTGTCGGTCATGCCGTCGACGTCGCCCTTGCGTTCCATGGCGCTGAAGCGGCGGATGTACTGCTCCATCATGCCCATCTGTTCGCGCACCGTCTTCAGCTTCACCGCGTCCAGTTCCACGACTTCCGGGGAGTCGGTCTCCGGCCAGCCGATGAGCACGGCGTCGGCATATTCCAGCGATGCCCGCTGGCTGGCCGAGGCGATGCCATCCTCGATCTGCACCAGGAACACATAGCGGACGATGCTGAGCCGTTCCGCGGCAATCTTCAGGCCCAATGTCTGGTCGTTGAGATCGATATCGTCCCGTATGGTGGAAATCACCGGTCGTTCCTCGCTCATGCTCGCACCTGCCCCGTTCCGTAGCCGATCCACTTCGTGGTGGTCATCTCTTTGAGTCCCATCGGGCCGCGGGCGTGCATCTTCTGCGTGGAGATGCCGAGCTCCGCGCCGAAGCCGAACACCCCTCCGTCGGTGAAACGGGTGGAGGCGTTGACCATGACGACGGCCGAGTCGATGCGCTTGGCGAACGTTTCTATCGCGGAGTAGTCCTCGGAGATGATCGATTCGGTGTGGCCGGTGGAATGCATGTTGATGCTGTCGATGGCCTCGTCGAGCGAATCGACGATCTTGACCCCCATGGTGAGCGCCAGATATTCGGTGTCCCAATCCTGGTCCGTGGCGTGCTTCATGGCGAGGCTTGGGATGCCGGCCGCCTCGATGATGGCGAACGCCCGCTCGTCGGCGTGCAGCTCGACACCCTTGTCGGCGAGCGCCTTCGCCGCGGCCGGCAGGAACCGTTCGGCCACGTCGCGGTGGACCAGCAGCTTTTCGGCGGCGTTGCATACGCCGACGCGCTGCGTCTTCGCGTTGATGATGATGGGGATCGCCTTGTCGAGGTCGCCGCTGCGGTCGACATAGATATGGACGTTGCCGGCTCCGGTCTCGATGACCGGCACTTTGGAATTGCGTACGACAGCCTGGATGAGTCCGGCTCCGCCGCGCGGGATCAGCACGTCGATGTGGCCGCGTGCCTCCATCATCGCCGTGGCGCCCTCGCGTCCGTATTCGTCGACGGTGTCGATCAGCGACGGGTCGAATCCGTTCGCGGCGAGCGCGTCGTGGATCACCGCCAGTGTCGCCGCGTTCGTGCGCTCTGCGTCGTGCCCTCCGCGCAGTATGGCGGCGTTGCCGGATTTGAGGCACAGGCTGGCCACATCCACGGTCACGTTCGGCCGGGCTTCGTAGATCATGCCGATAACGCCGATGGGCACGTGCACCTGATTGAGCCGCAGCCCGTTCTCCAGCGTGTATCCGCGCTCGATCTCGCCGACCGGATCGGGCAGCGAGGCCACGTGGCGAACGCCTTCGGCGCCGGCGACGATGCGCGGCTCGTCGAACCGGAGACGGTCGAGCTTCCCGGCGTCCATGCCGCGAGCGGCTGCGGCCTGCATGTCCTGCCCGTTGGCGGCGGCGATGGTCGAGGCGTCGGCGTCCAGCGCATCGGCGATCGCGTGCAGCAGGGCGTTTTTCATCTGGGTGTCGGCCTGCGCCAGATCAGATTGGGCGCGTGCGGCGGCGTCGGCTTTCGCGCAGACGCCGGAGAACACCTCGCCGTTCAATTCATCTTTCGTCATAAAGCCCAGAATAACGCAGATTGCGAGCTTTGCGGGGCATTCGTGTCATCATGTCAATATGGGGGCACGTGTCCTGCGGCCGCGACGCACGCCGGGGTCCATGCCAGTATGCGGTACCCGCCGCCGCCATGCCCACGCCTGACGGTAGACTTGAGCCGAACTTCATCCCATTCAGCAGCAACGCAAGGATTACCAGTGACCACGTTCCACAGCACGCGCAGCACCACCGACTCACTTACCTCCAAGCAGGCCATCCGCAAGGGCATCGCCGACGACGGCGGCCTGTTCGTGACCGATTCCCTGGGCGAGACGAAGGTGGACATCGCTTCCCTGACAGGCAAGCCGTATCAGCAGATCGCCGCCGAGGTGCTCGGTGCGCTGCTGCCGGACTTCACCGAGGCCGAGCTCGCGCAGTGCATCGCCGACGCTTACGGCGAGCAGTGGTCCGACAGGCGCATCACGCCCCTGAAGCCGCTCGGCGACGACTACATCCTCGAACTGTTCAACGGCCCGACCTCCGCGTTCAAGGACGTTGCGCTGCAGATCCTCCCCCGTTTCATGGCGCACACGACGCCGGCGGACGGCGACACCGACGAGAAGATCATGATCCTGACCGCCACCTCCGGCGACACCGGCAAGGCCGCGCTGGCCGGATTCGCAGACGCGCCCGGCACCGCGATCACCGTCTTCTACCCGCAGGGCAAGGTGAGCCAGGTTCAGGAGCTGCAGATGAGCACGCAGACCGGCGCGAACGTGAACGTGTGCGCGGTCGAGGGCAACTTCGACGACGCGCAGTCCGCCGTCAAGCGCATCTTCGGCGACAAGGAGCTCGCCGCGAAGCTCGCCGCCGACTCGCACGTCGTGCTCTCCTCCGCGAACTCCATCAACGTGGGCCGTCTCGTACCGCAGGTCGTCTACTACTTCTCCGCTTACGCGCAGCTGCTGGAGAACCAAGTCATCAACGTGGGCGACGAGGTCGAGTTCGTCGTTCCGACCGGCAACTTCGGCGACATCCTCGCCGGCTACTACGCGAAGATGCTCGGTCTGCCGGTCAAGCACCTCGTGGTCGCCTCCGACAAGAACAACGTGCTGTTCGACTTCCTGACCACCGGCACGTACAACCGTCAGCGTCCGTTCTTCCAGACGATCAGCCCGTCGATGGACATCCTCATCTCCTCGAACCTGGAGCGCATGCTGTACTACATGTCCGAGGGCGACACCCGTCTGATCTCCATGCTGATGAATGACCTCAGCCAGTGGGGCACGTACGAGGTTCCGGAGCCGCTGCTCGCGAAGATCCGCCAGCTGTTCGGCTGCGGCTGGGCCGACGAGAACCAGGTGCGTGAGATGATCGCCGACTGCTGGAAGAAGAACCGCTACGTGATCGACCCGCACACGGCGTGCGCGTACTTCGTGGCTCAGCAAATGCCGCGCGACCCGTTGACCCCGCGCGTGATCCTGTCGACTGCGAGCCCCTACAAGTTCCCGCGCGTGGTCAACGAGGCACTGGGCCTGGATGCCGACGGCACCGATTTCGAATGCATGGATGTGCTGTCTCGCGAGACCGGCACCACCGCTCCGGCCGCCCTGCGTGGACTTGAGACCGCCGATGTACGTTTCAAGGACGTCGTGCCCATCGACGGCATGGAGGATTACGTCGAAAAGGCCGCCCAAGCGCTGTAACAGCTCAGCCCGCCAGCAGGGGCATAAAGGGGCTTACAGCTCTTTGGCGCGGTAGAAGCGGATGGCCAGAGCGGCGGAGATGCAGTAGACGCCCACGCACAGCACGACGGCAATCAGAGCGGCACGCCACCATACGCTCATGAAATCCGCGACGCCTTGCAGCAAGCCCTGCCAATCAAACGGCAATCTGGACAGCAACGCGACGAGTGCATACAGCCCGACTATGACCACAACGAATATCCGCATCATCGCCCGGAACGTGAACCGGTACGAAAACGCCATCAGAATCGATCCGACGATCAGGGAGAACGCGATGATGACGGCGCTCGGTATCATGGCACCGGCCCAGCCGGAATCCATCATGTCGCCGAAGGCGAAGAAGACGCTGCATGCCATCACGTCCACGGTCCACATCGCGCAGGTCACCAGCAGAAACAGGAACCGTCCGGCCACCTGCGACGTACGGGCGATGGGAATCATCCCGTTCATGGCCCGATGACCGCCGCTCTCCTCCGCAACATTCACGCTCAAGGCGGACATCCACGACATCACCGCAGCCATGCCGCATACGCCGCCGTAGACGCTGACGGCGACCTGTCCGGGTGCGCCGGTCACGGTCAGCACCAGCGCGGCCACGCAGGACAGCACGGGAAACAGCAACATGAACAGCATGTTGGACAACCCGAACAAATCCACTCGCACGCAATCGAACCTGCACTGCCTCACTACGGAACTCCAGCGCATCTCACCACTCCTTTGCCTTGTACACGCGCACGGCGATCGCATACGAGACCGCATACGCCGCGGCGGAGACCGCGACCAGCATCGCGGACAGCCAGAAACGATGCGAGACGACGGCGTCCACCACGCCCATCACCTTGGCGATCATCGATACGGGGAGGACTGACGGGATGAACGCCCCGATCAACGTGACGACATAGAACACCCACACCGTGATCTGCAGTCCGATGATCTTGTCCCACAAACAGGAAACGGGCATGATCACCGCAATAATCAGCACGATGGCCAGACCGCCCACGCCGGCCACCCACAGATTGCCCGTGAATGACCAATCACGGCGGACAAGCGGCTGCACCCCATCGATCAATGCAATCACCACGGCCCCGTACACGGCCAGAGCCAGTCCCATCAAGTACCGCGAGGCCATCTGGTTCCGCCGCGATGCGGGCGCCAACCCGCGCAGCCGATACCCGCTCTGCATGTCGATGAGCGGCACGGTCAGCACCATCATGGCGGGCGAGAACACCGCCATGATGACGCCCAACCGGAAACCGAAGCCGTCGACGAACGCCCCGCCGTTGAACATGATCGAAAACACCGGTGCGAGCAGCACCGAGGCGAATGATTGCATGGCGCCGTCGCCCAGCAGATACGCCAGGTCCAGATGCAATGCGGTCGCCAGCCCACGATTTCCCCGCCGTGCCCGCACGGCACGGGATGGCACGGTCTCAGTCAACGTTCCCATGGCCGACCTCCTTGAGTGCAGACGCGACCTCGGGCGAAGACGCGACGGAATCACGGACGTTGGTCAGGCGGATGATATCGTCGATGGAGGCCGGCTCGACGACGATATCGGCGACGGCTGCGCTGACGGTGCCGAGGCTGTCGGAGCGCACCAGTGCATCGAAACCGGTCTGGTATGTGTGCGAGCCAAGCACCACGCCGGCAGGCAGCTGGGCCAACTCGCCCGGCCCGCCCTTGACTATACGGAACGATTCCTCGAATTCGTCCTTCGGCCCGGTGTAGTAGAGCCTTCCACCAGTGATGTAGGTGATGAAGTCGGCCGCACGTTCGAGGTCGACGGTGATATGGGTGCTGAACAGCACCGAATGCTCGCCGTCCTCGATGTAGGCGTGCAGCATGTCCATGAGTTCGTCGCGGGCGAGCACGTCGAGTCCGCTGGTCGGCTCGTCGAGGATGAGCAGTTTGGCGTCATGGCTCAACGCGATGGCGAGCATCAGCTTCATCTGCATGCCCCTCGAAAGGTCCTTGATCTTCTTCTTGCCGTTCTGAGCTCCCCCGAGACCGAAATCGTCCAGGTACCGCCGATACCGATCCCCGTTCCATGCCGGGTAGAGCGGGGCGACGATGCGCTCGACCTTCGAGACCTTCCACTGTTCGTACAGGTAGCTGGAGTCGAACACGACGCCCAGCTGTTCCTTGACGGCCTCCTCGTCAATGATGTTGTCGAGGCCGAGCACCTGGATGCTGCCGTGGTCCCGTCGGATCATGTTGAGGATCAGCTTGATCAGCGTGGATTTTCCGGCGCCGTTCGGGCCGATCAGCCCCATGATGTAGCCCTTGGGCAGGTCGAAGGTCACGTCGTCCAGCACGAAGCCGGAGTCGTAGTGCTTGGTGACGCCGGTGACCGCAAGGGCCATCGTGTCGGGTTCGGATATGGTGGTCATGGCTATGGTCCTTTTTTGGGAAATTCTCTCGTCCCGTGGCCTCGCGTATCACAGCGACGCCACGGTGTTCGCAGGTTGCCGGCCAATGCCGGCACTCACTGCTTGCGGTACTCGTCTTCGAGCATGCGGCCCAGTTCACTCAGCGCGATGTCGGCGGCTTTGGCCGCGCGTATCGCCTCGGCCAGGTTTTCGCGGACCTGGGTTTCGAGCTGACGTCGCATCAGCTCGTTGCCCTTGTCCATCACGAAGGTGCCTTTGCCCTGGAGGTTCTGCACCACGCCCTCATCGGCCAGTTCGTTGTACGCCCTGGTGACGGTGAGCACGGAGACGCGCAGTTCCTTGGCGAGTTTGCGCAGCGAGGGCAAGGCCTCCCCTGCCTCAAGCTCGCCGCTCATCACGGCGCTGCGAATCTGGTTCTTGATTTGCTCGTAGATGGGTTCTCCGGACACGGATGAGATGATCAGTTTCATCTATGCCCCTTTCCATGTGTCTCCAGTATCACAGCCGGATTACTGTTCTACTGTTACATATAACAGTAGAACACTTATGGACAACTGTCAAGGTCGAGAGCATAACAGTTGCGCGTCGGTTCACAGACTGCGCGGCGCCTCGCTGAAATCAAACAGCACGCCGTCGGCGAGACCGCAGATATCCGGCCAGTCCCCGTCAGAAGAATCATCATGGATCGCCCATACCCGCATGCCGACGGACTTGGCGGACCGCATCGCCACCAGCAGATCCTCGAACACCGTGCACTGCTCCGGCACCACGCCCAGACGGCCGGCGGCCAGAAGGAACACGTCGGGACGGTCCTTGCCGACATCGTTCGCATCGTCGACGCTGACAATCTGGTCGAAATAGTCGAAAATGCCGACGTGCTTCATCGCCGGCTCGCGCAACGCCGGCGGCAGGGACGTGGCGACGGCCAGCTTCGCACCCGACCGCTTGAGATACGACAGGTATTCGACCGCATGCGGCTTGGCCTCCACCACCGTCGAATAGGCGACGCGCGCCATGTCATCCCACTCCTGCATCAGCGCCTCGGGCGTGTCAGGCAGGCCAAATCGGGCGATCGTGTATTCGGCGATCTGCCGGAACTGCATCGCCGCCACCTTGCCCATGTAGTCGGCAGGGACCTCGATGCCCCGTTTGGCGAGGAAATCGATGTCGACCTGATCCCATACGCCCATGGAATCCAGCAACGTTCCGTCAAGATCGAAGATTGCCGCCTTGCCGTGGTTGTCGTCCATGATGTTCCTTCCGCTATTGCCGGTTATCCGGTCCGTACGTGCGCGCTGGCCGTCCCGGCTATGTCAGCGACGATGATGCCAACAGCTCGCGCGCGTGGTCGAGCGACGCCTCGGATTCGCTGCCGGACAGCATCCGGGCGATCTCATGGGCGCGCGCGTCGCCGCATACCTCGGCGACCGTGGTCGTCACCGCGGACTGCCCGCCGTCCGAGGCGCCCTTGGTCACGACGAACTGCGCGTCCGCCCATGAGGCCACCTGAGCCAGGTGCGTGACAACGATGACCTGCGAGGTCCGCGCGAGACGGGCGAGACGCCGTCCCAGCTCCACTGCGGCCTTGCCGCCGACACCGGCGTCGACCTCGTCGAAGATGAACGTCATCGGCCCGCCCTCGCCCGCGGGAGCCGCACTCGAACGCCGATCCGCGGCGGCGAGCTCCAATGCGAGCATCAGGCGGCTCAGCTCACCGCCGGAAGCGCTTTTGCCCATCGGCAGCTGCGGGGATCCGGGGAACGGCGTGAACAGGAATTCGATGTCATCGCGGCCGTTCGCGTCCAGCGGCCATGTCGAGGCCTCGCCGGCGGAATCGGATACGGGTACCGCCTCTTCCCCGCGATCCGTGACGCGGATATCGAGCCGCGCCCCGGCCATGGCCAGCGACGACAGCTCGTCGGTGACGGTGGCGGCCAGCGACTGCGCCGCGGCCCGTCGCGCCTCGCTCAGCGCCCCGGCATCCTGCAGGGCCCGGTCGAATGCGGCTTCGCGCTCGTCCTGCAGCTGGGCGACCTTCTCAGGAGACGCGTCCAGATCCTCGACCTCGAACGTCGCCTTGTCGCGCCATGCAATCACGTCCTGCAGCGTCGGCCCCCAGCGCCGGGTCAGCTCGCCCAGCTCGTGGATGCGCGCGTTGATGGCATCCAGGTCCTCGACGCTCTCCTCGCCGTCAAGCTCACGCGACAGCGAGAACACGATGTCCGACAGATCCGCGTTCAGGGATTCCAGACGGTCAGCCAATTCGCCGAAATCACCGTCGACATGGATGTCGCGCAATGAGGAGATCGCCTGATTCAGCAGATCAGACGCGCTCGATGAATCGACGTCGACATCCACCTGGGAGGCGTCAAGCGCCGCAAGCGCCCGGCTGACACCCTGCGCGATATCGGCGGCGTTCTCGATGCGGGCGCGACGGCCTTTGAGCTCCTCGTCCTCGCCGGGCTGGGGGTCGGCGCGGTTGATGCGCTGGATGGATTCGCGCAGATAGTCCGCACGCTGTCTGGCGGACGACTCCTGATGGCGCAGCCGTTCCAGACGGTCATCAAGATCGCGCAGAGCATCCCATGAATGACGGTACCGCGCCAGCAGATCATCATCGCCGGCGACCATGTCAAGGAACTCCCGCTGCCTGGATGCGGCGGCGATGCGCAACTGGTCGGCCTGCCCGTGAATCGTCACCAACTGCGACGCCAGTGATTCCAAGACCGAGCGGGGGGCGCTCTTGCCGTTCAGCACGGCACGGGACCGGCCCGACACCGGCACCGTGCGCGACAAGTACAACTCCCCGTCCTCCAGCACGGCCCCGGCATCGCGGGCCTCCTGCGCCACGCCGCCGCGGTCATCCACGGCGAACACGCCTTGCGCCCATGCCTCCGAAGCGCCCGGGGACACGCGCCCGCTGCTGGCCGGTCCGCCGGAAATCAGCCGGATGGCGCTCAACAGCATGGACTTGCCCGCTCCGGTCTCGCCGGTGATCGCGGTCATTCCCCCGGCCGGCGTGAGCAGGGCACGATGAATCGGGCCGAGGTCATGAATTTCCAGCTCCTCAAGCATGGTCGACCCCCTGCTCGCCGGAAGAAGGCACCGCGGCCGTGTCCGCCGCACCCCTTGCACGCGTGCGCTGTGCCGAGGAACCACCGTTCCTCGCGTGCTCGCGCCATCCGACCACCGGCAGATCGAATTTGGTGACCAGACGGTTCGTGAACGGCACACCGGACAGCCGGGCCAGCCGCAACGTGCTCTTCGACTCGCGCACCTCGACGCGGGTCCCCTTCGGCAGGGCGCACTGCCGTCGTCCGTCGCAACAGATCCAGCCTTCGGATGACGAATCGTCGAGGATGTCCAGAGTGAACGTCGAGCCGGCGCCGATGATCAGCGGGCGGGCGAACAGAGCATGCGCCGCCAGCGGCACCAGCTGCAGCGCCTTGACGTTCGGCCACATGATCGGCCCTCCCGCGGAGAACGCGTATGCGGTGGATCCGGTCGGCGTCGACACGATGACGCCGTCACAGCCGAACGAACTCATCTCCACATCGTCCACCCGGACCGACAGCTCGACCATCTTGCCACGGTCGGCGCGCTCCAAGGTGATGTCGTTCAGCGCCCAGTCCTGCAGCGGCTCATGCGCACCCGGCAGCCACACATCTACATGGGCGATCATGCGCTCGTCAATCGAATAGTCATGGTCGGCGACGCGCCGGATCGCCTCGCTCATCTGGAAACTCTCGAATTCGGCCAGAAAACCGACATGACCCATGTTCACGCCGAGAATCGGCACCTGCGTGCAATGCACCAGTTCAGCGGCCCGCAGTATCGTGCCATCGCCGCCAAGCACCACGACGATCTCGGTGTCCTCGTCGACCTTGTGGGTCACGCCGCCGAACTGCGGCGCCTCGACGTTGTCGATGATCGACACCTCGAACCCGACATTGCGCAGCCGGTCGACCGCCTCGGACACCACCGTGCCGCTTTCACGCAGACGCGAATGCGTCACCACCACTGCATGCCGAGCGCAGACCATCGCACACCTCATCATCATCCGAAACGACCACGTACTGTCATCCACAATATCCCATAAGGCGCCACGAACCGTTTATCCGCCGAAAACGAAACGCAAGCGCCGCCGGCGGCGCGTCCATGAAGACCGATCCGGGGCCGGGCGGGCCCGCGCCCGCGATGCGGACGACGGCGGCATCATCGCCGAAGAATACTAAAATGGCGAGTGCAACCAGTCTGTTGCCGCGCTTGACGCGCGCCGACGCATACGAAGGAGCGGGGACCATGTCAAATCTCGTTTTTGACGAGTCCTCAGCGAACAGCGAGGCATCGCACGGCTACGCGTGGTGGTTCTCCGGCGACACGTTCGAGAAGGCCGCCGCCGAGGAGCGCACCCGCAGGAAACGCAGCTTCATTCACCATCTCACCTCGCATCCCGGCCGTCTGACCATCATCTACTTCCTGCTGCTGGTGGCTCTGTCCACCAGTCTGTTGCTACTGCCGGTCTCCTCACACGAAGAGGAGCCGACCAGCTTCTCCACCGCGTTCTTCACCGCCGTGTCCGCACTGTCGACATGCGGCATCTCCATCGTGAACGCGACCACGCACTGGACCGCGTTCGGCCAGGTGGTGCTGCTGGTGTCGGTGCAGATGGGCGGCTTGGGCGTCATGACGTTCGCATCGCTGATCGCCCTGGCCGCCAACCATCACATGAAAGCCACGCAGAGGCTGCTCACCGCCAACGAGCTCGGCACCACGAAACTCAACGAGATCCGCGGCGTGCTCACCGTGGTCATCACCACCACGTTCATCATCGAGTCCGTCACGTTCCTCGCCCTGTTCCCCGGCCTGTACGGCATCAACAGGGGCAATGTCCGCCATACCGCCCGGGAGGCGCTGTTCTTCGCGGTCATGTCATACAACAACGCCGGCTTCACGCCGGACGGCGCCGGCCTGCACGTCAACAACTGGGCGGTCGGCATGCCGATCATGGCCAGCGCGTTCTGCGGCACGCTGGGATTTCCCGTGCTGCTCAACCTCATGCGCTGCGCCCGCCACCGCACTCCCCCACGCCGTTGGAGCCTGCACACCAAGATCACCTTGGTGACGACGTTCTCGCTGGTGCTGCTGTCGCTGGCGTGGTTCCTGCTGGTGGAATGGGACAACCCGTTCCTGTTCAAGGGCGCCGACGTGGAGACGCGGCTGCGTTACGGGGTCGTCGCGGCGGTAATGCCGCGCAGCTCCGGCTTCGACCTGAGCTGGGTGCCGCAGGTGAGCGAGCCGACGAAGGTGTTCATGAGCGTCATCATGTTCATCGGCGGCGGCAGCACCTCCACGGCCGGCGGCATCCGCGTCACGACGTTCGCGGTCATCCTACTGATCTGCCGTGCCGCGTTCACCGGACACACCGACATCAACGCCTTCCGGCGCCGGATTCCGACGCGCGTGGCGATGACCGCGGTGAGCATCACCGCCGCCTGCCTGTTCCTAGTGCTGAGCGCTTCGCTGGCGTTGATGCTCGCCTCGGGCTGCTCGCTCACCGATGCCCTGTTCGACGCCTGTTCGTCGTTCGGGCTCGGCGGCTATTCGGTCGGCGTGGCGCGCGAGGACAATCCGGCGGCGTTGTTCATCCTCGCCACGGCGATGGTGGTGGGTCGTCTCGGTCCGATGACGATCGCATACGCGATCAACAGGCCCCGCGCCTTGGAATCGATACGATACCCCAACGAGCCCATCGTGGTCGGCTGAGGGCGCCACCGATACCGTCTGCATCCGACGGATGCCGCCGACTCCGCCTTTGTCGGACGGCCAGGGATGGCCATATCATGACGTAGAAGCGGTACCGTTCACCGCCGCCCGGAGAATCGGCGGCGTCCATGACGGCGGCACCGGCGCATCGCCGCGCACGGCGGCGGAAAGGATGATGGCATGGCACGCAACAACAGGAGCATTCTGGTCGTCGGACTGGGACGATTCGGCAGTTCGGTGGCGACCACGTTGGATTCCATGGGGCAGGACGTGCTCGCCGTCGACAAGGATCCCGAACTGGTCAACAGGTGGTCCGCGCAGGTTCCCACCGTTCAGGCCGACATGACCGACGTGCTCGCCGTCGAGCAGCTCAACGCGTCCGATTTCGACACCGCCGTCGTCGCCATTGGAGACAGCGTCGAGGCGTCGGTGATCACCGCCGGAAACCTGCTGGACGCCGGCATCAGCGACATCTGGGCGAAATCGGTGTCGAAGGAGCACGCGCGCATCCTGCAGCGCATCGGAGCGCGTCACATCATCAACGCCGAAACGGATGCAGGCAAGCGCGTCGGGCATCTGGTGTCCGGAAACTATCTGGATTACATCGAGATCGAGGGCTCGCACACCGTCGTCAAGATCCACACGCCTTCGCACGTGGTCGGCTATTCCATCGCGGACGCGAAGGTCAACGAACGCTACGGCGTCACCGTCGTCGGCATCAAGGCGCCCGGCAGCGAGTTCCAGTACGGTTCCAAGGAACTGGTCATGCACCGCAACGACGAACTCGTCATCATGGGCAAGCAGGACAACATCGACAAGTTCATTCGCGGCTGACCGACGCCAGGCACCCCTCCATACCCCCGTATGACCACATACTGAACGCAGGCACGTGCCGCAGCGGCATCCAATTGGTACAGTCAAAAAGATGTTGCGGCACAGTCGTCGCAACGTAACGACATGGCGGCGGCGAGGGTGGCGCAATGGGCAATATCACGATGGTTGACGGGCATGTGCCCGACGGCTCGTATCAAAACGTGACGGCGAACGGCAGCTGCTCCTGCGATGCCGGCATGCGATTCGACGGTTTGCGTGCCCGCGGCTCGTTCGATGCGATGAGGCTCGACGGCGGGAACGTGCATTGCGAGGGGCGTCTGACCTGCCGCGGCGACATGCATGTCAACAGAATCAGCGGGCATGGCGAACTGCATGTCGGAGGCGACCTGCGTTGCTCCGCTCTGGATTTCACCGGCAAGATCATCGTGCAGGGCGATGTCATGTGCTCTGGCGGCATGACCGTTCGCGGACTGCTGCGCAACCGTTCATGCATCGTCACGAGATACCTGGATATGCAGGGCACGTTGGACGCGGACGAGCTGCGCACCGAACGGCTGCGGATGACTCCCCTGTCAAGCGCCATGTTCGGGCGCAGCGGCATGACGGAATTCACCCGGACGAGCAACGCCGAACGAATCATCGGCGGCGATTTGCGTGTCAGCAGGCTCATCTGCACCCTGATGCAGGGCGTCTTCATACGGTTGACTGACGAATCGCATGTGGAACGCGCCTCGTGCATCACGAAGCTCGCCATGGACAGCACGTCCAGCGTATTGCTGGTATCCGGCGCCGCCAAGCGTGTGTATCTGCGCAATACGTGACACGGACGACGAATCCGCGCGCGATGCGGCGTTTTTCAGTCGGCCTTTGCGGCGATGTCATCCATGCGGGCGAACAGCAGGAACTCCGTGTTCCCGTGGGTGCCCTCGATCGGTGACGGGGCGGTTCCCGCAACCGTCAACCCATGCTGGTTCGCGCAATCGACGACCGTCTCCAGCGCCTGATCGCGCAGATGCCGATCCTCCACGATACCGCCCTTGCCGAGATTGCCCTTGCCCACTTCGAACTGCGGTTTGACGAGCAGCACCACTGAGGCTCCGGGCGCGGCGATGCGCGCAATGACCGGGATGACGTATGTCAGGGAGATGAAGGACACGTCCGACACGATCATGTCCGGCCGATACGGCAGATTCGCGGCGGTCACGTCGCGGATGTTGACACCGCTCATCTCGATGATGCGCGGGTCGCGCGCGATACGACCATCGAGCTGACCATGCCCCACATCCAGGGCGATGACCTGAGCGGCTCCCCTGCGCAGCAGCACGTCGCAGAAGCCGCCGGTCGAGGCACCGATGTCCAGGCAGCGCAGGCCGCGCGGCGAAGGCAGGCCTCGACCGAAGAACTCGTCGAAGGCGCCGATCAGCTTGTACGCGCCGCGAGACACGTAGTCGTCGCCCTTGTCGACGGTGATCGAGGACGCGGTGGCCACGTTCGCGGCCGGTTTGGTGACGGCGACACCGTCGACCAGCACATGGCCGTCACGGATCAGCCGCTGTGCCTTGGAGCGGCTCGGCACCAATCCCAGACCGACGATGAGCGCATCAAGACGTTCCATTCCTGCACCTTTCACATCCGGTGGTTTCCCTGCCAGCGGCCTTGTCTTTCAGTGGTTCTCGTCGAGCTCGCGCTGCAGCTGGCCGAGCACGTCGCGGAATACCTCGATGCGCTGGTCGTCGTCTTTGCCGTCAAGGTCGGCGAGCTGTGGGTAACGTTCGGTGATATCGTCCGGCATGGCCGCTCCTTATGCCCAGTGTTTCATGTGCCTCTGCACGTCACGGAAAACGCCGCCGGCCTTGCGGCGGGCGGCGATGATCACAGTGAGAATTCCGGCAATGAGACCGAACCGATGTCCCCACCGTTGTCGGCGTACGTCCATGCAGCGGCGCAGGCCGCGCGCAGGGCGTTGATGTCGGTCGCGTCGCTCACCGTCAGTGAGTCGTCTTCCAGCCGGGCGGTCGCGTCGGCGCACGTCCAGACGTTGCCGTCGCTCGCATCGGTGGATGGCTGGGCCTCCTGCAGTCCGCGCAGGTCGCGGACGATATAGGACGGGCGCAGATGCGCCGGCGCCGTCATCAGCTCATGCGGGTTGGTGACGCCGGTCAGCACCGCGAGGGAATCGTATCCGCCGCGGTTGCCGGCCTCGATGTCCGTATCGAGACGGTCGCCTATCGCCAGGCACGATTCACGACTGACCGGCTCCGTCTCGTTTCCCGCGGCCAGCAGTCGGGCCTCGTCGTACATGGCAGACTCGGGCTTGCCCGCGGATGCGATCGGCTCGGCGCCGGTCGCGTTGATGACCGCCTGGATCATGGAACCGCATCCCGGCGCGATGCCGAGCTCGCGGGGAATGGTCAGGTCGCGGTTGGTGACGAGATACAGCGCGCCCCGCTCCACCGCGTACGAGACCTCCGCCATCTGCTGCCACGTCATGTCCGGATACCATCCCTGGATGACCGCCTCCGGGGTGTCCTCGGCATGGTCTACCACGGTGAGTCCCTGACCGGCCACTTCCTCGCGCAGATGCTCGGCACCCAGCACGAGGATGCGCGCTCCGGCCGGAACGTGCCGGGCCACCATGCGGGCGGCCACCACGGACGAGGTGATGACCTGCCGCGGTTCGACGTCAAGGCCGAAGCCTCGAAGCTGCTCGGCGACGACGCGCTGGAAACGGGAGGAGTTGTTGGTGGTGTATTCCACCTGCATCCCCGCACGCTGCGCCGCCCTGATGGAATCGGCGGCGTGTTCCACCGGGTTCTTGCCCCGGTAGACGACGCCGTCCAGATCGAGCAGCGCCAGCCGGTACGTCTGAGATATGGGACGGTCGGTGGATTTGAGCATGGCGTTCATGCACGTCACTCGTCCTGCGCTTCCGCAGCCGGTTCGGCGGCATCCAAAGCTTCCGCTTCGTCCGTCTGCGCATCGTCGGCTTCGGCGGGTTCCGCGTCCTCGGCTTCATCAGCGGCTTCGCCGGTGTCATCGGCGTTCTGGTCGGCGGGGTCGGTGAAGGATTCGGCGCCTTCTTCGGTCTCCTTGGCCGTCAGCTCCTCCTCGTCGGCCAGCGGGCCGTCAAGGGACGCCTCGTCTTCGGCATCGGAGTTCTGGCCGGCTTCGGCATCGGCTGAGTCATCGGAGTCATCCGATTCGGCATCGTCCGACTCGTCGCCGTATCCGTCTTCGGAGCCGCCGTACATGTCGTCGTAGTCGTCGGGCGCGAACTGGGCGTCGTCCTCGCTGATGCCGAGCATGTCGAGCTCGTCATCGGTGAAGTGCTCCATGTCGTGATCGATAATCACGTCGTCCACGGTCTCGTCCTCATCGGCTTCGGCGTACTGGGTTTCGAGACGGTCGAGCAGGTCGTCCAATGCGGCGGCCTGCTCGGTACGGCCGCACTCGTCGAGGAAGTACTGCTCGGCCTGCACGGCACGCATGCGGTATTCGCCCGGCAGCCCTTTGGAACGTCCGAGCGTGTGGACGATCTCGATGGCCTTGTCCCACATCTTGAGGTCGGCGAGGGCACCGGCATAGACCAGGAACATCTCGGCCTTCGCCTCGCCATGCAACGCCTTGGCATCGTCGGAGCGCACCACTTCGATGGCCTTCTTGGGATCGCCGTTGCCGCGTTCGCAGTCGGCGATGAACGGCAGGTAGTCGAGGAAGCCGTTCATGCGGTACGCGGTGCGGAACTCACGCAGGGCGAGCTTGTAATCGCCCTGACGGTACGCGATGAAGGCAAGTGTCTCACGGGAGAAATCGATGCGCGACGCCTGATGAGCAACCCACTTGGCGTGGGCGAGGGCCAGTTCGGGATCCTTCTCCTCCAGCGCATAGGCGGCGAGGATGTGCAGGCCGATGTTCTCGGCGTGCTCCTTGGACAGGCCGCGCAGGCGTTCACGCTCTTCCTTGGACAGCATGGACCATTCCATGCCCTTGGGCATCTTCGGCTCGTTCGGACGACGATCCGTATAGGGGTTCTGCGAAGGGTAGCTTACCGTGCCGTCGGAATTGCGACGGGGACCGTTCATATAGTCCTGACGCTTCTGCTCCCGATATTCGCGCTTCTCCTCGGCGGAGAACTCGCGACGCTCGCCGTCGCGGCGGTCATCGCGCTGATAGCGCGGGCGATCGCCATCACGATGGAAGTCACGGCGGTCATCGCGACGGTAACGCGGGTTGTCGCCGCCACGACGGTCATCGCGACGGAAACCGCCACGATCACCATCCTTGCGGTAACCACCCTTGTGGAAGTCACGGCGCTCCCCATCCTTGTGGAAACCGCCATCCCGGCGGAACCCGCCCTGATCACCGTCACGACGCGGACCACGATGGAAATCACGACGATCACCATCACGACGGTCGTCACGACGGAAACCGCCGCGCTCACCATCACGACGGAACGGACGGTCACCATCACGACGGTCATCGCGACGGAAACCACCACGATCACCATCCTTGCGGAAACCACCCTTGTGGAAGTCACGGCGCTCCCCATCCTTGTGGAAACCGCCCTTGCCGCGGTACCCGCCATGCTCGCCGTCGCGACGGAATCCGCCGCGGTCGCCGTCCTTGCGGTAACCGCCCGACTTGCGGTAACCGCCGGAACGTCCGGAGCCGTAACCGCGGTTGCCGTATGATTTGCCGCCGGAGCGACCCTGTTCTTCTGCCATACGTGTATGCCTTTCTTAATGCAAAGTCTGTTGTTGCGATGCGATGTCACGATGAGCGGGATAGCCTCCATGCCGGCGCAACCACCCCAGCCGGCCCTGGCCGGCAGCTCCCCGCCAGTGGGAGCAGGAATGAATCAGTGCTTCTCGACGACGCCGAGCGCCTTCTTGCCGCGGCGGATGAGCGCGAAACGACCGTGCAGGAAATCGTCCTGGCCCAACGTCTGCTCTTCGTCGGTCACACGGTTGTTGTTCAGATACACGCCACCGGACTTGATGGTCTTGCGGGCCTCGGAAATAGACTTGAACAGGCCTGCCTTCACCCCGGCCTCGGTGATGCGGTCGTCGATGCCGACGGACGCGAACGTCTTGGCACCGGACTCGTCCTCTATCTTGAGTCCGTCGATGGCGGCTTCAAGCGTGTCCTCGTCGATGGAGGCAAGGTCGCCGCCGCGCCCGAACAGGGCTGCGGACGCGTCGATCGCCGCCTGCGTCGCGGCCTCGCCATGCACGAAGCTGGTCACTTCCCATGCGAGGGTGCGCTGGGCTTCGCGTGCGCCGGGATTGGTGCGCGATTCTTCGGCGAGTCGTTCGATCTCGGCCTTTGGCAGGAACGTGAACGCCTTGAGCAGGCCTTCCATCTCGACGTCGGGGCGGTTGAACCAGAACTGGTAGAACCGGTACGGGCTGAGCATGGTGGCATCGAGCCACACCGCGTTGCCTTCGGATTTGCCGAATTTCTTTCCGGTGGCGTCGGTGATGATCGGGCTGGTGAACACGTTCACCGTGACGCCGCGCACCTTGCGAATCAGGTCCATGCCGGAGGTCAGGTTGCCCCACTGGTCGGATCCGCCGATTTCCAGCGTGCAGCCGTACTCGTCGAACAGGTGAAGGAAGTCGTTGCCCTGCAGCACCTGGTAGCTGAATTCCGTGAAGGAGATGCCCTCCTCGGAGTTCAGACGACGCGCGACCGTGTCCTTGGCCAGCATGGTGCCGAGTCGGAAGTTCTTGCCGACGTCGCGCAGGAAGTCGATGACGGACATCTGCGCGGTCCAGTCGTAATTGGAGACGAAACGCACCGGATTGTCGCCGTAGGTTTCCAGAATGCCGCCGATCTGCCGCTTGAGCCGTTCGGCCCAGCCGGCGACGACGTCCTTCGGGTTGAGGGTACGCTCGCCCGACTGGCGGGGGTCGCCAATCAGACCGGTCGCGCCGCCGACCAAGGCGATCGGATGATGCCCGGCGGCCTGAAGGTGACGCATGTTGATCAGCTGCACGAGATTGCCGATATGCAGCGACGCCGCGGTCGGGTCGAAGCCGCAATAATAGGTGACCGGCTCCCCGTTCAACGCTTCGGCGAGTTGTTTCCTGTCGGTGGACTGGGAAATCAACCCGCGCCATTCCAGTTCTTCAAGGACGGAATCGAATCCGGCCTCTTTGAAATCGGTGACGTGAGCCATGGATATTGGTACTCCCTATCAAATTCTGGGCATTGTGCATCTATCAGTCTCGCAGAACATATCGACAGCATGCGCCAGGACGGCTGCCCGCGAAACGTCGGGGAATGCTCCCCGGTTCGTCGCTTGAATCCGGCCGTCAGTGACGGTACAGGCTTTCGAGAATCCGGCGCAGCTGCTCCAGCACATCGTTGTTGCGTTCGGTGCGCAGTTTCGGGAACGAGGCGATCATTCGACGCTGCTGACGGTTGAAGATGGACATCGCCGCATCTCTGACCCGCATCATGAAGTCGAACGACATCTCTTTGCCGGATTTCCACGATTCGCTCATCTTGCCGGTGACATCGCTGACGGCGACCTTCATGGCGTCTCCGTAATGCGTCATGGCGGCCATGAGATTGTCGAGACTGTTCTCGAAATGCATGATGCCGCACACCGTGACGACGAGGTCGATCAGCGTGAGCACGAACAGCACCCCGCACAGCCAGTGAATGGCGGGCAGCGGCAGCCGGTCGGTGACACCTGCAACCTGCGGCTGGATCACCGACGTGATGAGCACGCCGCCCACGCCGAACACGAACGCCCCCAGCAGGCAGATGCGCCCGTTAAGATTGAATTTGTAGTCGGAGTAGTCCCACCAGCGGGCATGAAACAGCGCCTCCATGACCCAGGATGTGACGTATTCCAGTATGCTGGCACCGACCATCGAAAGCAGGAACACCACCAGGGGATTGTGCACCTGTCCCAGCACCACGACGGCGCCGACTGCGCCCGCACCGTAAATCGGGCACAACGGGCCGTTGAGGAATCCGCGGTTGACTGGCCGGCGCTCCAGGATGGACACGAGAATGGACTCGTACACCCATCCGCAGAAGCTGTAGAGCAGGAACCACAGGAACAGTTTTTCCACGAACAGCATCAGGCCAGCACCTCCCGGCTCCGTGAGGGCTTGTGCCGCCCGTCGTGCGCGGACGCTGCGGATGCTCCGCTTTCGATTGCGGCGAGGGGTTTACCGGACTCCAGTTGCGGCTTGGAGAACCGCTCCAGGGAGAAGGTCTCCCGTGTGGCACTGATCTTGTCGGCCATGGTGACCAGATAGCCTTCGATGTAGCTCGGCGGCTTGAGTGTCATGGGGAACATGTGGCATGCGATGCTGTCGCGTTCGATCGCGTTGAGGCGGAAGTCACGCACTGCGTTGCGCAATGCAGCCTGCCCGTGCGTGAACCCGTGCAGCCTATGGGCGCCGTCATCCCAGTCATGCCAGTCATACAGGAAGTAATCGTGCAGCAGAGCCGCGCGGACCAGCGAATGCAGATCGACCTTGTCCCACAGATGCAGGCGGTCGGCCATCCACACGGCGAGGCACGCCACGCGGATAGAATGCGCGAATGTCGTCACCGCTCCATGCTGGTAGCATCCGCGCTCGATATGCTGCATATGATCATGGACGATGATGTCGTGCCCATGCTCGTTGACCAACGACCGAATCTGATTGCGCGTCAGCACACCGTTTCCCTTCGCCCGAATCCGTCTTCCGTATGTCTGTGTCTCTTCCAGTCATGATTCTAGGTCAGACTCCTGTCACGCGGGTTCATCCTTCAGGATGAGCCCGCGCGCGCTGGCGGGGATGTGGAGGCGGTCAGTCGGTGACGGAACGCAGGGACTTCGGGGACTTGTAGGCCGGACCATCGCTCACGGAGTTGGCAAACACGCGCAGCGCGTCGACGGTGGCCTTGGCGCAGGCGATCTGCTCACGTACACGAGCCGGCGACGTGCCGCCCTTGCCGTTGCGGGCGGACACAGAGCCTTCGGTGGACAGCACCTCGCGCACCTGCGGGGCCTTGTCGGCGGGCAGGAAGTCACGGAAGATCCCGATAAAATCGTCATCCGTGAGATCCCACAGCTCCTGGCCGCGGCCTTCGGCGAGCTTGACGCATGCACCGGAAAGCTCATGCGCGTGACGGAACGGCACACCATTCTTGACGAGCCATTCGGCGATGTCCGTGGCGAGCGCGAATCCGGTCGGCGCTTCGGCCGCAAGACGGTCGTGGTCGAAGCTCATGGTGGCGATCATACCGGTGAAGGCGGGCAGCAGCACCTCCAGCGTATCGACCTGGTCGAAGACCGCCTCCTTGTCTTCCTGCAGGTCGCGGGCGTACGCGGTGGGCAGGCCCTTGAGCGTGGCGAGCAGGCCTGTCAGGTCGCCGATGAGACGGCCGGACTTGCCGCGGGCGAGCTCGGCGATGTCGGGGTTCTTCTTCTGCGGCATGATCGAGGAGCCGGTGGAGTAGGCGTCATCGAGACGCACGAACGCGAATTCCTGGGTGTTCCAGATGATGATCTCCTCGCTCAGACGCGAGATGTCGACGCCGGCCATGGCGGCGACGAACGCGAATTCGGCCACCAGGTCGCGCGAGGCGGTGCCGTCGATGGAGTTCTCGGTGACCTTGCCGAGACCAAGTTCTCGGGCGACCGCGACCGGCTCCAGTCCGAGCGTGTTGCCGGCGAGCGCCCCGGAGCCGTACGGGCTGGCGTCGATGCGCTTGTCCCAATCCACGAGTCGCTGCACGTCACGCAGCAGCGGCCACACGTGTGCCATGAGCTGATGCGCGAGCAGCACGGGCTGGGCGTGCTGCATATGGGTGCGGCCAGGCATGACGGTGCCGCCGGCCTTGACCGACTGGTCGATCAGCGCGGATGCGAGGGAAAGCAGCTGACCTGCGATGACGCGGGAGTGGCGGCGCAGCCACATGCGGATCAGGCAGGCGATCTGATCGTTGCGGGAACGGCCGGCGCGCAGTTTGCCGCCGAGCTCGTCGCCTGCGATCTCCAGCAGGCCGCGCTCCAGCGCGGTGGCCTCGTCCTCGTCGTCTTCGATGGGCGCAAACGCACCGGAGTCGACGCGGCGCTGCAGCTCGTCAAGCGAGGCTTCCATGCGGCTGAGCTCATCGGCGGTCAGCAGGCCTGCGCGGCCGAGGGCGCGCGCGTGGGCGCGGGAACCGGCGATGTCGTCATCGGCGAGTCGCCAGTCGAACTGCGTGGATTTCGACAGACGGGCCAGCTCGGGCGACGGTCCGGAAGTGAAGCGGCCGCCCCACAGGGCGAGGTATTCGGTGTTTTCAGCCATGCGATACTCCTTGGAGAATGGGCATATTCGTGCGGTTTCGACTGTCTGCCAGACTATCAGCGTTGTGATACATTCCCGTGGCGGCTCTCCGGTCGAGCGGCCAGACATACACAAGCACCAGCAGGAATGGCACCGTACAGCGTTACAAAACCGTCAGAGGGCGAATCGCCAGTGCGAGACCTCCTCGTCGATGTCGAACCCGCCTTCGAGCACGAACTGTTTCAACAGTTTCGACGCCTGTACTTTCACTTTGAAATTCGGCAGCGTCACATTCATGCATCGCTCGAAGAACGATTTCGCCCGTGGCACGTCGATGGTGTCACGCAGGGCGTCGAATCGGCCGAATGCGTTCAGACTTTTCTCATTGATATATCTGACGGTGAGTTCTTCAAGCAACGACCTGTCAACGCCGAGATGATCCACGAGCTTGTCGATCTGCTCATCTTTCTCTCGTTTGGCATAGCGCGTGATGTAGTCCCGCAGCGTCATGCCTTCCTCGACTTCCACATCGCCACGCTCCACATCATGCAGGAACAGCTCAGCAAGTCGTTGTTCGTCCCTCGAAAGCGCAGCGAAGGATCGGTGCAGCTGTGCGGACATCTCCGCCAACTCCGGACTGTCCTCCTTGAGTGCCTTGAGCCATTTGACGAAGTTGGCATTCATGTAGTCGGTGTCGATCAGTCCGGTGTCGATTTCGGTGAGATACCCTTCCAGCTCATAAGGCGCTTCGGGGTCACATCTCCCGTCATCGTCCGGTTCTCCGGCGCAGCTGTCATCATCGAACAGCTCCTTATACCGCTGGGCGAGAATCAGATATGTGCGTTCGTCAATTTGGGGACGCACGATATCAGGTTCGCCGTTCCCGCCATCGTTCTCATCCGCATCGTCGGCATCCGTGCCATCGACCTTGTATTCCGTGGTGTTCCAGTCGAAACCCTGCACTTTCGCCGCTTCAAGGTAACGATTCAGCTCTACGAACTCCTTGGCGAACTTGCGTCTGGCTTCCACCGATTCCGGCAGCTGCATGAGGTCCGATTCCCCGTTATCCGTGAACACGTCGAGAATCTCCAAGTACCGTGTATCCATGGATTTCACGTTCGCGGGCAGTTTTTGCACAAACAAATCAAGCGGTCTGTCGCCGGAGTACAGTTTCACCGCCGCTTCGATGAAGCCGTACATGGTGTGCGGCTTGCGGTAGTAGCGGATGACTCCGAACGGCTTGTCCGGCCCGAACAGGCGGTTCGTGCGGCTGAACGCCTGGATGATGCTTTCGTAGTCGATAATCTTGTCGAGATACAGCGTATTCACCCATTTAGAGTCAAATCCGGTGAGCATCTGGTCCACGACAATGAGCAAATCGAGCTGCTGACTGCGGTTTGCTGCTA
>ENA-ORTH01000089-ORTH01000089.1-human-gut-metagenome-genome-assembly--contig:-NODE-89-length-104731-cov-5.523663_pt1 | contig 104731 bp, 103 predicted proteins | sample MGYA00241914_ERZ509192 | MGnify/ENA primary metagenome ERZ509192 (study PRJEB26280, sample SAMEA2338826) | human gut metagenome | biome: human gut; feature: human-associated habitat; material: faeces...
CTTATATTATCTCTTTTTATAAATCAACAGCTCCGGATTTTTACCATCCTTCTCATATGTACATACGAGAATAAAATCCATGCCTCCCAGAATACCGAAGCACCTGTCTCCTCCAAATTCAGACTCCAGTTGATTCCCCAGATAGGTTTTCTGATCATTAAGGAATTTCACTTTTTGACCATTAGGCAGAGTATATTCCAGATTCACATATTTCCCCACAAGTGCATTTAGTTTGTCTACCCTTGGAAGTCCGTCTATATGCAGATCATTAATTTCATTTATCAATTGCTTTTTAAACTCTTCAAACTGCCCATTGTCACTAAGCTCATCATATCTTTTCCAGTAATCTAACTTTGGAAGCATTTCTTTCAGATAAGAACGTGCTTGTTCTTCGGTAAAGTTTTCATTTACCATATTCTTTACACAAACATCAATCAATTCATCCATATCATTATATGTGTATGTTCCATCTGCATAGCACCATTTACAATACTCCTCATTTAATGCGCCATCCTTATCACGTCCCAATATGGAATCATCATCAATAGGCATGCCGCAGCACTGACAGATCAGCTTTCTGGGTTCTCCCAAAAGCGTATTGATTGAAACATCAAATTCTTTCGATAAGAGCTTAAGTGTCTCCGTATTTGGAACTGTTTCTCCATTTTCCCAGCGTGATACCGCCTGCCTTGTTACCATAATTTTATCTGCCAACTCGTATTGTGACATTCCTCTTTCTGTACGAAGTTTCAAAATAATATTTTTTGTTTCCATAGTCATCACCTCCATAAGCATATCATATAGATAAATTCATGTTCTGAAAAGCAACCTGCTGTTGCCATACCCTGTCTATATGATTTAATTATCACTCTTTGGTCATGACTCTTTTACAATAGAAATTAATCTTGCCATATGATTTCCTTTCCAGCATAAGAAAAACCCTTGAAAACACTGGATTTTCAAGGGTTTTATGGGTCTTATTAAAGAGCAGCAAATATCAGATTATTTACCCATCTGAGCTGCAACTTCTGCTGCGAAGTCTTCGTTCTTCTTCTCAAGGCCTTCACCTGTTTCAAAACGAACAAATCTCTTCACGCTTAAGTTAGCTCCGTTCTCTTTTCCAACCTTCTCTACATATTTAGCTACAGTAAGGTCGCTATCCTGAACGTATGCCTGGTCTAACAGACAAATCTCTTTCATCTCTTTGTTGAGACGTCCGATGATCATCTTTTCGATGATGTTATCCGGTTTGTTCGGATTCTCCTGTTTAGCCTGAGCAAGAAGAATCTCTTTCTCATGGTCTAAGAAGGACTGATCTACTTCATCACGAGAAGTATATTTTGGAGACATAGCTGCCACCTGCATAGCTACGTTCTTCAGGCAAGTTTTGATCTCGTCATTGATAACATCTGTATCTGCTTCAACAAGAACACCGATACGTCCGCCACCGTGAATATAAGATACTACACATCCGTCAGTAACAACTTTCTCAAATCTTCTGATGTTCAGTTTCTCTCCGATAACAGAAATCTTCTCTGTCAGAGCATCCTGTACAGTCTTAGAAGCATCTTCGTTCCAAGTTTCTGCCATAAATGCTTCCATATCTTTGGACTCAGAAGCGATTGCCTGATTAACAACAGCTTTAACAAATCCCTGGAATTCTGCATTCTTAGCAACGAAGTCTGTCTCTGAGTTAACTTCTACGATTGCTGCAGTCTTATCATCTTTGACATCAGCCATAACAATACCTTCTGCTGCGATACGTCCGGCTTTTTTAACAGCCTTAGCTTCGCCGTTCTTTCTCAGATATTCTACTGCCTCGTCCATGTTTCCATCTGTTTCATTAAGAGCTTTTTTGCAGTCCATCATTCCTGCACCAGTCATCTCTCTTAATTCTTTTACCATCTTAGCTGTAACTGCCATTTTTTTATCCTCCATCATTAAAAAGAATGAATCCTACTCTTCTACTGCCTCTGCTTCTTCAGCAACTTCCTCGTATACTTCATCAGCATCAGCTGCTCCCTGATTAGCTTCTACAACAGCGTCTGCCATCTTGGAAACGATCAGTTTTACTGCACGGATAGCATCATCGTTACCCGGAATTACATAATCTAACTCTTCCGGATCACAGTTTGTATCAGCGATTCCGATAAGCGGAATACCAAGTGTATGTGCTTCCTGAACACAGATTCTTTCTTTCTTAGGATCTACTACGAAGATTGCATCCGGAATAGTCTTCATTTCTTTGATTCCGCCAAGGTTCTTCTCAAGTTTCTCCCATTCTTTCTTAAGCTGGATAACTTCTTTTTTCGGTAATACGTCAAATGTTCCATCTTCAGACATTCTCTCGATATCTTTCAGACGAGCGATTCTGCTCTTAATTGTCTTGAAGTTTGTAAGCATTCCTCCAAGCCATCTCTCGTTAACATAGAACATTCCACAACGCTCTGCTTCTACTTTGATAGCATCCTGAGCCTGTTTCTTTGTTCCAACGAACAGAATGTTTCCACCTTCTGCTGCGATATCTGCTACTGCCTGGTATGCTTCATCAACTTTTCCTACAGATTTCTGTAAGTCGATGATATAGATACCGTTTCTCTCTGTGTAAATGTATGGAGCCATTTTAGGGTTCCATCTTCTTGTCTGATGTCCAAAGTGAACACCTGCTTCTAAAAGCTGTTTCATTGAAATAACGCTCATGTTTCTTTCCTCCATTTGGTTCTTTACTTCCGCATATATGTAAGTCTTTGAAACCTCCTGTATCAGGTCGGCACCATCTTAGACAAATATATGCGTGTTTTTTGCGACCTTAATATGATAGCATAAAACCCTTGCTGTTGCAAGGGTTTTCGTAAATTCTGAAATATTTAGAAAACTTCTGATCAGAACTCTTTCTGCCCCATAATTTTAACTGATTTCCGATAAGAAGAGAAATAAATCATTCCCAACACAACTGCAGATAGTAACACAGTACCTAAAAAATGTTGTATAAATATACCTCCAAATGCATCTACAAAGATGGTAATAAATGCTACCAGTATTGCGCCTATTAACATATCAAATGCTGTAAAAAGAATAATAATCCCCATTACAAGCAGCAAAATAATAATTCTTGATTTTGATACATCATATTTCAGTTCTACCGGAAATATAATTGCCTGAAGAACTAATGCAACTGCCAATATTCCAAGAAACGCACTAAAAATTTCCTGATTACTATCTGCCTGATCCGGTGTAAAGAGCATCCCGATTTTAGTAAGAATCATACTTAAAATACCACCAATACATATACTCATAAGACTCAGCAGATACTTTTCCTTCACATATTCCTTTCTTGTAATTGGCAGTGTCATAAGATAAACAATTCCCCGGTCCGCCACATCGTATTGATACATTGTCCGGGCAATCATAGATAACCCAAACATGATATATCCCATCATAAAATACCAGTTTTGAAACAAAACACCAAATAAAACACTTACACCGATGATACTAACCCACAATCTTCTCTCATTTTTTAAAGTTCTTAAATCTTTCATGAGTAATGCTTTCATATTCTCTCTCCTCCTGCCATCAAAAGGATTAATTCGTCCACGCTTCCTTTTTCTATTACAATTTCCGGATTATGCATCTGATAATATGCCTTCTGATCTGTCAGACAGCTCCATCCGAAATTTTCTTTTTTCCGGCAGATAATATGTGACTTATCCATTTTTTTATATACCTCATCTGATACTTTTAATAATCCATATGCATCTAATAGCCGATCCATTTCTTCATGAAATGTAATTGTCCCTTTTTGAATCAGATAAATATCATCACAAAATGTTTCCAGATCTCCTGATAAATGCGAACTGATCAGAATCGCCCGTCCTTCCGTCTCCATATATTCCCGCAACAGTGTCAGCATCTGTTCTCTCGCCACCACATCCAGCCCGCTGGTCGGTTCATCCAAAAGTAATAACTTCGCTTTATGTGTAATTGCTGCAAATATCTGTAATTTTCGTTTCATTCCTGTTGAAAATTCCTTTATTTTCTTATTCATTGGAAGTTTATATTCTTCGCAATACTGTAGAAATTTATCCTTTTCAAATTCCGGATATAAGTCTTCCAGAAATGGGATAATATCATGAATTGTAAAATAACTTCCAAAACCGGTTTCCGCTAACACGACTCCTGTCTGCTGTAATATTTCTTTTTCTGGCTGTTTTCCATCATTACTGCACTCTCGTTTTTTCCCCAGCATTTCCATCTCTCCTGCTTCTTTTCCAATCAGCCCGAGAATAAGTTTAAATGTCGTACTTTTTCCTTCTCCATTCGCTCCGATCAGTCCCGTAATCATTCCAGGATATACTGTCAGAGAGCAATCCATCGAAAAATCCGGATATTTCTTCTGTACATGATTTAGTTTTATCATCACATCTTTCCCCATCTCTAACCCTCCAATACAATTTCAAATAATTCCGTCAAGTCATGATCTGTCAATCCGCAGCTTCTTCCTTTATGGATTGCCGCTTCCAGTTCTGCCTCAACTTCTTTTTTCTTTTCCTCCAGCAGCATATTCTGATTGGCACATGCTACAAAACTTCCCTTTCCATGTACCGTCACAACAAATCCTTCCTCTGTTAATGCGTCATAGGCTTTTTTTACAGTGAGCGCACTGATTTTTAAATCTTTCGCCATTGTACGGACAGACGGAAGCATCATCTCTTCCGAAAATTCTCCATTTATAATCTTCTCTTTAATCTGTTCTACAATCTGTTCATAAATCGGCTGCATGGATGAGTGATTAATAATCAGATACATCTTTCGCCCTCCTTCTTTGCAAACAGTATATAACAGTATATAACTGTTGTCAACTGTTATACACTGTTTATTCACCTACAAAACATGACACCGGCAGACTTTTTCAGGATACTAAACCAATTTTCCTCGTCGCCAAAAAAATCTGTATTTACAGATATACTTTCTATAAATACAGATTTTAAATCTTGATATTGTAATTTTATTTTCAAACGACTATATGCACCCAACATTCAGAAGCATTTTAAATCTCTCTTCACCGTATACAGCGTGTGGTTTCTTTGCAGGCATGATAATTGTCTCTCCTGCTTTTAGGATATATACGTCTCCCACAATTCTATCATATAAAAAGGACGGGGAATAAATCCCCGCCACATAAAGTCTTTTAAAACTTACTAACTGATGTGTAATTAGCAGACTGTATGAATCCATCCTTCCGGAGCTTCGATGTGTCCCATCTGGATTCCAGTTAATGTATCGTATAGTTTCTTTGTGATCTCACCCATCTCTTCCATTCCGCTTGGGAAGCAGATTTCTTTACCATGATCTACGATCTTGCCTACTGGAGAGATAACTGCTGCTGTTCCGCAAAGTCCACATTCTGCGAAGTCTTTTACTTCATCCAGATATACTTCTCTTTCTTCTACTTCCAATCCAAGATAATGTTCTGCGACATACATTAAAGAACGTCTTGTAATAGAAGGAAGGATTGTGCTTGATTTCGGTGTTACTACTTTCTTATCTTTTGTTACGAAAATAAAGTTAGCTCCACCAGTCTCTTCAACCTTTGTTCTTGTAGCTGCATCCAAATACATGTTTTCATCGTATCCCTGTGCGTGTGCATCTACGATTGCATGTAAGCTCATTGCATAGTTAAGTCCGGCTTTTACATGTCCTGTTCCATGCGGTGCTGCACGATCAAAATCACTGACCCTGATTGTGATTGGTTTTGCTCCGCCTTTGAAGTATGGTCCAACTGGTGTAGTAAATACACGGAACTGATACTCATCTGCCGGTTTTACACCGATAACAGCGTTAGAACCAAACATATACGGACGTACATACAAAGTAGCTCCTGATCCGTATGGTGGTACATAAGCTGCATTTGCCTTTACAACATCATGTACAGCCTGTACAAATCTATCTTCCGGGAATACCGGCATTTCCAGTCTTGCTGCTGAATCAGCAAGTCTCTTTGCATTTAAGTCCGGGCGGAACATTACAATGTGTCCATCTTCTGTCGTATATGCTTTCAGGCCTTCAAAACATGTCTGTGCATACTGCAGTACTCCGGCGCATTCACTGATGACAACCTTATCATCTTCCGTTAATACACCTTCATCCCATGATCCGTCTTTATAATTTGATACGAATCTCTTATCTGTCTTTACATAGCCAAATCCAAGATTACTCCAATCGATATCTTTTTTCTCCATTTTCTATTCCTCCGTCCTTTTACAATTAAATATATTTATGATACCACTTAACACGAAACAATCCGCAGGCATCATAGTTGAGGCTTTTGTCCCAACATCATTGTATGCAAGTATTATAATACTGTCTATATAAAAATTCAAGAGTGCACTCTGTTTTTTATGTGTACAATTTTCACAAAATTATTTATCGCTCCATCATGCTAATCGATTCAATACCGACACTTCCTCCACGGACAACTTCAATACTCTTGTACTCTTCTTTCATAAGTTTGATTACTGCATCATTCTTTGTCGCTGTCTGTACAAATTCAAGAAGCAGACTGTCTTTACCATAATCAATAACTTTTGCTTTAAATGTTTCTGCAATCTGGAACAGTTCTACCTTATCTTCCGGTGTACATTTCTGCACTTTTACATAGAGAATTTCCTTCATTCTGACAAATACATCCGTAAAATCAATGACTTTAATTACTTCTACCAGACGGTTTAACTGTTTTTTAATCTGTTCAAATGTTTCATCGTCGCTGACGGTCGCGATCGTCATTCGTGACACAGTCGGATCTTCCGTTGTTCCAACAGTCAGACTGTCCAGATTGTAAGATTTTCCCGAAAACAGCCCTGAGATTTTAGACAGGACACCGACTTGATTTTCTACATATAAAGAAATCCAGCGTTTTTTCATTTTATTTCCACTCATAATCATTCTCCTTCCTGCTTAACAATCCATGATCATATCTTCTAATGTACCGCCCGGCTGGATCATCGGATATACAAGATCCTCCGGATCAATATCAAATTCAATGATATATGGCGTCTTTTTACTCTGCATTGCTTCTCTGAATGCCGGTTCAATCTCTTCCACTTTTGAAACATGGATTCCCTTCGCTCCATAGGATTCTGCAAGTTTCAGGAAATTCGGTGTATATTCCGGGCATGGAACTTCACCGCATTTTCCCCTGCATGCTGCTCCCGCTCGCAGGCAGGTCATGGAGTAACGTTTTCCATAGAATAATTTCTGCCACTGACGAACCATTCCCAGATTATTATTATTGAAAATACAGGAAATGATCGGAAGTTCTTCCAGCACCGCCGTTGCAAGTTCTTGAATATTCATCTGCATACCACCATCACCGGAAATAGAGATAACCGGTGTATCCGGATTACCGATCTTGGCTCCGATCGCACCTGGAAGTCCGTATCCCATCGTTCCAAGTCCACCGGACATCAGTAATTGTTTCTTATGTGTAATTTCTATAAACTGCGCTGTAAACATCTGATGCTGTCCAACATCCGTTACGATAATTGCTGCATCAAATACCTTGTTGATCGTATCGATTACATCCTGTGGTGTCATGATCGGCTTTCTCTTCATCTTCATCGGATGTTCTTCTTTCCATGTTTCAACCTGTGCACGCCATTTTTCTGTGTCACACTCTGTCACATACTCTAACATTTTATCGATTGCTTCTTTTGCGTCTGCTACGATCGGAACATCGACCTGTACATTTTTTGAAATGGCAGCTGTATCAATATCGATATGAACAATCTGCGCTTTTGGTGCAAAAGAATGTAACTTACCTGTGATGCGATCATTAAATCTTGTTCCGATAGAGAACAGCAGATCACATTCATTTACTGACATATTGGACGCATAAGCGCCATGCATACCAAGATTTCCAATATAAAGTGAGTGATTTGTTGGAATTGCTCCTCTTCCCATAACCGTTGTTACTACCGGCACATGTGTGCATTCCACAAGCTCTGTAAATGCCTCCTGTGCATGAGCAACATTAACACCACCTCCGGCAAGAAACAGCGGTCTCTTTGCCTTTCCGAGCATTTTCAGTGCACGTTTTAACTGTCCGATATGTACATGTGTATTCGGTTTGTATCCACGGATATTTACTTCTTCTGGATACTCTGCATCTCCCAGCTCTCCCATAACATCTTTTGGAAGGTCAATTAATACCGGTCCCGGTCTTCCGGTTCTCGCAATATAAAATGCTTCTTTTAAAATACGTCCGAGATCTTCTCTTCTACGTACAGTTACTCCGTATTTTGTAATACTTCTCGTAATACCGACAATATCGACTTCCTGAAATGCATCATTTCCAATAAGATGTCTGGATACCTGTCCGGTAAAACATACAAGTGGTACGCTGTCATAATAAGCAGTCGCGATTCCTGTCACCAGGTTTGTCGCACCCGGTCCGCTTGTTACAAGGCACACCCCAACTTTTCCTGTAGATCTTGCATATGCATCTGCTTCATGCACAAGCGCAACTTCCTGTCTTGGCAGGATCACTTTCGTATAATCCTGTTTGTATAACTCATCACTGATATCAATCGTGCAGGCTCCCGGATAGCCGAATAATGTGTCTACGCCCTCTTCCTTCAAAGCCTTTACTAATAATTTGTTTCCACTGATTTTTTTCATCTGCACAACCTCCTTGGCATTAAAAAAACCCTAAGCTCTATGCTTAGGGCGAATTACTCATCCGTGTTACCACCTAAATTCAGAAACTTTTGTCTCTGCACTCTGCCGATACAGGACTCCTACATCCGATATCGTTCCCATCTAACGCTGGGACTGCGTTGAAGCCTACTTGCTTTCGCTTTCAATTCACTGCTCGGGGGCTACTTCCATAATCACTTCACGAAGATTCACACCAGCCATCTTCTCTCTGTGGATCTGTAAATTATGTACTCCTCCCTGTCATAGCATTTTCACAATTATTTATAAAATCTATCCATTGTTTCACTCATTCAAATAAGTAATACAATTATAACTTTCTGAATATCTTCTGTCAACTGATATATTTTTAACTGCAAAGAACAATATCCATCAAGCTGTATGGCACTATACCAGAACTTTCTCTGCAATTTTTCCCCAGGAGATCCGGCTTACATCAGCCGGTCTGGTACAATTTTCCTCTACACTTTCCTGCAATGATTCTGCAATGCGTTTCTCATAAGCCGGAAGTTCTTCTCTAACTGCTTCATCCACGCGGTTCATCCGTGGAAGTTCTACATATCGGATATCCGCTCCCGGCGCATATGTATCCAGCCATTCGCGGATTCCCGGAAGATCCGACATCACAACACGGTCGCCACAGGCAAGTGCTTCGATCACTGTAAGCGGCAATCCTTCCGAAAAAGATGGTAGTGCAAAGATATCGCATGTATTATATACTTTTGCCAGCTCCATCTGTTCCAGTTTTCCAAGAAAATGAACCGGATATGGTGCCTTCTCTGCCAGTCTGCAGATTCTTGCATACTCTGTCTCATTTCCTGCGCCGCCAGCCAGATATACTTCCAGTTTATCTGCTTCATACGGAAGATAAGCAAGACTTCGGATCAGACTCTCTACACCTTTCTTCTCTGAGATTTTCCCAGCAAACACAATCTTCGTCTTTCCGGGAACCTTCCGGATATGAAGATCACGGAAAATATGACTGTTATAGCCCATTCCAGATACTTCCACCTGTTCTGCTGTTACATGAAACATCTGGCAGATCTGCGTCTTCTGCTCTTCATGCAAAGCAAAAATCCGGTTTAGCTTCGCAATCTGCGCTTTGATATACTCCTGTTTTAACACATTTTTCTGCAATTGTCTGAGATCTGTATTATGACAGAAACCATATACCGGAAGTTCCGGAAAATGTTCCCGCACCAGTGCTGTAAGCAGATACAGATGATGACTTAAGATCAGATCCGGCTGAAATTCCTTTACTGCCTGCCTGATCTTCGTCAGGAAAACATTTGCAAACTGCCCTGCCATTTCTTCTGTCATATCACAATATCTCGTGCTTTCATAAGGCATCTCATCCGACATTCCCGCAATCGGAAACGGCAGCTCCTCTGACTTGAAAATAACCGGATATATTTTTGTATTTTCCGGAACTTCTGTCTTATCTTCTTTATAAACACCGGCAACTACTGCTTGTTCATGTCCTTTTGCTGCCAATTCCTTTACAAGTTCTGTCAAAAACACGCCACTACCGGTACTGTTTGGCTTCTGTGCCGTAATACTCAGTATTCTCATCTTTCTTTTTAAATCCTCTCATATACCGTAAAATAATACTCCAGATCAAAACATGTCTGTTCTTCACTGATCTTTGTCATCTTCCACTCTGGATCTTCATCCAAACTCGGAAAATAAGTATCTGCATCATACGCATGATCAATCTTTGTAACCAGAGCTGTATCGCAGTACTTTAACATCGCACGGTAAATGCTCTCCCCACCGATTACGAATGTCTCTCCCTCGTACTTCTTCGCTTCTTCCAGTGCTTCTTCTACACTGTGTACAACAACCGCGTCTTTTACTTTGTAATCCGGATTCTTGCTGATTACAATATTCACACGGTTTTTAAGTGGCTGGCTCTGTGGAAAACTTTCCAGTGTTTTCCGTCCCATAATAACAATATTCCCCTTTGTTGTCTCACGGAAAAATTTCATATCTGCCGGAATGCTCCACATCAGGCGGTTGTTTTTTCCAATCGCCCAGTTTTTATCAACTGCAACTATTAATTTCATCTTATCTCGCCCTTTCTTTTTTTAAACTGCAACCGGAATGTTTTTAATCTGCTCATGCGTCTCATAATCGATCAGTTTTACATCATCTCTCGTAAAATCATAGAAATCTTTTACTTTCGGATTCAGCCAGAACTTCGGTGCCGGAAGCGGTTCTCTTGCGATCAGTTCTTCTATTACCGGCACGTGTCTGTCGTAAATATGCGCATCCGCGATCACATGTACCAGTTCTCCGGCTTCCATATCACACACCTGTGCCAGCATATGCACAAGCACCGCATACTGGCAGACATTCCAGTTATTTGCTGTCAGCACGTCATTCGATCTCTGATTTAAAACAGCATTCAATGTCAGCTTATCGTGTCCTTCCTTCTTCGTCACATTAAATGTCATACTGTATGCACAAGGATAGAGATTCATCTCATGAAGATCCTGATGTACATATATATTTGTCATAATTCTGCGGCTGTACGGATTATTTTTTAAGTCATAAATCACACGGTCAACCTGATCAAACAGGCCTTCTTTATACTGATGCTTCACGCCAAGCTGATATCCGTATGCTTTGCCGATTGAGCCATTCTCATCTGCCCAACTGTCCCAGATATGACTGTGCAAGTCATTGATATTATTCGATTTCTTCTGCCAGATCCACAAAAGTTCATCCGTGCAGCTCTTGATCGCTGTTCTCCTGAGCGTCAGAGCCGGAAATTCCCTGGACAAATCATAGCGGTTCACCACTCCAAATCTTTTAATTGTGTAAGCCGGCGTCCCATCCTCCCATTTCGGACGGACCTTTTCTCCCCTGGTATCTGTGCCATTGTCGATGATGTCACGGCACATATCTATAAAAACTTTGTCTGCATAACTCATAAAAATGTATCCTCCTTGCAAGCTGTCTTTTTCATATTAACATGAAAATATTATAAAAAAAAGAGAAACGTCGCAATTTGCGTTCCTCTTTTAAGCCTATACATCTCAGGCTCTTTTATTCCTGATATCCTGCTATATGCTATATATTATATATTAACCACAACATTCAACGAGAACATTTTCCAGTGCATTTGCACTTGCGCTGTGTGTACGCTCCACACGGATATTGTAACGCTCTGCTTCTTTCAACGCACAGTGTACCATTTTATGTGCCACTGTTGAAGTAAACAAAATGATCAGATCCGGCTGACCGATCTGTGTCTTCAGATTGCCCGCCATTCTGGTAAATACTTTTGCCTTACATTTATGTTTCTTGCAGATCTGTTTATACTGATGTTCCATTCTTTCATTTCCGCCTATAATAACAACACTCATCGATTTGTCCCCTTTCTTGCTGTCTTTTGTCTTATGCTACAATTTCCCGAATTGTCTTTCCTGCCAGAAATTCATTTACTGCACAGTCCTTTGCCTTATCGTATGTCCAGAATGTAAGTTTTGCTTTTTCCGGATCATGATATACTTTCCAATATCCACAAAAGAGGCTGTCCTGTCCTTTATGCTCAATAAAGCCTCTGACATCTTCCAGTGGATAGTTAAGGAATATTCCGATTTCATGAGGAAATTCAATCTCATTTTTTGAATGTTCCCGTACTCTTAACGAAAGTCTTTCCAGCACTTTTTCCAGACTGTTTTCTTCATAACCGTAATCAGCAAGGAACGTCTTCACTTCCGGTTGTTTCAGATATGTTTTTAACTGTGCCGGGCGATATAACAACACCAGGTATTTGTCTCTGCAAAATGTAAGTGCACGGTAACAGATTCCCGTTCCATTAAGAAGCAGATGCATATTTCTCATATCCTCTCTGCGGACATTCGTAATACAGGCTACTTTATATCCTTTGAACAATGGGGCACATTGCAGGATTAACTGAAACTGTAATCTCTTCCAACTATTTTTATCTGCTAACATACATGCTACAACTTCCACTGGCATTTTGAAGTTCCCGCCTTTTCTTGCTTTATTTTTATTTTGATTTTGATTATCATTTACATTTACTAATTTATCATACATGTATTAAAATTACAAGGAGACTTATTCATACCATTTTCTCATTAAGGAGGAATAAAAAGGTCCATGCTTTATTTTTGCATGAACCTTAATCACTTATACTTTATAAAATTTTCTTTCTGCCTCGATTCTTACATTGTCATCTCATCTTTGGGAAGGAAATATTTTAATGCCACTTCATTTGTAGCCGCATCAGCCAGGTTGATACAACTGTTTCCCATACGGTCAATCAAATGAAGAATATTCGTAAATGGTGTTGTCAGACTCGCTTTACATTTTCCTTTGTTGACACGCTGGATATGAGATTTTCGCATCATAATATCCAGATTGACAATCTTGTCTTTGCGCTTCATCAGCTTTTCAAGCTCTACTGTTGTATCACCGCGTAATGCCTTTGTCGCTGAATCAAACATCTTCTCCAGAGTTTTCAGACATTTTGCAAGTTCATCCATCGCTTCCTGTGAATATTTATACTGGTTTGTTTCTTTTTCTTTCATAGATAATGCAATTCCGGCACTTAAATTACCGATTCGTTCCACATCTCCCAGCACATACATCAGTCCCGCTGTCTGGGATGCCTGCTGTTCGGTCAGAAGTCCGGAAGAAAATAATCCTGCCAGATAATCTGTGATTTTATCTGTGAGCTTTGTTACTTTCGCACTCTCCTCCTGTATCTTATCTACACCTTGCATCTGATTTTCTTTTACGACAGTCACCGTATCATGCAGAACTTTTTTCACCTGATCGCTCAGATGTAAAATCTCTTTTGCGACAAGCTGCAGCGCTGCTGCCGGCTGATTTTTCACATTCTCATCCAGATATAATGTCTCAAACGGATCTGATTCGGTCTTCTTTCCATCCGGAATCAGGAACATAACAATCTTCACCATCACTCCAATCAGGCATACCCAGATCAGTGTCATTGTAATATTAAAACAAGTATGCGCATTCGCAATCTGTCTGGAAATCACTTCCACTTCCGGTCCTTTTGGTGAAATAAAACGGATCAGTGTAGCATATGGTTTCACAAACCATATAAATAAAAAACTTCCTGATATATTAAAAATACAATGCGCCACGGCTGTTCTCTTTGCATCTTTCGTCTGTCCTATACTTGCAAGAAGTGCCGTGATCGTTGTTCCGATATTGTCTCCAAGCAGGATCGGAATCGCACCAGTAAGTCCAAGAATACTTGTCATACCGTCTGGTCCTGCCTGTGCTGCAAAATTCTGTAAGACTGCGATGGTTGCACTACTACTCTGTACGACCAGCGTCATTAATGTACCTACTCCCACTCCAAGAACCGGAATATGTTTTACACTTGCAATAAGTTGTGTAAACATCGGACTGGATGCCAGCGGTTTCATGACGTCTCCCATTGTCTCAATTCCAAGGAATAACAGACCGAATGCAAATATCGTCTGTCCTATACTTTTTGCTTTTTCTGATTTTGCAATAAATGCAATGATAAATCCCACAAAAATAATGATATATATGTAATCGCTGATCTTAAATGCAATAATCTGTGCCGTCATGGTTGTTCCGATATTTGCACCAAATATAATAGAAATTGCCTGTGGCAGGTTCATAAGTCCTGCACTGACAAATCCGATTGCCATGACCGTTGTGGCGCTGCTGCTCTGCAGAACTGCCGTTGTAAGCGCTCCGGCAAGCACACCGAGAACCGGATTCTTTGTCAGTAATGCCAAAATACTTTTCATCTTCTCTCCAGCTGCTTTCTGCAGACACTCGCTCATCATATTCATTCCATAAATAAAGATTGCAAGTCCCCCCAGCAGACCAAATACAATCTGCATATTTTCATTCATATTGATTTCTCTCCTTTTTGCTGTACAATTTACTATCGTTGCTATTCTAGCGAATGCACATGCAAATCAGATGAAATCTATGTTAAATCTATGTAAAGTCAGCTCATGTATTACAGAAAAACAGTAAAAAAAGCCGGCCTCTAAGGCTCGGCTATATTATACAGTACACGATCCAGCATCTTTTTCAATGCTTCTACTTCTTTTTTATTCATTCCCAGTGTCAGCATCTTATCCAGTTTCTTCCGGTCTGTTTCCATCCTCCTCTGAATATCATATGCTTTCTCATTCAGGTAAATGTTCTTGCAACGCTTATCTTCGTTGCTCGGTACTACAAGAATAAATCCTTTTTCATCCAGTCGTTTCATAAGTCCTGTCACAGTCGGATTACGCAGACTCAGCGCTTTTTCAATATCTCTCTGGGTTACATGCTCTTTTCTGCTTGTAAATAAATAATCCAGCACCGCACACTGTGAAGCTGTGATTCCCAGCGTACGTAGTTTGCGGTTAAATTCTTTTTCGTAAATTGTGCTGATCTGCTTAAACAAAAATCCAAGCGTCGTTCTCTCCCGCATCTTATGTTTCCCTCCTCATGAACTTCCCGGCTTTCTTATAAATATATCCGACTTTTAATACTCACGAATCACACTGCTGATTTCCTGTGTCGTATCCATCTCTCTTAAATGCATCAACGCGTCCTGCATATGATACTCTTTTACTGCTTCCGTTACGATAACAAGTTCAGCGACTCCGTCTGTAATGACCTTCTGGATCACTTTGGAAATGCTGACTTTGTGCTCACCGAACATGCTAGCGATTCGTGCAAGAACGCCCGGTTTGTTTGTTACCTGCATGCGTACAAAGAATTTATTTTTCACATCATCTGAACTCTTGACCGGTGTATTCTTGTAGCAGGTACAGCTGATTCGTCCGGTACATGAGAACTGGATATCGCGGATAATGTCAATCACATCTCCCATAACAGCACTGGCTGTTGGAAGCTCTCCGGCGCCTCTTCCGTAAAACATCGCATCATCTAATGCATCTCCGTGTACAAAAACCGCATTAAAGGAATCTCTGACAGATGCAAGCGGATGATTCTTCGGCAGCATCATCGGATAAACTGCAACCTCAATACCATCTTCTCTGTTATGTGCCACTCCGAGAAGCTTGATCACACTGCCAAATTCTTTTGCATAGGCGACATCCTTCGCAGATATCTTTGTAATTCCTTCTGTGTATACATCGTCAAATACAACTCTGGAATGAAATGCAATGGAAGCTAAGATTGCAACTTTTCTTCCAGCATCCAGACCTTCAACATCCGCAGTCGGATCTGCTTCCGCATATCCAAGCTCTGTCGCTTTTGCCAGCGCTTCTGAAAAGTCCATGCCATCCTCAAACATCTTTGTCAGGATGTAGTTTGTTGTTCCGTTCACGATACCGATCACTTCATCAATCTCATTCGCTGCAAGACACTGTTTCAGCGGACGAATGATCGGGATACCGCCTGCAACAGCCGCCTCAAAGAGGAAATCAACCTGATTTTCCTGTGCTGCATCCAGTAATTCTCTTCCGTGCACTGCCACCAGATCTTTATTCGCAGTCACTACATTCTTCCCTGCGCAGAGTGCTTCCAGAATCATCGTCTTCGCCGGTTCGATTCCTCCCATTACTTCAATCACAATCGAAATCTCCGGATCTTCTACTATTTCTTTCCAGTTATCTGTCAGAAGAGAGGCATCTACGCCTTCTCTTTGTTTGTTCATATTATGTACAAGGATTCTTGTAATCTCAAGATTCGCTCCTGATTTTTTTACCATTTCTTCTTTCTGTCTTTGAACCAGTTTATAAACACCGCCGCCCACGGTTCCTAATCCGAGGAGTGCTGCCTTTATTTTCTTACATTCTGCCATATATCCCTACCCTCATTCTTTCCTGTATTTTTATGACGTCTTTACAGACATCACAATCAATTTTATTATAGCATTATCTGGTGGATATAGTCAAAAATGTTCTATAATAACATCTTTTTATCATTGCATGTTTTATAAGCATTTGCGAAAATTAGAAAATTCAAAAAACTTTTTTTAAAAAAGTGTTGACAAAAACTAATTCACGTAGTATAGTATGTATTGTTCTGAGGAACACATAACACAGAACAACAACTTAAGATATGCGACAGTGGCTCAGTTGGTAGAGTACGACCTTGCCAAGGTCGGGGTCGCGGGTTCGAACCCCGTCTGTCGCTCTTGAAGAGGAATTGCAGTTTGCGATTCCTTTTTTGCATATACGGTGAACCCAAGTACAGATTTTTGCTTGCACTGTATTTGACGAATGTGCCTCATCGAGCTCGCATTCTCCCGGAGGCTATTATTTATAATAGAAAATACAATTTCTTGTTATATAAAAAACTGCAGCAAGATGTCCATAACCAGACACCTTGCTGCAGTTTTTTATAATTCTGAATATTTACAGAATATCAATATATTCTCCTGCCAGCGCTTTATTCATACTGCGGACTGCGCAGAATTTTCCACACATACTGCATGTATCGCTGTGGTCATCTTCCGGACTTCTGCTGTCACGGATTGCTCTTGCTGTATCAGGATCCAGTGCGCATGCATACTGTGCTTCCCAGTCAAGCTTTCTTCTCGCGTCACCCATCTTATCATCAATATCTCTTGCTCCTCTGACACCTTTGGCAATATCAGCCGCATGTGCTGCGATCTTGGAAGCAATGATTCCCTGTTTTACATCATCAACATTCGGAAGTGCCAGATGTTCTGCCGGTGTTACATAACAGAGGAATGCAGCTCCGTTCATAGCAGCCACAGCGCCACCGATAGCGGCAGTAATGTGATCATATCCCGGTGCGATGTCTGTAACGAGAGGTCCTAATACATAGAACGGTGCTCCCATACAAATACTCTTCTGCACCTGCATATTTGCTGCAACCTGATCAAGCGGCACATGTCCCGGTCCCTCTACCATAACCTGAACATTGTGATCCCATGCACGCTTTGTCAGTTCGCCAAGGCGTACCAGTTCTTCGATCTGGCATACATCCGTTGCGTCTGCCAGACATCCCGGTCTGCATGCATCTCCCAGAGAAATTGTAACATCATACTCTTCGCAGATGTCCAGGATCTCATCATAATATTCGTAGAACGGGTTTTCTTCTCCAGTCATGCACATCCACGCAAATACAAGACTTCCACCACGGCTTACAATGTTCATTTTTCTCTTATGCTTTTTGATCTGCTCAATCGTTTTTCTTGTGATTCCGCAGTGCAGCGTTACAAAATCTACTCCGTCTTCTGCATGCATACGGATAACATCTACAAAATCTTTTGCTGATAAAGTAGCAAGGTCTCTCTGATAATGGATCACACTGTCATATACCGGAACTGTACCGATCATAACCGGACATTCACTTGTCAGTTTGCGGCGGAATGGCTGCGTATTTCCGTGGCTGGACAGATCCATGATCGCCTCTGCGCCAAGATTTACCGCACTCATGACCTTTTCCATCTCAATGTCATAGTCTTTACAGTCTCTGGAAACGCCAAGATTGACATTAATCTTTGTACGGAGCATACTTCCTACCCCTTCCGGATCCAGACAGGTATGATTCTTGTTTGCACAGATCGCTACCTTTCCTTCAGCAACCAGTTTCTGTAATTCTTCTACTGTCATCTTTTCTTTTTCTGCAACTTTTTCCAGTTCTGGTGTAACAATTCCCTTTCTTGCCGCATCCATCTGTGTTGTGTAATTTCTCATTGGATCATCCTCCTGTAAATAAAAATTTTTTTCTGCCATGTAAGCATGGCGCATTTTCCTATTCCATAAAAAAAACGCTTCTGCCACCGCAAAAAACGTTTTCGTATAAAAAGAGATGCGCAGGCATCTCTTCTCTTCCGTAATTCTTCCCTACGTTGGCATTATCCAAATCAGGTTATAGGTCGAAACAAATTATAGTTTCCTCTCAGCCAGCTTTGTACCAGCTCCCTGTAACATTAAATTGTATATTTAATTATAATTTTGCTCTCTGTAAATGTCAACCTAAAATATCTTCGTTGTCCATTTGCTCATGTCCCAGACTTCCTGCACGACATCTTTATAAAATTCCGGTTCATGACAGATTAAAAGAATACTTCCGCGGTATTCCTGAAGTGCTTTTTTCAGTGCATCCTTGGCGTCTATGTCCAGATGATTGGTCGGCTCATCCAGAAGCAGAAAATTCGTGTCACGGTTGATCAGTTTACAAAGACGGACTTTCGCCTGTTCTCCACCACTCAAAACACGGACTTGACTTTCGATATGCTTTGTCGTAAGCCCGCATTTTGCAAGCGCAGAACGCACTTCATACTGTGTAAAAGACGGAAATTCTTCCCATAACTCTTCGATACAGGTATTTTTATTCTCCCCTTTTACTTCCTGTTCAAAATATCCAAGTTCCAGATTCTCTCCCAGTTCACATTCCCCTTTCAGAGAAGGAAGCAGTCCGAGAATACTTTTAAGAAGTGTTGTCTTTCCAATTCCGTTCGTTCCGACAAGAGCAATTTTCTGTCCCCGTTCCATCGAAAAATTCAGTTTTTTCGATAATGGTTCATCATAACCGATCACAAGATCTTTTGTCTCAAAAAGCATTTTTCCCGGCGTGCGTCCGTAACGGAAATGAAATTCCGGCTTCGGCTTTTCTGCCGCAAGCTCGATCACATCCATTTTATCCAGTTTTTTCTGTCTGGACATTGCCATATTTCTTGTCGATACACGCGCTTTATTCCGTGCCACAAAATCTTTCAGCTCACTAATCTCCTGCTGCTGTCTGCGGTATGCTGCTTCCAGCTGTGCCTTCTTTACTGCATAAACTTCCTGAAAATGGTCATAATCGCCCACATAACGGTTCAGTTCCTGATTTTCCATATGATAAATAATATTCACCACATCATTGAGAAATGGGATATCGTGCGAGATCAGTATAAATGCATTTTCATACTCCTGCAAATAGCGTTTCAGCCATGCAATATGTTCTTCATCGAGATAATTGGTTGGCTCATCCAGAAGCAGAATGTCTGGTTTCTCCAGCAATAATTTTGCCAGCAGAACTTTGGTGCGCTGCCCGCCACTTAAGTCTGTAACATCCCGGTCTAATCCAAGATCCAGAAGTCCCAGCGCTCTTGCCACTTCTTCTACCTTTGCATCAATTGTATAAAAATCATGCAAAGTCAGCTCATCCTGAATTGTTCCAAGTTCTTCCATTAATTCTGCCATCTGTGCATCATCTGCTGTGCCAAGCAGATCACAGATCTCATTCATGCGGATTTCTTTCTGCAGAAGACTGTCAAATGCAGATTTTAGAACTTCCCGGATTGTCATGCCTTTTTTCAGCACCGCATGCTGATCCAGATATCCAGCATGTACGTTTTTCGACCATTCTACTTTTCCTTCATCCGGCGTCAGTTTTCCAGTCACAATGTTCATGAATGTAGACTTTCCTTCTCCATTGGCTCCTACCAGCCCGATATGTTCACCTTTTAATAACCGAAAAGAAACATCTGAGAAAATGGCTCTGTCTCCAAAGCCATGTGTCAGATGTTCCACGTTTAATATACTCATAGAAAATCTCCTACCCCTCCAGCAGCATTGCGATCGCTGCCGGGTCTTCCTCAGCCGAAGCCTGCACGCACAGCAGTACGTCCTGGACATACGACTGTGCGAAATCAAGCGAGCCGGCAATTTCTATTATTGTTTTGCCTTCTTTATATAATGCAAGAATCTGTTCGATTTCTTTTATCTTCTCTCTGAGTGTTTCATCAGCAATAGATGGATGTTCCATATACTCTCTACTCCTGTTCCTGGGCATTTTCTTCCACTTCAAGTCCCAGCTCATCTAACTGCTTTGCATCAACCGGTGACGGAGCTTCTGTCATAAGATCAGATGCGTCTTTTACTTTCGGAAATGCGATCACATCACGGATGCTGTCCTGCTTTGCCATAAGCATAACAAGACGATCCAGTCCGTATGCCAGTCCTGCGTGCGGCGGAACTCCGTATTTGAATGCTTCAAGCAGGAATCCAAACTGCTCTTGTGCCTGCTCCGGTGTGAACCCGAGAACTTCAAACATCTTGCTCTGAATATCCTGATTGAAGATACGTACACTTCCTCCACCAATCTCGTTACCGTTCAGCACAATATCATATGCCTTTGCGCGAACTCTTCCCGGATCACTGTCAATGTACTGAAGATCTTCTTCCATCGGCATAGTAAATGGATGATGCATCGCTGTAAAGCGGTTCTGTTCATCGTTCCACTCAAGTAATGGGAACTCTGTTACCCAGAGGAATTTGTACTCATTCTTATCCAACAATTCCATCTGACGGGCAAGTTCCAGACGCAGTGCACCAAGAACATCCCATACAACTTTATTTTTATCTGCTGCAAACAGAAGTAAGTCTCCATTCTCTCCACCCATTGCCTGGATCAAAGAGGCCTGCTGCTCTTCTGTCATAAATTTGGCGAATGAGGATTTTACAGTTCCATCTTCGTGGATTGCAATATATGCAAGTCCTTTTGCGCCATAATCTTTTGCAAAATCAACCAATTTGTCAATTTTCTTTCTTGCCATGCCACCCTGTCCTTTGGCGTTGATGCCACGGACAGTTCCGCCATTTTCAATCGCACTTTTAAATACAACGAAATCAAAGTCTTTTACAACTTCTGTTACGTTCTGAAGCTCCATTCCGAAACGGATATCCGGCTTATCAGAACCGAAACGATCCATTGCTTCCTGCCATGTCATTCTCTGAATCGGCAGTGATACTTCAACACCAAGAACTTCTTTAAATAATTTTGCGAGAAGACGTTCATTTACTTCAATTACATCATCTACGTCAACAAAAGAAAGCTCCATATCAATTTGTGTAAATTCCGGCTGACGGTCTGCTCTTAAGTCCTCATCACGGAAACATTTTGCAATCTGGAAATAACGGTCACATCCGGAACACATCAAAAGCTGTTTGAAAAGCTGTGGTGACTGCGGGAGTGCATAAAAATGTCCCTGATGCACACGGCTTGGTACAAGATAATCTCTTGCTCCTTCCGGTGTACTCTTGATCAGGATCGGAGTCTCAATCTCCATAAATCCTTCTTCTGCGAGAAACTGACGGGTTAATGTCGCAACTTTGCTTCGCATCATCAGGTTCCTCTGCATATCCGGTCTTCTCAGATCCAGATATCTGTATTTCAGACGAATCTCTTCTTTTGTCTTTGAATTTTCTTCAATCTGGAACGGTGGTGTCTCAGACTCGGAAAGTACACGTAATTCTTCCGGAATGATCTCAATCTCTCCGGTTGCCAGATTTTTATTAACTGCGCCGGAACGTTTTTCCACTTTACCTACAACAGCTACTACATATTCCGAACGAAGCTTCGCGGCCTTTTCGATCAGCGCTGCATCCGTCTTGCCTTCTTCGCATACAACCTGAATGATTCCGGAACGGTCTCTGACGTCAATAAATACGAGACCTCCTTTGTTACGGTTTTTCTGTACCCAGCCCATGATTGTCACAGTTTCACCTGCATTCGCTGCAGATAACTCGGCACATCTATGAGTTCTTTTTAATCCCTGCATTGATTCTGCCATGATTCTTCTCCTTTTCTTCTCTTTATTCTACAGACGGTCTGCGTAGCAGTCTACAATATCTGCATAGCCTTCCCCTGTAAGCTGTTCTTTCTGGAACTTCTTGTTTTTCTTCATATTAACGATCAGTACCTGTTTTCCTTCTTCTCTGTCTTTTTTCGCCATTGCAAGTACTTTTAACATACTTTCTTTTGGAAGCTTCTTCTCCAGAAGGTATGCCTTTTTCTCTTTTGCTGCCGGAACTTTGTATCCATTTTCCAGAAGCAACATAACGATTCTCTCAAATCCGATAGAGAATCCGCATGCCGGCGTATCCTGTCCGGTAAATTTACCGATCATCCTATCGTATCTTCCGCCACCTGCTACGGAACCTCCGAAGTCATCCATTGTTACTTCAAAGATTGTTCCTGTATAATAAGACTGTCCACGCACCAGTGTCGGTGTAAATTTCAGATTAAATTCGCACTCTTTTGCCTCTTCCACACTTGACATGATCAGTTCCATACTCTGTGCAGTCTCCTCCGGCAGATATTCTCCTAACTTTTCTTTCAGATAATGGATTCCTGTTACATCTGCGCTTACTTCATCAAAAAGTTTCAGATATGTCTCTACGTTTTCTTTTGCATAGCCCATCTCGATCAGCTCATTTTCTACACCTTCTGCACCGATCTTGTCCATCTTATCTAAAATAATGAAAACTTCATCGTAATCTTCCTCTTTGAATCCGCTGTATGCAGCCATTGCTCTTAAAATTCCACGATCATTGATACAAACTGTAAAATTCTTGAAATCCAGCTTGCCAAGCATTGCTGTTGTCGCAAGGATCAACTCGATCTCTGCCAGTGCAGATGCTTCACCTAAAATATCAATATCACACTGCATAAACTGACGAAAACGTCCTTTCTGCGGACGGTCAGCTCTCCATACATTACCGATCTGCAGCGCCTTGAAAGGTGCCGGAAGTTCATTGGAATGGTTAGCATAATATCTTGCAAGCGGAACTGTCAGATCATAACGCAGACCTCCGTCTGCCAGATCATTTTCCTCTTTTGCCTGATCAATCTTTAACTTCTCGCCTCTCTTCATAATCTTGAAGATCAGCTTCTCATTATCTCCGCCCTGCTTGCTGCACAGATTTTCAATATGCTCTACACATGGTGTCTCCATTGACGTAAATCCAAAACTCTTGTAAGTCTTTTTAATAAGACCGATCAAATAATCACGGATCTCCATCTCTGCAGGAAGGATGTCCTTCATGCCGGTAACCGGTTTCTTCTTTAATGCCATAGCCATTCTCCTTTTCGTTCTATCATTTCATCAATCCTCTGGATATACGCGTCGATTGCTTTTACATTCTCCAGCCGAATCAGATTTGTTTCTTTTTTCTTTTTGCTGCCCTGTACCGGCACCGGGTTCTTTAATACGATCTTCGTCGATGCGCCTGCACCTGCAGCGATAATGGATTGTTTTTCTTCCATAATAAGTATATTGTAAATTCCGGCTTTGTCAACCTTTGCATAACCTACATTTTCAAAATTTCCGGCAATATTCTTCTGCCGGTACAAATAATATGGCAAAAGCCCCATCTCTTTTGCCACGCGTCTTGCTTCATCTACCATCTCTTTTGTATCTGGGCCGACAGAAGGTTTTTCATCAGACCGTCCCATCTTTGCAGCACGCTTGATTGCAAGAGAATGTACTGTCAGGCTGTCCGGTTCCAGTTCTTTAATCTGTGAAAGCGTATCTTCCATATCCGCAAGTGTCTCACCCGGAAGTCCTGCGATCAAATCCATATTAATATTGTCAAATCCAAGACTTCTTGCCGTATGATATGCATCACGGATCTGTGAAACAGTATGTTTTCTGCCAATCAGATCCAGCGTTTTCTGCTGCATTGTCTGCGGATTAATAGAAATCCTGCTGATTCCATGCTCCGCAATTACCTGTAGCTTTTCCGGTGTAATACTATCCGGTCTGCCAGCCTCTACGGTATATTCCAGAAGATGCTCTCTTGAAAAATATGTATCGATACAGTCTAACAGTCTCTTCAACTGTCCGGCAGTTAGTGTAGTCGGTGTACCTCCGCCAATATAAATCGTATTTAATTTCTTCTCCACGGATACCTTTCCGATGTAAGCAAGTTCTTTGCACAGTGCATCTAAATATGCTTCCATACTGTCTTTCCAGTCAAACAGTGCGCCTGAGCTAAAGGAACAGTAGCTACAGACACTTGGGCAGAATGGAATTCCGACATACAGACTGTATCCATTTTCATAATCCAGTCTGTCAAGTAATTCTTTCTCCCGGTTTGCGATTTCCCATGCAAGAATAGTTTTCTCTTCACTCGCCAAATTTTCTTTTTGAAACCACTGGACAAAAGCGCTTTTATCCATTCCTTCCTCCAGTTTTTTCATAGCGATTTTTGTCGGACGCACTCCGGTAAGGACACCCCACGCAAGGGAACGTCCGGTTATTTCTTTCAGTTTTCTGTATAATGCACGATCAAGTTCCTTCTTTGTCAGTTCTTTTTCTCTGGAAATGACAAGCCTGCTTCCATCCGGGAGAACCGCCTCTACATAATTAGAGGCTTTTTCGTCCACCCGGGCCACCATGTTCCCGGCTGGATAAAAAGCCTTCATAATATGATACGCATTATACGTGTATGATTCGTTACAACATATAATTTCCATCATCTTTTCTCCCATCCATCTTACACATATGGATTGTGTGTTTTCTCATGTCCGATCATCGTCTCTCCCATATGACCCGGGTACACATGTGTCTCATCCGGTAAAAGGAATAATTTTTCTCTTACAGAACGGACGATCGCCGATGTGCTGCTGTTTTCAAAATCTGTACGTCCGACAGAATTCTGGAATAGTGTATCACCGCTGAACAGCACATTCTCAGATTCTACATAGTAACAACAACATCCCATCGTATGACCCGGTGTGTGGATCACCCGGAAATCATATCCGGCAAATGTAAGAACATCTCCGTCCTTCACAGTCTTCGCTCCGGCAAATGTATAACCATTGGTATAAGTCAATGACTGGTTCAGTCTTGCATCCGCCAAAAGATCCGCATCATGTTCTTCTACATAGACAGGAACATCATAAACTTTCTTAAAATCATCAATCCCCATTATATGGTCAAAATGTGCATGTGTCAGCAGAATTGCTTCCACCGTAATATTCTCTTCTTCGATATAATTCTTCAGAGCTCGCGGAAAAGCAGCCAGATCAACAATGACCGCATGCTTTGTCTCTTCATTTATCACAAGATAACAATTCGTGCTGATAATACCTGTTACAAATTTTTCTATTTTCATTCCAGTTTTACCCCGTCGTTCTTTCAATATCGATCACGCCCTCGATCTGGCGCAGTTTCTTCACAATATGCTCTAATTCGTCTCTGCCATGAACAATAAATCCTGTCTCGATCGTCGCAGTTCCCTGCTTGCTTGTACGCACATTCATAGATTTGACATCCACATCTGCCTCTGTAAAGATTTTGGACATCTCCATTAAAAATCCCTGTCTGTCATGTGCATACATCTTGATCTCTGCAAGGTACTGTCCGGTTGCTTCCTGTGTAACGTCACTTTCCCATTCAGCATCAATCAGTCTTGCACGTTCAGATTCTGTCAGATGAATCATATTGATACAGTCTGTCCTGTGGATAGATAATCCTCTTCCGCGTGTAACAAAACCAACAATCTCATCACCCGGAACCGGATTACAGCATCTGGAAAAACGAACTGCAACATCATCTATCCCCTTAACCACAATTCCACTCTTGGATTTGGCAATGTGCACTTTATTCTTGGACGCTTCCGCAACCTTCTCCAGTACACTCTCATCGGTAAGTTCCTGCTTGTGTTCCTTACTGTATTCTTCTACCAGTCGATTTACAACCTGTCCTTCTTTTAGGCCTCCATGACCAATCGCCGCAAGCACAGAATCCCAATCTTTAAAACCATATTTTCTCTGTACCGTCTCTTGGTATTTCATATTCGTAATATGGGAAACATTGATGGATTTGGCTTTGCAGTAAGCAACGATCATCTCTTTTCCTTTGATAATATTGCTCTCTTTGAACTCCTTCTTGAACCATTGATTGATCTTGTTCTTCGCCTGTGTACTCTTAACAATATTCAGCCAGTCACGACTCGGTCCTTTGGAGTTCTGGGATGTCAGTATCTCAATACGGTCACCGTTCTGGATCTTATAGTCTATATTTACAAGTTTACCGTTGACTCTGGCACCGACCATCTTATTACCGACAGCACTATGAATCGCATAAGCGAAATCAATCGGTGTTGATCCGTTCGGAAGGTTTTTGACATCTCCCTGCGGTGTAAAGCAATAAACATCTTCTGCAAACAGATCCAGATCTCCTTTGATCAGATTCAAGAACTCTCTGTTATCTGACATATCTCTCTGCCATTCCAGAATCTGACGAAGCCAGCTTAACTTCTCTTCTTCCTGTGCCTCCACACTCTTCTTGCCATCATTGGATTCCTTATATTTCCAGTGTGCTGCGATACCATACTCTGCTGTCTTATGCATCTCAACCGTACGGATCTGTATCTCAAATGGCTGTCCCACAGAACTCATCAGTGTCGTATGTAGAGACTGGTACATGTTTGGTTTTGGCATTGCAATATAATCCTTGAAACGTCCCGGAATCGGTGTGTACATCTCATGGATGACACCGAGCGCCGCATAACAGTCCTTCACAGAATCTACAATAATACGGACCGCAAACAAATCGTAGATCTGATCTACGGTCTTGTCCTGATTGACCATCTTCTTATAAATACTGAAGAAATGCTTGACACGTCCGTTCACTTCACATTTGATATTGGCATTCTTCATATGTGTCGATACTTCCTGAACGATCTGATCTACAAATTCTTCACGTTCTGTTTTTCTTGCATTGATCTGATTCACCAGATCAAAAAAGACTTCCGGCTGTGAATATTTGAGTGCCAGGTCATCCAGCTCAGTCTTGATCTTTGAAATACCAAGTCTCTGGGCGATTGGTGCATATATATCCATCGTCTCTTTTGCTTTTTCCTTCTGCTTTGCAGGAGTCATAAACTGCAGTGTCCGCATGTTATGCAGACGGTCAGCCAATTTGATAATGATAACACGGATGTCTTTTGCCATGGCAAGAAACATCTTACGGAGATTCTCCGCCTGTACTTCCAGTTTATCGGAAGAATAGGATAATCGTCCGAGTTTTGTAACTCCATCTACAAGAAGTGCTACTTCATCTCCAAATTCACGTTTGATATCTTCTTCTGTATATTTTGTATCCTCTACGACATCATGTAACATTCCTGCTGCAATCGTCTCTTTATCCATCTCCAGATTTGCCAGAATGATCGCAACCCAGAGCGGATGCACAATATATGGTTCTCCGGACTTACGGCACTGGTCTCCGTGTGCCTCTTTCGCCAGAGCATATGCTTTTTCAATCATACTGACATCCGTAGACGGATGGTACTTCCGGATACGGGCAATTAACATGTCATACAGCTCGTCCGGGTTCTCATACTCACCCGGCTTCTTAATCCCATGACCATCCACAACATCCAGCCCTTTTGTAAGATCTTTGGTAAGAGTGCTTGCCGCAATCTTATTATCCAATGACTCATACGTTGTCTTTGACATATTAACGCCTCCTTCCTCTGATTTCTCTTTCCTTTATCTGTCTGTTCTACCTTATATTACGGATTACTTGCCCGGATAGCAGATTACAGACTCTACGTCATATCCTTTCAGACGCTCACGGCCTTTGAGTCCTGCCAGTTCCATCAGGAATACTGCTTTCACTACAACACCGCCAAGTCCTTCGACCAGCTTGACCATCGCTTCATTCGTTCCTCCTGTTGCAATAAGATCGTCAATGATCACAACTTTTTGCCCTGGTTTAATCGCATCTCTGTGCATCTCCAGTTCGGCGCTTCCATATTCAAGATCATACTTGATTCCTATGGTCTCGCATGGTAATTTGCCTTTTTTGCGGATTGGCACGAATGGCTTGTGTAAATTATATGCAATCGGAACACCGAAAATAAATCCCCTGGATTCCGGTCCGACAACGACATCAAAATCTAATTCTTTTAACTTCTCCTGCATCAGATCAATTGCCAGATGCAGTCCGTCTGCGTCCTGTAACACACTTGTTACATCACGGAAGATGATACCTTCTTCCGGAAAATCCTCAATACTTCTTACATATTCTTCTATCTGTTTCATAATGCATCTTCTCCGTTTCATGATAAAATACAAAATTAGTATATCATTACTTGATATGATTTTCAAATAATTCTATAGACATTCACCTATGATCCCATTTACCGATAACGCATCACTACAATCTGCAATGTTTTTCTACCCAGATAATCGTTGATTTCCGGATAAAAGGTTGCCTGGATTGTCACCTGGCTTCTGCCGCCTGTAAGAAGCTCTGTTATTTCCTGTTTTCCATATTTTTCCTCCAGGTAACCGATAAACTTCTCTACTTCACCAAAATAAACCGCATCCAATATAACATGCTCTGCATTTTCCAGACGCATTTTCAATGCATTTTTGTTGCGTCCAAGAACCCTTGCGCTGCGTATTACCAGATTTTTTTCTGCAAATACCGGCTTGGTATTACCTTTACCGAATGGCTCCAGCAATTTGATCTCATCGATAAACTTCGGCGATATCTTGGAAAATGGCAATTGCATATCAATTGTTATCTTTTCCGAAAGATCCTTCTCACTCAGCATACATTTCTCGTTCAGCTTTCTGCGCAGCTTATCGATATTCTCCACCGGAAGGGACAGTCCCGCCGCCATCTTATGTCCACCATATTTATCCAGAAGTTCTTCACACTCATGAAGTTTCTCATACATATAATAAGCTTCGATCGATCTGCCGGAGCCTTTTGCTCCTTCTTTAGCGTCCGTGATAACAAAGACTGGCCTGTAGTATTTTTCCCGGATCTTTCCTGCCACAATTCCCGCCAGACTCTCATGACATTCCGGCAGATACACTACCAGTACTTTATCTTCTTTTAATGTAGAGTGTTCTATATATTCAATCGCTTCTTTCACGGCTTTCGCAGTCAGATCTTTCCGGCTGTCATTCAGTGCCTTCAGATCTCCTGCCAGAACATCTGCCTCTTTTTTGTTCTTCGCCCGCAAAAGCTCCAGTGCGCGTTTTGCCGTATCCAGCCTTCCTCCGGCATTGAGACACGGTCCGATCACAAAACCGATATGATAGGAATTCAGCCGCTCCTTTTCAATTCCATTGCATTCCATAAGCGAACGCATCCCCGGATTGGCAGTCCGCTTTAGCATTTCAAGACCTTCCCGCACAAAGATCCGGTTTTCATCTTCCAGATCCATCACATCACCAATCGTTGCCATTGCAACATTTTCTATAAGGTAATCGATATCATCCACATCATGTCCTGTCGCCTCATACAATGCTTCCATCAACTTGTATGCAACTGTTGCTCCGCAGATCCCCTCATAAGGATAATTGCAGTCCGGCTGTTTCGGATCAATGACTGCATCTGCCGGCGGAAGAATATATTTTCTTTTACCTTTATAAGTCATTTCCACAGTCTGATCTTTTTCTTCCTGTTTTTGCTCATCTTCATAAGGCACTTCATGATGATCTGTTACGATCACAGTCATGCCAAGTTCTTTCGCATATGCGATCTCTTCCCTGGCGGCAATGCCATTGTCACAGGTGAGAATCGTATCGACTCCGGCACTTGCCGCCCGCTCGATCAGCTCATTGCTCAGACCGTAGCCATCTGTCATACGGTTTGGAATATCATAATCCACCTCTGCTCCCAGTCCTTCCAGTCCTTCCAGTAAAATATACGTTGCATTCACACCATCGATATCATAATCTCCGATCACACGTATTTTCTTCTTATCCGCAATCTTCTCTGTCAATATGTCAATGGCTCTGTTCATATCTTTTAACAGCATGCCATCATACAGATCTGAAATCGTTCCATGAAGATACTTCTCCATCGCTTCCTCTCCTATGACATTCCGATTTCTGATCAGACTTACCAGTCGTTTACTAATATGAAATTTTTCGCTCAGTTCCTCAAACTTTGCTCCTTTGTGAAGTAATACCCAGCGTTCCATCTGCTTCTCCTTTAGTTCTCTTTTTTATAAACTGCCCTCCGCTTCTGACAGTCAGATGGCAGTAAGGAAACAGCCACAACCATAGGATCTATGGTCATGGCTGCTTATGTTCTTATATCGGAACCGTATTATTTTTTCTTCTTTTTGCCTCCCGTCTGTTTTGCAGGCTGTGCTTTTGCTCCGATCTTCATCTTCATGACATACCACAGTGCACCTGTAATACATACAGAAGAGTAAGCCCCCCATGCAACACCTACCATCAGCGGTGCAGCAAATTCCTTAATAGAACTAACACCAAGAATAAACAGGATTGCTACCATAACAAACGTTGTCAGAGAAGTATAAATACTTCTTGTCAAAGTCTGTGTAATGCTCTTGTTTACAAGCATATCCAGATCTGCTGCTTTCTTTCTGCCACGCAGTTCTTCACGGATTCGGTCAAAGATAACGATCGTCGCATTGATCGAATATCCAACAATTGTAAGCACTGTCGCAATAAATGTATTACCTACAGAAATTCTTACAACACCGTAGAAGATGATTACGATTATTACATCATGTAGCAATGCAAGTACGGCACTGGTTGCAAAGCGGATATCTTTGAATCGGAACCAGATATACAACAGCATACAGATGGCTGCAATAATAACCGCAATAACTGCATCCTGACGCATTTCACTGCTTACAGTAGAGCTGATATTCTCTGCAGTGATCTTAGATTCATCTACTTTAAAGTTATCTACCATTGCTTTGTTCAGCGCTTCACGCTGTTTTAAGCTTAATGTAACGGTCTTGATGATAATCTGTTTTGTTCCGGCAACTTTCTGTGTCTGAACATTGTGATCACCGGTTGTCTTCTCTACAACAGGTACGATTTTCGCATCAATATCATTGATAGAGTAGTCCTCATTAAATGTTACATTCGTAGCTGTACCACCCTGGAAGTCCAAACCATATGCAAATGCTCCGTCTCCTTTTGATGCATGGAATCCCATGATTCCAAGTCCAATTACCATAACAGCAATTGAGAATGTAAAGAAATACTTTTTCTTTGCAAGGAAATCGATAGTCTTTCTTTCCTTCTTCCATGGACGATAGTAGAATTTTTCGTTTCTGATACCGACACCATAGAACGCATATACGATCATACGTGTGATAACAAGTGCTGTAAACATCGATACAATGATACCTATTGCAAGTGTCTGTGCGAATCCTTTTACTGTACCGGAACCCTTAAACCACAGAACTGCTGCTGCAATCAGTGTTGTTACGTTACCGTCAACGATTGCTGACATCGCTTTGTGGAATCCGGTCTTCAGTGAATTCTTCACTCCTCTGCCTGCCGTCATCTCTTCTTTCACACGAGCGAAGATGATAACGTTGGCATCCACCGCCATACCGATACTCAGGATAATACCTGCAATTCCCGGTAACGTCAGTGTAATGTCAAATGCATTCAGGATAACCATTACCAATCCTGTATAAATCAGAAGTGCAAGTCCTGACGCAAGTCCCGGCAAGTAATATACCCATAACATAAACAGGAACACAACCGCAAGTCCGATCGCACCTGCTACTAAACTTGTATGTACTGCCTGCTCTCCGAGCTGTGCTCCTACAACCTGGGAACGGAGTTCTTCCAATTCCAGTTTCAGTCCACCGATACGAATCGTAGAAGCAAGTCCGTCTGCCTCTTCAAATGTCATATTTCCTGTAATCTGTGCAGAACCATCTGTAATCTCATTTTGTACATTCGGCACACTGACAAATGCTCCGTCGTAGTAAATACCGATACTCTCACGTGCCTTGTAAGCTTTCTTCGTAGCATCTGCAAACTTCTTCGTTCCTGCCTTTGTAAACGTCAGTGATACAATATTCTCTTTTGCTTTTGTTGTCTGATTCTCTGTCGTCTGTGCTTTTGCAGATTTGACATCTGTTCCTGTCAGGACAACAGAGCCGTCTTTCTGCATTTCTTCCAGAGATTTTGAAAGCTTGTAATCTTTCGCAGCATCTCCTGTAGAGCTGACAAGTTCATAATTGGCTTTGCCTTTGCTGTCTGTCTGTGAAATAAAATACAAAGAACCCGGTTGTCCAAGTTCATCCAGAATCTCATTTGCATTGGAAACACCCGGAATCTCAATGTTGATTCTGTCTTTACCTTCCTGGTAAACAGAAGCTTCTGTACTGTACTGCTCTACACGCTTCTGCAGCTTGTAGATCGTATCATTCATCTCGCTGTCTGTCGGGTTGTCATCTTTTACTTTATATGTAATACTGACACCACCTGCCAGATCCAGTCCGAGCTTGATATTCTGTGCCGAACCGGTATGACCTTTTCCGAATCCGACAGCAGTGGTAAATCCCAGAAGTCCAATCAGCACGATCGTCAAGATCAGACTCAGTATACCCTTCCCCTTTTTCATGATTGCTAAACCTTTCCTTTCTTTCCGACTCCATAAACTGCACTGTCTGAAATTATATGCTTTCAGCGTATACAGTCCACCTTGTTAGTTTAGCACAATTTATCCAAATTGAAAACCTTTTCCTTATATTTCACCGAACAATTCACAGGCTGCGATAAAACACGCTTTGCGAGTTTTATCCGCTGATTAGCGGTCGTCAAATGCTGTCATGTAAGCATGACGCATTTCCCTCGTCGCCATAACAAAAAGCTTCTGATACCATGCTTTTCATCTGATATCAGAGGCTCATTTTTCCTTCATTGTATTCCGTTATCTTACTTCCGTAATTTTTATGAGATCATACCGCCTGTCATGCCGCCACCTGTACAGAGAATCCATGCCGTCAGCATATTAAGCCCATTTCCGGAAAGCGAATGATACAATATGATCGTAATGATCAGAAGCAGAATAAAATATAAATTTCCCAGAAGGAGTCCCCAGAAAAAGCGTCTGGTTCTGACCAGCTTTCCGATCACAATTCCTCCTACAACCGTTGATAATACATATACTGCCACAATTGCTGCCGAAACAAGATGCTCATTCCATTCAAATTTGTACAACAAAACAGACAACAGCAGCAGACTGATGCCTGTTACTACATAGGAAAAAAGCAATGCCTTCAACAGCCATATGATTTTCTGATTTTTTTCCAGCCTGTTCATCTTCTTCCCTCCTCTTTATCAAAAGTATGAAAAGAAAAGGGCTTTTATTCCTGTTTCTTCCTCATTGTTCCATCTGTCTGCCGAGAAAATCTGCAACGCAGACGGCGACCTGCATTTCCAGATCGGTTAATTTCTTTCGGTTCTTTTCGCCAAGTAAAAGCACACCTCCAATCACGTCCCCTTCACACAAAATCGGGCCGATTGCTTCTCCGGTGAAAGCAGACTCTTCAACATCCACAACATTTATATAAGAAGAATCCTCCTGAAATGCAAGCAGTTTTTTCCTTTTTAACAGTATTTCTTCCAGTTCTTTACTGATAAGCTGCTCGTCCAGTTCTTTTTTACCTCCACCTGCCACCGCAACGATTTGATCCATATCGCAGATTGCTGCCGTGCAGTGCAGGCTCTGCGATAAGCTCTGCACATAATTTCCCGCCAGTGCACTCAATTCGCCGATTGGTGAATATTTCTTCAATACGATTTCACCTTCCCGGTCTGTAAATATCTCTAACGGATCTCCTTCCCGAATGCGGAGTGTTCTGCGGATTTCTTTTGGAACAACGACGCGCCCGAGATCATCTATCCTTCTGACTATTCCTGTGGCTTTCATATTCTCCTCCAATACCCAAGTTATTTTAACTGCTTTTTGATTTATAAGTTTCCTGATTTCTGTAATATTTTCTATATATAATCTGTGCAGTTAGTATATGGAAAACATGTAAAAATATTCTGTATTTCATAAAACCTGCCGAGACTGCCACTGACAGCTTCCAGCTATAGAAATATCAGGAGCTTCATACCCGCCTATGCGCGGTTATGAAGCTCCAGTGCTCTTCGATGTTCTTCTTTCTGGCTATACATACGTTTATCTGCTTCCTGGATCAGCTCATGCACCGATGCTTTCACCGGAAATTCAAAAGAATCAATAATACCAAAGCTGAAATCTTTCAGATATGGACGTTCTACTCTGGTGCGGAAAGCTTCCTGGATCATCTGCATCCGTTCTCTCAGATATGCTTTGTCACATTCTTCAATCGCAATGCAGAATTCGTCTCCACCAATCCTTGCAAACAGATCCTTCTTTCGGATTTGTTCCTGTACTATATCGACAAAATGATTCAGATACCAGTCTCCTTCTTCATGACCATAAGTATCATTGATATATTTTAAATGATCGAGATCACAGTAGCAGAACACAAATTTTTCGCTTTTTTCAAGAAATTCTTTCATCTTTCCAACCAGAAGATTACGGTTACCAATCCCGGTAAGCGCATCCAGATATGCCTTCTCTTCCAGTTTTTCCTCACGTTCCTTTTCTTCCGTGATATCACGTATAATATGTGCGTATGCTTTCTCACCCTGCCACTCCATAAATCCTGTAGCGACATAATAATAGCGATGATCGGACACCTGTTCTTCCCACTCCCATTCACACTCACAGGCATTCTCTTCCGCCTCAACCTCTGCAAGTTTTTCTGCAAGTCTTTCCCGGCAGATCTCGTAAATTTCTCTGTGTTTTGAATCTGACAGACTCTTCCCGCTGCAATACAGTGTTTCCTGTCTGTCTTTACTTAAAACAAGAATGTCTTCTTTGCTTCGCTCGATCAGCTGGATCAAAAGCTGATTGTAACTTTCTACCATATTCGCATGTGTCTTCTCACGTTCTGCTTCCTGCTTCAGATACTGTTCCCGCTCTTTTAACTGCTTTGTCATTGTATTAAACGCTTCCGAAAATTCTCCCAGATAAGAAACACTCTGGGAATAATCTCCTTTGGCAACCTGTTTTGCCTGCCAGCTTAAATGGTTCAGATTTGCATGGATATTTTTGAGATTCTTACACAGGAAATTCTCACGCGGCGGCGCTTCCACCGAAAGATTTCCCACAGATATCGCCGCAGAATATTCTTTCATCTCTCGTACCGCCTGTTCCAGATACTGCATCCCTTTTCCAAGTTTTTCAAAAGCAGGTTCCAGATCATCTATCTGCAAAGCATTCACTTTATCGTCATATAAAATACTGCGAAGATATTCAAATAACTGTTCACAATTATCTTTATGTTTCATCTGTCTGTTCCCCGTCTTCTATTACATTTGCATGAAACCGGCATACACGGTCACCAGTAGCCCAGCAGTCTACTTCAATGGCTTCATATGGCCTATCTGTATATACAGATAAAATTCCGGAAATAAATCCTTCATCATAATTACATACAGTCTCGCCAAGAATCGGAAGTCCTGAACAGTCCGCATCTTCCGATACGGTCAATATGATTTTCCCGCTCTTTTCTTCTATACTTTCAATTCTTAAAACACCAATCTTAAATTCTTCCAGTTTTCGCTGTAACTCACTCAGAAATGCATCCAGTGGCTGGTCGAGATTCATCATATTCTTTGCAAAATATTCACCGGATTTGTGTCCTGCTTTCCGAAAAATCTCTATCTGCTTTTCTTTTCCGAAATTATTTACAAGCTCTTCTTTGATCGAATATTCCAACATCCGGTATACTGTTACCGGAAGCATATCCCCAAGATTGCCCCGTCCATTTTCATTAAACTGCAAATATTCTTCAAATGAAATAGGACTGCGGTCCTCCATAAAAATATTATTACTCATTGTCCTTCTGTATTTCCTCTCTAGACTCTGTGCAAATGTACATCCAAATTTAGTATATCATTATCAAAAACAAGATTCAACGTAATGTTGCCAAAAATATCATGTGAAAGATTTTACATAACTCTGGATATTTTCACCGTATTTCTGTATAATGGATAGCAGATTTAAAGAGGAGGAATGAAATATGAGTAAAATCGATGAAGTCCGCGCTGACATGGTAAAAGCTATGAAAGCCGGTGATAAAGAAAGCAAGGAAACCTTATCTATGTTACTCGCAGCTCTTAAGAATAAAGCGATTGACAAACGTTCTGACCTGACCGCCGAGGAAGAGACTCAGGTTATCTTAAAAGAAATTAAACAGACTAAAGAAACTCTGGAAATGACACCTGCCGACCGCACTGAGATCATTGACGAGTGCAACAAACGTCTCGCAGTTTTAGAGCAGTATGCTCCAAAGATGATGGATGAAGCTGAGATCCGCGCTGTCATCGACGCGACACTTTCCGAAGTCGGAATCGAAGCACCTGAAGCAAAAGACAAAGGCAAGATCATGAAAGTTCTGATGCCAAAAGTCAAAGGCAAAGCCGACGGCAAACTGGTCAATGATATTTTAATGACTTATATGAACTAACCTGTCACCGTTTTTCAAATACCGTGACCGTAAAATGATCGGTTCTTAGTTCATCGCCATAATAAAAACAGCAGATACATCCGTACCTGCTGTTTTTTGATGCCAAAGTTAAAAGCCTGAAAAAGTACGAAGTACGAAACCATTTGCATGGCATCTTTTGACTCTGATATCTTTTAATAATCAACATCTGTATTCGTCTGATCGTCCGTCTTCATATGTTCTGTATAAGGCTTCTCTTCTTTCTGCTTGATCCGCACACCGAGATCCGCATAAGAAATCGACCTCCATACTCTTTTGTGTATGCTGATATCCGCTTCCATCAGCCATTCATCTTTCGTCTGCTCATAAATCTTATTCTTTCGCTGTGCAATCAATTTTTTCTTCTTATCCGCTGTTGCTTTTCTGTCTTTCAAGCTGACAAGCTTTGCTACATAACATCCCTCTTCTGTCTCAACCACATCAGTAAGATCTCCCTTGGAAAGTTCATCTGCTGCCTTCACTAGCTTCTTGTCCGGCTTTATAGATGCGGAATCAAATGTCACTTCTTTATAAATCTTCCCGGCATCCTGTGCCGCTTTCTCAAAATCCTTCTTCTCTTTTGCATGTTCCAGAAAAGCTTCTGCATCTGCTTTTGCCTGTCTCTTCTCAGCAGCGGAAAGTTCAAGTCCTTTTCCGGTCTCTTTCGTCTCTTTATAAGGGAACAGAACATATTGCATCCGCTTCTGTTTTGCCTCTTCATTCGTGACTTTCACATCTGCTTTATCTTCTACTGCTTTTTTCACTTTACTCTCTACAGCCATCAGTGTAAGCAGGCGCTTTACTGTCTTTCTTTCACCGGACACCTGATTCTTATTATGAAGCGCATTATCTTCATCAAATTCTCTGGCTGACTTCTCAATCACATCTTTTTCTGCCTGGGAGAGCGTCACCTTATATTCTTTCATATGCTCTTCCGATAACAGCATCGTCTCCAGATCTTCTATCACCTGTTCTTTGACTGCATCTTCATAATTATTGCCCTTTTCAGCACGGGATCCCCACATATCATTTCCCATATATGCCGCATAGTAAGTCTCATATCCCGCCTGGATATATCTTGCATAAAATTCAGCAATATCAGCAGTTACATCAATCCCATTTACCGTTACTGCCGCATCTTTTCCACTCATTGATGAACTGCATCCGGTAAGCGTTGTGACTGCAAGCACTGCTGCGAGTATCACTGCTGTGATTCTTTTCTTCATATCTTATTTCCCTTCTGCATTCTGATCGTTCTCTTAAGTATAGCTTAACATACCAGAATGAGTCAACCGGCTATTCCCGAATGATTATTAAGATTTTATTAGTTTTGTACCAGAATTCTTGCAATACCATCCAGAACCTTTGCTACAATCTCTGTTGCCATCGGTGGTTTTTCTCTTTTATTCCGAATCTTGTGAACATATACAAATGTATAATTCTCTGCACGGAATGTAAGACTCCCCCGGAACAGTTCGATCAGCTTCGGAATCCTCTCTGGCTGTACTTTCGCATGTTCATACATTGTAAAGGTATACATATCACCTTTCTGTTCAATTGTCGTCACATAAAGCTTATGTGCTCTTGCTTTCAGTGCAGCAACTTCCAGAAGGGTACCAACTTTTTTCGGCGAATCTCCAAAACGGTCGATCAGTTCTTCCTCCATATCTTCCCGTTCTTCGTCCGATTCGATTGCCGCGATCCTTTTATAAATATCCAGTTTCTGGTATTCATTCGGAATATAGGAATCCGGGATAAATGCATCTACATTCAGATCAATGGTAGTCGTAAAATCTTCTTCCTCCATCTCACCTTTTAACTGTTTGACTGCTTCGTTTAACATTTTACAGTACAGATCATAACCGACTGCTTCCATATGCCCATGCTGTTCAGCTCCAAGCAGATTTCCCGCTCCACGGATCTCCAGATCCCTCATGGCAATCTTAAAACCGGAACCCAGATCTGTAAATTCCCGGATCGCCGCCAGTCGTTTTTCTGCTACTTCTTTTAAAAGTTTATCTCTTCTGTACAGTAAAAATGCGTATGCCATCCGGTTCGATCTTCCGACACGTCCACGAAGCTGGTAGAGCTGGGATAGTCCCAGTCTATCCGCATCATGGATGATCATTGTATTGACATTGGAAATATCCAGTCCTGTTTCAATAATTGTCGTAGATACAAGCACATCGATTTCCCCGTTAATGAAATCATACATGATCTTTTCCAGTTCATGCTCCCGCATCTGTCCATGTGCATATGCCACATTTACATCCGGTACAAGTTTCTGAATCCTACCTGCCACATCTGCAATATCTTCCACCCGATTATATACATAATAAACCTGTCCCTGCCTGGCACATTCACGCTCAATCGCCTCACGTACCATTTCATCATTATATTCCATGACATAAGTCTGGATTGGCATACGCTCTTCCGGAGCTTCTTCCAGTACACTCATATCACGGATACCGATGAGACTCATGTGCAGAGTTCTTGGTATCGGTGTCGCCGTAAGCGTCAGCACATCGACATTTTCTTTCATTTTCTTGATCTTTTCTTTATGCTGCACACCAAAGCGCTGTTCCTCATCAATAATGAGCAATCCGAGATTTTTAAATTCCACATCTTTGCTCAGCACACGGTGTGTACCGATGACAATATCAACAAGCCCTTTTTTCAGATCCTGTATCGTCTTTTTCTGCTGCGACGGTGTACGGAATCGGCACATCAGATCCACACGCACCGGAAATTCTTTCATACGCTGAACAAATGTATTGTAATGCTGCTGTGCAAGAATAGTTGTCGGGACGAGATAGACAACCTGCTTATCTTCCTGTACTGCTTTAAATGCCGCACGGATGGCAACTTCCGTTTTTCCATAGCCAACATCTCCGCAGATCAGACGATCCATGATCTTCTTGCTCTCCATGTCTTTCTTCACTGCTTCAATCGCATGCATCTGATCTTCCGTCTCTTCAAACGGGAACATCTCTTCAAATTCCTGCTGCCATACCGTATCCGGTCCGTACACATAACCTTCCTGGTTCTGTCTTACTGCATACAGTTCTACCAGATCTTTGGCGATAACCTTTACCGCACCGCGGACTCTTTTCTTCGTCTTCACCCATTCCTGGGAGCCGAGACGGTTAAGTTTCGGCTTCTTTGCATCCGCGCTGGCATATTTCTGGATCAGATCAAGCTGTGTTGCCGGAATATAAAGATTGCCGCCCTTGGCATAGGCAATTTTCATGTAATCTTTGGTAATCTTATCAACCTCAATCTTCTCGATTCCCTGATAGATCCCAAGACCGTGATTCTCATGTACAACGTAATCTCCCGGCTTCAGCTCAGAAAAGTTCTGGATCTTCCGTCCTTCATAAATTTTTCTTTTTTTCTTTTTCTTCGCCTTTCCGAAAATATCACTCTCTGCAATGACTGTAAATTTCAGCATCGGATACTCATATCCTTCTGCAATATGTCCGTATGCTGTCATAATCTCTCCCGGTTTCACAAGCCTGTCCGAATCATCACTGTAATAACTACTCAGATCATAATCTCTTAAGTCTTCGGCAAGACGTTTGGCACGCGTTCTTGAACCGGACAATAATACAACGCGGTATTTTCCTCTTTTCAATCTTTTAAGATCCTGCGTCAGAAGTTCAAAGCTCCGGTTATATGGATTGACGCTCTTTGTCTGTAACTGGTAGGATTCCCGGAGTTCCAGCCCCGGTGCACGCATTTCCAATGCCATAAATCCGACAGATGCATATCCATTCATCTTTTTTTTCAACTCTTCAACGGTATACATCCGCATCTCTTCATCCGAAACTTCACAGCCATTCTCTACACGACGCTTCTGCGCTTCTACAAACTCTTCTTCCACGCCTTCGCCTTTTTCCAGAAGTCTTACTGGCTCATCCAGAAACAGGATTGTCTTTTCTTTTTCAAAATAATCAAGAAACGATACGCCTTTTTCTTCGTCAGTCGGATACTCTACTGCCGGATAGATGAACACTTCCGTCAGATTTTCGATTGAACGCTGTGTCTCCACATCGAAACTGCGGACAGAATCCACTTCATCCCCCCACAGTTCGATCCGTACAGGCAGATTCTCTGTAAGTGGATAAATATCAATAATCCCTCCCCGAACGGCAAACTGACCGGGACCTTCAATCTGTACTTCTCTGTCATATCCAATCTTCACCAGTCGATCTTCCAGTTCCTTCAGATCCAGTGTATCCGTATTCTTTATATGAATCACACGTTCACGGATCGTTTCTTTCGGAAGCAGCACATCCATAAATGCATCAAAACTCGTAACAACCGTCACCTGCTCCTTCTGAATAACCGCCTCCAGCACCTCCATTCGCTGCTTCACCAGCTCTTTACTTCTTATATCTGCCTGATAAAACAGAAAATCTTTTGACGGATACAGATACACCTCTTCCGAAAGCATCTTATACTCTTCATATAAAGCTCTCGCTTTTGACTCACTGGAACAGGCGATGACTCTGTAAGCGGAGCCATCGCCAAGTGCGTACATAAAATGTGTTTTCTGAGAAGTAACACACCCCGAAATGCGTATCATCCCGGGGTTTTCTTTTCTTTTTTTATAAATATCTTCAAATTCCGCCAGCTCTCGTAACGGTTCTGTCAGCGCCTTCATACTTTTATGCCTCCTTAGGCTTCACCTTACGGTTAAATTCATTCATAGCCGCTTCCATCTCACCGGCAAGGATCTTCTCCACAGCCTGAATTGCTTTCTGGTAGCCTTCTTCCATCTCTTCCCGCTCCGCCTTTGTAAAATGACTCAACACATAATCGGCAAGGTCATATTTTTTCGGTTTCTCTCCCACTCCGACCTTAATCCTTGGAAATACCTGGGTTCCCAGATGGGCAATAATATTTTTGATCCCGTTATGTCCTCCGGCACTTCCTTTCTTACGGATACGGATCTGTCCCGGCGACAGACTGATGTCATCATAAATGACGATCAGATTCTGTTCTTCATCTATTTTAAAATAATCAACCAGCCCCCCAATGCTCTCACCGCTCAGATTCATGTAAGTCTGCGGTTTTACAAGGAGTACTTTCTGTCCTTCTATGATTCCTTTACCGATATAGGCTCTGTTCTTACGCCCGTCTACGGATATATTATATTTGTCTGCCAGTGCATCTATGACATCGAACCCGGCATTATGTCTGGTTCCTTCATACTGCATGGTAGGATTACCAAGTCCTGCAATTATATACATATGTTTCTCACCTTCCATTTTCTCTTTTAACATTCTACAGGAACTCTACTCATTTGTCACGGAAAAAATACATGTATATTTTTCCGTCTTTTTTCATACATTATAGAAAGCAAATAGAATCTATAATATACAGGAGGTCGCTGATGAGTTCCAAAACTAAAATTATTGTACTGCATATGAGAGAAATTATATATACAGTCGTATTTGCTGTTCTTGCACTTATACTGATTTTACTTCTGTTCTTTATGTTCGGACCAAAAAAGGAAGAAAAAAAGACTTCCGGCCAGACATATACGCCGGGAACTTATTCTTCTTCCCTCACTTTAAATAATACAGATCTGGAAGTGGAAGTAACCGTTGACAGTTCCAAAATTAGTTCAATCCGATTCACAAACTTAAGCGAATCTGTTACTGCCATGTACCCACTGATACAGCCCACTCTCGAAGAGATTGCCGACCAGGTCTACGAAAAACAGTCTTTGGAAAATATCTCCTACTCCAAAGACAATCCTTACACTTCCCAGATCATTATAAATGCAATACAAGAAGCGTTAGAAAAAGCCGCAGCATCCAAATAGCTGCGGCTTTTCCTATCCTTCTACGATCAAATAACGTCCCCCCGGAAGTACGAATACTTCAGATGCGTCTTCCAGTTCTTCAGAAGACATTCCTTCAACGTCAAGTCCCTCTTCTTCAAGAAATTCACGGACTTCATCAATATTCTCTACGATCGTTGCCATGCATTCCTCCAGAAAAGCTTCTGCTCCTTCCAGCGTCTCTGCCACCGGCTCGTCAAAAAGCTGTGACTGATTCTCCAGAAATGTTTTCAGACATTCCTCATCATACTCATACATGCTCTTTTCCTCCTTCCTCTCATAGACTCTTAAACATATGCAAGAAGATCTGCCGGCTTCGCGATCATATGCTCCGGATCTGCTTCTCTTAATTCCTGTTCGGAACGGAAGCCCCAAGTTACACTAATCGTCTTAAGACCTGCATTCTTTCCCGTTTCTATATCCACTTCAGAATCTCCCACATACAGACATTCCGATGCCTCTGCACCCAGTGCCTCCAGAATATGCCATACACCATCCGGCGCGGGTTTTCTCCTGATTCCTTCCTGCTGCCCGGACACGTAATCAAACACTCCGTCACCAAAGATCTCACGCACAACCTTTACCGTCTGTGCATGTGGTTTGTTGGATAATACGGCGAGTTTGATTCCTCTGTCTTTCAATGCTTCAAGCATCTTAACAATTCCTTCGTAAGGTGTTACATGATATGTACAGTTCTCATCAAATATTCTTCCATATACCTGCATTCCTTCTTCCAGCCGTTCTGCATTCTCATCACCGACAGCTGCCAGCGAATCTACCATCAGACGTCTGGCACCATTTCCAACAAAAGTTCTGCACTGCTCTTTCGTAATCTCCGGCAATCCCATCTCTCTCAATGTGGCGCGTACGGAATATACAAGCGATTCCAGCGTATTTGTAAGTGTTCCATCTAAATCAAAAATACAAGCTTTCATTTTCTTATGTCCTCCATGCAATTAATATAATAGTATGACCTGTTCTAAAATGCAACTAAAAATTCCTTTCAATCTGCAATCAAAAAGGAACGGAATCATTTTCCGTCCCCAAGATAGCGCCGCATAATACGCAGTGCATTTTTTTCCAGTCTGCTGACCTGTGCCTGTGAAATTCCAATTTCATCCGACACTTCCATCTGTGTTTTTCCTTCAAAAAAGCGCAGATCAATGATATACCTCTCTCTTTCATTTAAACGGTTCATTGCCGCTTCCAGTGACAGATTCTCAATCCATCTGTCTTCTTTATTTTTATGGTCACTAATCTGATCCATCACATAAAGTGCATCTCCGCCATCGTTATACACCGGCTCCTGCAGACTTACCGGTGTCTGGATTGCGTCCATCGCAAAGACAATATCTTCTTTCGATATGCCTACTTCTTTTGCAATTTCCTGCACGGTCGGCTCTTTCTGATACTGTTTCATATAATTTTCCCTTGCGTAAATCGCTTTGTACGCTGTATCTCGCAGGGATCTGCTAACACGGATGGAATTGTTATCCCGCATATAACGGCGGATTTCTCCAACGATCATCGGAACTGCATAAGTAGAAAACTTTACGTCCAATTCTGTATTAAAATTATTGATTGCTTTAATAAGACCGATACAGCCGATCTGAAATAAATCATCCGAGTTTTCACTGCTCGCAGAAAAGCGCCGGATCACACTCAGCACCAGCCTTAGATTTCCTTTGATATAAGCATCTTTCGCCTCTTCATCTCCTTCTTTTATACGCGCAAACAAAGCTTCCTTCTCCTTTTCACTCAGGATTGGAAGCTTTGCTGTATTCACTCCACATATTTCTACTTTTCCCTGTGTCATATCGAGATCCTCCTCTACCAGATGTACTTTCTTTTCTAGTAGAAATCATCTCCATATCTACACACGTTATGCGGTCTTAAGATAAAATAAAAAAACTTTTATCCCTTGACATTCTTTTCTATCTGTCCCATTTATCTGCAAGATTCTGGATCTGGGATTCTAGTTTTGCAAGCTCTTTATTGGCGAGTCCCTCATTCTTATAAACGACCTCCAGCAGTCTCTTCGCAGCCGCAACCACACGTTCAAATGCGGTATGTTTCCGGATTTTCTCCGGTTTCTCAGATGCTTTCTTCGGCATCCGTATACCTTCACTTATAATCTCTCCGGTTAGCAGATTTACGCTTCCGCCGGAATAAGGTGCAAACGCCGGATAGCCAAATTTTTCCTCAATAAGAGCTGCAAATTCATCTGTTACCTGATCTTCTCCGTGTACGACAAAGACATGCCGGATATCAGAAGTAAAACCACTCATCCAGTATAGCAGTCCGTTCATATCTGCATGACCACTGATACCTTTCAGCACTTCGATTTTCGCATTGACTTCCACATTTTCACCGAACAGTTTTACAACCTGTGCTCCCTCGATCAACTTTCTTCCCAATGTTCCCACTGCCTGATAGCCTACAAAGCAGATCGTACATTCTTTTCTCCACAGATTGTGTTTCAGATGATGTCTGATACGGCCAGCTTCACACATACCAGATGCTGACAGTATAACTTTTGGTTTTTCATCAAAATTGATCAGTTTTGACTCATCACTTGTAATCGTTGTGCGTAAGCCCGGAAATACAAGCGGGTTGATCCCCTGCTGTATCAATTTCATTGCATCTTCATCAAAGCAGGACTGTACATTTTTCTGGAATACGTTCGTTGCTTCTATCGCAAGAGGGCTGTCTACATATACTTCAAATCCCGGATATTCCGAAAGCAGATTCTTCTCTTTGATCTCACGGATAAAATACAGGATCTCCTGTGTTCTCCCAACAGCAAAAGACGGAATTACAACATTTCCTCCTTTCGCAAATGTTTCCCGCAGGATTCTTGTAAATTCTCCTACATAATCCGGAATATCTTCTCCGTGTGTACGATTACCGTACGTCGATTCGATCACAACATAATCTGCTTCTTTTACTGTTTTTGGGTCTTTGATAATCGGCTGGTTCACATTCCCCACGTCACCGGAAAATACGAGTTTTCTCGTCTCGCCTTCTTCTGTGATCCAGATTTCGATCGCTGCTGATCCAAGCAGATGCCCCACATCTGTAAAACGGATATCAATACCGTCACAGAGTGTGATCCGCTGTTCATAATCACACGGATGCAGAAGTTTGATTGCTGCCATTGCATGCTCCATCGTATATAACGGTTCATATAATGGTTCGCCACTTCGCATTGCCTTCCTGTTTCTCCACTGTGCTTCAAACTCCTGGATATGTGCACTGTCACGAAGCATGATATCGCAGAGGTCTGCTGTTGCAAATGTAGATATGATCTCTCCTCTGAAACCTTCCTTGCACAACAGCGGAATCTTTCCAGAATGATCAATATGTGCATGTGTCAGAAGCACATAATCGATGTCTCCTGCCTTTACCGGGATCTCCTGATTCTCATACAGATCCGGTCCCTGTTCCATTCCACAGTCTACGAGAATATGCTTTCCGCATGCCTCAATCAAGTGGCAGCTTCCTGTAACTTCATGGTCTGCACCGATAAATATAAGCTTCATATCATCAGCCCCTTTTTTCTTTATTGTACCACTTTTTCATTTATTTTTCTATATTTTCTGAATATTAGTCATTTTTCGGCATTTTTCACATGCATTAACGATCATCAAGAATACTTCAGCATTTCTTTTTTCAGTCTCTGCATGATCTTCTTTTCCAGCCTCGAAATATAAGACTGGGATATGCCAAGAATATCCGCCACTTCCTTCTGTGTTTTTTCTTCACCTTTCGCATCATTCAATCCGAATCGCATTCGTATAATCGTCTGCTCCCTTGCGCTCAGCCGGTTGATTGCCCCAAACAACACTTTCTTTTCTGCTTCCTGCTCCATATCCCGGTAAATGGTATCTTCATCCGTGCCAAGTATATCTGAAAGCAGCAGCTCATTTCCATCCCAATCCACATTTAACGGCTCATCGATCGATACTTCCATCTTTGTTTTATTATTTCTGCGCAGATACATTAAAATCTCATTTTCAATGCATCTGGATGCATATGTAGCAAGCTTGATCTTTTTCTCCGGATTGAACGTATTGATCGCTTTGATCAGTCCGATCGTTCCGATGGAAATCAGATCTTCCACACCAACTCCCGTATTATCAAATTTCTTTGCTATATACACAACCAGACGAAGATTATGTTCGATCAGAAGCTTTCTTGCTTCATTCGCATCTCCATTCTTAAGACTTCTGATCGTCGCTTCTTCCTTCTCCGGTGAAAGTGGTGCCGGAAGAATCTCCGATCCTCCTATATAATGGATTTCCCGATGATCCGGAAATAAAAATGTACGGATACCCGGAATGATTTTTAATTTGAACTGATTCGGTACTGCAACTTTAATTACCATATGATTTCCTCCTAAAATATATCAGGATTCAGAATCATCCGACAATCTTCGCATAGGATCTTTTCCTCACTGACCGCAACTAATCCGTTCTTTATGACCATATTTTCCTTCTCTGGAAATATCATTCTTTCTATCCGGAAAGCTTTCATAACACCATTTTCTTTCCCAATACTGTGATATGCGATCTCACGCATCTGTGGAATTTCTTCTTTCAGCAGACATTCCGCTATTTCCGGATCCAGTATATTTACCGGTTCTCCACTGACCGGATCACGCAGACGGTTTCCCGTATCAATCAGTGCTTTTCCATCATAGTTCTGCCCCGCATGCTCCAGACGGATTCTGCATGTTCCGAATTTCTTTCTGAACAACTGCTGTAACATCCAGAGAATTCCACCTGCCAGGTAGTCCCCCGCAATCACACATCCAAAGAAAAGGCTGCCATAACGGATATATTGCCGAAACAGGGACAGAATACCTGCCATAAGCACTGCGCTGATTCCGAGAACGATGAACGCTCTCACAAGCTCTCTGCTTCTTCTGATTCCCAGTCCTGCCTGAATCATAACAACATTTACAAAAGTGTAGAAAAAAAGCAGTTTCAAAATTCCTGGAATACCAGGAATACTCCAGACAATACATGTCAAAAATGCTCCAAGAAATGCTCCCCACAGGATACGCATTTTTCCTACTTTACACGAAAGGATTTTCCCTGTTATCTTAAGGAGCATCCAATCCATAATGGCATTGATCAGGAAAAATACATCTATGTACAGTTCGTACTGCATTTTCCACCTTCTTTTTCCTTTGGAAACTAAATCGATTTGGTCCATGTGCAATTATTATTATAAAGATATGCCCTTTAGAATTTTGTCAGAATCTGGCGTGATTTTGTCAGTTTCTTTCGACGGAAACTGACAGCGATAAAACAAAGAAGCCTGCATCTTCATCTATCGATAAAAATGTAAGCTTCTTTGTTGCTTATGTCTTTATTTTGTTTACAAAAACACTTATTTCTTAAAGAAATCCGGAATCTTGATGGACTGTTCCTTCACCTTGCTCGTAGGTGTTCTCGGTGTCTCAAGAGTCGGTGCTGTTCCTCCCATCGATCTTCTAACCTGCTGTCCGGAAGCGGATGCACTGCTCTTTGCAGATGCCATGCCAGCATCCAGTTTCTGGGATGACTTAGCGTGCTGCTGAATATGAGACTGTGTTCTCACCGGCTGCGCAACTCTCTCTCTTTCGTATTCTCTGTTATATACGGTTCCTGCCTGCGTAGTTCTGTTCTCCAGTCTTGATTTTAACTTAGAAGCGCTTCCTTCTACATTGTGAAGACCGGTAGCGATAACTGTAATCGTTGCTTCATCAGCTCTGGAATCATCATACATAGCACCGAAGATAATATTTGCTTCTTCTCCTGCAAGGTCCTGCACAAATTCTGCCGCATCAGAAGCATCCATCAGCGTAATATCACCAGATACATTAATGATAACATGAGATGCACCCGCGATCGTTGTCTCAAGAAGTGGACTGGCAACTGCCTGTTTCACAGCTTCCAGTGCTTTGTCATCACCACGACCCTGACCGATACCGATATGTGCGATACCCTTGTCTGTCATAACAGTCTGAACATCTGCGAAGTCCAGGTTGATCAGTGAAGGAACATTGATCAGGTCGGTAATACCCTGAATACCCTGCTGCAATACTTCGTCAGCTTTCTTCAGAGCTTCCGGCATAGTTGTGCGTCTGTCAACGATCTCTAACAACTTGTCATTCGGGATAACAATCAGAGTATCTACGCTCTCTTTTAACTTTTCAATTCCGCCAAGAGCATTGCTCATACGTGTCTTGGACTCAAAACGGAATGGCTTTGTTACAACTCCGACAGTTAATGCACCCTGCTCTTTTGCAATTCTTGCCACAACAGGAGTTGCTCCTGTTCCGGTTCCGCCGCCCATACCGCAAGTAACGAATACCATGTCTGCACCTTTCAGTGCTGCGGAAATCTCTTCTGCACTCTCTTCGGCAGCTTTCTCACCTACCTCAGGTCTTGCTCCGGCGCCAAGTCCTTTTGTAATCTTGTCACCAATCTGCATAAGTGTCGGTGCCTTACATAACTGTAAAGCCTGTTTATCTGTATTAATAGCTATAAATTCCACACCGGCAATCTGTTCATCGATCATACGGTTCACGGCGTTATTTCCTCCGCCACCTACTCCAACAACAATTATCTTTGCCGCTGCTTCTGATTCATTTGTCTTAATTTCTAGCAAGGGTTTCTCCTCCTTTGTTATCCTTATTATATATATTATACATCCCATACTCTTCGAGTATCCCGCCGTGCCATCTTCCCCGATCCTGCGGCACTGCGGCACGATGCGTTATACATAAAGCAACACATACAAAAGTACAGCTTGCCATATATATTATATAATATAGGCTTTTGTATAAAATATCAATAGAATTGCGGAATTTTTCTTATTTTTATTTTGATTTTTTTGCTTTTTCAAATGTGATCGTTTCCTGCCCGTCAGCGTAATTTTCCAAATGCAGAGTTCCTTCCTGCCCGCCCAGTTTTTCGATAATTGGCGGGATCTGTGCAATCTTCTCTGCAGAAATGCTCTCTCCAAGATTTACTTTTACATTTGCGATCCGCAAATAGATCCTGTCATTCCTGCAGGTAATCTTGTCCACTGACAGATTATAATTCTGTAATTCCCGGCACGCATCCAGTACTTCCGAAAAAAGTTTTGTATCTGCACATTCCAATACCTTGTACTCACCACTGGAAGTCAACGTGATGCCTTCTACAAGAGGCACCATTTTTTTTACGGCACTTTTATCTACAACAAGTCCTTCTGAATCAAAATAAACATACTGTTCTCCCTCTTTCATACCGGCAACAATTGTCTTTTCCTTTACACGGATCTGCACGGTCCATGGATTTTTCATAGATACCTGCATACTTTCAAAACACGGGAGCACGTTTCCTTTTCCCACCCCATACTGTAATACCAGATACAGGGAATTTGTAGAAAGCCTGCCACTTTTTATGCTCTCTGCCACTTCCCTGTCCGAACAGTATTCATTTCCTTTTACTTCAATCCTCTGTATATGAAACAAAAGCAGGACCGTCATTATAATAATCGCAAGTCCGCTTATCAGAACAACCAGTGCGTAGATTCTCTGCGCATGTTTCTTTTTCTTTGCGTTCTTTCTGCGCCTTGCATTTCTTTCTCTTTCCATCTGTCTGCCTCCTAAAAGCTTTTTTCGCTTTTTTTATCTTACCATTGTTGACACATTCAGCACAAGTCCCATTTCCGCAAGAAGAAACACGATCGACGTTCCCCCATAGCTGACAAACGGCAATGTAATCCCTGTATTTGGAATCGCATTGGTGACAACAGCGATATTCAGTATGACCTGAATCATCAGATGTGCCATCGCACCCGACACGATCAGCGCACCAAACAGATCCTTCGCATGCACCGCAATCACAAAAAAGCGCCACAATAACAGTGAAAATAAAAAAATCAAAAAGCCGGCGCCTGCCAGCCCAAATTCCTCACAAATGATAGAAAAAATCATGTCATTCTGCGCCTCCGGAACAAACCCAAGTTTCTGGATTCCTCTGCCAAGCCCTCTGCCGAACAGTCCTCCGGAACCGATTGCATACAGTCCCTGCACTGTCTGATATCCTTTGGCAAACTGCTCTGGATTACGCCAGATCAGAAGGCGCTCCAGGCGATAGCTCTCAAGCATGAGAAATACCGTCATAAATCCTGTCCCGATCACTCCCATCCAGATGAACTGTACATATTTCGGACTTGCCACAAATACAAGAATCACTCCGATTCCAAGAATGATGATCGCTGTACTCAGATTACTTGCTCCGACCAGCCCTACAATTGGCAGGATACAGAACAGTACCTTGAATAATATCGTAATCTTCTCTATTTTCTTAGCATTTTTATTTACCATCCATGCAAGAAATAAAATCAGTGCGACCTTGGCATATTCAGAAGGCTGAAACGAAAAAGGGCCCAAAGACAACCATCTTTTGGACCCATTGTATTCTTCTCCTGCTAAAAGGACTAAAACGGAAAGAGCCACCGCTCCCACATAGCCAGCTACAGCAGCATATTTCCAGATATGATAATCAATACCTGCTACCAGATACATCACCGCCAGTCCCAGTGCTGTTGCAAATAATTGCTTTTTCAGATAGTACATGGCATCGTGAAACTTCACTTCGCCATTATAGACACTTGTACTGTACAGGATCACAAGTCCCGCCAGAATTAAAAGCATCAGCACAACCAGCAGTGTCAGATCATATTTTTTCACTCTTACCTTGAACGTGGTCAAACTATTTTGCACTCCTTATAAGGAATTTACAATTCTTTTAAATTCATCTCCACGTACTTCATAATTCGGGAACATTCCCCAACTTGCACATGCCGGTGACAGAAGCACTGCATCTCCACTCTCGGCTGTCTTTGCTGCAAGAAGGACTGCCTCTTCAAAAGTATCTGCAAACACATAATCATGGAAACCACATTTTTCTGCATCTGCAGCAATCTTTTCCTTCGTTGCGCCAATCAGGATCAGTTTCTTAACCTTTCCATCAAATGCATTGATCCACTCTGTAAACTCGGAGCCTTTGTCATATCCTCCGCCAAGCAGCACCGTTCTGCGGTTCATTGCCTGGATTCCTTTGATCGCAGCATCTGGATTGGTTCCTTTGGAATCATTATAATAAACAACACCGTTCTTTTCTGTTACATATTCGATACGATGTTCTACACCTTTAAATGCACGGATCACTTTGCGGATAATATCCATCGGCACACCATATACTGCTGCCATCGCAACAGCCGCCATATAATTCTCATAATTGTGCATACCGAGAAGCTGTAATTCATCTACATTGCATACAAGCACTTCTTCCGGGTTCTTATAAATCATATTCCCGTTATCCAGATATATTCCTTTTTCCAACTTCTGTCTGCTGCTGAAATAGATCACCTGTGCATCTATATGTTCTCCGAACTCTCTCGTTCTCTCGTCCTCGTAGTTCAGGATACAGTAATCTTCTGCTGTCTGGTTCTTTGCAATATTCTTCTTTGCATTCACATATGCTTCCATCGTGTGATGACGATTCAGATGATCCGGTGTAAAGTTAAGGATCGCGCTGACCTTCGGACGGAATGTTACGATGCTCTCAAGCTGGAAACTGCTCATCTCTGCAACTGCAACTGCATCTTCTTCCATCTGTCTTGCTGCCACAGTATACGGATTACCGATATTACCTACAACATATGTATGCTCTTTGTATGCTTTCATGATCTCACCGAGAAGCGTTGTTGTTGTCGTCTTACCGTTCGTACCGGTAATTGCTAGCACATCACCTTTTCCAAATGCATACGCAAGCTCTACTTCACCGATCACAGCAACCTTCTTATCACGCATTGCATTTACAACCGGAAGGTCTGTTGGTACTCCTGGGCTCAACACTGCAATATCTAATGTATCAATCAGTTTCTCCGGAAATTCACCAAGGATAATCTCTGCTTTTACTCCATCCCCAAGCTGTTCTTTCATAGCAACTTTATCCAACTTGTCATTTCCATCGTAAAGAATAACCTCTGCTCCATGATCTTCCAATAATTTTACAGCTCCGATTCCGCTGATACCGGAACCGAATACCAGTACTTTCTTTCCTGTTACTTCCATTTTCTCCTCCTACATTGCCATAAGCGCTACGAGACACAACAGAGCCGTAATAATTGAAAATACTGCGACCACACGCGTTTCTGACCATCCACACAGCTCAAAATGATGATGGATCGGCGCCATTTTAAAAATACGTTTTCCTCCAGTTTTCTTAAAATATGTGACTTGGATCATAACCGATAATACTTCTACCAGATAGATCAGTCCTACGATCAGGATGAAGATCGGCATCTGAAGCATATAAGCTGTTGAAGCCACAAAACCGCCAAGGGCAAGAGATCCTGTATCTCCCATAAATACACTTGCCGGATATACATTAAATAATAAAAATCCAAGCAGCGCACCAACAACTGCACATGTTACAGGTTCGATTCCACTTTTCGTTCCGATCGCAACAACCGTAAAAAATGTTGCAACAAGAACGGTTACGCTGGATGCCAGTCCATCCAGACCGTCAGTGAAATTGACACCGTTTACTGTGCCGATCACAGCGAAAAACATCAGGACAATTGCCAGCCATCCGATATCCAGATATTTTCCTCCAGAGAACGGAATGAGCATTTTCAGAGATACATCCGTGAATTTTACCACATAAAATGCGAAGATTGCAGTAACTACGATCTGTAATGCCATCTTCTGTTTTGGATATAGACCATCGGAACGCTTCATCACAACTTTCAGATAATCATCCAGAAAACCGATCAGACCAAAGCCAACTGTCACAAACAGGATTGGGATGATCTTCGGATAATCTTTGATATAAAAGATTGAAGTAAGTACCACACTCAAAAGGATGATCACTCCACCCATGGACGGGGTCCCTGCCTTCTTCAGATGGGACTTCACACCATCTTCCCTCTCTGTCTGATTCATCTTCAATTTTCGCAGTACCGGAATAATGATCGGTCCCAGAATCGCACTGAATGCAAAGGCAATCAATACCGGCATAAATACTGTATAATTCATAATCCACCTCTTTTATCTTTTTGTCAGACTGTTAAGTCCTCGACGAACCTAGTATACTTCATTTCCTACTCTTTTTCAATGCCAAGATACGGGAATGTCTCCCGAAAAATGTTTCCGATCACCGGAGCTGCAATCGTTCCCCCGTAATAGATCCCTTTCGGATTATAGATCACACACATGCCCAGAACCTGTGGATTTTCTGCCGGAGCTAATCCTATAAAGGAAGAAATATATTTTCCGGCACTTCTTGGCAAAGTCTGGGAAGTCGCTGTTTTGCCCCCAATATGATATCCTTTTACATATGCCTTTTTCCCAGAGCCTTTTGCCACTACTCCTTCCAGCAGTTCCTGCATGGTCTCTGAAGTCTTCGCTGAGAGAATTCTCTTCTTTCTTCCATAAGAAAAGACTTCCGTCTTCTTTTTCTCCGAATCTGTAACTTCTACTCCAAAATGAGGTGTAATTCTCTTTCCTCCATTTATAAGAGAACTGACCGTTGCTGCCATCTGCATCGGTGTAACCTGAAAAGACTGTCCAAAACTCATAGTTGCAAGTTCTACCTGTCCTACACGATTTTTCTTATGCAGGATTGTTCCAGCTTCTCCCGGCAGATCCACACCGGTTGGTGAAAGCAGTCCAAACTTCTGGAAATATTTATAGAAATCATTTACTCCAAGTCTGAGTCCGATGTCAATAAATACCGGATTACAGGAATTCTGAATCCCTTCCACAAAATTTTCCGCACCGTGTCCTCCCACTTTATGGCAGCGGATTTTCCGATCTTCCACAACTTTATAACCCGGGCAATGAAAATGATCCGAAAGCTTTACCACTCCTTCTTCCAGGCACGCCGATGCCGTAATGATCTTAAATGTAGAACCCGGCTCATATGTATCACTGATACATTCATTACGCCACATCCGGTTAAGTGCATCCTGTTCTTCTTCCGGCGTCAGATTTTTCTTTTCTTCACCTGGAAGCGAAAAAGGATCATTCAGATCAAATTCCGGTACATTAACCATTGCAAATATTTCTCCATTCTGCGGATTCATAAGCAGTATTGCAACTTTTTCCGCCTGTTTTTCTTCCATGACTTTTTCTGCCATCTGCTCTGCATATTTTTGAAGATTTGCATCCAGGCTGATTTTCAGCGTGTCGCCTTTTACCGGTTCTTTTCGTCCTTCTGCTTCTTCGTCCAGTTCTATTCCTCTCGCATCTGTGATTGTCAAAATCTGCCCATTTATCCCTTTTAAATAATCTTCATACTGCACTTCCAGACCAATGATTCCCTGATTATCCCCTCCTGTAAATCCAAGAACCTTTGATGCAAGTTTTCCATAAGGATAATATCGTTTAAAATCTTCGTCTACCTTAACACCATCCAGCCCAAGATTTCGAATTTTATCTCCCGTCTTTTTCTCTACATTTGACGCAATCCTCTCCATAGATGATATTTTTTTCACTTTTTTTCTCACCTGCGCTTCTTCCATGTGAAGTGCTTTTGTCAATATTTTAATTACCTTTTCCGAATCTTTCAGCTGACTGTGTATTACAGAAATTGTGCAGACTGTCCGGTTTGTTGCTAGGATTTTTCCATTCCGGTCAACGATTTCTCCTCTTGCAGCTTTAATATCGCGCTCTCTTTCATGTAACTGCTGTGCTTTCTTTTGATATTCTTCTGCGCGGAAGATCATCAGCCACGCAAGTCTTCCGAACAACAGAATAAGCAGGATGAGCGCGCAGGAGAATACAAAAAATATTTTCTTCTTATTATATGTTCTGTTCTTCAAACAAAAAAACCTCACACAAGCTTTGTAATAATCTATTACTGCTTATGTAAGGTTATTCTGTTAATTCTTGCTGTCTGAGATTTTTTCCACTCCCAGATACGGAAGAATCTCTTTCATAATATCTGCTGAGAGCTGGGTTGCCAGACCGCTATTCGCCTGGTCACTGACGTTTGGTTCATTGATCACAACATAGACAACAACCTGCGGATTTTTCTGCGGTGCATATCCGATAAAAGATACAAGATATTTTCCATTCCTTCTTGGGAGTTTCTCCGCTGTACCAGTCTTTCCGCCCACATCGTATCCCTTAACGGCTGCCGTCTTTCCGGTTCCGTTTGTAACTACCCCGCGCATGTAATCTTTCACTACATCACAGGTCTCCTGGGAAATCGTTTTCCGTACAAGCACCGGATCCTTGCTCTCTGTCACATTTCCATTTTCATCTTTGACCTGTCTTACAACATGCGGTCTGTAATAACTGCCGCCATTGATCAGAGAACTGAATGAAGCTGCAAGCTGTGTCATTGTTACGTTGAAATTCTGTCCAAAAGCATTAGTTGCAAGACTGGCAGAATCCATTTTCTCCGGTGAATACAAAAGGCCTTCTGTACTTGCCTCACCCGGAAGATCTATGCCCGTCGATGTGCCAAATCCAAACAGCTTTTGATAACGGCTGAATTCGTCTTTCCCGATCTGCGCGCCGATCCGCATCATTGCAACGTTACAGGAATTTTCAAGTGTCTGCTTAAGTGTCTGCATTCCATGTCCATTACGATGACTGCAGTGGATATCGTGTCCGCCTACTCTGAGTACACCGGTACAGTTATAACTTTCATTTCCTGTCAATACACCCAGTTCCAGTCCCGTTGCAACCGTAAATGGTTTGATTGTTGATCCTGGTTCATAAGTATCTGTCACACAAAAATTCTTCCACAGCGCGTTAAGTGTCTCGATCTTCTCTTTATCCGTCATCTTTGCAAGTTCATTTTTTGTATAATATGCTGACAGATCTCTCGGCTTATTCAGATTGTAATTCGGATAAGATGCTTCCGCAAGAATCTCTCCGTTATTTGGATTCATTACAATGACTGCCGTATCCTCACTTCCGGTTCCTTTTCTTGCCTCATTCTGATGTTTTTTATTAAACGCCAGAATATGCTTCTCCACTATACTCTGTACCTGCAAATCAATTGTAGAGACAACTGTCTTTCCATTGACCGGCTCTTTTACGGTCTGTTCAAAAGTAGAGGTTGTATCCTGATAGCCATATTCTCTTCCATCCGTACCATTCAGGACTTCGTTATAAGATGCTTCAATTCCATTGCTTCCTATGTTTCCATCTACGGTAAACCCAAGTGTATCGCTTGCCAGTGAGTTATACGGATATTTCCGTTCATAATCTTCCTCAAGCCAGATTCCCTGTACATTCGAATACTTCTCACTGTTCTTCATTATGTTGAATTTTTTCGCTTCTTTATAGCCGATTCCTTTTTTCAGAACGTTATAACGCCCGGACGGGTTGGTCTTCATCAGTTTTCGGATATCTTCTTCCTTAATATCAAAATATTTCTTCAACGCTTCAATGGTCGGTTCTATATAATCGTCCTTACTGAGCATTGCCTTCATGTCCAGAATAACATTATAAATACGTTCACTTGTCGCCATCTTGGTTCCATTACGGTCTACGATATCTCCTCGTTTAAACGGGATTGTACGGCTGTCATACTGTTGCTGGTCCAGCACCACTTTTGTATATTTGTCACCATTTGATGCATTAATATAAGTAATCCGGCCTGCAAGAAAAACAAAAGCCAGTACAAATCCCATAAAGAGCATGACTAGCTTTTTTTGCATGGCCTTATTAAATTTCCTTTTAAAAGGATTTCTCTTTCTTCTTGCCATTTATTTCTTCACCTGTTATTTACTTTTTTTCGTCTGTACTTTCGTAAGTGCACCTTCCTTTGGAATGCTTTCATATTGCTTTACATAATCCAGAGAAGGTTTTTTATATTCCACGACCTGAGAATCGGAAGCATCTACCATGCCAAGGTCTTTCTTAGCCTTTTTACGCACTTCGTCCAGATTCACAGAATCCACGATTGCATTGTATCTGGTCGTATTCTCTTCTTTCAGAGTTGCCAATTCTTCTTCCATCGCTGAAATCTTTTTTGCGTGGCTCATATTTGCTGACTGTAAATTAACATACTTGATACATACAAGCAGCATGGCGATTGCTGCAACCGCCATGAATACAACATATCCTCGGTTCATTCGCAGAGCCTGTCTGCGGTTTTTCTTTACCTGTCTGCTTGTCCTTTTCTTTTTGGGTTCCTGCGCGCGTCTTTCCGGTTCGTATGCCGGTTGTCTTACAACATTACCGTAAACATAAGACGCTCTTTGTACATTCTGTCTTCTTCTTGTTGTCATCTGTCTGTATGCCATGCGCGCTCACCCCTTTCCCACTTTTAATTATTACATACTCATGTGTCAGCTCCGCTCAAAAATACGAAGCTTTGCGCTCTTTGCACGACTGTTTTCTTCCATCTCTTCCTTGCTCGGAAGGATTGGTTTTCTAGTGATAATACTCCCTTTTGATATTTTCCCGCATACACATACAGGAAAATCGCTTGGACATGTGCATGGATTTTCATTCTTACGAAATGCACTTTTCACGATCCGGTCTTCCAGTGAGTGGAATGTAATGATGCACAGTCTGCCCCCTGGATTCAACAAATCAATCATAGCGTCCAATGAATTTTTTAGCACTTCCAGCTCCTGGTTCAATTCAATACGAATTGCCTGGAAGGTTCTTTTTGCCGGATGTCCGGACTTCTTCTGAAACTTCATCGGGATTGATGCACGTATGATCTCTGTCAGTTGTCCCGTTGTCTCAATCGGTGCTTTCTGACGCGCAGCCACAATATGCTTTGCAATGTTCTTGGCAAACTTATCTTCGCCATAATCACGGATCACACGATAAAGTTCCCGTTCTTCATAGTCATTGACGATGTCTCTCGCTGTCATCTTCTGACGTCTGTCCATCCGCATATCGAGAGGTGCATCTTCGCGATAAGAGAATCCCCGCTCTGCCGTATCTAACTGATAAGATGATACGCCCAGATCGAGCACGATCCCATCGACCTTGTCAATGCCTAACTTACCTAGCTGTGACTTCATATCACAATAGTTACTTCTTACTATTGTGACTTTCTCTCCGAAGTCTTTTAAGCGGATCCCGGCTGCTTCAATTGCAGCGGCATCCTGGTCTATTCCTATAATACTCCCCTTGTCACTGAGACGTCTTGCCACTTCACTGGCATGTCCGCCTCCACCGAGCGTTCCATCTACATAGATGCCGTCCGGTTTAATCTTTAATCCATCAATTGTTTCTTTCAATAATACTGATTTGTGTACGAATTCCATATCTTCTCCCTCTAGATACTGAACCCGCTTGCTTCCATATCGGATGCAATATCCTCAATATTCATTTCCACCTCAGCATTCTTAGCTTCCCATTTTGCCTTATCCCAGATCTCGGCACGCTTCCCCATGCCGACAAATACAACTTCTTTTCCTAGTCCGGCGAAGTCTCTGAGTGGGGCTGAAATAAGAGTTCTGCCTTGTTTGTCAAGGTCGCCGTCAATTGCACTTCCCTGGAAGAAATATGCAAATGCGCGGGCTTTTTTGTCTGTGGTCGTCGGTAAGTTGTTCAGTTTCTCTTCAAAAGCGATCCATTCTGCTTCCGGGTATACATACAGGCAGTTTTCCATTCCTTTTGTTATGACGAAATGCTCCCCTAAATCGTCACGGAACTTAGCCGGAATGATCAGTCGCCCTTTGGCGTCTATGTTATGACTGTATTCTCCTTTTAATCCCCTTAGCATAATGAACTCACCTTCTTTCAAAGTGGTCCACCACTTTCGCACCACTTTTCTCCACTTCTCACCACTTTCTACCACTTGAACTAATTGTAAAACACTTTTTCAGTGATTTCAAGCCTTTTTTGTGTGTTTTTTGTGAAATCAACATAGAATGTGACTTGACTCATCGTATACATATAAAGAGAGTTGACACTCGCAAGCCTACGCTTTTGAATATCAACTCTCTTTGATTCTTATTATTTATTTTATTCTTCTGCTTTATCCAGATTGCTCTGAAAATTCTGCAAAGCACTGTAATCAATCTCTACTTCCGGTCTTGACTGCTTCGCTTCATAAGTATGATACGCCGAATAAGTAATCCAGCCAAGTAAGATCACTCCTACAAATACTACCAGACACTTGCGCATCAGATTATATAATCTGTGCTTCCGGCGTAATCTTCGCCGGTTTGCTTTTTCTTCTTTATAATTATCAACTTTGGTCTGACTCATCAGGTATCTGTCTCCTTCTTATCGAATAACTACCGTTATTCTATCACACCTTTCCGGATTAGACAACCAGAATCACTCCACCGTCTGCTGCATACATACTGCTGATCCCCGCCGTATCCAGGACGATGATGTCTTTTACCTTCATCTGTTCCTGAACCATTTTCTTCATGTCTTCAGCACGCTCCGGGCAATTGCAGTGTGTAATCGCAAGAATCTTCTCTTCTGGTCGTATCGCATCTTTCTTCACCTGCGCAACCATCTTCTCGATTGCTTTCTTCATACCTCTTCCCTGACCCAGCTGACAGATACTTCCAATCGGTGTAGAACCCATTACCGGCTTGATATTAAGCGCAGTTGCCATCATCGCTTTAATACCAGTCAGTCTTCCGTTCTTTTTCAATGTCTCCAATGTCTCCAGTACAAAATACGTGTGCTGCTCTTCTATATAAGCATCCACTGTCTTAATAATCTCTTCAAAGCTCATCTGCTTTTCTTCACACTCTGCAATCTTCAGTGCGATTAGAGTCTCTCCAACTGAAGCAGACTTAGAATTAAATACATGGATCTGTTTCTCTCCATATTCTTCTTTATAAAGGTTCTTCCCCAACTCTGCACTATTGTAAGAACCACTCAGCTCAGCCGATAATGTAACTGCATATACATGCTCAGCATCACAGTGATACATCTCCATATAACGTTCCGGTGATGGGCAGGAGGACTTCGGACACTCCGGAGCCGCTGCAACTCTTCTCAAAAAATCCTTCTGATCAAATGTTGCATCGTCAATGATATGATAACCATCTACTTCTATCTCCAGTGATGCGGTCACGAAATGCTCTGACTGTTTCATCTCTTCCGTTAATTCACCACAACTATCTACAACTATTTTATAACTCATGTCTTCCTCCCGGTAAACTTTTTATTTCCATTAAATGTAGTTTTTAATACTACGTTTAATATCATAGCACATTCACATCGGAAAAGAAAGTCTTTTATTCCGTTATTGTTCTATTTTTATTTGTTTTGAAACACTTAGCGCAATTCCCATTTCTATAGAAAGGAACAGAATTGCTGTTCCCCCATAACTGATAAATGGTAATGTAATACCTGTTGTCGGAATCAGATTTGTCACAACTCCCACATTTAAAAATACCTGTAAAGCCATGTGAGCAAATATTCCCGTCACAATCAGTGAACCATACAAATCCGGCGCATTCTGTGCAATAAACAGCAGACGGTATAATAATAAGCCAAACAGTGTCAGAACGAGAATTGCTCCAAACACGCCAAGTTCTTCACATATAATAGAAAGGATCATATCATTCTGCACTTCCGGAATGATTGTCTTCTGTGCGCTGTTCCCAAGACCTTTTCCAAAAAAGCCTCCGGAACCGATCGCATATAACGCCTGCATGATCTGGTATCCGCCTTCTGATGCATAATTTTCCGGATTCAGCCATACAAGAACCCGTCGCATCCGGAAACTCTTACTTGTCGTAAGTACCATACCCAAAATCTTCACGCCCACCAGTATCGCTGCAAGACCGCCACCTGCAGCTGCAAAGAAGATCTTTGTCTTCCGGTGAACAATAAAAATCATAATAATGCTGATGCCCATTACGATAATCGCTGTACTTAAATTATCTGTCAAAAAATATACACATGCTGCGGATAACAGTCCCCAGACCATTACATGGATAAATCCTTCTTTTGTATTAATCTTCTTTCCAAGCTTGCAGATCACTACCGGGATAAATAGTATCACCGCAATCTTTGCAACCTCCGATGGCTGAAACTGTCCGATTCCAGGTAACATGATCCATCTCTTGGCTCCCTTGGCTCCTTTTCCGATTGGGCTTTGTACAAGTGCCATCAGTATTATGGATACCCAATATAGCAGTTTTGCGCGCTTAATGTACCAGTGGTAATCAATAAAGCGGCAGATAAACCACATCACAAAAAAACCAGCCAGACAGAAAATTATCTGTTTCTTCAAATAAAATATACTGCTTTTCTGTCCGGTGATCTTCATGGAACTGTATGCACTGGTGCTGTATAACATTACCAGCCCGAAACATACAAGGCATATAAGAATTGCGACCAGACTATAATCAAAATATGGGATTGTTTTTTTCCTTTGTTCTGTAATTTCTCTTTTCACTGTCCTTGTCATTTTATTTACACTCCAATCGTATTCATTATACTCAGATATGATTCTAAAAACAACTAAAAATTCCGGTCTTTGCACCTCTTTTTGACTTCTTTCATATTATAATAATGCAAATAATTGAAAAGGAAGGTTTCTAAAAATGCCTAATTATCGCTATCAAGCTTCTAATTGCTGCGGCAACTCCATGCGGAACGTTTCCCTTAGTGTTCCTTCAGGCTCCGGCTGTCATGAACATGCCTACTCCGATAACACTTCCAATATTTCCATGCAGGTTCTTGCTATGGCATATGTTCCCATCCAGAAATTCCAGTGCCTGTACGATCCGCCGAAAGGGCTGCATGCAGGTACTATTTTTGCCGAACTCGATAAACCATTTCTTGGAACAGGAGGTGTTCTTCGATGAATAATGATAAAAGATTATCCCGTCAAGAACTCTTACAATGGATCAATGCCGTCAGCTTTGCAGTCAATGATGTGACTTTATTTCTCGACACACACCCTGATGACGCAGAAGCATTAGAGTATTTTGAGGAATTTCGTACGCAGCGCACACGCGCACTTCAGGAATATTCCAGAAATTATGGGCCGCTCACGATCGATACTGCAACTGCCACTCCATGTGAACGCTGGCAGTGGAGCACACAGAGCTGGCCATGGCAGGAAGGAGGCTGTTAATCTATGTGGAATTATGAAAAGCGTCTGCAACATCCGGTAAAAATCACCCAGACAAATCCAAAGATAGCTCAGGTGATCATATCCCAGTTCGGTGGTCCTGATGGTGAACTGGGTGCATCCATGCGGTATCTCTCCCAGCGGTACACAATGCCTTACAACGAGGTCACCGGTATCCTTACGGATATCGGTACGGAAGAACTGGCTCACTTAGAAATCGTCTGTGCTATTGTTTATCAACTTACAAAAAATATGACAATGGAAGAATTAGAAAAATCCGGTTTTGATAAATATTATGTAGATCATACGCTTGCGCTCTGGCCACAGTCTGCCGGCGGTGTTCCTTGGAGCGCCACTACTTTCCAGTCCAAAGGTGATCCCATCACCGATTTAAGCGAAGATATGGCTGCGGATGGTACGATTGTGTAAAGACAACATTGAGGTTTTAAAAGATAGTTCCCAATAATCTGGCATACTAGCTGCCAGATATGAGAACTTTAGAAATTCCAATGTATCTCAATAGGTACTTCCTTAGTTACAGGGTCTTTCTTACCGACCAATACATAATCAATCAGCTTTTCAACCGTTTCCCTGTCTAAGTGTTCAAGATTTGTATATTGCTCGATTAACTGTCGTCTGTTATCGCCAATCAGCATTTTTCTTTCAATAACATCAAGCTGTTTCTGCGTATCAATTACCAGTTTTTCGAGCCTTTCTTTTTGTGTTGAGAAGTCTTTAGATAAATCCAAGTAATCAAGTTCGGAAAGAATACCCTTTACCTTATCTAAATATAGTTCACGGATTCCTTTTGTGTATTCCGCAATCTTTTTTTGATAAGCAGCAATCTCCGTTTCCAAAGCTTCTTTTTGACCTCGCAAGTCATTATTGAATTGCACATTTTGTTCAAGCTCATCTTTATCCAGATATTCTGCGGATAACTTATTAAGTTCATCAATCACAGCTTTTTCCAATTTGTCTACTGAAATGAAAGAACCTATACAAGCGTCCTTTGCTACATGGCGGTTAGAACATTGTAAATAATGCTTACCACGATTCTTTGATGAACGCATTGTATAACCACAATTCATACATCGAGCTTTTCTGGCAAATAAGCCGATTGTGCCAACTGTGAAAGGTTTTGCCTTTTGAGCTACCAATGCTTGAACCCTATCCCATAACTCACGGTCAATAATCGGCTCATGTGTACCCTCAACTCTGTACCACTCGTCTTTTGGTCTGGGTTTGTTTTGCTTTGTCTTATAAGAAACGCTGCCATATTTCCCTTGAACCATATTCCCGATATAGATTTCATTCACCAACATATCTGATATGGCAAAATATTTCCATAGGGTACTGTTTTTCGTTTTAGGCTGCTTGTAACGCAAACCATGAAGTCGTTTGTATTCCGTAGGGTTTGGTATTCCTCTGTCATTCAGCATACGGGCAATGGCGGTCTTTCCATATCCCTGTGAAAACAGTGTAAAAACTTCTCTGACAACTTCCGCAGCTTCTTCATCAATAATCAAATGCCCTTTTACGTCAGGGTCTTTTTTGTAACCATACAGGGCAAAAGCACCGATATGGTGTCCGTTCTTTCTTCTGTCAGTGAGAACGCTTTTAATGTTTTCTGACATATCCTCTAAGTACCACTCATTCACCAGACCATTTATCTGTCTTGATTTCTTATTTCCTTTATTAGCGGTATCTGCATTATCAACAATGCTGATGAAACGAATACCCCAAATAGGGAAAAGACCGTGGATATATTTTTCCACTAATTCTAGTTCTCTGGTAAATCTGGATTGTGTCTTACAAAGGACAATATCAAATTTACGATTCTTTGCGTCCTCCAACAACCTGTTAAATTCTGGTCGTCGTCTGTCAGAACCAGTGTAATCATCATCACTGTATATGTTGTAGACTTCCCAACCATGCTCTAATGAGTATTGAAGTAACATTGACTTTTGATTCTGAATACTGTTACTGTCGTCTGTTTCTGATTGTTTGTTTCTATCTTCCTCTGATAAGCGGCAATAAATAGCAACTCTTGATTTTGATTCTATCATGCTTCGTTCTCCTTTTAGAGAAGACGAAACAAACTATCTCTACATAATGTTATTATAACATCTCGTAGGATAGTTTGTCTATCATCTGGCAGGAGTTGCCTTTCCTTTATTTTTTTCATATTGATTTATCAACTCTATCCATTTTAGAGTAAATGCTTTTGTAAACGCCGCTCTATCACAATTTTTAAAAACATTCTTGCAAACTACCTTTGCGTCATTTGCCATTGAACCACCTCACTACAATATATTTACAAAGTATGCAAAAATGCTTGTACATTATGAAAGAATTTGTCTATAAATAAGAAGTAATCAGATGGCTTTGGAAAGCTCCACTGGAATTTCACCATTCCCATTCTGATGGGTGAACCGTGTCATACGGGTGTATCATTATTCTGATATACAGGTCATGGCAGCAACTTTTCCAACAGTCGCTTACGGATCACTGGCATGGTCGCTCGCTTCTTTATTCCTCCTTTCGTGGGTCATGGCGTTCCAGTCCGTCGGCTCACCGTATATCAAACGTATCTGATTACTTTATTCATTTTTCAAAGAACACTTGTAAAACGGAGCTGGAATGAGGTGATAGAACACTCCGTATATATTCGCTTATTTCACTCTGACTTCAAAACCTAGAATTGCTTTAATAAGAGCAGCTCTGATTCTGCCTTTCAGTTCCATGTCGACCACAATATACATATTTCCGTGTTCATCATAGAACGGGCGTAAACTTGCTTTTGATATGTAAGCGTCATAGTGATTTAATATTTTCTCTATTGCCACTTCGTCGCCATCAGCAGCTAAACTGATTGTGGAGAATAGAGGACACTTTTTTGTAGACTTCATCATGTTATAATTCCTCCTCATACATATCTCTAATGAGCTTTAGTGAACACATTCTGTTTCTATAAACAGAGTTTCTGGAAATATCCAAAATCTCTGCGATTTCTGCGTCTGGTAATTCCAGAAAATAGAACATCAACACAACATTGCGTCGTCTTTCGCTTAATTTTTTGATTGCTTCACATAATTTCTCATCATAGACACGAACTTCTGTACCAAACACATCAAAGGAAGTAAATTCAATCGGGTATTCGTCCGATACACCCAACTGGTTTAATTCCAGCTCTGGTATTTCACAGAAAGATATTTCATGCTTTGCACGTCTGGCAAGTTCTTTGTTGTAGTTCTTTACAGTTCTGCCAATCACCTTACGAGCCAGACAGTCAAATTGAAGTCTTATAGCGTTCTCAAATGAAGAAGGTTTCATAATCTCACCTCCTTTCAAGTTGAAGTTGCTAAAGCGAAAAGGCTTTTTACCTCTTTCCGCACTAACACTCAACACGGAGGGGCGATTTGTAACCCGAATCAGAAAAAAATCAAAAAATTTTTTAAAGTAGCAAAAAAGCACAAGGACATAAAAGAAATGCTGTTCTTGTGCTTTTAATATTGTTCCTGCTATGTAATGTAAAAAACCACATTCAAGAGTATATTGTGCCGCTTTGAAAGCTAAGATTTTTTTGACAATAACAGATATGTTGAAGATTGTCGATTATACAGGTCTTTCAATGCGGCTACCTCCCAGAGCCGCCAAACAAAACCAATATGCTATTTTTCATTGTTGGAAAAAGAAAAAGGCGGCTTTCCAAACCGCCATTTAAGTAAAGATATTTTTTGACACGCAAAAATGGTACTGTTAATAACGGTTTTTTTTATTTACCGCAGGGCAGTACCTTTTTGCTTTTATACGCATAATAGGAACTATCAAACCATGCTATACGTTTTTCTGTACCTGTTAGAAAATCAACAGGAACTGTAGAATATAGTGAGGTGATTACATATGCGTAAAAAGGAAGATAAGTACGATTTTAGAGCCTTTGGTCTTGCCATCAAAGAAGCTCGTATGAAACAGGGTTTAACCCGTGAACAAGTGGGAACAATGATTGAGATTGACCCACGTTATCTAACAAATATTGAAAATAAAGGGCAGCACCCAAGTTTACAGGTATTCTATGACCTTGTATCATTACTCAATATTTCCGTTGATGAATTTTTCCTGCCTGTGTCTGATCTGGATAAAAGTACCAGAAGACGACAGTTGGAAAAGCAACTTGACAACCTTTCCGATAAGGATTTAGTTATCATGGAAAGTGTTGCTGACGGAATCATCAAGTCTAAGGAAGTGGAGGGAAATTAACCCTCCATTTTTATATTCTTCTTAAATGAGTGTGTACCAGTTAAAATAGCTGTAATACAAGCGATTATATGGCTAATCAAAACTGCAATCCATATACCATTTAAACCAAGCCCGATATATGAAAAAACATAAGCTAAAGGTATGCGAACAACTAAATAATAGAAAATCATCAAAATCATACTCTTTGTAGGTTTTCCCATTCCATTCAAGCAGCCTAAATAACAATTTGTTACGGTATTTAATACATATCCAATACTAATAATAATGAAATATTCTTCTACAATCTGTGCTACAGGGTCGCTTGAAACAAATAAGCCTGCTAATTGTTTTGAAAAAATAATAATCAGAATTGAAAGTATAAATAAAACCGTAATCCCATATTTCAAGGATAATTTTAAATAGTCTTTTGCTCTGTCAACTCTTTTTGCACCAATACATTGTCCAACAATGGAAGTCAAAACCATATTAAATGCCATTGCAGGATAAAATAATATTGTTTCTAATTTTCCTGTAATGCCATATGCTGCAATGGCAGAAATACTATAAGTGCTGACAAGCGAAGTTAAAAAAGTGGTACTAATTGCCGGAATACTTTGCTGAATTACAGATGGTACAGCACTTTTTATTAGTGGGATAATTTCTTTTTTATCAAAATCCGCAAATGAAATTTTAAAAACATTTCGTTTCTTAATATAAATAATCATAAAAATTAAACACATTGATTGTGAGAGTAATGTCGCAATCGCAGCTCCATGAAATCCTATTTTAAGAATGAAAATAGGGTCTAAAACGATATTTAAAATTGTCGATATAAGCATAGCAATCACTTGAAATATTGTATTTCCAAAACTACGAAGAACCGCTGTAAAATATAAGTAAAGATATACAGCTATGTAACCTAAAATGTAAATTGATAAATAATCTCTTGCCATGTTCATTGTTTCCGCTGGCGTATTTAATGCTGCTAATATAACAGGCAAAAACAATTCCAAAATAAAAGTAATGAACAAAGAAAAAATTACTGCAATACAAAAGGACGTAGAAATCACTTTCTTTTTCTTTTGTTCGTTTCTAGCTCCTATTGCCTGCGAGAGCAAAATAGAAATTCCATTTGTTGCTCCCATCGCAACAGAAGTCAAAAGTAGTACGATAGGTGTAGAATTAGTTAATGCAGCATACGCTAATTCTCCGAGTAAATTTCCAATCCAAAGACTGTCAACCAAGTTATAAGCCATATTTAAAAACATGGCTACAATCATAGGTAGTGTCATTGCCAGCAAACATTTTTTTGTATTTCCGTTTATAAAATCTAGTTTTGTGTTCATATAATTCTCCTTACTGAATGAATATCATTCATTTATTATTTAAAAATTTTCCCTGCCCGTAAAAGCAGGGGAAAGATTATAGCTTGAATAAGTCAAATAAAATTGCTTTTATCTTTCTGTTTTTTTCTTCTGGTGTTAAATTATCATCTGTCAAAATTCCAAGCTGACCGTATACACAAAAATTAGCATATGATTCTACATCAGAAATATTAAGTCCTCCTGTTACATTTGCTTTTTTTATCAGCTTTACAACGACAGGTACTAACTTTTTGCATATACTTAAAGAGAGCAAGTCGTGAAAAGTTTTATTTTTTTCATCATGGAATGTATCATAATATGTATCATTTGTGCTTTCTGATAATACTTCCATATGATTTAAAATATCCTTTATGGAATCCTGTTCGATATTGATGTTTGTTTTTAATTTATCGACTAATATATTTGCATACTCATTGACTGCTGTTTGAAAAAGAATATCTTTTGATGGAAAATAGCGGTAACATAGTCCTTGTGCCACTCCGATTTCTTTTGCAATATCAGATATGGACGTTTTTTCATATCCTTTTTCAGCAAACAATTTCATAGCGGTTTCTAATATTTCTTGCTTTCTTGCTTCTGGTTCTTTGGAAATACGCATACAATAACCTCCTTTTCTATAGAGTAGCATTTACAAAATAAAGTGTCAATGACTGATATTCACTCAATCTATTTAGTCGCAAATGATATACAAGAAGTAATTCCGATACGCTCCCAATTAACATTATGAAATTTCCTTAATAAAAGGTGAATCATTTCTTTTTTTGAATATATCTTTACATCACCCTCCTTGCTGTGCTTCATATACATGTTCATTAGTTGTCGTGCAAATAATGGTTGCCAGCAATCACCAATAATAATTATGCCACTGTCTTTTAAAACACGGTATGCTTCATCTAATACTTTTTCTGGTGCTGGATAATGATGAAAAGAATCATTACAAATGACAATATCAAATGTATTATTCTTAAAGGGTAAATCTTCTGTATCACCTATTACAAAATGAGCATTGTTAATCTTTTTTTTATTAGCCATATCAATCATTTTATCAGATATATCTATACCTGTTAAATCTTTTGAATGATATATTTGCTGTATTTGATAAAGAAGTTCTCCTGTACCGCACCCTAAATCTAAAATAGAAGAAAAATGTCTACCTTTTAGCATATTTAATATGTAAGGATAAAGGGTTCTGGCGTGTTGACCTTTTATATCCTTATCATAAGTAAGTGCTTGTTGGTTAAAAGCTATTTTTGACATTTCTTTTGTATTGTCCATAAATATAAGCCTCCTTTCAGTTTTGTATTATACAAGCTATTGAAATGGAAGTCAATGAATAATATTCATTCATTTATATGAAAAGACTTGCACTTCATTCATATATACGAAATGCAAGTCTTTCATCATACTATTTTACAATCTTCCAGTTACTATCTTTTTCCAGCGTCAAATCAAACTGTGAAATCTGTGTTGCCTTTGTCCCTTGGTCGAGATATTTTACCGATACAGACACTTTTACTTGTTCACCGTCCTGTGTGAAGATTGGATTTACCAGCTCCGAGAACACATACTCACAGTTTACAGGTTCCAGCACATTCCCCGATACATAGTAGGCAAGTTCTTTTTCTGTTGCGGTAGGATAGAGCTTAAAGAATGTTTCCAAGAACTCTGTCACTTCCTCCATAGTGGCAGCGTCCACCGTTCCGTCTGATTCCTTGACTTTTGGTTCATAGCTGGATTTTGTCGGTATGCTGCTGATGGTCGGATTCTGCGTGATAACCATGTTTCCGTCACCATCTACATGAACCACCACCATATAAGCGGAAGTGTAACCGATAGAAGTTTCGCCCTCCGTTACCGTCTGATCTACCGAGTAGACAACGGTAAAGTCGTCCGTTCCAGCTGCTTCAACCTCCCAAATCTTAACGTCCGTCACCGTAGAGCTTGTGGGTATATCCTGTCGTACCGTATCAACATTCAAATCCTGCAAGCTCTTTGTCAGATATTGGTTGATGGCTGCGGTTCGTTTCTCAATGGATTCCTGCGTATTGCTCCAAGAATAGTAGGACTTCGCAAAGGCTTTTACAAAGTTCTCTATCTTGTTGGTATCAACGATACGTTGCTCAATGACTTCTTTCTCATGTACCGTGTGCATATCAATGGCGGTGAAATTCTTATACACCCCAAAGCTGACGCTTGCAATCAGCACCAGCCATAAGGCAATCACGGTTTTCTTATGTGTGCCGACTTTCATCACAGGCACTTTTTTCTCTTTCTTTGGTTTCGATTCCTTATCCTTTTTCTTAAATAGCATAGCTCCATTCCTTTCTAATTGGTTTTCACCCGTCCGGCACCAATCAAGTGTTGCTGCCAGTACGAGCTTGTTAAATCTGCATATCCGATAGGGTCGCCAGCATGATACATTCTGTTGTTCCCAGCATAGATTCCTACATGAGTGACGTATGTTCCAGCGTTATAGGTTGAGTGGAAGAATACCAAATCACCAGCTTTTGCCTGTGACAGCGGTATGTGCTGCGTAGCGTCATACTGTGCCTGTGCGGTACGGGGTAAGCTGATACCAGCCTTTCCGTAGCACCACTGAACCAATCCCGAACAGTCAAAAGAAGTGTTGGGATTGCTGCCGCCATACACATACTTCCAGCCTTGATACTTCAACGCTTCATTGAAGATTGCCTGTGCGGTAGCGTCACTGAAACTAGGCACAGCCAAATACTGGCTGACTAATTTTACATAGAACATATTCCCGTACTTGTAACGCCAGCCGCCATTTTCTTTTATGGAAATGTCATTCTTATAGGTGACTTTGACACCGCCGGATTTACCCTTTGCGAAGCTGACCGCCAGCTCAAAGGTGTACTTCTTTCCGTGTTTTGCTACATAATCAATGAAGCCGCCACCATAGTTATAGGACTGTACCACTGTGTTGATGTCACAGTCTTTTGCTTCTGCGGATTTCAAAAGCTCCGAGAAGTATTTACACCCCTGTTTGATGGAATCCTCCACGGATAGGGAGTTAAGCGGTAATCCTAAAGATTCACTGGCTTGCATAACGTCTGTCGTGCCAGTGCCGCCGGATTCCACCTGCATAATCGCAAGCAGATAGTTCACATAGTCAGAGATTCTGTATTCCTTTGCATACTTTTCTACCGTAGACTGATGTTTCAATACTTCCGCTGATAGGTTCAGTCCAGAAAAATCAAGACTGGAAGAACCACTTTCTTCATCATCTGAGGTCACGATAAACAGAAACAGAAGCAGACAGATAATCACTGTGAAAATCCCACCGAACACAGCAAAATGCCTTAACTTCATTTCTTGCCGCCTTTCTTACTTGTAGATTTCTTCATTGTTGATTGATTTGTGGTCTTTTTCTGAACCGTCTTTGTCTGCTTCTGACGTTGTACCGTTTGCCTTGAAATATCTGTGGTAGCTTGTGAATGTTTATTTACTGCTGATGAAGCCTGTTTATCTGCCGGACGGGATTCTCTGACAACCTGTGTTCTTACATTCTCCTGTGATTTTGTCACAGGCTCCTTACTCTTGCTTGATTGCGGCTGCTCCTTTGTCACTGTGACAGGACGCTCTTTGACATTCTGCTCCGGCTTTAAAGCTGCCGCCTGTGAATCCGATTTTACAGGAACAGGCGTTGTGGCTGGTCGCTCATGCACCGGGGCAGCTCTCTTTGTCGCTGATCCGTTGCTTTGTCGCTCCTTATCCACAATCGGACGCTGCGGATTCTTTTTGTCTGACTGCGGCTGTTTCGATACCGATTTTTTATCCACAATTCCACGCTTTGAGGTAGACTGTGATTCCTGTGTATTGCTTTGTGAACTATGTACGGTCTGTGAGGAATCCGTCTGACTTTTCTTATCCGGCAATGCAAGCGGCTTCTGTGATTTGGAATCCGGCAGAGCTGGCGGCTTGCTGTTACCTCCACTGGAAGAAGCAGAAGTATTGTGATTTGCTCTGGTATGCGTATTACCTGCCTGTTTGGTATTGTCTGCCTTTTTTGTAGAAGCAGAAGCCGCCGCAGCACCAGCTACACCACCAGCAGCACCAGCCGCCATTGTCCTACCGATTTTACGCTCCAAGCGTCTTGCCCTGCGGTTGAGGAACATATACGGGTGTCGCATGATTCGTCTGCTGACTTGCTGTGTATCGGAGGATTGCAGGCTGAACATTGCCATCAAGTCACCTAATTTAAAATAGATTCCGGCAAAGGTGACTATCTGTAGAAATGCCACCATGAAAAACGGATAGCCGGAGGAAATGGAATAAAACATAGTCGAGATACTAAAGGCTGTGGTAATAATCAGTGTGATTCCGGCTCTCATCATAATGGTATTGAACAGCTTTGTAAGAGCCTTTTTTGCCATGCCCTCATAAGTCGGTATCATGGAGAGGATAAAACTAATCGGCAGGAACATGGCGTAAATGATGAATAGCACCTGCGAGAAAATCATCATGCCGGTAAGCAGAAAGACAAATGCCGAGATACCAATATTGAAGATAAACAGGAACACTACCATACCTAAACGGGTCATGGTCTTTGTGACGCTCAAATAGTCATTGTCCTTATCCTCGATTTCCTCAATCACAACGTCCTCTCTGTCGTCCGTGTCTGGACTTTCCGATAACAGGCTTTCCACACGGTCAGAACCGAGCGTTTCTATATCCGATTCCCCGTACTGTAAAAGCAGCCACGGTTGTTTCACCTGTATGGAAAACAGGCTATCTCTTATTAAATCTACGCTGTCTTTTCCTTTGCTGTTGGAATCGGGCAGCACGATTTTTGTACCGAGCGATAATGCCGAGCTGCTTATATCTGCGGAAAAGTCATTGATTTTGCTGATATAGTTTGGGGCATAGGCAATAAAGGACGCTGACAGAATAAATACCACAAGAAAGTTGATAACCGCATGAATGGCTTTTGTGGTTTCTCTTTTTAACAGTCCTGTGTATGCCACATAGATTCCCATTACCAGAATGAGGATAAGCAGGAATCCTACATAAAATCCCTCACTGGAAAAGCCATTGGAAGTCACACCAGCTAATGTCTGAATGTTCTTTCCGATAGAGCTTGCAGTATCAGAGATAAAGTCCAGCTTATAGGCTTCCTGTACTACATAGCCTGTCGCATTGGAGATATAAAGGCTCACCGTCCAGACAAAATTTGTGATAGCGTACAAGCCATACTGAATACTTTTCCCAATTCCATCAAGCCAGTTCCACGGTAGCCAATCCCAACTTGAATCCACATAGAAATCAAGCTGATAATTCTCTAGGGGATATTTAGAGTAGGCGTTGCTGTCGCTCACCGTATTATCCACCAGTCCAGCCGCATAAGTCACCGTTCCTGTGATGGATAAAATCATCAGCACGCCGAGAATCACACACAGAGCGATACCGAAGAATCGTAGGATTTTTCGTTTTCTCATAGGCTTCACCTCGTTTCTTCTGTCTGTACTGGCGGTCTGGTATCAAAGGCATGGAACAGGTCAGAGAATACAGGGTGAATCTGGATAACGCCCACACGCCCATACAAATCTTGAAACAGGCATTGTCCGTTTTCCAAATCCCTAAGTCGTTTCTGGTTGCCCTCGTCCTCCTTATCCACACCAAAAAATTCAAGGGTATTTTTGATTTCTTTTATATCTGTGCTACGAAAGGCAAACTTCAAGCCGATATTGTTCTTCATCTTTTCGTCGTCCACATCACCAGAGTTTTGTGTCACAAAGTACACAGCGGCATTCATGGAACGACCAGCACGAATCAGCTTGTTAGAGAGTGCTTTTCCCTGTGCTACCTGCAAGAACGTCCACGCTTCGTCCAAATCCACCATCTTGAAAATGCTCCTATCCGAATGGATAAAATCTAAGGCAAAGGTACTGATAACGATAAGCATTGCCACGGAAAGCAGCTCCATTGTGGTATATTCTTCAAATTTTGTGTCCTTGTCTGGCAATACAAGGTCAGCCACCTGTATGATGTTAAGCTGTCGGTCTAAACTGATGGATTGTTCCACATCACCGTCCGAGAATAACAGGTGTGCAAAATCATAGTCCGTCATGCTCTCAATATGGTCTGCGATATTCTCTGCCACGAGTGAACCATCTTTGCGGAGTTCATCAATGACACGGAGCAGTCCTCTTTTTTTGCTCTGGGTAACAGAACGGATTGCACGCCTTAATACAGGGAACTTCTCACCGTCACGGGAAGAAATACCTGTAAGGAATGTTAAAATATCAATCGCAAGGCTTTCAGCGTCTTTTGTACGCTTCATAATCACATAAGGGTCAAGAAGTCCTTTGTTCTTATTCTCGCTGGTAAGGTTGACGATTTTGATTTCATGTGCAATATCGGGTAGTGTTTCCTGCCAGTTGCCACGCTCTGATTTAGGGTCTACAATGACCGCTTTTCCTCCAAACAGCACCGCATAATAGATGATAAGGTTGTTACAAAATGACTTGCCACCGCCAAGAGAACCAAGAAAAGCGGCAGCTAACGCATTGGTGACGGAACCCTTAACGCCCTGTGCCGCAAGGCTGGGTTTCAGATATACATTCTTTCCTGTATCAAGGTTATAGCCGATATAGATACCGTCCGTTTCCCCAAGCTGCTGTGTCGCACCGAAGCCAAGTCCGGCGAGAAAGTCCGAAGTGACGTATTGGATATAATCATTGATATATCTTTTGCTGGACGGGATAAACTCACCATGCAACCCCAACATATCACCGAATGGGCGAACCAGCTTGACGTTCAAATCATCATAGAAATCTTTGACTTCATCACAGCGGCGTTTCAATTCTTCCAGAGTGTCAGCTGCCACACGGATAACGTAGGATAATTTATACATGGATTCTTTGGACTGGTCTAAATTTGTTTCCAGTTCATTCACCGAATCCAGAGCGTCCATGACGTTACTTCCCGTTTCGTTGTTGGATTCCCAAGCATGATTATCCAAGTCTTTCAGCTCTTTCTTTTTGTTCCTAACAGTCGTCAGAGCCTTTTTGTTGGTGACGATTTCCACATTCATAGAAGTGGAAACGGGGAACGTGAATTGCTGTTGCTGATAATAAAATATCTCGCTTGACGGAAAATCCAGCTCACCCACGATATTGTTAATCGTGAAGTAGGCAACAAAAGTTGTCTGATCTTCACGCTCAATCTTTAGGTATCGCTGGTTTTCTTCAATCATGCAGCGTGTCGGACGGATAAGGTCATATCGCTTCACCAGTGTTTCACGCTTTAACTTTTTTATCGGGAGGTCATAACTGTAATCACTGTAGGCAACGCCGGTATTCCCGTAGATATGTTCCAAGAGGTAGCCGAAGTCGTTCTTATCTAGTCTGCGGAACTGAAAGCGGCGTGAGATTTTGCTTTCCAAGAGTTTTTCCATCTTTAGGAAACGGTTGATTTCATCATTACTCATGGAAACGAAGTCACCCATCAGCTTGTGATTGACTTCATAGATAAAATCCGCAAAGGTCATAGCTGCTGATTTTCGCATACCCTTGAAGCTGATTTCTTCCTCATTTACCAGCAGCTTGAAGCCAAGAAAAAAGCGGTAGTCAATCTGATTTTCACCAATCATCTCAACCAACGCTTCTGTCTGTTCATCTACCTTTTTACAGGCAATCTCTTTTAATCTGCCTGTGAGTCCCTTTTTGGAACGCTCCTGTACTGCACGCAGGCTGTCCTCTGTGGCAATCTGTAGGGCATGGATTTTTCCGTCACGGTTCTGGGCGATAAGCTGACGGAAGTTGTCATGCACCATGTATTTTTCTTCTGGTGACAGGAACGAATAATTGTAAGGTGTCAGCTCATAGTAGGCAAAGCACTCACCGTCATGGTTGAACACCAGATTGTTTTCTATGTACTTAATCGGGAACATACATCACACTCCTAACTGCGGTCACGCTTGTATTGAATTTCTGATTTTTCAGTTTGATAGCTTTTCCTGCATAGGTCACTTTTGGTCGGAGGAAAAAGCTCACACAGGATTTTAGGAATCCAAAAGGCTTTTTTCCGTCAAAGGTCTTTTGCGATACAAACCAAGTGAACGCCACAGGGATTCCAAAGTATTTGAGAAATGCACCGTCAATCATGTTAAAGGGCGGCAGCTCCCCAAAGAGAATCACCACAAACAGCGACACCACGAACCAAGCCATCTGACTGAATGTGAGCGGGAACGGGAGTTGAAAGTCGTTGATTGCATAAATGACTTTTTCCACGCTCCATATGCTTGTATAGCTTTTGATTTTCTTCAATTTTCACAGCTCCTTTCTGTTCTAAAATGGAAACAGCAGCCTATGTTTCAAAGCTGCTGCAAAAAAATAACCAGTGTCATTTCACTGGCAGATAAAAAATATTCAGTTGTAATTGTTAATACGAGCATTCAAACACGCCATGATTGGTGACGACAAAACGCCCCTCTAAATCAAGGTCACGCCCGTAGGCTTCATAGTCTATGTAACTGCGGATTCTGTCTGGTATCTCACCCAGACTTTGACATTCATCTATGAAGTAATAGGCAACGTCTGTCATATCGTCACAATCGGGATAATGGATAATATCGTCTGCATGTTCGCACAAATCTTCCAAGCTGCTGTAATAGCCTAGCAGTTCCGATAATTCGTCCTGTATGTCCTCTGGTAAGTCCTCCACCATTTCACACAGGCGGTTGACTTCCTCAATGGGTGTGTACTCGTCAATCTCAAAGGGTAGCTCATAATCATGGATTGCGTATTCTTCGTATCTGTCATTCAAGCCGATACGTTCTGCCATCTCGTCATAATCAACGGGCGGCGTAAACCATGCACCCACAAGCTCACCCTCGTTGTATTTCCCAAGATTGGCGATATAGATTCGCATTTCTTCGATACCACATCACCCCTTTACTGATAGCGGAATACGCCGCTTGTGGTAAATAAGTATCTGTCGTCCATTTCCAGCTCACTACCATAGGAGTGATAGTCGATATGTTTCAACAGTTCGTGAGGAATCTCACCAAAAACATATTCTTCACGGATAAGGTATTCTGCCAGAGCTGCACCGTCACCCACATCATAGTAGCGTATCTCGTCCTTGTGGTCGATAAATTCCTCGAAGCTGGAAAACCATTTCTGCTGAATGGCTTTCATTTCATTGCCGATAGGCGTACCCTCCAATTCCAGCACCATGCGGCAGTTGGCGTTGATTTCCCAAAGTGGCATATCACTGTGTAAGTCAAAGGGCAGCTCATAGTCTGCAATCTCAATCTGTTCTTCATGTTCTACGCCGATTTTTTCTCGGACTTCCTCAAAGTCCACAGGGCAGTTGAACCAAGCACCGGAATATTCTTCGTCACCCTCACGATACGGTTTTGTATTGTTTAACAGGTAGATTCGCATTTCCTGCAAGGTCTGTCACTTCCTTTCTTCATTTCCAGTATTCCCATTATAACAGCATAATCTACACCGAACACATAATGAGAAAATTTTTCTAACTGTTCTTTGGGATAATCAAGCGGTAACTGTCGTTTGATTTCTTCCCACACCTCACGTTTGTGGTAGGGCAGGTCAGAAACATCATTACAGCCGATACAGTCTTTCATATCCTCAAAAATATCTGTTTTCATGTTGTCCTCCAATCTTAAAATTTTGCATGAAAAAAGCAGTTAACTCAAAAGAATTAACTGCTTTTCAACTATACTATGATAATTCAATACCTACCTGTTGTAAGATTAAAGTAAGCTCTTTTCGTTTTTCTGGGTCTGCTGTTCTGACTAAAGTATATCCTTCATGTTGAATTTTTTGTAATGTTTCAAGCGTAATATCTGCTCTAACATTTAATTTTTTTAAAGTATCATCAGACATAGGAACTTTACGAAGACACCACCAGAAAGGTAAATCTAATTTGCTTTTTGCATATTTTATGGTATTCACAAAGTATGTATCCTTATTATAATAATTAACATAAGGGTTATCTTCCAAAAGATGTTTTTCCATATTTTCATAAAAATTATCTAAATGCTTCTCAACTAAAATCTTTTCAAGTATTTCGGGTGGAATTTTACTTAAATACTCTGTTGTCATACCAGTATTCAAAATATTTAAAGATGTGTAATAATATTTTTTGTCTGCGGCGAGAACAATACTTAATGCTACACTCTTAGTTTCAAATGCGTCAAAATATACATTGACATTAACATTATTGTATAAATAATGATATTTTAAGCAAGTAGCTTTTGTTTTCCGAGGAATACGATTATATCTATTTACCAAATATAATTTTGTACTTTCTTTCACAGATAACACTCCTTTCGTACTTTACTTTAAATTATATCATTTTTACATTATAAATACAATTTACGCCCCAATAATCTTATTGAATAACTGTAACAGTACGTCTTTTACGCCAGCGGCATTGAATACCAACCCGACAGCGATTAAGGCAATCACTAAGAATCCGATAAGTTTGGAAAATTCACGTTTGAAACCGAGATAAACCCCGATAACAGCGATTGCCATAAGCACAAGGCTCTGTGCATTAGATAAAAACCAGTTGTATAAGTTTTGTCCAAAATTCATTATTTTCTGCTCCTTTCCATCATTTCAAAATCTTTGTCTGCGGCTTTGCCAGCCTGCAAAAGACACATAGTAACTACTCCGATACCAGCACCAAGCGATACCAGAAATAAATCAAATAATAAATGTTTCATGTTGTCATTCCTCCTTGCTTATGATTTCCTCTGTGGAAATTGTTTGTTGTTCAATGAGTTTCCTGTGACGTTCTGTGAGTTTTGCACTTTCTAAAATATCTTTGAGATAAGTTGTGCCATTGGTACTGTCTATCTCTTGCAAAACTTTCCACGTAGGAGCGACCTGTCTGCTTATCCAGTTGAGCGTCCTTGTGAGCGTATACGGTTCTGGCTTGGTCGTTAGCTTCAAACGCCCACGATCAGAACCGATAAAGTACGCCCATTTCTCATTGGTTTTCCATTCGCTGCGTCGTTTCTCCACCTCCTTGTCAGCGAATCGCATATAACGGTTGATAATATCAAAAGCGGTACGTTCTGCGTCATGGTAGGTCAGCAGGTCACGCACCGCATAGTAAGCTCGCTCATTTTTCAATCGGATTTCAAAGCGGTTTTTAATTTTTGTATCTTCAATGGGAATTTCGTATTTTACATACTGTTCATAGTCCTTTTCATAGATACAGAAATAAACCTCCGATTTCAGCGAACCGATATACAATGTATTTCCCATACCATATCTGTCCTGTTCATGGCTTCGTACCAGCTCACCGCTGCGATAGCTTTTGAAACTGCGGAATACGGAAATACATTCTTCATGGTTACACTTCTCTGTCAACTCTGGAATATCTAAAATACCTGCCATATCGTTGATGGCAAGGTCAAGACGTTTCATTACACCTCCCTCTATCAGAGCGTCCATGAGAAAGTCATACCAACTCCTATGCTGTGCCAAAAGGTAGCTTTCCATCTGGCGGCAGCCTTTCCCTTTTAGCTCTAGCAATATGCCTTTTTCCTTATCGGGCGAAGTTAGCACGAACACATCACCCAAGACATAATGTTCTGCATAGGAGTAGAAGCCAAAATCCTCATGTATCATCACATCAAGCTTTAATTTGAGAATATCCTCAACAACGTGTTTTACGTCCTGTGTGGGAAATCGGATTCTGACGTAATCAAACACCATTTCCAGCGGATTATCTGGATTCAGTTTGTCCAAAGCGTCCGTGAGTTTCACCTTGATTTCTTCTGTTAAGGCTACTTTTCCAGATTCAAGCCTGCTGATGTATTCACGACTGAAACCAGCCATAACCGCAAGCCGATTTTGGGAAACGCCGTACTGCGTCCGTTGTTCTTTGAGTTTGTTTATCCAGTCGGTATCATTCAGTAAAAATCCCTCCAATCGAAAAAGGAATGTGACATTTACCGATTTTGTCACATTCCCTTGAATATTTGAAAAGTCCACTGTTTCAGCGGCTTTTCTGATATTAAATTGACTGTTTCCAGTTGATTTGTGCCCCCCTGTTAGATAACGGGGGCGAATGGTTGGTGTGGCAAGCCACACCAACACAGGCTAGTCCTTACCTGCGGCTTTCGCTTCGCACGCCGCCTGTCCGTCCTGCCTGTTTTGTGACAATCTTCCTATTTCTTTTAGAAAATCGTGTCCTTTTGGTACAAGGGGAGTGTAAAATTCAGATATGACACTCGTTCCCGTATCGACATAGCCACGTCCTTTTATCTGCTTCAAGAAAAAGTCCTTGTCTACCTCACCAAACATCATACTGTAACCAAGTTCTGACATACGCCCAAGAGCAACACGGAAATTGAACTGGTCACGGATTCCATCACCGAGATATTTTGCGTCTGGACGCTGACATGCAAGTATTAGAAAATATCCAGCCTGCCTGCCAAGCATGACTATCTGTTTGAGCTTATTTAACACAGCGGCATTTTCCTTTGTCGTCAGCATTTCCATAAACGCCACATATTCATCAAAGATTAAAAAGTGCGGAGCAAGACCGAGATAGGCATAGTTTTCACCTGTCTTGTAGTTTTCCATGAGTTTCATAGCTTCACTTCTTGCCATCATACTGTCATAGAACCTATCAATACAGGCTGTTATATCTTCTTTTTTGTAATAGACTTCTGGCATAGCGACAGATAAATCCGCAAGGTCAGCGTTCTTCGGGTCTAACACATACATGACCGCATTGCAGCGGAGCAGAGCTTCAATGATAGTGAGGATAAAATAAGTTTTCCCTCCGCCAGTACCGCCAGCAATGAGCATATGTGGGAGCTTATCATATTCCCACCATATATTTTTCATCAGACGCAAACTGCCATTTTCAGCCTGTACTTCGTCAATGGTAATACGGTTTGCAATCGTATCATAAAGCAGCACATATTCAACGTAGCTGTCCTTTAGCTCTTTTGACACCAATTCGCAGTATAAGCCTGTTTCCAGTTTCTTTTCCAAGTGTAAAAGCTGGTCTTGATATTTCCCCAATGTGATTTCTGTACGGATATACAATAGTCCGTTATCCATACGGTAATACAGCTTAGGAAAATAGGTGATTTTTTCTTTTTTGCTGGTCGCTGGTAAATCCTTGAAGAATCCGCTGTCCTGTGTGGTTTCCGATTCATACCAGCCATTTTCTAAAATCATGCGTACAAGCTTTTGACGGTGAAATAGCTGTTTTACTCTGTCATACTGGAATCTTCGGTACAAAAAGGCGGTAATCATACAGACAAGAGCTGATATTATAACCGTAACTATCATGTATGGCGTGACTGTAAAATGGACGCTGCCATCTTGAAAAAGCGTGATTGCTTTCCAATCAGTCGTTAGGATTGTTTTTAGGTTCAACAGTATAGTCACAAATAGGAACAGTAGGAACAATGAACCAGCAGAGAATCGAAAAACCAGCGATTTATCGCTGGCTCTGATACGGTTTCCACGTTTATTGAATTGTGGCATATAAAATTCTCCTTTCCATAAAAAAACAGCAAACCATGTAGATTTACTGCTTGTGATATTGAATATTAAGTTGTGCAATCAAATATAAACGGAAACTAAAAAAGTGTAATTTTCCCAAATTGTCTATACCCGTATATCAACATTATGTATTACAATTAGTTGATTGTATACCAAGGTGCAGCTTGTATTCCCTCTGGATGACCAAATGCTGGATATACATCTTTCCCTTTGATTTCATACCAAGGTGCAGCCTGTATTCCCTTTGGATGACCAAACGCTGGATATATCTGATTATTTCTTATTGTATACCAAGGTGCAGCTTGTATTCCTTTTGGATGACCAAATGCTGGATACACATCATTTCCTTTGATTTCATACCAAGGTGCAGCCTGTATTCCTTTTGGATGACCAAATGCTGGATATAATGATTTCATAAATATTCCTCCTCATCTATAAATTTAAATTGATAAATTATCGTTCAATTTATGAGAATATTATATACTTATTCAATACCACAATCAATTAAAATCATTCAGCTTATTTCTTATTCTGTTGTTGAGGATTGTTTGAAGCGTGATGATTTCCTGCTTGTTTGTTTTTCATAACAATATCATCTGCCTTAATGTACCAGTCCACATCTGCCCCTTGAAATGTAGCGGTTGCCACAGTGTCAGCAATCGGGTTGATGATTTCTACTTCTGCATTGTAATCAAATTCCTTTAACGGAACAGCAGCAGGAATACTTACCTGTATCATACGACCCTGTTCTTTACACTTCAAATCATAGGTACGTTCTTTGATTTCTTCAGAAACCGTACCGTCCTCATTCTGGATATGTACCTCACGACGCAACGCCGAGAACTTCAATACGCCGAAAGTTTTTTCTTTGTCGATAATAATACCGTTTGCTAATCTCATAATCTCTTTTCCTCCTTATGCTTTCACCATATCGTCAGCCGACAAGATATAGTTTGTGAATCCTCTAGTACCGATTTTGTAACCCTCTGCGGTGATTTTGGGATTGATAAGTTTTACCTTTTCCTCTGATTCAAAATTCTTTTCACCAGCAGAAGCAGGCAGAACTACAATAACATCATCTGCTCTCTGTATATCTGAATAAAGGTTGAAGCTACGGGAAACTACCGTCATGCGTCCGTTGATCCTACGCTGTTCAACCTTATTCTCACCTGCAAATTCCAAATTTCCGAAAGTTTTTTCCATGTTTGGGATAACGTGTTTTAATTTCATAAATATATTTACCTCTTTTCTTCCTATATTTTTTGATTGATAGTGTCATTCTGCTGTCTGGATAGTATCTGTCTGCCTGTGAATTATCAAGGGCGTTGCGTTGTGCTTCGCACCCTTGACAATCCCCATTCAGAAAGATAAATGTTAAGCAAGCAGAAGTAAGTTAAGTTATCAGCCGCAGACTGATTTCTTTATGACAGGCGGTGAACGGGGAATAGCTCTCATAAGTTGACACCTCCTGTATTATTTAGATTTCTTTACTCTGTGGAATCTCTTATATCCTGCAAAGATAAGAACAGCAGCGGAAATTCCCATCATAGCAAACAGTGTTACAAATGGTGTATTATCACCAGTCTTAGGTGAATCACTTGTTTTATTTGGTGTGCTAGGTTCATCTGGTGTGGTAGGGGATTCAGGCTTTTCTTTGATTGTCACAGTCTGCCCCTCGTCCTTGATGTCCTTATGTTCCGCTACTTTGATAGGGTTTTCTGGATTTGTCACGTCGTATAATTCTTCAAAAGTGACAAGCTCTTTACCGCTCAACTCACTGGCATTGAATGTAAATTCAATCTGAACTTCCATTTTTGTGTCCGCAGCAGTGAAAGTAAGGTCATTTTCTACACGTTTGCCATTCACAAGAAGCTCTGCATTTTCAGATTTCACCATTTCCCAACCTTTAAGGGTATATTTCACACCTTTTTCAAGACAATCTAAGGTAACAGTATCAACGATGGTTACTTTTTTGCCAGCTTCAATCGTCTTTTTTCCTGTTGCCTTATCAGTAACGGTTGTATGCATTTTGATGATACGTTCCGTGATTGTCACAGTCTGCCCGTCGTCCTCAATATCTTTATGTTCTGCTACCTTTGTAGGCTCGTCTGGATTGGTAAGGTCGTATAATTCTTCAAAAGTGACAAGTTCTTTACCAGCAAGCTCGCTGGCGTTGAAAGTAAAAGCAATTTCAACTTTCATTTTGGAATCTTCTGCCTTGAAGGTAAGGTCGTTTTCCACACGCTTACCATTGATAATAAGCTCTGCGTTTTGAGATTTTACCATTTCCCAACCTTTGAGCTGGTATTCTGTACCTTTTTCAAGACCATCTAAGGTAACGGTATCAATGATAGTCACTTCTTTACCAGCAACAATCATTTTTTCACCTGTAACCTTGTCGGTAGCTGTGGTATGAATGGTAATGATTCTTTCTTTGATGGACACTGTCTGTCCGTCGTCCTCAATATCCTTGTGTTCTGCTACTTTGATAGGCTCGTCTGGATTGGATAAATCGTACAATTCCTCAAATGTCACAAGCTCTTTGCCGCCAAGAGCAGAAGCATTGAACGTATAGGAAACCTCAACTTCCATTTCTGATTTTTTTGCGGTGAATGTATAGTCACTTTCCACAGGTTTACCATCAATAAAAAGCTGTGCATTTTCAGATTTTACCATCTGCCAGCCTTTGAGCTGATATTTTGTACCTTTTTTCAAACCATCTAAAGTGACCGTATCAACGATAGTGACGCTTTTACCAGCAATGATTGATTTTTCGCCTGTTACTTTGTCAGCAGCAGTAGTATGGATAGAAATTTCGGGTTCATAATCATCTGTCAAAGTACCTAAGTCAATGACTGTTTTATTTCTTGAAACCACTACATCAAAAATAGGAATCAGCGTCATTCCCTTATTGGAATCACAACGTAATTCTTCAATTTCGTAAGTATCGTAGAGCAAAGCACCTTTGCTATCGTCTGGTGTGGAAGTACCGAACCAGATACCGTCCTCACTGGATTTACCAGCATTGGTATTCTGTTTATGAGATACCCAGTCAGCAGCAGTAGAGAACTGACCGTTTTTATCTGTCACAATGATATGGCTTTCACCAGTCGTCTTGCTTGTGATCCTAAAGGGAACATTCGCAAGTCGCTTGTGCGTACCGTCGCCGATTTTTACACCCTCCAAATCACCACGTTTAATCTGGTTATAGACAGAATGTGATTCATCAGTTAAATCAATGATTTTTCCATTCTCTGTAATTTCAAATTCAATCGGTTTCGCACCGTCAGTCAAATATCCCTCTGGAACTTTGCTTTCTTCTATACGGTATTTTCCATAAGGTAAAGTATCTGCGGTAGTGGTAGCGATACCGTCAACACCTGTATGGATTGTTTTGATTACTTCATTTTTGTTGTGTAGCTTGCCATCTACCAAAACAGCATTATCATTTAATGAAGTGATTTCAAAAGCAGTATCTTTCAATGTTGCACCGCCTTGTGCTTTCGTATTTTTTGTTTCAAGGTCACGTTTTTGGATTTTGACACCGCCACGAATCACCTTATCTGATACGGAATACTGGTTGCTGCCGCTTAATGCTGCAAGCTCACCATTTTCAGTAATCTGTGCCACATACACGCCTTTTATCTGTTCATAACTTCCAACGGTTTGCAGATAAGCACCCTCTAATAAGTAACCGTTTGGAGCTGTTTTTTCCTCAACGGTAATCGTACCAATCGGTAAACAGATAGTACCGTTTTGTGTGTAGAAACTGTCACCAGATACCTTATAGGAATCTGCTAATCTTGTGATATAGTGAATAGTGTTATCACTGGCTTTTTCAGTTTTTGTCTTTGTTGTCCATGTGCGTGATGGCTTTGATGGAAGATTATCTTTTGTGTAATATCCGTCATAATATTTCCAGACGAACTCCGCACCCTCCAAAGAAGCGTTACCCTGTGCAGACGCTTTTCCTGTTTCCATATCAATCTTGAAAAGCTCAATCAAAGTGTCCGTAACTTTTGGAGTATCGCTTACTTTTAAAGTAGCAGTTTCACCAGCTTTTACCGTAAGGGTATAGGTATTCTTATCCAACTGGAATCCTTTGGGAGTTTTTGTTTCTTTGACATAATATGTTGCTGCTCTCAACTCCACAATATCAGTATTTCCGTTTCCATCTGTTGTAAGTGTGGCAACAGACTTCGTGCAGCCTTTATCAGAATAGACACCATAAGTAGCACCAGCTAGGGAATAACAGTCATTCCTGTTTGTAACTGCTGTATTACTGGAAGATTTCTGAATTTTTCCATTACCGACAGCCAGCTTTGCCCAGAACTGCCCTAAGTCCTGTCCATCACCAACATAGATATAACCGCCGCAATCGTATCTGTTTTTATTTTTCTTTACAAAGTCTTTTGCGTTCTCATAGACTTCTAACTGGATTTTTTCTGATACTTCATCATAGGCAGCTCGTACATTGTTGTACCCCCAACCTAAATGAACGCTCAATCTTCGCCAGACAATACACTGTTCCAACAAGTACACCTGTTTATCGGTAAGGCTTGTATGCTTTTTAGCGTACTGTTTGACGTATTCTAACGATAAGGCAACGTCTGTAATCTGGTCGTCGCTCATTCTGTCTTTAGCGTCAATACGGTTTTTATATCCCGATTGGAAGTCGACGTTAATATCTATACAATAGGCAGTCTGACCGTCTGCGGTCATTATGCTTTCTTCAAAGCTCTTGACTTCCGAACCGCCATTGTCAATCTTGATGATTGTTCCTGCTTTTCCGTCCGTCGTCGTGTAGACGGAATCCGCAGCATGAACCTGTGTGACAGGTAATGTAGTAAATACGGTTGCAAGGGTGAGAACACCTGTAAACAATCGTTTTAATATCTTATTCATATTTTTTAATTCTCCTTTCGATTTTGGGTAAAAAAATAGACGCTCATTTCTGAACGTCTTAACTGTTGAAACCATTAGAACTATGCAGGATAGTTTATTTCATCTTCATTTTTTCTATATTTTGTTCTTATGCAACCGTAGCAGAAAAAACTTGTCCTACACATAATAATGTATTTTCAAGGCTTTCCAGCTATGTTGTTCTTACGAGGTCGCACCAGAGCAAAAAGCACGTACAACCTACGATAACATTCTGCGCCTTGTCAAAGATCCGGAAGTCTGCGAACCAATCCGTTTCCTGCGTGAACGCGAAATCGTACACTATCAACGTTTCGGTGAAAGTCTGCGCATCGTACAGGATCATCTGGACAGTAAAAACTTCTATGCGTTTAACCCGGAATTTGACCTCCGGGCATGTTTCAAAAACAAAAACTAAACAGAAAAAGGATTCCCGGAAAAATTCCGGAAATCCTTTTTATTATTTCAATAGCATATATACAATTACTGCTGCTACAACTACGATTGCAATTCCAAGAATGATTACAGGCGCTTTGGAAAGCTTCTCTTCTTCCTCATAAACATCATCGTAATCATAATCTTCTTCTACTCTTGCAGTTTTTTTCTTTTTCTTTCTGCCATCTTCTACTGCTAACAGTTCATCATATGCTTTGCGCATCTCATCTTCACGTTTCTTACGAACGCTCTTTGGTGGAATATTCGAATACTTCTGTTCCTGCTCTTCCTCTTCCTGACGCTGCATAGATGCTTCCTTAATAGATCTGTGCAATGTTTCCTGCGTTGCCGGTTCTCTTCTTTCCGGAGCATGCTTCTGTTCTTTCCTGTTCTGTGGTACTTTGAACTTCTTCTTGCAATTATAACATAACAGGTAATTTGGATCTTTTTTACCCGGCCGGAGCTGTTGGCCGCAAATCGGACACTTCATTGGTATATTTTGCCTCCTCATATCGTAATCTACTTAGCATTATACTACAAATCACAGAAAATGGCAAAAACATTTCTCTTACTGTGTATTTTACTTATTGTGTGCTTTTTCCAAGTGTAACTTTCACGGTACGCTCTTTATAACTTCCATTTGAATTTGGAACCTGGATCGTCACTTTAACTTTCTCGCCAACTTTGTAATACTGCAGTTCTTCTTTTAATGCAGACATACTGTCCACTGTTGTTCCTTCCAGTTCTGTGATCACGCATCCCTTTGTGATCCCTGCATTTTTTGCTCCTCCGCCAGAGATAACATTAGATACATACACACCTGTTGGCATATTATACATCTGCGAACTGTCGGAAGTCACATCCACGCCTTCAATTCCCAGATATCCCTGTTTGCCTTCTGCTACTTTTGTTTTTGTCTTCTGATTCATCAGATTTTTAATTACATCACTTGCGCTGGAAATTGGGATCGCATATCCCATGCCTTCTACTGCATCTGTCGCGACCTTAGCAGTATTAATACCAATCACTTCACCCTTTGCATTCAGAAGTGCGCCACCACTGTTACCCGGATTAATTGCTGCATCTGTCTGGATAAGTTTGCCACTAACTCCATCCAGTGTACGTCCGGTTGCTGATACAATACCTGTTGTTACAGACTGACCGTAACCAAGTGCGTTACCAATTGCAATAGCCGTCTCTCCGACCTGCACTTTTTCTGAATCTGCAAGCGTTGCAACTTTAATTTTATTTAATGTAGAATCTTTGATATCACTGAGCTTTACAGCGATAACTGCAAGGTCTCTGGAAGAATCTGTTCCCTTTACCTGTGCTTCCACACTCTTATTGTCAACAAAAGAAACTGTCAGCGTTTTATTACTTTCCACTACATGGTTGTTCGTTGCAATCAGAAGTTCTGAATCTGTCTGGGAAATAATAATACCAGAGCCTACACTCTTGCTTTCCTGCTCCTGCACTCCACCAAAGAAATTCTGAACCTGCTGTACACTTAAATTGGTAATTGATACAACCGATGGCATTACATTACTTGCAACTTTGGAAATATCTGAGCTTGTTGAACTACTGTCTGAACTTGTTGTAATCTTTGCACTGTTTACAGTTGCAACTTCTTTTGTCTTACTGCCTGATGTGCCGAAAACCTTGCCACCCACAAGATTACTTGTCTGAAAAGCCGCACTTGCTGCCACACCAAATGCCAGTCCGAAACATACTGCTTTTACCCAATGTGATGTTTTCTTTTTCGGTGGTTTCTCATCCTGCGGCTGATACTGATAACCTCCCTGCCCATTTTGATTCTGATCGTCCTGATCCGGTGTATAATAAGTATATTGATTTTCCATAAATCATTACTCCTTTCACTACTTCGTTTATACTAAGTAGTCTAATCTATAATTGTGTTTAAACTGTGATAAAACTATGTTTAAACCTTAAAAAACAACCTGGATCAAAAACATATATAATGCCGTACCAACACCAATACTTAACAGGTTATTACGTTTCCATACATGAAGTCCTGCCGTCACTGCCACAGCAAGAAATTCTGGTATGCCATGTGGCGATACAAAAACTGGTGTATTCTTTAGGCAGTAAACTACTAACATCCCGATCACTGCCGGAGTCAGTACTTTTCCCAGATACTGGATCACTGGCGGTATTTCTTTTCCTTCTGGAAACAAGAGAAACGGAAATACCCTTGTTCCAAAAGTTGTCAATGCAACTGCCAGAATAATAATTACTGATAACGCTGCATTTACTGGCATGACAGGTTCACCTCCTTCTGAAGCTGTTTTTTCGATACAAATAAAATCATTACAATTAATAACATGGATGGCAGTACAAATCTGGATGCCCCGAAAATCTGCAATCCAATAAATGCTGCTGCCACTCCGATAATTTCCGGAATCCGGTTCTTTTTATCCAGCCACTGTTCAATAAAAATGACAACAAACAATGCCGTCATTGCAAAATCAATTCCCTCTGAATTAAATGGCAGTACACTTCCCGCCACTGCACCAATGATCGAACCAGCTACCCAATACACCTGATCCAGTGAAGCAATCGCAAACAGGAATTTTCCTTCATCAATGCCTTCCGGAATCTTCGTCGTACACAAAAGGGAATATGTTTCATCTGTCAGGCTGAAAATCATATACCATTTTTTCTTTCCCATACCATTAAATCGTTCCAATAAGGAAATTCCGTAAAAAACATGACGGATGTTAACCATTAATGTCATAAAGACAACCTGGAAAATTGATATTCCGGGAACAAAAAAATTCACAGCAAGATACTGTCCGGAACCTGCATATACAAGAATACTCATAAGCGCAGCCCATAAAAATGAATATCCCTTTTCTGCAAACATAACTCCGAATGCTACTCCGATAAATATATATCCGGTCAAAACCGGAATCGTATATGGGAATGCTTTTTTGTATGCCTCTCTGTATCCTTTCATCTTATTGCTCGCTCCTTTTTTCATCTTATGTATCCAAATGCCGTTTTCTTCGTTGTATAGACACAGGTAAACTTCCGGCACTGTAATGCTATACATAAAGCCAGATCCTTTTGCAAAGATCTGGCTTCTCGCTCTCTATCAAGAATGATTCAGTGCTTTCTGTAACTCCTTTACCGATTCCGCAAGTAATGCATCCGACTTCAGTGCCGTCTGATACTGTCGGCGGCTCTTTTCAAGCAGTGCTTTCACATCATGTTGTCCGGCAAGCAATTTTATATGGTCAATCTCCTGCCTATCCAGTTGTTTCACCCTGACCTGGAAATTCTTTCCATCCTTTTCCGTAATATACAAGGTTCCTACTCCCGGAAGCTCTGTATAGACCTGCTTAATCTTCATCCGGTACATTACAAATGCTACATATGTATCTGCATATTCTCCATCTTTTATATAAATCTGGAGATGATTGTATGTTTCTACAAAGTCCGTCTTCTCTGCTATACATCTGTAATAATCTCTTACCGCCTGTCTTAATTCCGGCGATCTATTCTTACGCAGAGGATTCAGTTGTTCAACTTTACATCCCATATTTCTTGTTCTGCGCTTTTCTCTTACTATCTTTTGTGCTTTCTTCTGTGTGTTATCTCCCGTAAGTCCGATTCCGGTGCTCAACAAGATCAGGATAAAAAATAAGAAAAGCAGGCATCTTCTGCTTTTTCTCTTCTGAATATTCCTGTCTGTGAAGCCCGCTCCTAACGCACCTTTCATAAGAGTACCTCCACATACTATGCACTTTTAAAATACACACCCGGGCGGATTCGAACCGCCGCTCCCGCCTCCGGAGGGCGGTGCTCTATCCCCTGAGCTATAGGTGTATCCTACGTCTTGTGAACGCGTAAATTATAATACCATATCTTTCTGAAATTGTAAAGAGAAAAAAATCGACAATTTTCCGGATATTTTTCAGTTTATCATTGAAATTTTATCTCTGATTCAGTATGATAGATGATAAATAAAATCTTGTAAGGAAGGATTTATCATGCAGCTTCTTAAAGAACGTATTTTAAAAGACGGGGTTGTCAAGCCGGGAAATGTATTGAAAGTTGACAGTTTCCTCAATCACCAAATGGACATTGACTTAATAAATGAAATCGGAAAGGAATTCCGCAGACGGTTTCCTTCTGAAAAGATTACGAAGATATTGACGATTGAAGCTTCCGGAATCGGGATTGCCTGCATTGCGGCACAGTATTTTCATGTTCCGGTTGTATTTGCGAAGAAAGCACAGAGCATCAACATTGACGGAGAGGTCTATCACTCTAAAGTAGAGTCTTTCACACACAAACGTACATACGATGTGATTCTCTCCAAAAAGTTTCTGGGGCCGGAAGATCACGTTCTCATTATCGATGATTTCCTTGCCAATGGCTGTGCCCTTATGGGACTGATCTCCATCGTCAAAGATGCGGGCGCTACGATCGAGGGCGCCGGGATTGTCATTGAGAAAGGGTTCCAGCAAGGCGGCGATCAGATCCGCAAGCTTGGCGTACATCTGGAGTCTCTGGCAATCATCTCTTCCATGACCGATACGTCACTGACATTTAAAGAATAGACGAAAGGGCCGGACTCCGGCCCTTTTTGCTTCGATATCTTTTCTGTTACTGTCTATTTACTCCTGCTTCCATCAGCACCCTGACTTGTCCACCGCACACAAGGCCTTCCTCTGCCGCGTCCCGGTTGTTCAAATCAGAAGATTCTATCCGGATCCTTTCTCCGTGGGTCATCATTTCCATCGCTGCCTGCACGATGTCTGCTTCCAATTTGCCTCCGCCGATCGTTCCAAAACACTGTCCGGATTCTCCCACGATGAAATGGGTGCCTTCCTTTCTTGGCGCCGAGCCCTGTCTCTCCAAAATTGTGGCAAGAACAAATCTCTCTCCCTCTTTCAGACACGTAAGCGCCTGACGAAACACCTCGTACCCGGCACGGAGGGGATTTCCTACCCTGCTTCTCTCGGAAAGAATCTGTGCCAGCACAGCAACTGCTATTTCCTCCGGCGTCTGGGCGCCAATAGAAAGTCCGATCGGTGCGTGAAGCCGGTTGATCCATTCTGCGCTCACTCCTGCCAAACGAAGTTCCTCCCGCATCATGGCAGACCTCGTCTTGCTTCCCATCATGCCGACATAGTAGGATTCTTTCTTTGCGATCTCCAGCAGACATTTCTCATCGTAAGCATGGCCTCTTGTCATAACCACATAGGCCGTATTCGCCTCCTCAGTCAGATCCCGAATCGCCTTGTCAAAGGGGCGGCAGATGATCTCCTGAGCGCCGGTCTCTTTGGCACGGTCGGCAAAGTCCTTCCGATCCTCCAGAAGAATCGTATGGATCCCCGCAAAAACAGAAAGCTTTGCAAGGGCGGATCCGACATAGCCTGCTCCGCAGATCACCATCCGATCTTCCTTTCCCACTGTCTCCAAAAACAACATCTCTCCCGATACTCTTCTTCGCAACGCGGTCCCCCTCGCCCATGCCTCTTTTGCAAGATCACAGATTTCTTCTTTCATTCTCTGATCATCAGGACCTACAATCGAATCCTTGCCTTCTTCCTGCTCCCAAATCCAAGTTCGGATCTGTTGTTTCCTATCAAGCAGACGGACAATCAGCCCGCCCTCCTTTTCATATAATGCCTTCATCCGGCATAAAAACGCTCTGTCTGTCATCGCTTCGCTCCCATACAAATGCAGGAACACCCTGCTGCCCTATTAACAGAAATTCTTTTCGGTATCGTGCAAAAAAGCACCGTCCCTCTCCCATCGCAAACCCACTTACAAGTGCGACCTTTTTCGCCTGACAGTTCTGGAAAATCCCATCTCTTTTGCAAAACAATACCACAAGATCAAACATATCCACCAGATCTTCCTGATTTTTTCCCAGACTGCCCGCACAAATCTGTGGGCGGTGCGCCACTTCTGAAAAAGGATGCCCTACTGCTTTTTGGTTCAGGATACCCACTACCGTCTCCGCAAAGTCCGGAACGACCGGTTCGTTTGCTCCTGGTCTCTTGATCCATTTCCCTTTGGCCCCATCCGCCTCCACAAAAAGCCGGATCCCGGCTTCAGCCAACCGGGCGAGTATCTGCTCCGGGACGGGGCCAATCTTCCCATTTCCGAAATCTGTTCCGATGGTAAGAGGAAGTGTCCCGCAGCCTCTGATCTTTTTCCGGATCTCGTCGACAGAATCTCCTGCTTTCCATTCCACAAATCCTTTCTTAGGCTTCCACATCTTCGTCGTCGTTACAGCCGCCGCCAGAAGTCCTTTCTGGAGGCTTTCCCCGACGCAGGTGTAGACTGCCGTCGTCTTGCCTCCGGCTCCGACAAACGCTGTACAGCAATTCTCCTCCAGACCTAATTCTCCAAGCATCTTCTCTCCCATTCTTCCAGAGCCCTGCACACACTGCCTCCGATGGCAAGCGCCTTATCGGAGATCAGGAAACAGCGTGCGTTGCTGTCTGTCCTCGGCTCAATATCCATAATCTTTAATCCTGTCGTGACCGGATAACCTTCCCGAATGGCTCCCCGCAGCAATCCCGTCAGGGTCGCACATACTGTCTGTCCGTCGATCACCGCCAAAGGTTCCCCCTTTTTTACCAGATCGCCCACCTGTCTCAGATATCGAATCTCGCCGGAACACGGCGCATAAATCACCCTTTCTGAGGCATAACCGTCAATAACACCCGGTACTCCCGTATTCGGCAGCGCAGTTCCGCTTTGATAAACCCTTGCAAGGCTCTCTCCCCGCATCGTTTCAATAACCAGATCCGTATCCACTCCAGCCGTAAATCCAGGTCCCAGCCCGATCGTAAGCGGAGCCATATCAATACGAGTACCCAGATTTTTCTTGGCCAGAATCCCGTCTACCAGCGCCAATGGCTGAAGCCAGGAAAGACAGGTACAGCCCGGATCTACGAGCACAGGTATCTCCCCACGTTCCCAGGCACGAATCGTCTTTTCTCGGTTTGTCACCTTTCTTGCAGTGATTCCTTCTACCTCACAGCGGCCTTCATAGACGGCCTCGCAAAACGCCACCTGACGGCGAATACAGGCTGGATGCTCTGTCTCCAGCACAAGAACACGATAACCCCGTTTCGCCAGAAGATAGGACGTCCCTGTGGCAAGATCTCCTCCGCCCCGCACAATCACAGTCCGTTTCTCGTCCATATCCCAGACTTCCTCTTTTTCCGCCTTCTGTCGATAGACGTCCTCCGGATGCCGGCACAGCACCTTTTTTCCACCAACGTCTCCGGAAAGACTGCGAAGCTCTGGAAAATACTGTTCTCCAAAAACGCATGGATTCTTCGGACCGCCCCGGTCAATACATCCAATGCCTTTCCCACTTTTCAGATAGCCTTCCAGCATGTTCTCCAGTGTACCCTGTTTTAAAAAAGGTTGATCACACACACAGAAACAGACTGCATCCCCTGGCATCCAGTGGGGACTGTTCTGAACCACGTCCAGTGCCAACTGTATCGAGTGGGAAATCCCCCTCTTTGGATCCCCATTGACCACACAGATCTCCGGTCCATCCGTGCACAGCTTGGCAAGTTCCCTGGAAACGACCAGCACGGTGCATCCTTTCCAAGGTGCGGAAATTCTCTGTATTTTCTCGAGCAGGATGGTAAGGAGGCTTTTTCCTCCCACCTGCTCTGACAGTTTGTCCTCACTACCATAGCGCAGACTTTGCCCTGCGGCAAGAATCGCAACATGTATCCTCATCATTTCGTATGTTTCATTCCCATATAGACTTTTTCGGCTGTAATCGGAAGCTCGCGGATATGAACTCCGGTTGCGTTTGCTACCGCAGCCGCAAGAGCCGGTGACGGTGTATTGATGACAATCTCTCCGATGGACTTCGCGCCAAACGGCCCGGTCGGTTCATAGCTGCTTTCAAATTCCACCCTGATTTCTCCGGTATCCTGTCTGGTCGGAATCTTGTACTGCATAAACGAATTACTGAAATTCCTTCCCTGTTCATTGTAGACAATATCCTCATAGAGCGCCATTCCGATTCCTTGGACGATTCCCCCCTCGGTCTGGACTCTCGCCAGACTTGGATTGACGACTGTTCCACAGTCCACGACAGCCACGTAATCGATCGGAGTCACTTTTCCGGTCTCCACATCGACTTCTACTTCCGCCATGCCAACCATAAACGGTGGCGGAGACGTCGGAGAATAATGCGCCTCCGAAGCCATCAGCGCCTCCTCATTCGCACACATCACCCGGTTTCCGATATCTTTTAACGAGATCTCCTTTCCATCCTTCGGGCACCAGACGCGCTTACCATCAAACTCTGCATCCTCTGTCCGGCATCCGAGATACTCCGCCCCTTTCAAAAGGATCTTTTCTTTCAATTTTTCACAGGTCTTTACAACGGCCATGCCTGTCACATAAGTCGTACTGGAAGCATAGGATCCGGTGTCATATGGAGAGGTATCTGTGTCTACACCGGATACGATAATATCCTCCATCTCACAGTCCATGCAGTCTGCTGCCATCTGCGCCAAAATCGTATCACATCCGGTTCCCATGTCCGAGGCTCCGATCATCAGACTGTAGAATCCATCATCATTCACCTTCATCGCCACAGACGCTGTATCCACACCGGAAATTCCGGACCCCTGCATTGCCATAGCAACGCCGATGCCATGCACTTTGCCGTTTCCCATATCTTTTGCCGGATATTTTTCATCCCATCCGATCATTTCCTTCGCACGCTGCATACAGCGATCCAGGGCACAACTCTTTGCCGTCTCTCCATAATATGCAGGCATGATCTGGCCTTCTTTTACCATGTTGAGTTCCCGTAAACGTACCGGATCCATCTTCATCTGCTCCGCCAGCTCATTAACAGCGGACTCTACCGCAAAAATCCCCTGGGTCGCTCCGTAGCCACGGTAAGCTCCGGCTGACATCACGTTCGTATAAACCACATCGTACTGAAAACGGAAAGCGTCTGTCTTTCCATAAAGCGGAATGGACTTGTGTCCGGAAAGTCCTACGGTTGTCGGGCCATGTTCTCCGAAAGCTCCTGTATTAGAAAGTGTGTAAACGTCAATCGCCCGAATCCGACCGGTCTCATCTGCCCCTGCCCGCACATGGACTTCCATCTCATGGCGCGGAGAGGAAGCAATCTGTGACTCCTCTCTTGTGTAGATAATCTTAGATGGCCTCCCGGTCTTCCAGGTCACAAACGCCGGGTAGACCTCAGACACTATCGTTTGTTTCGCCCCGAATCCTCCTCCAATCCGTGGCTTTATAACACGAATCTTTGATTTTGGAATTCCAAGGGCATGGGAAAGAATCCGTCTGGCATGAAATGTCACCTGGGTGGACGAAACAACATTGAGCCGTCCATAGACATCCATATAACAATAGGTACGGAAGGTCTCCATCATTGTCTGCTGATTGGCCTTCGTATGGTAAGTCTGATCTACCACATACCGGCACTCAGAAAGTACCTGATCAACATCGCCGTTCTCTTCTTTTCCGCTGGCACATAAGTTCCTCTTATTATCCGCCCCCACATTGCAGAGACTTCGCCAGCTTTCCTCCGGATGAACAAGGATCGCATTGTCTTTTGCCTTTCTGAAATCCAGAAGAGGCTTCAATACTTCGTATTCCACTTTTATCATTTTCATCGCCCGATCCACTGCTTCCGCCGTCTCTCCCGCAACAATCGCCACAGCATCCCCAATGAATCGAACTCTCTGATCCAGAATCAGTCTGTCATAAGGACTTGGCTCCGGATACGTCTGTCCTGCCATCGTGAATCGCTCCTTCGGACAGTCCTCATATGTGTAGATCGCTACGATCCCCGGTACTTTCCTTGCTCTGGAGCTGTCGATATTACGAATCAGGGCGTGGGCGTGAGGACTTCTCAGTACTTTGACGATGAGGCAGTCCTTCGGCGCCAGATCATCAGTATAGACCGGTTTCCCCGTCACCAGCGCCTTGGCATCAATCTTTGGTATCGCCTGATTTACCTTTTTCATACGTCTATCCTCTTCTTTCTCTCAGATACTTTTCCACTGCCCGGAGTTGTCCGGCATATCCCGTACACCGACAGAGATTTCCTGCCAGGTACTCCCGGATCTCTTCCCGGTTTGGTGTCTTGCCGTCCGTACAGAGCTCCCGCTCCATGGCCAACACATTCATAATAAATCCAGGAGAACAGTACCCACACTGCTCTGCTCCTTCTGCCGCCAGATAAGCCCCAAATCTTGCCGCTTCCTCCTGAACACCTTCAAGTGTCGTGATCTTGCAGCCTGCCGCTCTTGCCGCCAGGATGGAGCAGGACAGCCTCGGTGTCCCGTCCACCCAGACGGTGCAAAGCCCGCAGTTTGTCGTCTCACATCCACATTTCACACTGTAGCATCCGAGGCTTCTCAGTATATCGAAGAGCACGGCTCCCGGTTCTATTTCTGTACAAACTGGTTTCCCATTTAATTCAAACTGTACTTCCATCTACACATTCCCCTCTTCCAATGCTTTTTTTGCACGGCACAGCAAAACCTCAGCCAGGTGCTTCCGGTACTCTCTGCTGCCCCGCATATTGCTTCCATAGTCGAAGGCGTCTGCTATATGCTCCATTTCATCTAGTGTCGTCTCTGTCACCGTTGCCCGCATCGGTCTCGCTCCGATGGACACCAGTACAATCCCCTCATAACAGGACGCCGCACAGGTCAGCACCGGGAAGTCCGTCTGACTTCTGCGCTCCGACAGATAGACAGCACGTCTTCCGTCCTTTGCCACAATGATCTCTTCCAGAATATCTCTGTCCCGGTCCATCGTGATAAATTCAGAGAGCGGAATGATCCCCTTTTTGTACAACTTCACCTTGGTATCAAACACAAGAAACGCGGTCAGAATATCGGAAAATCCGTATCTTCCGAAAATACTGCCTCCTACCGTGGCTCCATTTCGGAACTGCACTCCCACAATATGTCTCGTACATTCTTTCCAAACCGATCCGAATGACTTTGCAAGTCCCGGATGGGTTTCCAACTGGCGCAAGGTACACATACTGCCGATGTGAAAGTCTGTGTCCGTCTCTGTGATCTCTCCAGATAAAAGCCCGGAGAGGTCGATGGCCGTAAGGATATTCCCCTTGCCCATACGAAGCCACATCATTCCCCCTATAATCCGGTTGGCCCGTTTCTGATTCAGCTCGTAAGCCGCCTCCAGCGTATCAGGCTTTATATAGTTTTTCACTGTTATCAAAATGTTTCTCCTCCCGTCCTCTGAAAGTATCCATAGTTCTTTTTATTTTAACATAATCGTACTTTAATATCTACATACAAAGCTCCTTTTTCCTGCAATTATAGTAATATACAGTGTCGGAGAGGAACTCTTCTTTTGTCACTTCTGTCCTGTTAATACTAAATACTGCTTCCTTCAGCTCGGAAAGCCCTGGATTTTTGCTCTCCGGTACCAAAAGTACTTCATGGATACTGCTTGGGAGAATATAAAAATTTTCCTTCCACTCCTCTCCGATCATCTCAAGCAGTCCTGGATACAGCAAGACTGCCGCCCCATAATTTCTCTGCATGTTTGTCAGCACATACATAAGCCCATGAAGCAGTTCACTCCTTCCGTATCCCGGAAACATTTCCAAAACCAAATTCTGAACATCCGCAATCTCCGCCGGAAGCAAACGCGGTGTGTTCCACCTGGCAGCCTGAATGATCTCTTCCTTTGCAATCCCCCAGAGTGATAAATGTCCGTTTGTAATCAGCATTGAGATAGCGCTGTACTTTTGCACGGAAAACTGCACATAAAATACGACGCTCAAATCCAGATATGGCAGATGCGGCACCTGGGTCAAAATCTTCCGATTTCTCTCTGTGTTGATAATCCGATAGACGATCTTTTTCCTTATCCTCTCAAAGTCTCTCAGATGCTCTGCCTCCATCACCGGATCAGGAATCTGACGGGCGTGTTCATACCAGTTGATTAAACTGTCTATTACCCGTTCCATTTCCATCCCGTGAAGATAACGTTCGTAGTACTCTTCCATATAGATAACCGGGGAAATTCCCTCCTTCTCTGTCTGAAATACAAAGCCCTGCCGCTCTTCTCCATTGTTCTTGAGCGTCCTGTAATCCTCCACACGGACTTGACCATGTAATTCCTCTTTCAATCTTTCTTTGACATTTGCTAAAAATACCTGATACTCCATCGAAACTCCTTTCGAGCCCGCGAAGTTTTCCATGATCTGATAAAGTTCTGATAAAAATGAGTTTATGAATTGTATTTTGATTGGTATTAGGTACATTATACGTGCCAAACAGGCGCAATGCAACTGTTTTCGACAAAAATACAGGACACAGGTTAAATTTCTGTGTCCTGTAAGTCTTCTGATTCTAATAGATCGTCACCTTATACTCTGGATAAGTACTCTCCTGTACGTGTGTCAATCTTTAATACATCACCTTCGTTTACAAACAAAGGTACCATAACGGTAGCTCCCGTCTCAACGGTGGCCGGCTTTGTAGCGCCTGTTGCTGTATCACCCTTTACTCCTGGCTCAGTCTCTGTTACAACGAGCTCTGCGAATAACGGTGGCTCTACCGCAAATACTTCTCCCTGGTAGGAGCAGACCTTCACTTCTTCGTTTTCTTTGACGAACTTCAGCGCATCCCCAATTGTCTCCTCGTTAAGTGCAATCTGATCATATGTCTCGCCGTCCATGAAATGGTACAGATCTCCATCGGAATACAGATACTGCATGGACTTTCTTTCAATATGTGCTTTCGGGAATTTCTCGGTTGGTCGGAATGTCTTTTCAACCACACCGCCGCTGATTACATTTTTTAATTTTGTTCTGACGAACGCTGCTCCTTTTCCTGGTTTTACATGCTGGAATTCCAGAATCTGGTAAACGTTTCCGTCAATCTCGACGGTTAAGCCGTTTCTAAATTCGCCTGCTGAAATCATCTTTAAATCCTCCTTAAACGAATACAACCGTATTCTTTTCTAAATTCTTATCTTTCATTATGTCTTATTTTATATGATTCCTGCCCTTTTTTCAACTGTAAGTTACGAAAAATACTGTCATCTTACAAATTTCTCTGTACTAAATAGAGCTAACCATGAAGTTTCCCCAGGATCTCATACAGCTCTTCCACTGAAATCTGACCTGGCGCAGACGCCTTATCATAAGCTCCAAATGTCACACAGGAACCAAAAAGCTCTCCGCCCAGCCGACTTAATGCTCCCTTCTTCCCCATGGAAATCGAAATCACCGGAGTATCCGGATGCCGGATTTTCATCTCCCAAGTCACTTTTAAAAGCTCCACCACGTCTTCGTCACACTTTGGCATTACCGCAAGCTTTATAAGATCCGCCCCTGCCTGCTGCATGGAGCATAATCTCTGTATCATCTCTTTTCCGTCCGGCGTCTTTTCAAAATCATGACTTGAGAGTACCGTCTGCACTCCCTTTACTTTTGCCGACCGAAGTAGTCCGTCACGAACACTTTTCCCTTTGAGATACTCAATATCGACCAAATCAATATAGCCGGAGGCGATCAATGCCTCATTCATCTCACAATAGAGTTTTGGGGAAACAGCCATGTTTCCACCCTCCTCCTTCGTGCGAATAGTAAAAAGCAGAGGCATCTCTCCCAAAATGTCCCTCAACGCTCTTGCTGTCTTTAAGGTTTTCTCCACACATTCTGCCTCCGGGTCTGTATCAATACGCCACTCCACGAGATCGGCATGGGTTTTCTTTACCTTGTCTGCTGCCGCAAGCACCCCTGTTGCATCCCCCATCAGAGGAACACAGATTTTCGGTATTCCTTCTCCGATCACAAGATTTCTGACTGTGACTGTTTTCATGTCTGTCCGATTTCCTTTCTTACCAGAGTCTCTCAAAATCGAGCCTTGTAAACACACAACTCCCATACTGACCGTCCCGGATACAGATCAGATCCAAACCGTTTTTCTGGAAAGAACTGACCACGCGATCCATCTGATCCAGATCCTCCTCAAACAAGATGACGACACTGTACCGCCCGCTGTTTTTGCGGATCTTTTCAATCACTTTCTCAATGGCACATTCCTTCTGAAAGAAAATAAGCACCAGTTCCGGCTCTCTATCTATTTTATCCAGACACTGTATCTTTGTGATCTGATATCTATTCTTCAACTGTTTTTCTATAAACTCCAGTAGTTCCATTTTCTTCTGCCCTCTTTTGTTACATTTTCTTCTCATTATACCCCCCCCCCCGAAAATTTTCGTCAAGCAATTTTCAGGGACGGTTTTCCAATGAGCTTCCCCGGGGCAGGTTTTTATACAAGTTTCTTTTTCTTCTTCAGATAAAAATGAAGTACGATTTTCTCCAGATATCGCTTCAGAACAATCTGGATTTCCTCTTTCGGATGAATCGGCCGGACGAGGATATTGCGGATACCTGACCGCTTTGCCCCCCATACATCCGTAAATAACTGATCACCCACGAACAGTGTCGTATTCCGGTCCGTCCCCATAAGCTGCATGGCTCTGCGGTAATTCTTTCCGGCCGGTTTGTGTGCATTAAAAATGTAAGGTACACCGATTTCTTCATTGAACATCTTTACACGCGGCTCCTGATTGTTGGAAAGAAGACAGCACGAATATCCCAGCTCTTTCAGATCGCGAAAGAGCTGCTTTGCCCTCTCGTCTGCTGGGGCCCCGTGGGGAACGAGGGTATTGTCAATATCGAAAATGATTCCTCTGTATCCCTCCTCGTACAATCTGTCAAAAGGAATCGCATAGGTTGACGATATATACTCATCCGGGAAAAAGCGCTCTAGCATGTTCTCTCCTCCGCCCTCTGAATCAACGCATTTACCTCTTCTTTCTCCGGCATAGAACGAATTGCGCCTTTTCTCGTCGTTATGAGTGCCGCAGCTGCATTGGCAAAGGTCAGCATCTCTTTTAAATTTTCATCCGTGAGATGTTTGATCCCATGCTCCGAAAGATAATTTAACACACTCCCGCAGAACGTATCTCCTGCTCCCGTCGTCTCAATCGTCTCGCAGGAAAAGCCTTTGCAGTCCACTCTTCTGCCTTGATAGTATGCACGGCTTCCCTCTGATCCCAGAGTTAAAAGCACAAGCGGAATCGGATACTGGCTTGTCAGCCATTGAATTCCCTCATCATAGTCCTCCTTTCCAGAGAGGAACTGGATCTCATTGTCGGAAATCTTTAAGATATCACAGTATCCGAGTCCGTAATGGATCTGCTCCTTTGCACTCTCCAGACTGTTCCAGAGCGGCGGACGTAAGTTCGGATCAAAAGAGATCAGCACCCCTGCTTCCTTTGCCGCTTGTAATGCCTTTTTCGTTGCCTTGCGAACTCCCTCATGTGTCATAGAAAGCGTGCCGAAATGAAAGATTTTCGCTTTTTTTAGGAAATCTAGTTCCACTTCCTCTTCCGTCAGCATCATGTCAGCTCCTGGATTACGGTAGAAAGAAAAATCGCGGTCTCCATTTTCCAGTGTATGGACAAAAGCCAATGTCGTATGAATGTCCGGATCCAGATACAGATACTCTGTACAGATCCCTGCATTTTCCAGTGTTTGCTTCAAAAGCAGTCCAAACTGGTCCTGTCCCACTTTTCCGATAAATGCCGTCTTCTTTCCAAGTTTATTGAGCATGGCAAGAACGTTGCATGGTGCCCCGCCGGGACACGCCTCAAACACCTGATTCCCCTGACTGCTCGTTCCGTTCATTGTAAAGTCAATCAGTAATTCACCTAATGCAATCACGTCAAATTCTGTTTTCATATCTATCGATCTCCTTCGTCCACTTGTGGTTCCTTTTTCGCCTTTCTTTATCATAACCAGTTTACCGCATTTTTTCAAGCATTTTCCCGACATCAGCCTGAAACTGTGTCCATTTTTCCGGGTAGTCCACGAAATATTTCGGGCAGATTTTTCCTGTGACGTCATAGTGTCGAATCAGATCGTTTTCCGTCAGGTTGAATTTCAGGCACAACCATGCTGAAAGCCTCACCATGGAATCATATGTTTTCTGATTGAAAGATCCCGATTCATCTGGGTGGCAGCACTCAATAGATACAGTATCTCCATTCCGGTTATTGGAAGCATAGGCTACTTCCCAAGTCGGGATACACTGAACAATCTCCCCGTCCAGCCCGACAATAAAATGGCTGCTCGCTTTCGTCAAGTGGGTGTCTTTGAGTCCCTCAAAGTAATCCCGGTTCTGCTTAGCTGTGGCGCCTGGATTAGCCGTATAGTGAAGTACAATATTACGGATCCGGGATGTCCCCGTCTCCGGACGGGAGTAAGAATTCGGTGTCAGAAGATCCACTGTCATATCCGGCCGAAAGGCGTCCACCGCCTCCCCCTCCATCTCCCGGTATCCATCAAAAAACGGGCCTGCCCCCGCAAGCTTCATTCCACCCAGTACAAATACCAGGATCATCAGAACTAAGAGACCTGCTTTCATCAGTCCTCCTCTTCCATTTCCTCTTCTTCTCTGTCTTGTCTTTCGCACGTCATTATTCCCTTTCTCGTCTTGTAGCTTCCTTCTATTATAATCAAAAAAACGGGTCTGTTTTTTAAAAAAACTTCCCAAATTTCTTAAACTTTTCTTATCCAGAGTGAGGAACAAAGCGGACAAGTCCTCCTCCAACTCTCTAAATTGTTCCATCCTTGAAAGACTTTCCTATGATATAAAATGCCCCTGCTCTTCCCCATCCAAGGAAAAGCAGGAGCTCGTACATACATTCTTATTCGTCTACACTGTAGTTCGGCGCTTCCTTTGTAATATGAATATCGTGCGGATGACTCTCTTTCAGAGACGCGGCAGAAATCTTGACAAATCTACCGTTTTCTTTGAGCTCTTCGATCGTATGAGTTCCACAGTAACCCATACCAGAGCGAAGGCCGCCCATCAACTGAAATACTGTGTCTTCCACAGTACCTTTATATGCAACACGTCCTTCCACGCCTTCCGGAACAAGCTTCTTCGCGTCCGACTGGAAGTAACGATCCTTGCTGCCGTTTTCCATAGCTGCGATAGATCCCATACCACGGTATACTTTGTATTTTCTTCCCTGGTATAATTCAAATGTTCCCGGGCTCTCGTCACATCCAGCAAAGATACTTCCCATCATACAAACATTCGCTCCTGCTGCAATCGCCTTTGTCATATCTCCGGAATACTTGATACCACCGTCTGCGATAACCGGAATTCCGTACTCTTTTGCCACTGCATAGCAGTCCATAACAGCTGTTACCTGTGGTACACCGATACCTGCAACCACACGAGTCGTACAGATTGATCCAGGTCCGATACCAACTTTTACGGCATCCACACCGGCTTCGATCAAGGCTCTTGTCGCCTCCCCTGTAGCAACATTTCCTGCAATGACCGGAAGATTTGGATATTTTTCTTTGACCATACGCCCTGTGCGCAGAACATTCTCAGAATGT